>Ga0123354_10003072_pt1 | contig 22765 bp, 5 predicted proteins | sample TergutLab28metaG_2_FD_97872 | JGI IMG/M metagenome (GOLD analysis project Ga0123354, IMG submission 97872) | Labiotermes labralis P4 segment gut microbial communities from Petit-Saut dam, French Guiana - Lab288 P4 | ecosystem: Host-associated > Arthropoda: Insects > Digestive system > Gut ... | reverse complement strand
TCCAGTTAGGGCCGTAACCCGCGGCCCGTTTGCATGGAAGGTTAGACCGCGACCTCCACATCCGTGTTGGACCGCGGCTTTTCTCATGCTGATCCAGAGGCTTATGAGCGGGAAGATCCCGCACGTCGCGCCGGGCCACACCGGTGAGTAAGGAGCAGACATGCTCGATGAACAAAACACGGAAATGTCATCAGAATCAATCGGGGAAACCCTGCCTTCGGTGGAGGGCGGGGAAACCACACCGAAAGTTACGCGGACTCGCAAAACCACCACTGCGGCGAAGGTGTCAGAACCGCCCGCCGAACCCGAAGAACCACACCTGTCGTCGTTTGCGCCGAAAGGCCACACCCGCAAGGCGCCGACCCGCCGCAAGACTGCGGCCGATGCGGCCAACCCTCTGGGCGAGCACACGGACGCTGACGCCGGGCCGGAACACGTACCATCATCCGATTTGCCTGTCGGCGGCTCAGCTGACCAGACTGTTGTCCCCCCAACGACCGGGGCACCGACCCGGCGTCGGCGCACGTCGCGGTCCACGTCGGCCCAGGCCGCAGCCGCAGGGGATGCGGCGTTGGAGCCAGGCCTCGGGGCCGACGCCGGAGCCGGAAACAACACCCGTGGCGCCGCGCAGCCGCAGCTGCTTTCCTTTACCCAGGACCAGGATGCCCGCGGGGGGGACGCCGCAGATGACCCCATCGCCGAGGCGCTCAATGCCTTGGGCCGGTCTCATCGCGTACGCACCCGTCATGTCGGGGTCGTCAGCGAATCCGAGAAGGATTCGGAGGCTGCCCTGGATCATTTGGCTCAGGCCATTGCCTCGTCGAGCGAGCCTGAGGACTCAGACGACGATGGTGACGGCGAGGGCGGCACGCCGTCGAGACGGCGTCGCCGGCGTCGCGGTGGCCGCAAGCGTCGCCGGGACGTGGGCCAAACCGATGATTCAGAGGCAGCCGACGACGACGAAGACTCCGCGGACGCAGCCGACGCGTCCGGACACGAGGAGGAGAACGCGGACGATGCGGGCGAGGACGGTGCGCGTCACCGTCGTCGTCGTCGCCGTCGGCGCGGCGAGGATGTCGACGACTCCAGTGACGAAGATGCCGAGATCGTCGTCAAGGTCCGCGAACCCCGTTCCACCAAGGCCAAAGCCGCAGCGATCACCGGTATCGACGGTTCGACCCGCCTGGAGGCCAAGAAGCAGCGCCGCCGCGAAGGAAGGGCCGCGTCCCGCCGCCGGGCGCCGATCCTGTCCGAGGCAGAATTCCTGGCCCGGCGTGAGTCGGTCGAGCGCAAGATGCTGATCCGCCAGAAGCAGGAGTATTCCCAGATTGCGGTGGTCGAAGATGGTGTGCTGGTCGAACACTATGTCGACCGCGCGTCAGCGGCATCGCTGATCGGAAACATCTACCTGGGCAAGGTACAAAATGTCTTGCCAGGTATGGAGGCAGCCTTCATCGATATCGGCCGGGGCCGCAACGCCGTCCTGTACGCCGGTGAGGTCGACTGGGATTCCTTCGGTGAACAGGGCCAGAACCGTAAGATTGAAGATGTCTTCAGTTCCGGGCAGCTGACCGTCGTCCAGGTTTCCAAGGACCCCGTCGGGGCCAAGGGGGCTCGCCTGACCTCACACATCTCTATCCCGGGCCGTTATATTGTGTACGCCCCCAAGGGCCACATTTCAGGTATCTCCCGCAAACTCAGCGAGACCGAGCGCAACCGGCTGAAGTCGATTCTGGACTCTCTGGTCGAGCAGTCGGCGTCGGTTGTCATCCGTACTGCCGCCGAAGGGGCGTCCGAAGACGAGTTGGTCCATGACATCAATCGGCTGAAAGCCCAGTGGGAAGTCATCGAGAAGAAGTCCACCGGCAAGCAGGTACCCCAGTTGCTCTACGCCGAACCAGATTTGACCATGAGGATTGTGCGTGACCTGTTCACCGAGGATTTCTCCTCCCTGATCGTCGACGGCAATGGCGGCATGGAAGACGCGTACGAAACCGTGGAGGCGTACGTCCACCATGTCGCACCCCATCTGGCCGAACGAATCCAGCGCTGGGACCGGGGCGCGTCAGGCGACCTGTTCTCGAAGTACCGCGTCGACGAGCAGATCGCCAAGGCTCTGGACCGCAAGGTGCATCTGCCCTCGGGCGGCTCCCTGGTGATCGACCGCACGGAGGCTCTGACCGTCATCGATGTCAACACGGGCAAGTTCACCGGGTCCGGGGGCAACCTGGAGGCCACAGTCACCAGCAACAACCTGGAGGCGGCCGAAGAGATCGTACGACAACTACGCCTGCGTGACATTGGCGGCATCATCATCATCGACTTCATCGACATGGTGTTGCCGTCGAACCGGGAATTGCTGCTGCGCCGGCTGGTGGAATGCCTGGGCCGGGACCGTACCCGACACCAAGTTTCCGAAGTGACCTCGCTGGGGTTGGTTCAACTCACCCGCAAGAAAGTGGGCACCGGGCTGGCCGAAGCTTTCACCAAGGTCTGCGAGGCCTGCGATGGCCTGGGCCACATCCGCTTCGAGGAACCCGTGGAGAACCAGGCTCCCGCCGATGGCGGGGAACGCCACCCCGTCAGACGCGGTCGCCGCAGGTCCTAAGCCCGAATCCTAAGCCCTTCTCGTCGGCCCTTTCCTCAGAACAACTCACAGGTGTAGCATTTGTTTTGTGGGGAGCTCATTTGTAACGCGAAGCAGAATGATCACGTCGTGGTCGTCATTCACGCGAAAAGTGGGTGCTAGCTTGATTCAGCGAACGCAGTTGCGGAATAATGCACTATGTGAGGTAGAGGGGGGGCCGCGACGATCGTGAGCTGACTCTATCGGGAAAGGAAATGTCATGCTCAAGACTTCCGCACGTCAATTGGGATTTGGTGTGCTTGGAGCTGCTTTGGTGATAACCGTGATGTCCGGCCCATTGGTGTATGCGGCGGACCCGACTGATACAGACACCGCGCCGATGATGTTGGCCGCGCCTGTTCCAGTGATGAGCGCGGTCCAGGATTCGTCAACCAGTGGAGCCACAGTGCTCGGTGATCCGGCTATAGGATCGTTGTCAGACATGAATGGGATTTCGGGTTACATCGGTGCGCAGGCTGGAGACAATGTCAACCAATGGTTGGCGAGTAAAGGGGTGGATCCTGACACGACAGGAGACATCACAGATGCGACGATCCCTGACGGTGCCAAAGACCAGGTGACCTCGAGTGTGAACGACGATGGTACGGGAACACTGTCCTTGGGCGCCGATGCGACAGGGACGCAAGTTGGTTTTCTGGTCGGTGACGCCCAGGGCCAGACCGGTATGACCTGGAATGTGAACAATGTCGTGCCCACCGCCGGTCATGAGAACGACCAACTCGACCTGGGTGGCGCCGATTTGCTCAAGTGGTGGAACGGCACGACGTGGTACGCCGATGTGAACATCATGGACGCGGCGACCGGTCTGTTCACCTGCAAGTGGACGACGGACGGTATGTCTTGCGATGGAACCCTTGTTCAAGGCGGCACGGAGAAGACGGCGGTAGCGGTTCAGAGCCAGGCCCAGAGCGCCGCTGACAACATGAACCAAAACATCAATGCCGACACGACGTCCACCGTCCCTCTCACCCAGATGCTGACGGGTGCCTCGAATCTTTCGTTGCAGGTGAGTTCGCCGATCCCCTACTCGTTCGCCATGAATGTCGGGGACGCTCTGACCGCGGGCAACTCGTTGACCGTCAATCCGTCCGATGTGGTGAGCGGTTCTTGGTTGAACGATTTCACCTTCAACCAAGAGTCGTCCGGGGCCTTGAGTGACATGGCGATGACTGAGGTCCTTCCCCCGGATGTTCTGGTATCTCTGCCCGAACTGTCAGGGTACTCGGATCTGGCCCAGGGCCAGAGTGTGGCCGACATGGGCTCGCTCGCTTTGAGTCAAGCCGCTGCCAACGGACAATTCGACGACTCATCGGCCCAGGCTGTGATCTCCTCGACCAATGATCAGATCGACTCGATCAACAAGGCGATGGCAGACTCGGAAACAGCATCGAACGGCTATGAAGTGGTCTTCCGTCCGCTTGACCAGGATAGCCAGGACGTCATCACGCAAAACACCCACGACATGGTCTCAAGTCTGATGGCCGGTGGCTGGAGCCAGACGATCGCCAATTCCGTCACGGCTGATGTCACGGTGGATTCGACCATCGATGCGGGCAAGATCACCGATCTGACCCCGACTGGCGTCACCTATGATCCGAGCGCGAATCTGCCTGACGTGGGCGTCGATGGTCCTCCCGCTGGTAATGCTCCTCCCCCGCAGGGTTCTATCTTCACCCAGCCTCAAGATGGTGGGTATTATGGCACCACCCAGGTGACGCAGATCCAAGGAACCGCCGAAGCTGGTTCGACCGTGACAGTGACACTGCCGGACAATAGCACCGCCTGCACCGCCACGACCGATGACGCCGGCGCCTGGAGTTGTGACTACGCGCTCACCCAGGTTGGCCCCGGCACTCTCGACGCCTCGGTGACCGACAGTGGGGGCAATCCCATTGATGCGGGTTCTGTCTCGTACACTGTCGTGGATGTCCCGACCCCCACCATCGACGTGGCCAACGGGCAAACCATCTCTGGCACAGCCGATCCAGCGACAGCGGTCGTCGTGATTGATCTCGCGGGGAACGTGCTCGGTCAGATGCTGGTCAACGCCGATGGGACATGGGCGATCACAACTCCGGCCGATGCCCAGCCTGGAATGATCGCAGCTGCGGCGATGACGCAGGACGGCGCCGTCTCGGCGCCTGCGATCATGCAGTTGGTGATGGACGGACCGCAAGCTCCGACCGCTGACCTCTCCGCTGACAACACCTTGACCGGCACCTTGCCGGGGACCATCGCTGATGGAACACAGATTGTTGTCACCTACCCGACGGTTGATGGCACCAACACCGTGTCGGTCGATCCGGCTGCCGACGGCACGTGGACTGCCCAGTTGCCTGACGATTGTGTACCCGGCCAGGTCACAGTGGTCGCGAAAGACGCTGCTGGCAACGTGTCGGGTGCGGCCAAAGTGACAGTTAAGGGTTCTGCGCCAGATCCAGACGCTCCAAATCCGCCTGCGGCAACCGACGCGAGCCCCACGGGTTCGGACTCGACAACAGCGGCCACGGATACAGATACATCTGGTTCTGATTCGACCACGGGGAGCACGGATTCCAGTACGCCTGGTCCTGACTCGCCGCCGGCGACCACCCCGGACACTCAGTCGACACCGGCTGGTACTCCGGGTACGCAGTCGACTCCGGCTGGTACTCCGGGAACTCAGTCGACACCGGCTAGTACTCCGGGAACTCAGTCGACACCGGCTAGTACTCCGGGAACTCAGTCGACACCGGCTAGTACTCCGGGAACTCAGTCAACACCGGCTAGTACTCCTGGTACGCAGTCGACACCGGCTAGTACTCCTGGTACGCAGTCGACACCAGCTGGTACTCCTGGTACGCAGTCCACACCGGCTGGTACTCCAGGAACGCAGTCGACACCGACTGGCGTGGCTTCGACTCCGACTGTTATTGCTCCCGCACCCAGCACTCAGACGTCGACCAATCCATCGTCGGCTCCCACAACACCTGGTGTGACAACTCCGACGGCGCTTCCGTCAGACTCGACTCCGACTGAAAATGCGACCATCAAGAACCCAACGGTTGATGTGACTGATAAGACGCCTCCTGCGACAGGCCCTTCTGGCACACCGAGTGCCACGGATACGACAACAGGAGCTGCCGATGTCTATTACGTTGTGCAGACATCTGTTGACGGCCAGGCCGCCAACGGGGGTGTCGATGTGGTGACATTTGCTGCGGGCAGATCGCAAACGGATCCGGTCTCCGGTGTCAGGGCCGACTTCACGGCCGATGCGCCGGGAATGATGGCGCAGTCGTACTGCGTGACCGATGCCACTGGCACCTGCACAGTCGGTGTCGTCAGTCCTACTGCTGGGCCAGTCGATGTCCACGCCTTCGTGAATGGTGTCGAAGTCGACAATGACCTCGGGTTGTATACCTCCCCGGTCACCGTCACCTTCGTCGACGCTGCTCCGGAGGCTCCGAGCGCGAAGCCGATGGGCGAGAGCGGTCCGATGGTGATCATGAATGTGCCCGTGGTTGTTCCCGGCACGGTGGTGACCCTGAGCGGCGCCAACTGGTCGCCTGGGGAAACGATCGTGATCACGATCCAGTCGACCCCGATCACCCTGCCTCCGCTGACAGCGAATGCTGATGGAACCATCACTGCGGTGCAAGTGCCTGTTCCCGCCGATCTCGAACTCGGAACTCACACCTTGACGGCTGTGGGATCGGTCTCCGGAGCGTACGAGACCACCTTCACGGTAGCGTCCAGTGCTTCGGGAATGTCCATTGTCACCGGTGGTTCTGTCGCCGGTGGGTCGGGCATTGCCTGGGTCTTCGGGCTGATGGCTGTCGGATTCGGTGCCTTCATGCTGGTTTCGCGCAGGCACAAGGCCTGAGGCGTACTGATTGACTAAGTTTCGGTCGCGCGCGTGATGATTCACGTGCGCGACCGAATCTCTTTTCTCTGACCAGACACTGGGTGATACCTCATTGGTCAAAATAGATATGTGTCAGACATGGCCCAGATTCTTAGGTTTCGCCGCGCGTTCTTAGGTTTCATTGTGCGTCTGACACGTTGGGATAGCTTGATTCCCGGAAACAGAGCGAGGATAATTCTCAGTACAGGCAGAGGGGGGGCTCAGTAAGGTCATGGGCTGGTTCTGCCGGGAAGGAATTCAGATGCGTACATCTTCCGCGCGACAATTGGGGTTTGGTGTGTTGGCGGCCGTTGTGGCAGTAACTGGTTTAGCAGTTCCGATGATTGCAACCTTGGCGGATCCGGGTGGTTCCATGCAGTTGCTCAAATCTCCTGCCATGGGGACGCTCAATTCCTTGGGCGGGGTGACCGGATATGTCACATCCCAAGCGGGCGGCAATGCGGACAAGTGGCTGAACGGGCAGGGAATCGATCCCAGCGCGGCCGGGTCGATCGTCGATACAAGTCTGCCCGACGGGGCTAAAGGGACGATCTCGACATCCCCGAACAGCAACGGCTCGGCGTCAGCCAGTATCGCATCCTCAGCCAATGGAGTCAGTGTCGGATATCTTGTCGGTGACGCACGATCCACTGTCAACATGGCGATCAATATGACCAACATCACTCCAAGTCCCGGGCACAGCCAAGACACTCTCCCCCTGACCACACAGCAATTGCTCCAGTGGTACAACGGTATGAAGTGGACAGCCAAAGTCGACTTCATGGGCCTTGCGACGGGGGTGCTCACCTGTGCCTGGACGACTTCTGGAGTGAATGTGTCTGGAACAGTGAGCAATGCCAGCTTCAAGCCCGCCATGGATACCGTCGTCAAGCAGTATCAGGATGCCTTCGCCCAGATCAACGGATCGTCTGTGCCACTGAGCACCATGACCAGCCAAGTCAAGACATCCAGCTGGACCAACAATGGCGCCGCGGTTCCCTTCTCCTTCGCGTACGCAGTGGGCTCGGCCCTGCCAGTCGGCGGTTCGGTGACCGTGAGCGCGGCCGACGTGGTTGCACAGTCATGGATCAACGGATTCAACGCCAACGAGACTCAAAATGGACCGCTCACCGGTATTCCCTTGACATCGATGTTGTCGTCCGATGTCATCAAGGTGCTCCCGGGCCTTCCGGGTTTCACGGACCTGACGAAGACACAGACCATGGCTGATGTGGCGGGAGTCGTGATCTCCCAGAAGGCCGCCAATGGTGACTTCGATGCGCCGGCTTCGCAGTCCATGATTCAGCAGATCAACTCGCAATTGCCTTCCTTCAACTATGACGACCCCAAGAGCGCAACGATCACCTTCAACTCCCTCGACACAGCCAGCCAGAACGCGATCACCAAGAACACCACACCTGTCATGAAGACCGTCATGAACGGAGGATGGGCCACTCAGATCGCCCAGTCGATCCAGGGCACGGTGCAGTTGACGTCGACCCTGGTCCCCGGTTCCGTGACCACCCTGACTCCGACGGGTGTGCAGGCCGCGCCGGTCGCCCCAGCTGATCCCGCACAATCCTCGTTGGCCTTGTCGGCGAACTCGATGACCGTGGTGTCCAAGGGGGCATGTGCCACGACGACAACGTCTGATCCAGCGTCGTTGACAGCCACGGCAACCATCAAAGACACCACCGGTGCTCCGCTGGCTGGGGCGACGGTGACCTTCACGACCGATGCCCCGCTGACAACGAGTTCCCCGACAGCGACCACCGATGCCAACGGCGTCGCCACCGCGACCCTGAAGATCGATCCCGCCGCGATAGTATCGGCCACCACGGTCAGTGTCGGGGCGAGTGTGTCCGTGTCAGGCAGCGCAACCCCGGTGGCAGGTTCACCGGCGAAGGTGAGCCTCACCATCCCTGAGACCACGACAGCCTCCTCGACTCTGGAGGTCGCCGCAACGGTGACCCCTCCGGTGTTGGCGGATGGCAAGCAGACGTACACGGCCAAAGCGACCGTGCTCAACGAGTGCGGCGCGCCGGTGGCCAATGCTCCGGTGGCTTTCACGGCGAGCGGTTCGGCCCAGGTCTCGGCGCCCCAGGTGTCGACCTCGTCAGCCGGTATCGCGTCGGTGACGATCACGGACGCGGTTGCTGAGGACGTGCAGGTGAAAGCAGTCACCAATGGTGCCCAGATCTCCGAGCCACAAACCATCACCTTCGCCGCACTGCCTCCCGCGGTTCCCGACCTGACACAGTCTGTGTTGACGGTCACACCGCAGACTCAGTCAGCGGCGTGCGGCGCCGACGCGGTCTTCCACGCCACGGCAGCCATCAAAGATGACCAGGGCGCGCCGATCTCGGGCGCGGCTGTCGCGGTCCAAACCGATGGATCCTTCTCCAGTACGGCCACGACTGACGCTTCGGGCAAGATCACGCTGGACGTCCCGGTGACAGCCGGCGATGGTTCCACAACGGCCAAGATTCAGGCTCTGGTCAGCGTGAACGGGACGAACAAGGACATCTCGGGCTCTCCGGCGCAGGTCAGTGTCACGTCGACCGGCGCCTGCTATGCGGCCACGTTCTCAGTGGGTAATCAGACTACTGGTGTCGCCGCGGACGGCCAGAGCGCCTGGACAGGAACATTGAAGGTCGTCTCAGCCTCCGGCGATCCGGTGACCGGTGGAGCGGACAAAGCCGCATTCTCTGTCTCGTCCGCCGATTCTGGGACGGTGACCAATGTGGTCTCGGTCAGTGGTGTCACGGACAACAAGGACGGCACCTACACCGTGAAATTCACGTCCTCACTGGCGGGAAGCTACGTGGTGGCCGCGTCTTGGAGCGGTGTCGACGCCGGATCCAAGACGATTGCCTTCGTCAGCGAGCCGACTTCGGCTCCGACATCGACATCCGGCACGACGTCGGCTCCGACCTCGACGCCTGCTGTGACGCCTGGTGCGACACCGACTGCAACCACGGAGCCGACGGCAACCACGGAGCCGACCGAGCCATCCACGGAACCGACAGCGCCACCCACCGAACCGACGGCGCCACCCACCGAACCGACAAAGGGCCCGGCATCTGAGATTGCCATCAGTTTTGACAAGGATCAGCAGGAAGTTGGCGTACCGCTGACGGGAACGCTGACCCTGACTGACGCCAGTGGGGCGCCGATCACAAACGCCGCCGAAGCCGGCTACGTACTGACCGCACCAACGGGAGCGAAAGTGTCCGCACTGACCGACGAGGGCAATGGCACATATGGGTTCACCGTGACGGCGACGGCACCGGGTGGATACGCGTTGAGCCTGACGCGGCCCGATGGAACCAGTGTTCCGGTGTCGGCGACTGGTGAACCGCGGGCGACCTTCGTGGTGACCCCGGGCTTGCTCGCCGATCCGAGTGATCTGGCGGCCTTCCAGACTGCGACCGTGTTCGCCCATCTGGTGGACGGCTTGGACACGCCGTACCCAGGTCAAGAACTGACCTTCACCATCGCCGGGGGGAATGACAATAGCGTCCCCAGCCAGCAAACAGCCCTCACAGACGATCAGGGTGTGGCGGGCATCACTGTGCCGAACCCTGGTGTTCTCCAAGACGAAAATGTCAAGGTGACAGCGAGTCTGACTGAGGGAACAGCTGTCAGTGGGCCTGACGGGTTCGATGCGGTCACCCAGGTTCAAGCAACCTCCTCGCCTGTGATCATTGTCTATCGTGCGATGGAAGCTCCCGATACCCCTCTGGTGGGATATCTCACGTTGAACCAAGACCCGGTGACGGCCGGCCAGCCAACGACTGCGTCAGTGTTGGTGGTCGATAGTAACAGCCAGCCTCAGCCAGGTGTTGCAGTGACATTCGTCGTCAACGGGGCTGCCACCCTGGGAGCAGGGCTGAGCACTGTCATAGTGACGACCAATGCCGATGGACAGGCGCAGGTCGATCTGACGCCCAACCCCAACACGTGCAGCACGCAGACCTTCCAGATCATTGCGTTAATTCCAGGCGGAAGTATGGTTCCGGCGCTTCTCAACGCGATCATTGCGCCCCAAGCGGATCTGTGTTCGTCGGCGTTCTCCGCGGTCGCCGCACCCACCGGCACGGCGCCGGTGTACGCGGATGGCACCGATTCGTGGACACTGACGTTCAAGGCAGCCAATGCCGATGGCAGCGCGCATGTCGATGGCATCGATGACGTGGTTCTTTCCATCCTCAATGCCCAAGGGGCGCCAAGCAATGACGTGTACATGAAGCCGATTGTGAATAACGGCGATGGCACGTACACCACCTGGTTCACCTCGAATGTCCCCGGGGATTACACCGTCAACGCCACCTGGGGCGGAGCAGACACTGCGACTGCGGCGATCACGTTCGCCAGCGGTTCCGAACCGGCTCCGACCAACACTTCGACTGCGTTGCCGACCAGTGAGCCGAGTGCGACAGACACTTCGACGGCGCTACCGACCAGTGAGCCGACTGCGACGGATACGGCGACTGGCGTTCCCACGACAGAGCCCACGACAGAGCCCACGGTTCCGACCAGCCCGCCGACGGAATCCGCCGCGGTGTACACAGTGGCAGTAGTCACCGATGGCCAGGCAATTCCGTCTGGAGCCGATGTGGTGTCGTTCACGGCCAAGAATGCATCGGGCGAGCCACTGTCGGCAGTCCGGGCTGACTTCACGGTGAAGGGCTGGGCGTTCTTGTCGCAGCCGTCGTGTGTGACCGATGACTCGGGAGTGTGCACGGTCAACGTATCGAGCAGCGTCTCAGGTCCAGTCGATGTACATGTGTTCGTCGACGGTGTCGAGGTGGCTGGGTCTGATGGCCAGTCCGCGTCTCCTGTGACTGTGAACTTTGTGGAGCCTTTGGACATCCAGGGTTCTTTGGCTGTGGATCAAACCTATGTTTCTGTCGGTGACACAGCGACGGCGACGGTCGAGGTGACGTCGCAGGATGGCCCCGCGCAGAACATTGAGGTGGCCTTTACTGTCGACGGTTCCGCGGTCTTGAGCCAGGACTCCTGCGTCACGGGGGCAGATGGGACCTGTTCGGTCGCGGTGACCGACGAGGTCGCTGAGACTGTTGAGGTCCAGGCATCTGTCAATGGACAAAACTTGAGCGATTCACCCGCTACCGTGGTGTTCCAACCGCTCGAGTCCGAGAGCGATATGTACTACTTGATGGTCGATACCGGTGTGGGTCAGGCAGTGGCGGACGGGCAACAAACCGCGTCGGTCATCGCCACGATTGTGGACCAGAACTTGGATCCCGTCTCCGGTATGGCTTCCCGGTTGGTCGCCTCAGGCGATCCGGCTGTGACACTGGGACAGTGGGTGGAGAACGACGAGTCTGCGTACACCTTGACTGTCACATCGACAGTTCCGGGGTCGTACTCGATATCGGTGGACCTGATGAACCAGGACGGGACGACCGTACTGACTAATTCTGGGGCTGACGTGGTCTTCAAGCCCGTCGTGACACCGACTCAGACCCCAACAGGGACCAGTACGGCTGCACCGACCACGGCTGCTCCGACTACGCCTGCTGAGACGACGGCTGCGCCGACTACGCCGGCTGCGCCGACTACGCCGGCTGCGCCGACGACTGCGCCGACCACGGCTGCTCCGACGACGGCTGCCCCGACGACGGCTGCGCCCACGACGGCTGCGCCGACCACGGCCGCTCCAACGACAGCTGCGCCAACGACAGCTGCTCCAACGACAACTGCGCCAACGACAGCCGCTCCGACCACGCCGGCTGAGACGACGGCTGCTCCGACCACCGCTGCGCCCACCACGCCGGCTGAGACGACGCCTGCTGAGACGACGCCGGCTGAGACGACGGCTGCTCCGACCACGCCGGCTGAGACGACGACTGCACCGTCGGCAGTGACATCCACCACTGCGGGGACCTCAACCACCCCGGCCCAATCGGCCACCAGCACGACGACTGGAGCGACATCACCATCCACCCCGTCCCTGACGACACCTTTGTACTCAGTGACAGTGGCCAGCGTCGGCTCGGTCCCGGTTGGAACCCCGGCCACAGTGATCTTCGCTGCCTTGACGGGGACGGCCCAGCCGATCGGTGGAGTGAAAGTAGACTTCACAGTCTCGCAACCAGGTGGCTTGTCTGCGACATCGTGTGTCACCGATGACGTGATGGGGATCTGCAAGGTGACGATCACCAGTGATCAGACCGGCGACATGCTCGTCCACGCGTATGTCAACGGCGTCGAAGTCTCAGGGACGAACGGACAATACGCCTCTCCAGTGGCCTTGTCCTTCACCGCCGCAGCAACGGCTCCGGAGACGACAACCCCACCGGCGTCGACAGCAACGTCAACCTCGACGGCATCCAGTACGGCAAGCAGCACCGCGCAGACGCCTGGTACGCCACCAGACACCGCTGGGACTCCCGGCGAGCAGTCGACTCCGACCGGAACCTCGACCTCTGGCACCAGTACGCAATCCACGCCGGACGCCACACCGACATCGACTCCGACCACTGTGATGCCCACGAATCCGGCCTCGACACCCACAAGTGGTCAAACCGGGTCGACACCACCAGCCGACCAGGGATCGCCGATCTATGGTGTGGCAGCGGGAGTCAACGGACAGGTGGCGGGTGGAGACCCCAATGTCGTGATTTTCTCGGCACTGACCTCCGCAGCCGTTCCGATCCAGGGCGTGAAGGCAGACTTCTCCCTGGCCAGTGGGGGGACCCTGTCGACCTCGTCATGTGTGACCGGTGCCGATGGGACCTGTCAGGTGACGGTGTCGTCCAACGCACCAGGGTCTGTCCAGGTCCACGTGTTGGTGAGTGGCACTGAGGTTGCCGGGTACGCCGGACAAGGAGCCTCGCCGGTCACCGTGACCTTCACCGCGACTCAGGGGACTCCGGTCACGACCCCGACGCCGACAACAGCCACCACACCGGCGCCGACCGCTTCGTCGTCCGCGACATCCAGCCCCAGTGCTTCTTCGACGCCGGCGAGCACGCCATCAGCGTCGACGACGCCGGGCGCGTCCGCGAGCACGCCGTCCCCGACCACTACGCCGGGGACGGGACTGGCTCCCGAAACCCCGGTGCCGAGTCAGGCCGCGTCGGCTCAACCGATGGTGCCCGGGGGCCCCACGATCAGTATGGGCGAGCCCGTCGTCGTGACGGGATCGATGGTCACGCTGAGCGGGCAAAACTGGGCCCCATACGAGATGGTGACGATCACCATCGGCTCGACACCGGTTACCCTGCCCCCAGTGCAGGCCGATGCTCAGGGCAGTATCGCGGGCATGACGTTCCCCGTACCGGCTGATTTCGAGACGGGAACGCACACCATCACCGCGGTGGGTTCGCAATCAGGGGCCTATGTGGCGAGCTTCACAGTGGAATCCCCCTTAACCGCCGGGCAGCCATCGGCTCCCACAGGCGGTTCTGTCGCGCAGGCGTCTTACAGTGTGGTCGCGATACTTGTCATGGCATGTTTCGTGGGCCTTATAGTGGTTACATGGCTTCGGCGACGAGCGTCGATAGTCCGGGGGTAATTGAATCGAGATCTCGGTTCAACCGAGAGTGATTGTGCGAGTAGAGGGGGGCCTTGAAACATCGTGAGATGGCCCTGCGGGAAGGATACGTTATGCACACATCTTCGAAGCGTCGAATAGGTTTCGGCATTCTGGCTGGAGTCGTTGCAATCTCAGGGTTGTCGGTTCCGTTGTTGAACACGTTGGCAGCACCGTTGTTGACGTCGTCTCCACTGATGGGAGCCGCTCCTTTATTGGCGGCAGCACCGTCGGGGATGACTTTGTTGGATTCTCCGGCTGCGGGATCCCTGTCGAGCGTGGGGGGTGTGTCAGGCTACATCGCATCCCAGGATGGTGGCGATGTGAACAGTTGGTTGTCGGGTCAGGGTATTGACCCGACGTCAGCTGGTCCGATCACAGACACGACGATGCCAGCCTCGGTCAAGGACCAGCTCACCTCGTCGTTGGGTAGTGACGGGTCGGCCAGTCTCGGTCTGTCGGCAGACGCGACCGGTGTCAGTGTCGGGTACGCGGTTGGTGATGCGCAGGGTACTGCGGCGATGACGGTCGGGTTGTCCAACCTGGCTCCGGTGTCGGGCCAAGAGGGGCTGCAGCTTCCGTTGACAACGGCGCAGAGGCTTCAATGGTGGAACGGGATGGTGTGGACGGCTGATGTGACCGCATCGGGAACCCCGGTGGGAACGATCACCTTCACGTGGGGTCCGACCGGTGTGACCAGTAAGTCGAATGTGACGAATGCATCATTCGCGTCGACGGTGGATCAGATGGCGACCAGTATGACCGGTAGCCTGAACGGGAACCAGACTTCGATGCTGCAATTGAGCAGTCTCCTGGCGTCCATGGGGCCGGTGTCCTCGGATTCGACGTCTTCACTTCCGTACAGTTTTGCGTACGATGTGGGTTCGGCGTTGGCTCCTGGTGGGTCGGTGACGGTGAAGCCGAGCGACGTGGTGTCGGGTTCGTGGCTGAATGGCCTGAACGCAGATCAGACCGGTTCTGGTGCGTTGAGTTCGATCCCGGTGTCGTCGCTGTTGTCAGCCGATATGGTGAAGGCCCTGCCGTCGATGTCGGGATTCGACACTGTTAAAGGTGCGTCCACGATGGCCGATGTGACGTCGAACGTGCTGACCCAATTGGGTGCCGACGGGAAATTGGACCAGGTGATCGGCAATGCGATGTTCTCTCAGACCGATAGTCAACTGGCCAGTGTCGCCGCTTCGATGAATGGGATGTTGGCGTTCGAGCCGATGAATGATGCTGCCAAGCAGGTCTTGGTGACCAATGTTCATGCTTTGGTTCCGACGCTGTTGTCCGGCGGGTGGGCCCAGCAGATCGCCGGTGCCACGAGTGGGTCGGTTGACCTGAAGTCGACGTTGGATCCTGGTGCGGTGGTCAATCTCGTACCCACGGGTGTGACGGTGGCAGCCAGCGCTCCTGTGGCTCCGGCAGCCCCAGAACCGGAGCCTTCGACTGAGGCGCCTGCATCGGAGCCGACGAACGTGGCGACACCCGATCAGAGTGGCGACCAGGCGGGCGTCGACGCGGGGACGACCGACCAGAGTGCCGATCAGGCGGGGACGACCGACCAGAGTGCCGACCAGGCGGGGACGACCGACCAGAGTGCCGATCAGGCGGGAACGAACGACCAGAGTGCCGACCAGGTGGACGTGCCACCGGTTGGGGAGGCACCCGATCAGGACGGTTCCACGGCAGCCGACTCGACGGACTCGACATCGTCTGGACAGACTCCCCCGGGAGCCGAGCCGACTGACGTGATGACGGGTGGGCCTCATATTGATCTGCCAGTGTCGTCCATCGAAACCCCGCCGAGCACGACAGCCAGCGACCTGAAGGCGTCGTTCTCTGTGGCGCCTACGAGTGGGGGAGCCTACGTGGTCGCCGACGGGAAGGACTCGTGGACCGCGACGATCGTTGCGACCCAGGATGGAAAACCCGCTCAATTCCCCGATCCGGCCTCGTTGAAACTGACATCTTCCTCGCCTTCCATGGCGGTCTCAGCCATCACCGATGACCACAATGGGACATACACGGCCACTGTCACGGCCCAAGCGCCGGGCAGTTATACTCTGAGCGCGGCCTACGGAACCCAGTCAGTGGCCTCGCAGACAGTTGTCTTTGTCGCAAGTGGGCCGAATGCGGCCCAGTCGGTACTGACTGTGACTCCTGGTACTCTGACCGTCGCGTGCGGCGCTCAAGCAAGCATCACTGTCCAGGCAGTCATCAAGGACAGCCAGGGTACGGTGCTGCCGGGGGTCCCGGTGGTCATCCAGCCCGAGGGCGGGGATGCCGTGACGGCGACGACGAATGATTCTGGTGTTGCTCAGGCGAACATCGCCCTGGTTATGAACAGTGACAAGGCCTGGAACCCGGTAATTCATGTCAGTGTGAACGCTGGAGGTGCTCAGGCTGAGATTTCTGGGTCTCCCGCGACCGTGACGGTCAATCCGGCCGGATCGTGCTACACCACTTCCCTGACCTTGACACCGTCATCGCCCGTACTGGCTGACGGACAGAGCTCGTACACCGGTGTTCTGACCGTCAAGTCGGGCAATGGCGATCCCAAGTCCGGCGACCCGGCTGGTGTTGTGTTCCAGATCTTCGCTGCTGATGGCAAGACTCCGAGTGGTGCGGTGACGGTTGGTCCCGTCACCGACACGGGCAATGGGACGTACACGGCGAGCCTGACCTCCACACTGCCGGGCACGTACGTTGTGTCCGCCTGGTGGTACGACTATAACGCGCCTGTACAGACAATCACCTTTGCGCCTCTGACGGCTTCGACTGACCAATCGACGCTGCTCCCCGCCACTCAGACTGTCATCCAGTCGTGCGACGGGACATCCGATGGTGGGAAGGTGACGGCCACCGTCAAGGACGCCAACGGCACTCCCGTCGGTGGTGCGACGGTGCTGTTCTCGATTGCTGACCAGCCCCCGCAGTCTGCGACGACTGGGTCTGATGGGACGGTGAGCATCACTGTGACCAGTGACAACCGTCCACAATCCACCTGGACGATCGACGTGAACGCCTCTGTTTCGGGGACACCACTGCCAGGTTCTCCGGCGCACGTGGTCTTCCAGCTGGCCCCGGGATGTGTGCCTGCGCCTGCGGCCATCAATGTGGCGATGCCGGACAAAGCACAGCAGGGAACACCACTGAAGGTGGTGCTCACCCTGACTGATGCGGACTCGAAGCCCCTGGTGGGAGCGGATTTGTCCAAGTTGACACTGACGCCATCGTCGGCTGATGTCACTGTCTCGCCAGTGACCGACAATGGTGATGGCACGTACTCCTTCACCCTGAATTCGGCCGTTGTGGGTTCGTACACACTGGGCGTGGCCTACGGTGGCGATAGCTATTCGACGAGTATTCCGTTCTCGTTTGTGGCAGAGCCCATTGTCCAGCCTGCTGATGTGGAGGGTACCTTGTCGGTGGTTCAGGCTACTGATGGGAGTGGGTCGCTGACAGCAGTGGCACAGATCACGAAGTATCCGAGCGGCACGTCCCTGACCGATCTGCCGGTGAAATTCTCTGTCACCGGTGATGCGACCTTGGGAGCCGGCTTGACCAGTACTTCCGTGGTCCCCGACAGCCAAGGCCGGGCATCGGTCGAACTCAGTGTTCCTGCCTACACAGGTACGACACTCACGTTTGACGTCTCTGCTTCAGTGACTGTGAATGGCGTCGAGATTCCCATGGGCGGCTCTCCCACGACCGTGACGATTAAGAGCCCATCGGATGGTCCGACGAATGAGCCGACTACTCCGACCAACCCGCCAACCGCTCCGGTTGCGCCGACGACTCCGGCTGCGACCCCTCCGGTTGGTCCGACTGCGCCGGCGACTCCTCCGGTTGCTCCGACGACTGCCCCGGTTGCTCCGACGACCGCTCCGGTTGCTCCGACGACCGCTCCGGTTGCTCCGACGACCGCTCCGGTTGCTCCGACGACTCCGGCTGCGACAGGCCCTGTTGGTCCGGCTGCTCCGACGACGACTCCGGCTGCGACTGGTCCGGTTGCGCCGACGACTCCGGCTGCGACAGGTCCGGTTGCGCCGACGACTCCGGCTGCGACTGGTCCGGCTGGTCCGACTGCCCCGACGACAACTCCAGGTACTCCGACTGCCCCGACGACAACTCCAGGTACTCCGACTGCCCCGACGACTCCGGGTACACCGGTCGTACTGAATCCTCCTGTGATCACAACTGCTAATGACCAGGTGATTGCTGGTACCGGTGATCCGGGGACGATCGTCACAGTGAAGGATGCGCAGGGTGAGGTTTTGGGGAGTCCTGTTGTGAATGCTGATGGGACGTGGAGGATGACCACTCCTGAGGGACTCGCTGTTGGGACGGTCATCTCGGCGACTGGAGCGGATGGGGCCGGCAACGTGTCCTCACCTGCGCAAGCCACACTGACCCAATCGACACCCAGTGGACCGACAACTCCTGGTGCGACCCCGATCCATGTCTCTGGGAAGGTGAGCGGTGATTTTGATCCTGGTACAACGGTGACGATCACCTATCCGACTGCCACGGGTCAGGGTTCGATTCAGGTGCCTGTGGCGGCCGATGGGACGTGGTCGGCCGATCTTCCGGCTGATGCGGTAGCGGGTACCTTGACGCTGGTGGCGAAGGATTCGACTGGGAAGGTGCTGGCGTCCGGGACCACTGAGGCGACTTCGGCTCCTGATGTCACGATCACCGTGCCTCCGACGACGCCGGGTACACCGGCCCCGACGACGACCGGTACACCGGCTCCGACATCTCCTGGCACACCGGCTCCGGCTCAGCCGACGAGCGGGTCGACGACTACCATTCAGACTCCCGGTCATGTGTCGGGCAAGGTGACTGGTGATTTTGATGCTGGTACGACGGTGACGATCACCTATCCGACTGCCACAGGCCAGGGTACGATCCAGGTGAATGTGGCGCCTGATGGAACATGGTCGGCCACGCTTCCCACCGATGCAGTGGCTGGTCCCATGACTTTGGTGGCGAAGGATTCTACGGGGAAGGTGTTGGCGTCGCAGACCATTCAAGCCACTGCGGCTCCTGATGTCACGATCACCGTGCCTCCGACGCCGGCCAATCCGTCGACTCCGGCTCAGACCCCGACTGGTGCTACTACTCCGGCTCAGACACCGACGAATCCTGGTACGCCGGCTCAGACACCGACAAAAGGTGGTACTCCGGCTCAGACACCAACGAATCCGTCGACTCCGGCTCCGACGCCGGCCAATGCGTCGACTCCGGCTCAGACCCCGACCAATGCGTCGACTCCGGCTCAGACCCCGACGAATCCTGGTACTCCGGCTCAAACGCCGACTACTCCAGGCACTCCTGCTCAGACGGCTTCCACTCCGGCGGCCCCTGAGACTGGGGTTCAGCCGAGTGCGCCTGGTGTCACCAAGGCGACGATTGAGTTGTCGAGTACGACGGTGTCTCTTGGGCAGTCTGTGGTGATCAGTGGCCACAATTGGGTGCCTGGAGAAACGGTGACGATCACGGTGCATTCGGATCCGATCCAGTTCCCCCCTGTGACGGTGAACCCTGATGGGTCTCTTCCGTCGATGACAGTGGCCGTACCTGCGAGTCTTGAAGCGGGTACACACACGCTGACAGCGGTGGGTACTCAGTCGGGCACGGTGTCGATGACCTTCCAGGTGTTGGCTGCCGGTGAGGTGCCGGCTGGGTCTGTCCCCGGTGGGACTGTGCCTGGTCAGTCGGTGTCGGCTTCCACTGGTGGTCAGGCCGGCGTGGCACCGGGTCTGGGATGGCTGGTCGGTGCCGCATGCATCGCGGTCGGACTGGCTGTTGGTGTGATGCGTCGTCGCAGGGCGTGACACTTTTCTGAAGTAATTCCTCTTACTGATCGCTGCCGGTGACCCCGGCAGCGATCAGTGCGTTCAGGCTGGTTTTCTCAGCGGAAATCTTGTCCACGATACCTATCAACATGAAAGAAATACTTGCTATCGGTGGGGCTGTTCGCGTTATAGTTGTTGACAGGGCTTTGGAAACCATAGTCAGAGCCTGGGGGGCAGTTGGAGTTCTGTCTCGGTTGCGTTAATTATTGTTGTAGAGGGGGGCCTCCGGTGAGCGTGAGGTGGCTCTACGGGAGGGATTTATCATGCGCGTTGCTTCTAGGCGTCGGTTTGGATTTGGTGTCTTAGCTGGGATTGTTGCGATCTCGGGGTTGTCGGTTCCTTTATTGAGTACGTTGGCAGCACCATTGTTGGGTTCGTCGCCCGCTTTGGTGGCTGCTCCGTTGGTGGCGGCAGCGCCGTCGGGGATGACTTTGTTGGAGTCGCCCGCGGTGGGGTCACTGTCGACTCTGGGAGGTGTGACCGGGTATGTCGCGTCCCAGGATGGTGGTGATGTGAATGGTTGGTTGTCGGGGCAGGGGATCGATCCGACGGCTTCGGGTCCGATCACCGACACGACTGTGCCGGCTGCGGTCAAGGATCAGGTCACCTCGTCGCTGGGCAGTGACGGGTCTGCCAGTCTTGGTCTGGCGGCTGATGCGTCGGGCGTGAATGTCGGATATGCGGTTGGTGAGGCGCAGGGCAGTGCTGCGATGACCGTGGGATTGTCCAATCTGGCTCCAGTGGCGGGTCAGGAGGGGCTGCAATTGTCGTTGACGACGGCGCAGAGGTTGCAGTGGTGGAATGGCATGAAGTGGACCGCCGATGTGACAGCGTCGGGGACTGCGGTGGGGTCGATTGTGTTCACGTGGGGTCCCACTGGTGTGACGAGTACGACCAACCTGTTGAATGCGTCGTTCGCGTCGACGGTGGATCAGATGGCGTCGAGTATGGTGGGCAGTTTCAACGGCAACCAGAAGTCGATGTTGCAGTTGAGTAATTTGTTGTCCTCGCTGGGGTCGGTGTCGTCGGACAGTACGTCATCTGTTCCGTACAGTTTCGCGTACGGTGTGGGGTCTGCGCTTGCCCCTGGTGGTTCTGTGTCGGTGAAGCCGAGCGATGTGGTGGCGGGCTCGTGGTTGCACGGGTTGAATGCGGATCAGACGGGGTCTGGTGCATTGTCGTCGATGGCTGTGTCCTCGTTGTTGTCTGACGATCTGGCGAAGGCGTTGCCGTCGTTGTCAGGGTTCGATTCGTTGCAGGGTGCCTCGAGTATGGCTGATGTGACGGCGAGTGTGTTGTCCCAATTGGGGTCCGATGGGAAGTTGGACCAGGCGTTTGCCAATGCCATGTTCACGCAGACGGATGGTCAATTGGCCACTGTGGGCAGTTCGATGAATGGGATGTTGGCGTTTAGGCCGATGGATGACGCGGCCAAACAGGTGTTGGTGACCAATGTTCATGGCTTGGTGCCGTCGTTGTTGTCTGGTGGGTGGGCGAACCAGGTTGCACAGGCGGCCACTGGGTCGGTTGAGCTGAAGTCGACACTGGATCCTGGTGCGGTGACCAGTCTTGTTCCCACGGGTGTGACGGTGACGGTGCAACCGGTGCCAGTAACCCCAGCGGACGCGGCGATAGCCGAACCGGCTGATACCACGGTGGTCGAGCCGACGGATACGACGGTGGAGGAGCCGACCGACGCGGCGGCACCTGAGCCGACGGACGCCACGGCAGTCGAGCCGACGGATACGACGGTGGACGAGCCGACCGACGCGGCGGCACCTGAGCCGACGGACGCCACGGCAGTCGAACCGACCGATACGACGGTGGAGGAGCCGACCGACGCGGCGGCACCTGAGCCGACGGACACTACGGCAGTCGAACCGACGGATACGACGGTGGAGGAGCCGACCGACGCGGCGGCACCTGAGCCGACGGACACCGCGGTACCCGAGCCGACGGACACCACACCAGCCGAACCAGCGGATACGCCGGTTGCCGAGCCGACCGATGCAGTGGCAGCTGAGCCCACTGACGTGGCGGCACCTGAGCCGACGGACACGACATCTGAGCCGGTGGACACCCCGGCTTCTGAATCGACGGAAACGGTGGTGGACGAGCCGACCGACACGGTGGTACCTGAGCCGACCGATACGACAGCAGACGAGCCGACGGACGCCACACCAGCCGAGCCGACGACGGAGCCGAGCACGCCGGATGAGCCGGCAACTGAGCCAACTGCACCGACAATTGAGGTGGTTGCTCCCGTGATCACAACGGCTGACGATCAGGTGATCGTGGGTACGGGGGATCCTGGGTCGGTGATCACGGTGACAGATTCCGAAGGTACGGTTATCGGCAATCCGCTTGTGGATGCTGATGGGTCATGGAGAATGACGACTCCTGAGGGCCTCCCTGCTGGAACTGTCGTCTCGGCCACGGCGACTGATGAGGCTGGTCACACCTCCTCAACTGTGCAAGCCTCACTCACTCAATCGACGCCCACCGAGCCGGCAACACCTGGTGAGACGCCGTCCGATGAGCCGACTGCCGATCAGACGCCGGCGGCTGAGCCGACTGTGGTGGAGACGCCGTCCGATGAGCCGACTGCCGATCAGACGCCGGCGGCTGAGCCGACTGTGGTGGAGACGCCGGCGGCTGAGCCGACTGTGGTGGAGACGCCGGCGGCTGAGCCGACTGTGGTGGAGACTCCGGCGGCTGAGCCGACTGTGGTGGAGACTCCGGCGGCTGAGCCGACTGTGGTGGAGACTCCGGCGGCTGAGCCGACTGTGGTGGAGACTCCG
>Ga0123354_10003071_pt1 | contig 22772 bp, 6 predicted proteins | sample TergutLab28metaG_2_FD_97872 | JGI IMG/M metagenome (GOLD analysis project Ga0123354, IMG submission 97872) | Labiotermes labralis P4 segment gut microbial communities from Petit-Saut dam, French Guiana - Lab288 P4 | ecosystem: Host-associated > Arthropoda: Insects > Digestive system > Gut ... | reverse complement strand
TAGTTCACACACCTGCCCACTGACTCCAGTGGCTCCCTTGTTAATAGTATGTCTCAGACTCATTAAGGCAAGCAATTAGAAATTAAACAAAAATAACTGAATTCCATGTGTTACTTCAGAATAATAAGTTTGTGTAATCAGTTTAATTTTGGGAGTGGTGTTGCATGTGTCAAAAATTGTATTAAGTTGTGTAAGTGGATTATGATTTGTAATCATTAAAGAGTGTAATCATAATTTCCATTTTGCGGTGGTACTAGAGTGATATCTTTGAATAAACTGCTGTTTGAAGGAACAAATTCCTTGCTCTGTACATAATATGAATGCAACACATAAAACCTCAGACTCTCTAAGGAACGCCAAGGAAGTATTATACCAGCATTTTGGAGAAATGTACTGTTACCCTATTCAAGATCAAACAGCACTTAGAAGAAGATGGAGGCAGCAGATTCCTCCAAGACGTTTGTATTTGCTGATAAGACTGCAGGGTAACACTTACCGGAGGACCATTACCTGAGAATCATACTGCTGAAATGATTAGTGATTGGCATTATTTGTTAAGGTCTAAACATAAAAATGAATATATTCTGCTGTTTCTCCAACTGCCTAGGATTTAGCAGGAATGGGAACCTGCAGTGCTGTGGGGTATGCATTTGTATGTCTCATGTGTCACTTAAGTTGACTGTATGTCACAGTTACACAGCAGTTTTCATAAAACATTCTCCTATAAATTAAAAATGTCAGTATATAGGTACCTTTGAAAATGTGTCAGGAAATAGGTTGCTTGTATGTGAGCTCTAATATACAACTTCCACACAAACACATCTAATGCATTTTAATATATTTATTATGTATCAAAAATTAAATGAAATTATGCAGGTATTTTCTCATAAGTAAATTACATGTTTCTTTTTAAATTCTGTGTATATAAAATAACTAATTTATTAAGCTCCGATGTTTTCTTTATTTTTCTTAAATGACAAAAAATTTATCAAAAAATTATTAAATTTTTTGCATTCAGCATTCTTCATTATCAATAATTTCAGCCACAAACACAATTCACAACATATGGAAAGTACAGGAGAGGACATCAACCATGCTTTCATGCCTGTTGTGTATAGAATTACAGTTGCCTGTTTATACAGGACTCAGATGTGAGCACAGAGCCCACTGTTGTGCAGAATACATGAATGCTCTACCTTTGCAGCCACCATTTCTTAGACACCGATTTCACAACAGCTGAAAGGATGCACTTGAATGCGTGACATTTTAACGTATGTGTGTATTATTGCCTGGTCCATAAAGCGAAGAAGAAGGAAATAACAGTTAGTTCCTTTGTTAAACACAAATGGACATAGCAAATTCAAAATGGTAAGAGTATGGTGAAAATGGGGATATGACAGGTATTCAGCATGCTAAATGGCCTGTCAAGTGATGACTGCTGGATGGTACAGATGATGCAAAAAATGAAAGAAAGTCATGAGAAGGAAATGAATATTTGATAACACTTTTGCATTCCCCTGTTGGAACAGAGATCAGCCTAGTTTAACAGGTAGTATGAAAGTAATGTCTGAAAAAATGAAAATTTTTGTTACCTTGTACCTGCTCGAGGGCAGTGAGTGGATTAGTGTTAATAATCTGTATGGTAGTTATTAAAGTATGCATTGTTAGACATTATATAAGTTTGGGGGAACTGATTTTAATAGCAAGGACTACTGTGTAGCACCTTTTTTTATGGCATTGCTAGATCCCATGCTGCTTTTTTTACAGATGCTCCCAGCTTCATGTCACTACCTCTTGTAGGCCATCTTATGGTTACATTTATTGGTAAAAATAACTACTGACCCTTCCACTGTTCAGGCCATCCATTTCAGTCAACAAGCTCTGAGTATTTATGCTGAACACACAAACTTAAGTTTTAGGTAAATAGAGTTTTGAAATTATTATATGGGTATTGAACATGGTCTTTAGAAGTAAGAGTAGAATACAGACTGAGAGTATTTCAGAAACGTGGTGCAGAGGAAGATTTTTGGGCTAAAGTGGGAGGGGCTAACAGGATGTTTGAGAAAATTACATAATGAGGAGCTACATGATTTGTACACTACACCATATACTATTAAGGTGATCAAATGAAGGAGGATGAGCTTGTCAGTGCCTGTGGCAGGCATGATAAAGAATGTACTTGCATTCACAGTGATGTTTCGAACACATGAAGCAAACAGACCACCTAGAAAATCCAGGAATGGATTGGAAGATAATACTGAATTGGCTTGTAAGTAAATAGGATGATAGTGTGTGGACTGGACTCACTACCTACAATTGCTCCATATTCTCTTAATGAATGTAAGTACTATATACTGCACCTTGTATTCCTTAAAACAATAATAACTATTTTTCTATTATGGATACTGTACTCTTTTTGCAGATTTTAATGCATGCTAACTTATGATAATGAACAAAATTTTCTTGCAGTAAAAATGTTATGACCCCTACATATCAACAAATAGCAAATTTCTGAGAACTTCAGACTGCCCATTATGAAAAAATAAGCAAAGCTGCACTGTGCATGTTAATCCTACACTTTAATCTGCTTACCCCATTTACATTATTGATTACTGATTATAAATTATATTCCAGCTTTAATGTATAGCTTTTTGTATGTTTTCTTATGTATTTCTAATTAATTTTCTTTTACATTGTTTCACCAATCATATGAATATTTTACCAGTGTTATATATCTATGTAATGGAAGGGACCACTTTCTCTAAAATTATGTAGATCATTGTATAGTTCCTTTCATAGGCTCTGGTATGTAGGTATGTGATGGCCCATTCAATGGGCTGGAACTAGTTACCTTAGAAACAGAACTGTGTTGTGCATGATGGAACTCCTTGAAATACATTTACTAATCTGAGCACAATGGGGATGTGTCACCTAAAGATAAAAATGTTGCTTATTAGACATACATTGCCATTAAAGAAAGTGGTAACAGAAATTCAGTTTAATATAGAAATGCAACTATCCTAAAACATAGGTGTGTGTGTGTGTGTGTGTGTGTGTGTGTGTGTGTAGTGCTGAAATTATGCCTTGTAGGCCGCAGAAAAATCTCAGAAGCCAACAAAACTTGCAAGTGGAAACAAGCATAGAGGGAGATTGTGAACTCCTGCTAAGAGGAGCAGGAGCACAAAATAAAGGGAAACTGCAGTGAATGTACAAAAAAACTTTGTATCTCCATGTTCACTTTTTCAATGTTTTTTCAAGGGCATTGAATGTGGGACTTAAGTTGTATAATAAATTACCACATCATATAAACCAGAATTTTAAGAGGGAGCTGCAATGCTTTTTGTTACAGTATGCATGTAATGTACATTTGGCAGATATTAGTTGCATAGTCAAGAATAAGTTGTCATATATTATTGTATGTATTTTTAATGTACATGTATTTGTGTCATTTTGGTATGGATACATCTTCTTATATACTGTGATTGTTAATTGTGATTGAAATTGGCATGTTCTGTGTCATGTATTTGACTGGAAAGGATTGATAACAAACAATAAGGATGATAATGATGATTCTTTCTGTTGGCATTTAGTACAAGTCTGCAATCATCACTTGTGGTGCTGACTTAAATATGAGTGCTGTGGAAGAAAATATCCCTGTCACAAATTGGTTGATCTAGTAACAGTTTTTAAAATTGTATTTATTTTATTGTTTATGGCAGTGCAGTTACATCTGACTGAAAAATCCATGTCAGTTATACATCATCACATTTAGGACTTTTAATGTAGGTGTTTTTATTGAGTTAGGGTATTTATTGTGTGTATATGTTTCACTTTCTGATAACATATTTAAAGTTCTTAAGTTATCATATACATAAATAGATTTATAGTTGCAGGGATAAGAAATGGCTGTTTTTAGATAATAACTGGTAATTGAAGCAAATGCATGTCACTTGAACCATTTATTTAATAACTATATTCCATAGTCCCTTGGTCATTAGGGCTATATGGTGAGGTGTCCAGATTACCTGGAAATCCAGACCACCCAAGTGAAACTCCATGATATAGGTAACATACATAAAATGTTCACTCAATGCTACAGTAAAACTGCTTAAGTCACAATACTGTACCTAACAGTATATGATCATTATAATGATATGCAGTAATAATAACTGCAGTGGGAAATACTGGCCAAAAATGTTCCTAACCACTTGTGGATCCAGAGTCCAGGCATCCAGAATACTGAGACCACCATACTTATTTCACCTAGGAACAGACCCATAGCCAGACCATGAACACAGGTACACTGTGAGTGCAGCGCTTCCAGTGCAGGTGCACATATGTAGATATGTTTATACACGTATATAATGCTGTATTATACATACACTGTATGTATGTGTGTGTATGTATCTTAATTATGCATAAGCATAATAAGCATCTTTTTCAGGACCACTAAAATGGTGTTTTGACACTTTAATTACCTTATGAACTCTGTAACATTGCAGAAACCATCCTGCATATGCATACATTTTTAAAAATGAGTTATTTCCAATTGCAATTGTTCAAAAGAGGCAATGTGTGGAGGCAGAAGGGTACCACACCTTTTTTAGCAGACTGATCAGCATGTTTGTCTTTGAAATTTTGCATATTTCTAGTGGGTGCATTGCACTGTCTTGCACCCACCTGGCTATGGGCCTGCTTAGGAACATGTAGGAAAATTCTTTGCAAGTCTGTATTCTACCTAACCAAAATGTCTACAGTATAAAATATTCAGTGATACATGATAGTGAATGTGACCAGAAATTAAAATATTCTGACTTCGTTTCTTTTTGAAGAAGATACTTGGTAACCTGGTGTAACAGCAACACTTTTTGAGAATTCTTTTCATGCCCAGTTTAAATCTTGGCCAGGACACTGGCCATAGTGACTGAAATTCCTAGTAGTTTACCCGTCTGTTCCATCTAATACCGGAAAAAGTATCCCATTAGACTGTCACTGCTATCACCACTAACACCCAGTGGTGAATCCTGATATTTGGGAAGAGCAGACAATGTAGCATTGTACCATTTCACTATACCAAGACCACCAAATCAGCTGTACACCTTACGATTTTGATGGCTATTTAAGTAACAGAGAGGATCATAAATGAATTTGAAATGTGGTACTGGAGAAGAATGTTAAAAATAATATGGACATATAGAATAATGAATGATAAAGGTTATCAAAGGCTGACAGATGAAAGATTACTTTTAAAAATTTAAAAAAATAGATGCCACTCATGGACAGGGCATATAATTAGGCATAACGAAATTGTAGTAAACGTCAATGAAGGAGCAATATTCAGAAAAAAGGCCGTGGGAAGGCCTCGACTAAAATACTTAAGGCAAGTCGCCAGAAACACAGGAACTGACAGTTACACAGCAACGAAAAGAGTGGCATACAACAAATCCAGTTGGAACTCTGCCAACCAGTCAAAAGATTGAGAGATAAAAAGAAGTGGAGTAATCAAATAAAAATTTAACGTGAAGTAACATTAGGGCTAATTATGGTTCGTGAAAACGTAACTGATAGGCAGAAGGTTCAAAATCTTTCCAGTTAGGAGCATTTTTCGTATTGCTCTGTGCCACAGATTACTGCCTTGTATTGTTTGTGATCACAGATCACACAGAGATAATAATTTCTGATCTGTGCTGATTATGTTCATAGATGGCAGGAAAGTTTGGAACGTTAGAAACGTACAGCCATGCGGTACAGACCAATACCCACGAAATACCGGATAACTACGGGTGTCCTGCCATCTATCACCTGATAGTACCAACTAACATCATAGGGCACGATCGTATTCGTTGCGAATTGAGTTTCGGCTGTTATTGAAATTTTATTATCGTGTAGAAAAGAGACTAGAATTATCCAGACTACACCTACCTATCCTATTATGTACATTATTCAGCACCATCCTTAAAAACAATTGGAATACTGCATATGCTCCACTAGATTTGTCCCGAAATCTTTTGATATTAGCTGTGTGGAGATAGAGAAATAGGTATGTATTTTTATATGCATTAAAGTCATGTTATATAAAAGTTCTAAATTCTTCATGATACATACATACTTAACATGCTGCTCTAAGTTCCATTCATTGCAAGAGCCAGCAAGAATGTGTGTAATCCGTGGTAGCACAAATGTCCTAGTACAGTACCACTATTAGTAATCCGTGGATAGAAGTAATTGCTATATCATAACGATTACCATTCAATCGGCCTGGTTTGTTATTAGGGGCTCTAAAACTTTATTTTAGGAGCAGCATGAAAGTGCAGCAAGTCTGATGTTACTATTACACTCGAGCAGCTTTCAGGGTCGCAAATTCATATGGCAGGGCCACTTGCTTCGGTTTGTGTTGGAAATTCTAGATATGTCACCAGATGGCAGTGCAGCTGTCTCATAGTGCCAACATTGAAGTGCAGTTTGTGGTATTGCTTGTTGGTGTGCTGACGGTGGAATGTTATTTCTCGATTACAATGACGAGAGAATTGCAGTAACCAAATGAACAGGTTAACTTGAATACGTTCAACTGTACTGTACGATTAGAGAACGTTGCCCTTTACTGAGTTATGTTACCTTTATAATGCCTGTTTATGTGCAGTATTTTTCGTGTCTTCACCCGCTACTGCTGAATTCAAGGTTCTATCAAAGGTGATGGGTGTTGGTAAACTACTAATTTGAACCAATAATAAACTTGTCTGAAATGTGCAGAATATTATAATACGTAAGTTATAAATGAAGATGTGTAATAATATGCTGACGTAGGTTGTAGGAATAAAAATAAACGTGGTCGTAAGTTCAACACCAATTCTTAAACATTCATGTTTCTAGAGATATATCAAGTGAATTATCATGGATATCCCGCTACCAGAGGAGTCTCAGCCCCCTGGACTGCCTGATGGGCAAGTTTCTTCTTCATTTCCACGATGTGATAACATTCCTCTACCATCATGTGGTATGCAGTTCAACACAACCGCGTTACCACCCCCGTTTCCACCACCTGCACTGCCAATTGCAGCACCAATATTACCACCAGAAGCACCACCACTTCTCCAGACATCAGAAGCAGTTGCTGAGCAAGCAGATGACCCAAACAGGTTGGTTTGTGAAATTAGATTTTGAGGTATTAAATTTTGTGCAAGTAGTGGTGTTCCCTCATAGTTTGAATTCACTGCAGGTATTCACCAAGCCGTGCGACTGTTGAAGATGATATTCCAATCACTCCTCCTCCTCCAAAATCGGAACCAACTCGTGCTCACTCATTTGGGCCCAAAACTACAGTGCTGGGGAAGGCCCAAGCCAAGAAGCGACTGCTTGCTTTCTCCATGACCAAACAGGGTGGTGGAGTAGGATTGTCTTTTGGTTTCCAAAAGAAAGCAGTACCAAAAGTAAATACTGGAAGTGCAAAAGCATTTGTTGGTAAGTAAGGCTTTCATATTTCAAATTTAGCATTTAAAGCTTAAGAAGTTAAGAAAGTCAAGTAGAGTGCAGTTATATCAGAAGTGCAGTATGATTAGTAATCACACACAGGCATTTACTGCCTGTTTTAAACCATGTGACAACAACCTTCTGCAGGGAACTCTGTGGTTTTATCTGTGCCTGAGTTACAGTATTTATGGTTGAAAGGTACATGGTGTCAACTGTGTTGTGAGGTCACAAGTATGTATTGGAACTGAAATAAGAATTGTTCATTACATTTCATCCTTTATGCTGTTAATGTGTATCTAATACAAACCAGCATTATTCGACATATAGGAACATAAACGCTTTTTGTTTTGTTTTGTGTACAGTGCATTATAATATGATTACGTAACATAAACCAACAAAATGCACACTATTAAAATTTTGTTGGTTTACGTTACATAAACATAAACATTATTCTTTTAGTAAGTACTTGGGTCCCAGATTTTGGTGTCTGAAAATATGTATGGTAGGGCAAACATAGAAGTTTTAATTACAGGCATTCAAATTAACTTGTAGCACTCTGTTGATGAAGATGAAGAAGTTGCTTAAATTAAAAAATACACACATGGCTGTATTTGTTAAGTTTTTATTTGTTTTAAGTTTAAATTTGTATAGAGAGATGCATGCACACTCACAAACTATGTAACATATCACAAGAGGTTTTTTTCGTTACATGCTATGTCACATGTAATTCATCTTGTAACAGTGATGATTTGAATCTCTTGATGCTGATTTCCAAAAAATGTTCTGCTGTGTTACTGATACAGAATTTTAATCTGCCAAATGAAAATGCACTTAGAATCCCAACATTGCAGCAGCTGTGTCTGTCTTTTTTATCAGGGATTGATGTGACTGCATGAGTGCCCATTGTATTTGTATATGTGGTATACTATTGGAATCCAAGGTTCTTATTCAAGGGTGGACCATAAGGAAACACTGTGTAGAGTCAGGTCAGCCATAACGCAACTCATGGTGCTTATCCTGAACCTTCTGGGGTGCTGGCTGTCACTGATTCTTCCTCATTTTGTTTCTTCATGATTCTGTTTTGTCAGCGCACCACGATAGACTTAGAGTGAATCCTGTATCTCTGTTGAAGTAATCAAGTGTTAGATAGATCTCATTGACCTCCTACATTAAGCACTCAGTCCATGTAGTGCCATTCTATCCAGTATTGTGGTGTTACACTATGATGGTGTGTTGATGGTGTGTTCTGTTAATACTGACTTGTTCAGTGTGGAGGGGTCATATATGCCACATATGTTCTTAATGTCTGATTGGTATAACCAGTCTGCCCATTGTATGATTTACTCCATTCATGTGAGATGCAGTCTGTGCTTAGGATCCTGAGACATGAAGCTTACCAGCCACCAAACTTAGGAATGAGTAGAGCTGTACTTTCACTTTGTGACCTTGACCATCTTTGACTGGTTGGAACATATGTACATTCTTTTTTGGTTGGTGCATGCACAGTTTATTGTGTTGTTCCTCATCAGGAACCCATGGATCCTGGTAGAAGTGTTCTGCACATTGAGTGTGGTGGCTTCCCCAGATGGCTTCTCCTGCTATGACTGACATTCATGTCATTTTAAAGGCCTGATGGATGTCTGCCAATGCATAACCATTCTGCCTGAAAGTCTTCTTCAAGTACCGGATATCTCCGTTAAGACTTAGGCCCTTGTGGCCTTAGCCACCTGGATGAATGTGGAGAGAATAACTCGAGCAATCAGAACCCAACACAGTACTACACAATTAAATATGAATAAAAGACCAATTTACATTTTGTCCTAGATGCTTGACCCTGCAGGGCCATCTTCAGAGTGATCATATAATGTAGAGGAGCTTACTAAAGCTTACATCTAACTGTACCCTCCAAGTCAGCTTGACTGTTACAAGCAACTTGTCACAGATGTTCAGTAGTGGGGAACCAACCCTGTATTATTAGTATAACAATGTGTGTGTGTGAGTATAAAATCTAAGTATATGGGGAACTGATCATTCTTAACTCTTTTCAGACCCAGGAACATTCATATCACAATAAAAATAATATCCAAATAGGTTTGGCATATGTGTTTGGCCTTGTATGTATGGTGACCACCATAAACATATCATAAACATATTGTTTGTTACAATTTTCCTTATATTTTTGTCACTTCTAGTCACATTAATTAGCTGTTTTGAATAAATGTTGTATTAAAATCAGGATATGTTGATGATTGAATTCATTATTCATCCAAATTCATTATGTTGTCAAGCAATGTTTGTGCAACAGCATTTATGATTTTGTGTGTGTGTGGTGATTTGTGTAATGTTAATAGTGCACAAGGACTGTTTGTGTATGTTATGGTGATTGGTATAACATTATAGTGGTGGAAGGACTGCTGGTGCATGTTGTGGTGATTGGTATAGCATTATAGTGGTGATAGGAGGGCTGCTGATGTGTGTTGTGGTGATGATTATAACATAGTTTTGGAAGGCTGCTGGTGTTATGTTGTGGTGATTGGTATAACATTATAGTGGTGATGTGTGTTGTGTGATGAGTATAACATAGTTGTGGAAGGCTGATGGTGTTATGTTGTGGTGATTGGTATAACATTATAGTGGTGCTGTATGTTGTGGTGATGAGTATAACATAGTTTTGGAAGGCTGCTGGTGTTATGTTGTGGTGATTGGTATAACATTATAGTGGTGCTGTATGTTGTGGTGATGAGTATAACATAGTTGTGGAAGGCAGCTGGTGTTATGTTGTGGTGATTGGTATAACATTATAGTGGTGATGTGTGTTGTGATGAGTATAACATAGTTGTGGAAGGACTGCTGGTGTGTTTTGTGCCATGTATGCTTATCGTACGATCACCCTGAGGATGGCCATGTAGAACTGAAACAAGCAGGACAGAAAATAAACTAGTTCTTATCCATATTTATGTGTGTACACTGTCAGTTTTTGATTGCAGGAATGTATGTTATGTACACAGTGGTATAAGAATAACCTGATTTTATGATCTTTGATGGTAAGAAGTTATATTATAGAATACTGTGTGTGTGACTTTTCTGTAGCGTGTAAGTCACAGTAAGCTCTTGGGCTTCTTTGTCACTGCTTTGAGAAATGGTAGTTTGTTAGTATGTTGAAGATGTACTTAGAAGTCGTGCTGTTATATGATTGGTATAGGCTTATTACTAGTCTCACCTGTGTTTGTATTAATGTGGAACTTATGTGATGTTCAGAGGGCCATGCGTAGTAATATATTTCTATAGTAAATCCAACAAGATGCACCAATGCCTCAATTTATTTTATTTTTGGAAAACACTCTACCTGTTTCAGACGGTCTTTCTGTCCATCACCAGATCATGAATGTACATACAGCAACAGGCATTTGTCAAACAGAACTGCTGACTTCTTGCTAGCAAGAGCTAGAGTGTTTTTCAGAAATAAAATAGAGACAATGGTGCATCTTGTTGGATTTACTATAGAAAATGGAACTTATGGTTTTTTAAATGGCTGTGGTAGGACAGCTGTTCAGTGCTGTTGCCCCATTTCACTTGCTGTTTATTCTGCCATTTTGTTATTCATACATTTATTAAATACTGTGAACTATAAATTGCTTGCATACTTGATGTAGTGCAGGAAACCTTCAGTGTTGGAGGTTAAAAATTCTATGGTACTACTGAAGTCCGTGGTAGCACAGTGGTTAAGGTGCTGTGCTACAAATCGGAAGGTCACTGGTTCGATTCCAGATGGTGTCATCGGAATTTTTCATTGACAATCCTTCCAATTGCACCATGGTCCTGGGGTCAACTCAGCCTCTAACACAAATGAGTACCAGGAGTATTTCCTGGGGGTGAAAAGTGGCCGGTGCGTAAGGCTGACCTTACCACCATCCTGGGCCACTGTCACATAATCTGGGAACCTTAACTTCCTGGAACCGTCTGGGCCCCTCGGGCCTGTAATGGGACTGATTTTACTACTGAAGTCCATTTTTATCTTTTATATATTATCTGTGTTACTACAGCATACTGTAGAATGTAGATGATTCTTTTTCAGAAGGTGGCTGAGTATTTGTAGGATGTTTATGCAGTCTTAACACTACAGGATTCTGACAGAGAGATGGATTTCTATATGAATGATGCAGTTTGAAGACAGTTCAAATATTGCTTATATTTAGTGGCTCAAAGAGATCACTGCTGAGCTACAGAGTATTTATTGAAGTTCAAATGTGTCATTTGAATTACAGTCTTTGTGCCAAATGTTGTCTGTGTGGCCAGTTCTATGAAAAATAATTGCAGAGTGAGTTTTGCAGTTTTTGCATTTATGAAGCACAGGGGTACACAAATCCACAGCAACTATTTTTGTATGGTGGCACCTAATGTTTGAGGGTCCTCAGTTTGCAGTGTGCTTCAAGTCACCTAAAATTTTGAGGTGATGCCTATATTTTCTGTAATTTGTGAACCCTGGTGTAGCAGTGGATTCAGTTATCCAAGGATAAGATGCTGTGCCAACAGGAAATTGGATCCTGACATTTCAAGGCAGCACATGTCCTGAAAACATAGGAATCTGATTGAAAGTTTGATTTGTCTATGACCTATTGACCCTTGAAGATAAGGACACAGTTTTGCTGCGGAACAACGGGATTTGTTTACCCATTCACGCATTGTTGTATCCCAGAAGAACAGAATCCTAATTTTTTAGCTTTTAGATCAAGCCAAGTCTACCCTCTTATGCTTTTTTGCATAGGTTTCTTTGCTTGTAATCCTTTTGAAGTATGTTAACATACAGTCTCCATGTGACTGTCAAAAGGTGCAACAGTGGATGAAGATGGGACCCAGGAAGGCAAGGACCTAGCAGCAAAACAGGAGAAACTGTCTTCTCAAGTGAAGAAGAAGTCTTCTAAGAAGGGGCTTTCGAGAGATGACAAGGCACGGGCTGTTGTGTCAGCTATAGAGGAGATAAAGCGGGAGGAGCTGATGTTGAGGGGTGTCATTGCATATGGTAGTCTGGACCTGAAGACAGCTGGTGACATGACTGCACCTCTGCCATTGCTGGGACATCCTCTGGGAATACCACGTAAGATATATTCACATCTTTATTAGTGTCTTGTAGCATTATCCTGAATAGACATTTGTGTAGGAATGCCTGTACAGTAAAGTGCAAATATGTGCCTGCTACTCACTGGATAATATTTATGAAGGCCATAGGAGACATTAGGTAGGAATGCCTCTAAATTGAAACTCTTGTACCTTAATGCATTGTAACTACACCACACTGTCAGCTTTAGAAGTATGCAGTGGATCCTCTTCCCCTCTAGAGACAGCAATGGAGCATTAGTTATTACTACTGTGTAACCATTGTTGTTCAGTCCATGGCACATGGTCTCATGATGAAAAGAGGACAGTTGAAAGCATAATTTAAATTTCAAGTTGAATGACATATGAAAGCATTCTAATGAGAAGAGTAGTAATGAAATTTTGTTGTGAATCCTGCAGTTCAGAGGCAGATGTTTTGAAAATGATCATCAACTTGCAGAAGAGGAACACTTAGCTGAATGATGCAGGATATGATACTTGACATCATTTGTTGTGTTACTTGATTTGTTTTCTTTTCACCTTTGTTTCATGAAGTATTAAGTAATACTCTGTTAACTTGGGGTGAATGCATAGGTAACCCCAATCAGAGGATGATTTGAACTCAGTTGTAATGATGATAATGAGTTGATGTATTAGCCTTATCAGTATTATTGCACATTAAGTAACTTACACATTGCATGGAGCAGAGTCCTTCTTGAGAAGCTAACAGTAGCACAGATAGTCAAGAAATTCCCTACCTTTCATGGAACTTGGCAGTCCACTGTCATATTTACTAGACCCACCACTGGTTCCTATTCAGAGCCATATGAATCCACTTGATACCCTCACACTCTTTCGGTAATATGCATTTTGATGTTATTTTCTATATGGCAGATGTGTTCCAAGTGGTCTCTGCCAAGTGTGCTACATGTATAACTTTCTGCATAAAACTTTGCCATTTTAAGGTAATGTAATGTTGTGTGATTAAATACATCATAATATAATCTCAGTGTCTCTACAGGCCAACGTAATTCCCATTTCTGTCACCCAGTGCCTCACATATGTGTAAATTTCAGAATTTCTGTTTTGCAGTTAAACCCAAAGATGACTTTGATTTAAGTGGAAATCCACTACTGGAGCAGCAGAAAGGTGCAATTGAGTCACTGTTAGACAGTCTGCTGTCACAGACTGAGAAAGCACACAGTAATGACAAAGGTGCAGTGAATTCTGAGATGGATGCAGATGGAGGGAGGTCAGAAAGGCATGATGGTGGGAGGAGAAAGGAAGAGAGGAAAAAGGACTCTGACAGGGGAAGCAGCAGTAGACGCAGATCTGATGGGCATGAAAGGAGAAGAAGCAAGGAACGGCACAGTCGAAGTGGAAAGGACAGACACAAAGATGAAAAGCGATACCGTGCTGCACCCACAGAACTGCCTACAAGCTGGGCTCACTTTCGTTCTGGTGGTTATCGTATAGAAGAGATCAGACGCCTGAAACTGAAGCTGGATGACCGAGATCTGGGAGGTGGTGCAAGTGGTAGTCACAGTAGAGATAGACGCCATAGGAAATCCAGGGATCGCAGAAGTCGGTGAGCATTTGACAGGTTTGCAGTGCTTCTGCAGTGAAGTGTTGGTAATTCACTATCAGTTGATTTCAAATACTGTTTAATTGAAAGTATCACTTCACAGCCTTGCAAGTACATTTGGTGTGCTGTAGATGTAGCTAATTCAAACTGCCATTAATTTGCAATTCAGAGTGATATTTAAGCCTTGTGAGTAGTAAATTTAAATTGAAGTAGTTTATAATGTAGACTGTGATTTGCCTATATATGTAATTTTCACTCAAGTTAACAGTGTGTGGAGCCCTGTATCTTTCTTTGAATCATAGTACTTAATATAATGAGGATTTACTGTACTTCATTTCAACATCAGTTATTTTGAAGTGTGATGTAATGTTCTGATTAACAGTAAAATTGCTTTGAGGTGGTACTGGTTGATTCTGCTGCACAGAACAGTTTTTCAAATTGTATTTTTCAATAAAACTTATGATATTTAGGTCCTTATTCTGCAGCTTCGTTCTGATGTACAGATCAGTTCTTTGAAGTGCCTGTAAAATTGATTCACTTAAGATTCAGAATTTGTCTGGTTCTGAAGGCATGTCATTGATGAACACACTTTTCATCCATAAGGTCCATAAGTGTTTGTTTTCTTTCATTAGATCTCGGGAAGATAGGAAACACCGCAAGTCCCCGAACCATGATGCTGTTAAGGAAAGTAAAACTGAGGAAGACTTGGATCATTTATATCGTCCATTCGAGGGTCCATCTCGCTTACGTTTTCCTCTAGTGATTACTAACTCTGCACAGATGGTAATAGAATATCCACGAAGTTTTGTGCGTTACACAAAAGCTCGTCCTCCAGTTTCATATTGTGAAAATCCTGACTCAACCAGTGCTCACTTCCGGTCAAGGACTGAAATATTTGGTGATGCTACTTCTGAGATGGTGACACTCATGAAGGAAATCATCAGCAGTAAACAGCAAGAGGAACCTATCAAAATTAAACAAGAAGCTGGTGAGAATCTTTCCAGCAGCCTTGCAGCCCTTCAGGTGTCATACGATGAGGCAGAAGTTGGGGGTAGTCCAGCCTCTCCTGAAAATATCACTGATGGTAGACGAAAAGAACGATCTTGGTTTCCAGAAAAAGACTATCTTCTGTTGACAGAGCATGAAGGTAAAGATGATAATTTACTTTCTGAAGCTGAAGTAGTTATCAAAAGTGAGAAGGAGAATCTAGAAATGGACGGAGAGAATGTAACAGAACGGAAACTGTCAATGGATGCAAGGGATGTTGTTGAAAGTGACAACCACGCATCCCGTAATGAAAAAGATGAAGAAAGAACACCTGAGATGCAGTCTGCTGTTGCAGCTGTTAATGTGCCAAATGCTGAAAGAACTACAGTTCGCTCAAAGTGGGACAGTGATTATGAAGAAGACATTGTGTCCACTGAAGAAGTGCAGCATAGTGTTACTGTAAAGGAATCCTTAAATCATGAACTAGTGGACACTAACTTATTTGTTGGTCCAGATTATTTAACAGAGGAAATTAAAAGTAGGAGTACTGAAGAATATGATAATAACATAGACTTTCAAGGAGAAGAACACATACATGATGAAGATAGGCAGAGTTTGAGGAAGGAAGAGCAGTCAAGGAAAACTCTGGAAGATGGAAGGATAATAATAGCAGAGACTAAAAATAATGATTGTGTTGATAACAAAGATGATAATGGTGGTGGTGGTGATGACGATGAAGAAGAAGAAGGCGACAAAGAAGAAGAAGAGGAGGAAGAAGAAGAAGAAGAAGAAGATGGTGGTGGTGGTGGTGGTGGTGATGATGATGATGATGATTATTATGAAGAAGAAGAAGAAGGAACAGAAATTGATGATGGGAGTGATATGCAAGCTGTTGAGTATGCACTGCAAACTAATGAGCTGAGCAAGGAAAACTTGGCTTCTGCAGAGACTAGTAATGAAGGTAACACAGATCAGAAGCTTGTATCAGAGTATGAGGAATTCATGAAAGCTGTAAGCTTTGAAACTGCTCCTGCTGATGAACCAGGTGGTTCTGGTGACGAGCCATATCACCAGCAAGAGTCTGCAGAATCGGACAAGGAAGTTTTGGAAGGAGATATATTTGAGAGAAGACAGATGGACTTAAGTGTAAATGATACGTGGGATGAAGATAGTAAGGAGAGGGTTGAAAGTAGGGAAGAGATGGTAAGTACTGATTTCATGTTGCTGGAGAAAGTGATTAGAGAAGGACAAGAGAGTAATGCTAAAAAGAAGAAGAAACAAGACTTCAGACCACGTTCCAGTTCATCTTCTAGTGAAGAAGAAGAAGAAGAAGAAGAAGAAGATGATGATGAAGAAGAAGAAGAAGAGCAGAATTTGAAATTGAAGAGACATGAAAAAAAAAGAAAAAATAAAAGAGAAATTGCGAAGAAAATGGCCAGTCGTAAAAAGTCATACACTAGTGATGGCAGCTCCAGTAGTGATGTCTCAACTTCCTCAAGTTCAGAAGAAGACCATGAAAAGAGGAAACGTGTTACTACCAAAAGAGGAAAAGGTAGGAAGAAGTCAGAAGAAGTGAGTGATGATGAAGTCAAGGAATTGTCTGAAAAAGCAAAGGCAAAATATAAGAAGGCATCAAGGAAAAAGAAGAAATATATTCGTAGAAAGAAGCAGCAGCGTAAACGAAACAAGAGACGGAAAATTGAGACGAGCTCATCATCAGATAGTTCTGATTCAGATGATGAATCTCCTTCAAGTAATTCTGACAGAGGACATAAACGCCGCAGAAGTAAAGGAAGTAGAAGCTATAGAAAAGGTGATGGAGACAGCAGCTCAGAGGATAGCAGCAGCTCCAGTTCTTCAGAGTCATCTTCTTCGTCTTCTTCATCATCATCCTCATCATCATCTTCGTCTTCATCATCCTGCCATGGAAAGAGCTCAAAAAGGAGGAGGAGGAAGAATTCAAAAAAAGCAAAAAAAGAGGCACGCAAGAAAAGAAAGGAAAGAAATAGAAAGAAAAAAAAGCGCCATCATGATTCTGCCAATAGTGACATTGAGAACAATAAAAGCAAGATTTCCAGATCAAGTCATAAAGGGGAAGGGAGTCACAGATTGTCGGGCAGTAGACTGAATAATAGGGATGACACAATCAGCTTAGAGGAATTGGAGGCTCACATTGTGAAAGTTAGACATCAGGATGACAGTGATATATCTGCAGGGCACTTTGAAAATGCTGCCAATGCAGAAAATAAACAAAAGAAAACCAGTAGGCAAACATCATTGAAGGAAGATAGAAAAGCTTTAATATTAGAGTCTAGTGATAGTAATATTAGTAGGGATCACAAAATACAGAGTCAGAGTGAAAACAAAGAGAATAGAAAGGAAATTGAGAACAGTAGCATGCTTGAAGGTAAAGATGTGAGTTCTTCTGGTGAAAGTTGCTGGGAAGAGAGTCATAAACCTAAGAGTAAACGGGACAGAATTACAGAAAATAATCATGAGAGAGTAATCAGCAGTGTAACATTAGAAGCAGATGATGATAGAGAAAGAGGAATTGAGAAGAGAAAAGTTCTGAAGAAAAGACGCCGCGATCAACGTTCCCATTCTGCATCACCGCTGAACAGCTTAGGTCGAAAACGAAGACGATCTCCTTCGTCTTCTCCTGAACACTCACCAACTCCTCAGCGTCGTAGCTCCACTGACAGAAAAGGTAAAGAGCAGAGTGGTAGTGCTGTATCCAGAAGCCAGACAGACAACAGAAATAATTTAAAGCATGAAAATGGAGATGGGCAGAAGAGGGGTCATAGCCAGGGAGATATGGAGTTGGACCCATCAGATTTTGCAGGTCATCCAGGAATCAGGGACCATTCCTTCATGGAAGAAGTGAACCAGTCACAGTTTGAAAGTTGTGAGTATGGTACATTTGAAGAATTTGGACCTGAGCAAGTGGAGGTGACAGTGGATGATAACACACTGAAGTACATGACTACCAAGGATTCTAGCTCTAGTGGTGCAGATAATGGTTTGAGGAACAAATGTACAGAGGATTCAGTGAGTCAGAATGAAAACAAATTCCATAGGAGAGACAGTTTAAGGCAAGGCTACTGTGCAATAGTGGATATAAATTTTGAAGAGGAAAGAGATAGATCTATGAAAGGAAACAGTTCACCCTTATTCAAAAAAATGATGCAAGAAACTGTTGATAAAGATGTAGTGTTTACAGATGAGAACAGAGAAGGTGAGTCATTAGCAGAATGTGTTAAAGACAGTAAACCACAAGCTAGCCATGACTGTTCTAAGAAATCTAACACTTGGGATAGGAAGGCAGGTGAAGGTGGTTTTGATCCCTTCAGTTTTTCTACATCAAATGTAAGTAAAGAAATACAGAACATTAGTAAGAGAGCTCTAGATGTTGAGTCTGATAATATATATAGTCCAGGCGATACTTTTGATGGTCATCTGGGTTCTGATACTGTGAAAAAGAATATTTATGACTGTATGGACTCATCAAGTCAAGACGCAAAGATAGTTGACAGGTATGCATGTGAAATGTCTTTGGACAGCATGAGTAGTCCACCTTGTAATGTAGAGGATTCCATGGCTGTAGCCCATATGCAAGATTTATGTGGTTCCTCCCCATCATCGGTGAAAAATCATAAAGTAAGTGCCCAATGGAGTGGTTACAACTCACCAAATCAGGGTTTTTCATCAAAGATTAATATTCCTCAGCTTGACTCATTCATGTCGCTAGAAAACATTCCATTGCCACCACCAGCATCTCAGAGTGATGGATATGAAAACAAGAGCCAGCATAACTTTGAGCACATTGAAAAATCATGTGAAATACTGCCTCCTTTACCATCAACAGCACCACCAGTAGGCAGCACCAGCACCAGCAATAGCAGCTTCAATGAAGACATTGCTCAAGTTACTACTTCTGATAATGACACAAAAACCCCTACATCCCAACCACTAGAATCTCCAGGTCCCCGCAAACCTTTAGGTAAACCCCCTATGCAAAAACATTTAATCACAGTGAAGCTTCTTTCTCCTCTTGCGCGTCTGCAAAGTGCATCTGAAAGTAAATCTACCCATTCTGAGTCTTCAGACATGCAAGTCCAAGCAGAAGGTTCTAATGGGACAGTAGATTCTACTCACATGTCTTTTGAAATGAGCAATAAAATTAAAGAGGAACCTGAATGTAACCTAATGGTCAAACCAGTCTGTCACGAAGAAGGCAGTGCATCAAAGGAAGTGCTTAAGGATGCTGAAGCAGCAGTGAAACTACCGGTACAAATCAAACATCCATGGAAATCTGTTGGATTTTCTTTGAAAGGTGATGTTAGTAATTTAACATTGTATGATGACATTTTGGAAACAAATGTTGCTGAAGAGCATGTGTCATCCACAACTGTTAAATCAGTTCAAGATGTTGACAAGCAGGAGCAAAGTCATTCTAATGAAGCTGTCGCCAAGGAGCGCACACGTAAAAGACCCTCTCGTTGGGGCATGATGACAGCTCCTGTGAAACGTGTCATGGTGGACATCCAACAAGATGATGATGTTACTTCTCAGCAGAAGTGTGATATGGAACAGAATCATTCTGTTGTAGCTGCAGCTGGTAGTAGTAACTCAGAAGAAAACAAAGATCCATACACGTGTAAGGAGCATTATGATGTTGCATTAGATCCTGAATCAGAAGGTATACTAAGTGGAAGGAGATCCCCCTATCATTGTGGCATGGATGTAAGCTCCAGTCCTGACAATACAAAAAAAGATATTAGAGATTCTGATATTTGCAGAGTGTTCATGGACAAACATTCTATGGATGATGAAGGAGCAGATAAGAGGAATAGAAGGAAAGAGACTGAGGGAGAGAGAGCCAGAGATAAATCTGACAACAGGGATGTAAGTGGAAGGGTCAGAAGTGAAGACAAGGTAACTGATAGCAGGAAGAAGGAAGAAAAAGACAGAGATAAAAGACTGGAAGGGAGTTTGAGTGAGAGAGAAAAGAGTGATGCCAAGAGAGGAGACTCTGCCAGTAGCATGGAAGATGAAAAACAAGATTCTGAACAGATAAAAGGATATAAAAACTATGATGAGAGCAATACAGAGCCACAAGATCGAAGCAGCATTTCAGACATGCACCATCCATCTGACTTCAAAGCTGAAAGAGAAGATGGTGGTGACAGCTGCCTTGATAAGGGAAAAAGTGTGAGGTCAGAGCTTGGATGGATGGACAGTGGGGACCACCCTGTACCACTACCTAATTGTACAGCAGATACTCCTAGGGAAAGCAGAGTTGTGCGCTATCGGTCGCGGTCAAGGTCACTTTCACCTGACTTCAGAGGTTGGGAAGATGTGCCTGCTAGGAGGGTAAGGGAAGATGAACGGGGGAGAAGTAGGCTTGATGAACAGAGGAACAGTAGCAGAGAGAGATTTATGGGTCACCCAAGACTTAATGTTGAGACATCTGACAGTGCAGAGGATGATCGGATTAGGGAGAGTAGCACCGACCGGGATGGAAGGATTAGAAACAGTAGTAGAGATCATGAAAGGATTAAAGAGAGTTGTAGGGATAGGATGGGAGGAAGTGGTAGAGACAGACTGAGGGAAAGTAGCAGGGACAGGGATAGAATGAGAGAGAATAGCAGAGACCAGGATAGAATTAGGGACAGCATCAGGGATCATGATAGACTGAGAGAAAGCAGCAGGGACCAGGAGAAGATGAGGTTAAGCAGCAGGGATAGGGTTAGACTGCACGATAGTAGCCGAGACCGAGATAGGTCACGGGACAACAGCAGAGATCTAGAAAGGGTGAGAGATGGCAGTAGAAATATGGATAGAATTAGGAGCAGCAGCAGGGACCAAGATAGAATGAGGGATAGTAGTCGGGAGTATGAGAGGATTAGGGAGAGGCAGGCAGATAGAGAAAGGAGAGATGAAAGATGTATACGAGACCGGTGGAGTGAAGATATGGATAGAGGAAGAGATCGGGAACATAACAGGAAAGGAGACAGGCATTGGGAGAAGGAAAGGCGAGAGAGGAAAAAGGGTGACAGGAACAGAGAACATGATAGAGACAGAGGGCACTGGGCTGAAAGAAGAAGTTGCAGCCCATTGATGGAGGACCGCAAAGAACATGAAAATAGTGGATCAGGGTACTATATCCCAGATATTCCATTGCCTGTGACGTCTGGTAGTGAGTCATGGGGTTCAGGTACTGGAATTGGTTCAGGGGAAGCAGATATGGAGCTCAGTTGTTCACCAGCATCATCTCCTTTAGTTGGATTTAAGCGGAGTCTTGCCGATTCTACCATTAGTGACTCAGAACTAGTTGCTGCTGCAGGAAAGCAAGAGGAGAATCGTACATCTTCTCCATTTCAACAGTGCGGTGCACATTATAATACGGACTGTTACCCTCCAACCCAAGAGGAACGTATTGCATCTCCAGCTGTCTCCCCAACATTTTCACCTAAGAGAATACCTCTAGATGATCGAATTGAATTAGAACTTGGGGTGAAGAAAAGTACGCTGCCATTGCCAACAGTATCACAGCAGATACCGGTGTATCACCATCAATCATACCCTGCATCTTATGCTGGCTATCAAGGTGGGAACTATTATCCTGTTCCACCTCCACAGCCACATTATGAGGGTAATCTTGTCCCTGTATCTGGAAGTGAGAAATTGGCACCTGGACATCCTCATTACATGCAACTTTGTGAAGAATTTTCGGGTCCATCACATCATGAAGCTTTGCATCATCATCATCCACATCCACATAAACAATTTGTAGGAAGGCCGCATGAAGAAATATACAGAGTTCCTGCTCCAAAACGCAGACCACCACTTCTTCCCACACCTAGCAATATAGCTCCAGATATGAGCCATTGGGACTCCCCCGAAGCTTTTATTGGTGCACAGGAGGTTCATAAAATGGTGGTGACACCTGAACAGGGACTGCCATTGATGATGGGCTCAGAAACATTCATGAGCTCGCAGCAGATGGGTTGCAACTCACATGTGGTACAGGTGAGAACATTTATGGAAGAAACTGCATGATAGATGATTTAAGTCCATGGAGCAGATTGCCTCTTGTGAAATTGGTAGTTAATAGTTACTTGGTTGATCAAGAAGTTTATTGCGTTTTACAGAACCAAAAAGTTCAGTACTGTGTTCATATGAGCCTGCCTCTGGACCATATCATGAACCACATTAATGCAGTCAAAACTTTCATGCCTGATTCCTTGAGTATGCATTTAATACTATATTTGTAGAAGTGTAAGTTTTAAGATGAAACCAAAAAGAAACATAATAACATCGCACCTGTAAGCTGCACCAAAATTTTTAAATAAATTTTTCCTCTAGTATCAGTCATACCTAAAACCTTTTTAAAGTTAAGAATATATAAGTTGTAGAAGTTTTGTGAAACCAGTCACAATGTGTGTACTGTCACATATTACCTGTTGGCCCTTTGGAGTGTCTGGTAAGGTTGTATACCTTGCTTGCTTGCTTGCTTACTTACTCCATGGTGCAGAGTCCTTCTTGAGAAGCTAACTGGTTTGCAGCTAGTCAAGAAATTCCCCGTATTTCATGGAACCCGAAGGTTCATTACCGTACTCACAAGCGTCCGCCACCT
>Ga0123354_10003070_pt1 | contig 22772 bp, 19 predicted proteins | sample TergutLab28metaG_2_FD_97872 | JGI IMG/M metagenome (GOLD analysis project Ga0123354, IMG submission 97872) | Labiotermes labralis P4 segment gut microbial communities from Petit-Saut dam, French Guiana - Lab288 P4 | ecosystem: Host-associated > Arthropoda: Insects > Digestive system > Gut ... | reverse complement strand
GAAGACTAAAGCGAACTCGGCCCTCCGATCTACTTTAGATAGCCGAGGTCAAGCCGCTGGGCGCGACCTCTCACCACCACCCTGAGGATTGCAAAGCTTTCCCTCAGTCCGCACATTAGCTCATAGGATAAGATTGTATCCTGATCGCTGATTTAAATAAATAAAAAAAATTAAACTATATCTCGTTAGATGGATGAGGCATGAACAACGTTTGGATGATGCAAGAAACACCAAGCAAATATACGAAGCCGACTTAAACCGAAAACCAACAACGGGGAGACCCAAGGAAAGACGGAATGGTGATGCAGAGAATGACATAAAAAAAGAAGGGATTATTAACCGGAGACAAATGGCTGAGGATATGGCTGGATGGAGGACAGCAACCGCGGAGGTGCTTATCCTTCTTGGACAGTGAAGTCACAGAAGAAGAAGAAGAGGCATAAATATTACAATTAAAACCAACTGAATGCACTGTTATCATAATTTTAATTTCATAAAGCTGTTCTACATGTACCGAGCTCTCTCTCCTCACCCCAAGACTGCTTCCAACACTGGCACCTAACATAAATATCGCTTTGCTTACAGTACTTACATTTAGCGTTTATAGTCTGTGGCAGTGTATTGCATTTCTTGCCTTTTAATAAGCATTTGACTACATATTGTTCTGTGAAGACTAGATATGTTTTACATGTTTTTTATAATACTTTTATACGTTCTGCAATAACGTTTGCTATAATTTCAGTGCATCTACTCCATCTACTCTACTAATATACGTAGGTTATTCAGAAATTAAGTACCGTCTGCGCTATCTCTCGCGCATCCTCAAGACTGTCACTGCGCATGTGCAGTGACTTCCTATATCAATTGAGAAGCCACAGACACCATTTCGTGATATTAGTGTTTTGTTTATGTTTGTTCCTGTGCGTTAAAGATGTTTAAGACAATTGAAGGGGCCGCCGACTGTGAAATACGGTCTGTAATTCGTGTTTTGAATGCTAGGAATGCGCTACCAAGTAAGAGTCATCACCAGATCTGTCAAGTGTATGGTGACAATGCGATGAGTGATGGCATGGTTAGGAAATGGGTTCGGATGTTCAATGAAGTACGAGAGAACGTGCACGACGCGACGCGAAGTAGGCGTCCACCTTTGGTGAATGATGATTTGGTGCATAAGGCCAACGAATGAGTGTGTGAAGACAGACGTTTCACAATTGCTGATCTGTCCCTGCACTTTCCTCAGATTTCAAGGACTCTACTCTACGACATTGTCAGTAGTGGCTAATATCGCAGGCGGCCGCATTCTATGAGGAGGGTACACAAAAACCTGTGCCCCGCTACGATAGGTGCCTCAATAATGGCGGCGAATATGTGGAAAAAATAGTTTGAAGAATGTAGAATCTGATAACAAAATTTTATAAGAAATCTTACTCGATTTTTTTTGCAGCGAAACGGCACTTACTTACTGAATAAGCCTCGTATAATACCCACCGATGATTCACCATACTACCATATACACTTCAACATAACAATATACGTTAATGCTTGTATTCTACAACTGAGTGCCTGATGATGGACCTAGAGCTTTTGTGAAATTAAACTATAACAACAGTGCAGTTAGTTGGTTTGAGCTGTAACAGTTGTATCACAGTGCACGGTATAAACAGCGTTAAAAAAAAAAAGGAAGAGGTACATCTCCGCACAATTTTAACATCGGCGCTAGGCGGTTTTATATAAAAGCAAATGCATTACTGTATGTATCTACATTTTTTATAAATGTGTTCATTAGAGAAATAATAAAATGTACTTAACTAAAATAAAAGCAATGGTGTACACCGGAGCAAGTTATACTTTGTAAACATTACAGTCCCTACACATGTAACTTGGTATGCTTCCTACAGCTATTTTGGTATAGTTACGGTAGCTAGTTTGAACCATGGCGAACATGGGTAAGAACACAAACCTATAAGTCACACGATATGGACAGAGTACCGAGGGTGACTAACTGGCTGTTTGTTCAGCGGCAAGTGGAATATTCTGCGGCCTTCGTGTGTGTTTACTCATCTACAAACACACACACACACACACACACACACACACACACACATATATATATATATATATATATATATTTACGTGACAGTAAACTAACACACGGACCACCGTCACTGTATACCTGTAGAAGGGCCACTTCGTGCAGAACCCTACAAGCAGGTGCTGCCCTAGCTTAGGCAGTCGGAGTTCTTTGGTCCAGCGTCCGACTTCTATCCATTCACTTGTTAATAAATATTCTGTTTAGTACAGTTCTCTCTAGACCTTCCAACCATCGCCTTACAAAGGATTCGAACCCAAAGCTCCAGAGCCACAGGGAATACAACAATGGACATGAGTGCTTAACATCGTGTCCCGGCTGCTTTCCTCCAGGGAAGCAGCCCTCTGAATAGGGGTTGGGTGGACCCCAGACGTTTTAGAAAACGGAAAAATATAATGCCCGTATCGAGACTCGAACCCCAAACCGTCCAGCCCCTAGCCCAGTCACTAGACCGACCACGCTACTCCGCCTCCGCAAGAATATACACAATAATATTATAATGAAAGTATCAAGAGCGTGTTGTAAATACAACATTGTTTTACAATAAATACAACTGTATTTGACGGTGTTCTTGTTAGCCAGCAGTTCCCTACACAACACAACGCCATGCCATTCATCAAAATCGTCACGTTGCGTGCTGTACTGCGGGAAGCATGCGACAACAAACAACCCCGTCCAGCGTCCTGCGTGGTTTCTCAAGTTCACGAAGCTTCAAAGGGGCGTAACTGCGCATGCGCGTGACTACGGACTAGACATAATTTCGTTGGCAAACGCACGTTCAGTTTGTTGTTAATAAGTTCTGCGGTCAAAGTGCTTCACAAATTTACGATCTTCAGATGTTAAACGAACGCGAGTGCTAATGGGAGTAATACTATTAAATTACGAAGTTAGCAGTTCGTGAACAAGTGCCGTCGATTAAATAATTTGGACAAGGCAAAGGCACGCCGCACACGACGAACCGAGGTACGAAAGTGGCGCCTTATGTTCCCTCCCACAAAAATTTATTTCGCAATTGACTTGTTATGTTGTGTCGTTGTGTTAGCCATCCCTCACCGAGCTTGTAGCTGTCACTTGTTCGTCACCGGTAACCACCGTCCACGAGGGGTGCAACCACTCGCCAAGAGCAACAAACAACAGTAGAACTCCACTTATTCGGACGCTGGTTATCCAGATCGCCAATATCGCCAATTATCCGGACCGGCTTGGCCCTTCGGGTAAACATTTTCGTACTGTAACTGTATTGCATCTTTTTGTGGCTTAGTTTTCCCCATTTGTCAAAAACTGTAAGGAATTATGTATTAATGTTTTATTTGAACGTAAATAAATATGTAGTCTAAAACAGTCGTCTGTAGAAACGTTTGCCACTTCAAACTGCCAATGTAGCATATTTTCAAAGAAAAATCCAATTTTCCAGATTTCTGCATATCCGGAAGGCTCGTCGACCAAGCGAAGCCGGAGAAGTGGAGTTCTACTGTACATCTCTCCCTATAAATAAAGTGCAAAGGATTACACGCTGTAGGTACGCGTCAGTTTACTTTCTTACTAATGCGGACGGCGACTGTCGCAAACACCGCCCTCTAAAGGGCTAAAATCGCAAGCGATTGTCCCAAAAACTAGCTCAACGCGACACTCTGGAGAATGCCTTTCGAAGAAGGATCTTTGTTACGTACAAGAGGCATTTCCACTAAATCCTGACAACGTAAAGTGTGTTAACTGCATTGTAACTCATCGCCCCCAGGTCGATAAGGATAGTAAAGAGCCTGCCTCACGTCACGACCAGACTCTGAGAAAATGGATGGCTCGACCGGCGCAGCCAATGCAATAACACTGCTGCTTTGCTGGAGTCCAGCTGTTTTGTGGGGGCCGATGAGCTATGGCCTCGTAGCATACTTGGTCTGTTTCAGAAGTGTGCGGTCACTTTGATGACCATGGCGTATGAGAGAGATGCTGTGGAGTGGCAGACGCAATGATACAAAACCCTGCAAGTCACCAGCACAAGTGAACTACATTTGGATGTGTGAAATGCATAAACAACCAACAAATGCACTTTAATTTTATGATGTAATTTTATTTATAATATGTTCAACGACGTGTTTCGGCACGACATCCGGCCATCTTCGGGGTGATGATACACGAATAAAATTGCAGTTAAATGTGTCACAATTACTCTATGATACTAAACAAAACGTAATTTCGGTTAAATTGTATTCTTTTATCATCACCCTGAAGATGGCCGGATTACTGGCCGAATCACGTTGGTGAAGACACTATAAATAACAATACATCATAATATTAAAGTGCATTTGTCGGTTGTTTATACAGTTAACAAGTCTCATTAATGCATGGAATATGGAAGATATTTTTAAAAAATTTGAAAACATTGGAAAGATAGACAGGGGGGTTATCAGGGATTTGTGCTAAAGAAAACTACGGGCGATGACATAGGGCAACATGGGGCAGAGCTGGGTGGGGTGGGGGGTAAAACGAGGTACTGGGTATTCTGGCAGCAAATAATCACCCTCAACCCTGAGTGACTAGACGCACTCTTCACGGAATTCCGCATCTGCTTTCAATTTTGTTGTCACTAACCCTAACGCTAGTTACTAACAGTGCGCTTAGAACTGGTGGACATATTTTCCTTACCTCCCATTGGCTATTGGTGACGTCATGAAGTGATAACGGACAATTCAGTTATAAAACTGAGCAATACTTTCATTATTAAAGTTTGTTTTATTGCACTCCACGTGTTAGTCGAACCTTTTACACTGGGTTTCCTTTTATAATTTTTACATGTAATGGTCTTGAAAGCTGCTAGCAGTTTCGTTGCGTTCCTTGATGGTGGCCACTTGGGCCGAAACATGTTGAGTCGATAGCAAATAAATGGAACATAGCGCATACTGTTGGTTTACTTTGTTATAAAATCCACATCCAGTTTCCAGTATCAAATAACTTCTAATATAATACTTAATACATATAATGAATCTGAGTGTGCATTTGAAGCCAAAACTGACAAACTGAAACATGTGAATAATACATATTATGCAGTTCATCGTCTGTTTGTGGTTTAAGGACCCTGTCAGTACCTCACACTACATGTCAAATGGTAGGATAACTGACGAACTATTAAGGACTACTCAGTTAATCTCCCGGAATATTCCTGGAAAGACTTAAAAAAAATATGAAAAACATCGGTTTAGTCGGTGACCTCGTCAAATTTCGAACCAGCATTCTCCCACATATGGAGAACAATACTTTCTACAGCAAGTTCGGCGAACATCATAACCATCTCTCCACACAAGACGGAACTGAAAAAAAAATAGGGCAATAAAGTCTGCCGACCAGGCGGAAAACGTAACTGTCTGAAGTGCCGCTGTAAGAAATGTATTGAGCAAGAAAACTAACACAGCAAATCAGAAAAGCCGGCACACCAAACCCACGGCGAAGATAGCAAGAAGAGATATGAAACCATCAACTGAATTATCAAGCGAGATAGCCATTTCGTCGTAGTGAGAAGATTATGAATGGGAAGAGACTGGAGCAAGGCGACGCCAAACGATGACAGTACCAACTCATATATTTTAATGATTTTACAGGGTTGAGTCTATTAGCATTGTTGATAATCCCTGACACTTGGTGCGAGGTTCGGATCAGCAGCAGGTTATCAAGTGAAGTAAAGATAGGTAAGTTGAAAGAATGTGGACAAATTCACAAAATTCGTGTGATCACTCCCCCCTCCACGCGGACGCTCCCACCCCATGCTGCTGCAGCCACAGTTTGTGCCATCTGACGCTCTGCTCCACTACAAGAATGCCTCACGCCACTCATTGCAGCTTCCAGGCAATCCCTGGTCATTATCCTCGCGCCGCTATGTTGGAAGTAATTCTAGGGTGCCCCCTCAACCATCCACTCCTCGGCGGTTACCCGTCGGTGCCCAGCTCTTTGCAGATCCTAATATTGCCCCTTTTCAGGTCCCAGACCAGCGCATCAGCGGAAGGCACGGACGCACGGCACTCTGCACACAACAGAGGGAATTTTATGCAGACTTCTTAAAACCCGCGACTTACAAAAAAACTCAAACGTCTGCAGAAATTAAATCACTTATGTCAGCCTACGAACACTTCAGTTATATACAAATGAAGCAGTGTGACAGAAGAGCGATTGAAATGGACACAGTAGTTGCGGCAAGCAGTTACTACATATTGGTAACACAGAGCCGCATACAACAAACCAGGTTCCACTATTTCAAATGAATGAATTATATATTCAATACAGCACGACAGTTGTACGCGAAGCAGCCAAGTAGCCATAATTGCAGCTGTGGCACGAGAGACGTAGAGACGCTCACGCACAGTCGCATGAGAACTGGGATTATGCCAACGGTAGGTGCTCGCAGTGCTTGCGGCATGACCAAACCCGTTTATTGTCACTAATCGCAGAGTTCACAGGACAAGAGCGGAGGTGTGAAGGAAAGGAAACTCAAAGAAAACCGCGTTCACCGGGCTGCAGAGACCTGAAGGGGAAACAGACACATGAAAAAAGGTGTACGTGGGGGAAAGAAGACAGAAGAACGAGACAACTGCAGACACAACCGGAGATCCTGACTCCGCCATTACGGTAATAACACAGAGACGAGGCAACAATGTAATTTACGCGGATAGTTGAATAAGGGATATGAAAGATTAGACGGAGAAGAGGAATGAGGACAGACAGGAGCAGCACTATATATGTACACAAATGCGTGGCAAGTTTTCTGAAGTTGCGGTTTTGGATTACTGAAGGACTACAATCTGGTGAATCAAGATTTCATTGGACAATGCATGAACGATCACTAACGGGACAGAACGTTTGTGGTAACGGTGGACCTGCGTATAAATGGCGCTGTAAATGTTACACTTCTTGTAGCCTGCTGTCATTTTCCGACAAAAAGCAACGCACAATCATCAGTCTAGCCACCAACTACATGCAGATTAGTACAAAAACATGCGACGTGACCTCTTGCCTTCCTGTTCCCCCATGGAGTCACGGAAACCTGTCAAAGAATGTGAAATTACATGTTCTGTTTGGATTCTTCATACTAATGGGCATTGTTCAGTGAGACAGCAAGGTCATATTTTTCAAAAAAATGACACTGATATTAACACCCTGTTTCAAAGACGTTATGAGACTAAAGATGAAAGGCAAATTTCCTCAGTTTAAAGACATTAAAAAGTAGTCGAGATAGGAAGGACCGTAAACGTTATTCAAAATACTTCCATAACATATGCCACATCAGTGCAAGTCCCAAACCGTATACATGCCTAATCAAAACACTATAATCGATCAAAGTGCAGCAATGTGGGGACGGGGGTTCATCCCAGGACATTTCGTGCCTCTGAAACCGTCGAATGTTCGGCATCAAGACATTCGAGATTGTACAATGTTTACAACAGAAACTACACGCACGTTTATCACATACCTTAGTACAAGATTTCATAAAGTTAACTCAAATGCCAAATCACTTATCGCCAACAAACCAGAAACTATACAAACACAGAGATGAGGCAGCCACCATTTTGTGCACGGCAAGCTAAGAAGGTGCTGGTTACAGAAAGGCTACGTCACAACCCAGCAGGCTACACATTTTAGTTACATGCAGTCTGTTCAGAATATCGGAGTTGCAATGCAGTGGAATATGAATTGAATTAAACCACTTCATTACGAGCCAGTTGTGTTGCACGCACCGAAGTGCTGTGTTGTGTGTCTTCCAACCCCAGAAACTTTCAATAGACAGTAATTTCTATGTTGAAATATACAATACTGTGTAACAACAGTATTTTACATATGAATGAAGCTGTCCTTCATTTAGAGGTTCGAAATCAGAATGGCGTTCAGCCAGAGTCACACAGAACTGCACTGCAGAAACAGGCGGCAGAATTTTATAAACACAGAACACATTATTTTACAGACTCTGGATTCAATCCCCCCTCAAGGACACCTCATTACACACAAACCTAAACGTTTCTTCGTCTTAAGGTTCAAATTTCAAGTTTTATTCATATTCAATCGACCTACAGTAGGTACCACGCCGGACCCTGAGATATGGAACAAGTTAACGTTTGATTATTTCATTCTTATACCCATTAATGGTTTGAAGCCCGGTGGAGCCTGTACCTAGCACCTGCCATAACATTTACAGCTGCTTCTTTTCTAGCAGCCCTTCGTACCACTCCCACAGCGAATAACAATTTACTTCCCTAAACAGCATTAACTCATCGGTCTTTTGCCATGGAGACGGAGGAGGTTTTTTGAGAGGTAGAAACCCAATTTCTCTATATAATCTTGACAAGTTTCACGGGGAAAACATAATGTCGGTACTTTTCCTTCTGGATGCCCACTGACATCCGAAAGAGCATCACTATGGTTGGAACATCCCCAGGCCTTTCCCGCAGCTCACCCCCTCAACCCTTCATCTAGATGTAAACATGACGAGTAACAGTCACTGTCGGAATAAAACTAAAACAATGAGGAGAAAAACCAGTCCCAGTGCCACTTCATCCACCACAAAACCCAAAGGGGCTAACCATGCTTATTCCCGATCTACCTGCAAGAGACGCCGGCGTCTAACAGCCCGAGTCATGGCAAGGCTTTAGAAACTTTAGAAACTTGCTTCGTACTGCACAGCGAACACGCTGAATGTCTATTACAACCATTCCACCTTTCGCGCCTCAACGAACTTAAAACCAACGAAGGGATAACATTAAGAACGAATATCTTCGGGTCTTTCAGGCCCTTTCGCAACGAAAGTGGCAAAGGCGAATACCAGCTTCGTGGCGTCTGTGCGCCTGTCCGTCTGCTAGGATAAAATCGGCGCCCGCTAGACGAACTTTCGTCATATTTCATATTGGGAACTTGTAACACCTGTCGACCAAAATGAAGTTTGGTTAAAATCAAACGAAAACAAAAGGTACTATGCGTGAACGCCTAGCGAAGCCGCGTTTTCCCTGGCAAGTTCTATATCGAGCCACTTTCACCGGTCAGGTTCCGTAGTTCCAAGTCTCGGACTGAGCTTCAAGAATATGAAATGATAAACTAGTTGACTATTAGTCAGTTTACGTAATGATATATAGATTAAATCAAGATTGCACTATTCAAAATGTGGAAAAATAGACTCGCAGAAATAAGTACAGACAATGTGTGTTCAACCACACACACAGTCCGCAGTCCAACCCGAGAGAAAGATGTAGAAAGGGAATCGGCAAGTTCTGCCGTAACTGCTGCCACAGGCACAAAGAAATGGCTAGAATTATCAACTCACACTGAAAGCTGGCCAAATGGAATGCTGTCGGATTCAATCGGTTAAAGCCCCGTGGAGTTGATTTTTGAAGGGTTTCTTAAGAAAGAGCCTGACCTAAAACCATCGGTTGGGAGCCTGCAGGGATGGTTTCTGAAGACATACGTGAAGATGAACGAAAAGGCCGCTACACGTAACAGAAATTGGAGGATTGGAATCCACAAGTAGGCGATGTGGTTCTCTCCAGGAATCAAGCAAGATCAGATGTAGCATTACGAAGAAATTTGTCAGACCACATAAAGGGCGTTGGAAAGTCACGGGTAAGATAAACCCACCTGTGTACGAGGTTACAAGCGAGCAGGGTGAAGTAACGAACGTTTATAACCAGACGGTACTAAATCCTTATTTACAAGCGTATGAAGTAAAAATAAAGTAGCTACGCCTATAGTCCCAGCGGCATGAGAGAAGCAACAAAAAAATAATTTGTGTTATTTTTGCGCAAATATTCATCACCAACTGCTGTAACAAGTTAAACATAAACATAGATACAAATAAGCACAAGATTCCGGTAATTTGGTTAAAATTGTCATTTTAGCGTAAAATCATAATTTTAGTTTACAATTAATTAACAAGTAAGAGTATGTAGAGTTCTTTGCCTAAATAAATTTGAGAAATAGTGCATTTCGTTGGCTTTTATTATAAGAATATATCACTATGCATGGTCCTATGAATGTCAAAGTAAAATTGTACACCAAGATGAATCAAACAAAATTAATACACAACCTGAGATTACACAATAAAAGTGATGACAATGTAGGACCAACAGTTCCTACTGTTCCAACATTACAGCCTTATATCTGCTAAGAGTTCACACACAACGGCTATCGGATGAGATAAAAAGCCTAACTTAAGATCAGTGTTGCTGGTAGGGCCTCTTCAGCATTTTACCCAATTCAGATGAAAGCAACTTCCCCATTTGCTCTTGTGCAGGGAACAGTATTTTGACGAACATTCTGTGTTCAATATGTTGATCAAATGGCAACAGCCTTCAGGCAAGCAGGGAATGCATATGAGATACAGAGGAAGAAGTTAGGGAACTATTAAACGATCAGAGAGTAAAGCGGTTTCTCAACATGTTTGTAGGCCACAACAGAGAACTGAACCAACATCATCGACACCGAGACATTTCAGGAGTCCGTAAAGTCTTACTGACAACGGGAAAGAATGTTAAGTCTTGTTAATCACGAAGGCTGAATTTACGAATATGTTCTTAAGGTGTGTCATCCCCGATGTGTTGGGTCAATAGTACAAAGCTGTAGTATGTATATATCTATATATACATACAGTCATGAACATAACAATATTACAATTGGTAGCAATATATAAGATACAACTACATGTTTCGGCCCTGTATGGAGGCCATCATCAGGTTGTCCAAAGAACTTATTGACATTTAAAGGTGCAGTGCGCATGGGATGACAGGTGCTGCTGAACAGAGGGCCGGTGCCCTCTAAAAGAAACATTAGCAGCCTCTTGTACATTCCTCTCTGCACCCTTTAACCTGAGACAGCTCCCATTACGGATCTGTGTGTCGGCTGCAGGGAATAAAAACAAGATGGTTAGTTGCTATTTTCAGTGACGTTGTGATGTTCTGACAAGGTATGAAGAGAGGACACATTCTCATGATTGACAGCTATATTTTCGGAAAATAACCGGGGTTGCTCAGAAACAGAGCTGTGCGTGATGACATGGAATCCGTGAACAATGCAAGGGCTTACCTAACACCTCTTGATACTGGTGAAAGATATTTTGCCACAATACTTTATAAAAAGGATGAAACTTCAGCCTTCAAGCCACTGCTGCAACTGAGGCTGATCAGTTCGAGATTCCAAGCACGCGTTTCTGCAAGGGTAAAAGGAACAAGTGGAGCCTTTATTGAAGCTGTAAAGCAGTATCTCAATCTAAGAATCCAACTCGCTTATTATGCAACTGCACAGTCTCGTTATGCATTTTCAGTGGTAGAAAAGATCAAATGTACAGAATAAACTGTATAAACTGCACAAGTTGCATCGCTTTTTGCACTCATAACAAGGCCAACAGACTGCTGCTGGTTGCATCCCTCGATGAGACAGGGAAGGAGGTATTCTGACAGAAATTTCACAATTTTAGTGTATGTAAACGAATTCTTAAGAAAAAGGTGTGCCAACAAAGAATACATCTATGGCGAATAAAATTTCTGCGTCAAGATATATTTCATTGCATCGGAAGGATAGAAGATCGAGAGGAGAAGGAAACAAATGGCGGAGTGGTGCACTTCGCATCCTAACAGCACAAATCTTGGGCGACCTCAAGTTTTCCACGTTTATAGTTGGTTTATTCCGATTGTGCCAAAAGTATCTGTAAATCGATTCAGAAAAAAACGCGAGCTGTGTGATAGCATAAATTTACAATGGCGACTATCAGAGTAGTTTCATATCCTTCGTATATTCCTTGAGAAGGACTCCTGCTAGCCGAGGAGCAGACAGCAGAACTGTACCCATTGTGAGGCAGGTGTGCACTGCAGCTGTGTGGGTACTTTTAGACACTGAACCCCGTTTCCATAATCGTGTAGCCCAATGAGTTGGGCTGTTAGACCAATTCGTTACATGACGTTCCCCATTTCTACCATTCGGTCCTTATCATTCTGTATTGTTCCCTTGTGCTGTCTAAACTTCAATTATCCTCTGCAGCCTGGGAGTCTATTTACACTGACTGATTCGTCTACAAAAGAAAGAATTTAAAGAAAATGTACAGCAGTATGCCATAACAGATTTATATACTAACACCTGCACTAGTAAGTACAACGAAATGTTTGCCAGGTTGAACATGCCAACACTTCGGTCCAGGAGGCGGAGCCTCGATGCTCCGTTTCTTATAAATGTTTTTACTAATAAAATTAGCTGCTCTTCCATGCTCGACACTGTCAATTTACGCGTACAACTAGATTAATCAGAGATTAATCAGTGATGTTCTGCATTGCGCTGAGTTCAGCCCTACAGCCAGATGTGTTTCTGTGGCTAATGTCTGCAAGAGCATCGATATTTTCAATCGTCGTATTACTTCAATGAATCACATTACTAAATAGAGAGAACACGGAGGGCATCCTGTTAATCGAGTGGCTACGGCGCCTAGGACAATGGGCACGCCAGGATCTGTTGCTCCATGACAATGCGACACAGTACAACAGTAAAGTAACAACACAGACACTGGCACCCCTTGCACATTCCGTCAAACCACATCGACCATATTCTCCAGATTTGGCACCATCGGACTAAGCTCTGTTCAACGAAACGAAAGAACCACTCAGCGGGAGAAAATTCCAAACCGCTGATGACGTGGAGAGAAATGTCCGCGACCCAATGCGCAGTATCTCCAAAGAGTGGTACGTTGCCGCTATCCGCAAGTTACCAGAGAAATGGCAACAGTACACTGACCTTGGTGAGAAGTACGTAGAAAGTTCTATTGGGTGATTTGTCGCCAGTCATCGGCAGGAGGTTTGTAACCCAAGTGAGTGTCAAATATTCATGAAAGACCTTCGCTTAATGTTCTTTGACTTCTAATTCGCTTTACGCATATAACCTACCCTATGGTTCATCCTCTAATTCACTGTCAATTCCATTTGTTTATTAATACCTTCCACTCTTTCAAAGGCTTTCAAAGCATTGCCGCTTTACAACTGCTGTTTCTTCTGTTCTCTATTTCCGTGTAGCATCTCCTTGTGTATACTGCTTATTGCTGTGACATACGCACGGCACATAACACCGTTTGTCTGTAGCTACCGGTACCTGTCGCTTCATATTCTTAATATTCTAATGTTGTCTCTTTATGTAACACATGCATATTACATGCAGTTCAATTTATCTCCCTTAATACACGTTTGTGCTCTTCCTGCAGTTGGCCCTCTGTCTGTTCGAGTCAGCACGCGAATGAACTCTCACTGAAACACCACAATTATTTGGGGTAGCTCCAGTGATGTACAGATGTGTCTGCGCTGAAGTGTGTGAGTCTGTATTGTGTAACATACGAAAGATTAGAGTTCCGCTTGGGTTGTTGTGTTATATACAGGTGTTACGTGATGTCTGTTGTTATATACAGGTGTTACATAGGTTTATATACAGGAATCATCTTATGTGTACTGTTTCACATAGGTATTGCCACATGTAGGTAATACTTTGGTAATTTCACTGCAAGAATGCTACCATCTTGTTGCATATTAATGCGACAGACCTGAAACCATGCGATAACTGTGTGTCACCCTTAGGTCAGGCAGTAATGGAACAGGCCCATATCAATTTTATTACGGCAATCTGGCCTTCGACCCGAAGGGTAGTCTAACCTCCTGACCCGGAGGGTAGAAAGAACAGTTCGGTTTTCAAAACAACATTATTTTTAATTGGAACCTTTGTAAGCCAGTTCAGTGTGAGTCTTATTGTGTAATGATAGTGTTCAGTTTAATTACTTGTTCCTCAAGCCTGATGAGGCACTCTCAGACCTGAAGTCAAACAGGCTAGATCTGTTAACACTTCTAGGGAGTCAGCATCAATAAATCCTATTGTTTCACTTCAACGACTGTACAATTCATCACTCCGAAAACCAAACACCACCCACCGCTCCCGCGCCGCATATCCACTCCACCACCTGCCAAGGTGGAAACGCATTAACTGTCTCTTCCCAAACTGCAAATACAACAGTTTTGTAGAGAGTAAATAAATTTGTACACACTCATATTTTATTGGACTGTACGTAACTATGTTAAAACTACTGTTACCGGTCATCCTTAGTTCAAGACCAGATCACAGATATTCTCCACGAGTAAGTAGGTAAATTTACGTTTGGATGAATTAATTATAAATTCCAGCGAAATGGATGGCGGCCTATATACGATACATAGAAGCACTGGACCGAGGTTATGTGCCACATTGAGGGGCTCGTCCCTCGAGACTGTCGTTACTTACATGGCATTATTTGCCGCGCAGAGGGATTCGGCCTACTGTTAGCTAAGGGTTAGTGACCGTATTGCCGCTCTGACCCCTTGTAAACAAAAATATGCTCTACACTTTCGGCCATAACACAAAATTAAGGACACCCATTTTATGAGTACCAGGGCAAGTGGCCAGGAAGCCAGCCCAAGCTGCGCTCGGAAAACAGTTGGTTTCGGGCCCTCGAGTGTGCCACACTAGAAGGAGAACACTGATATCAAGATACAGTAATGGTAAAATGTTCACTGCAATTCAAAACTGACAGCCCAAGTGTAACAGAAGTTAATAATCAGTGTTAATAGACACTGTGAGCTGTCTCCCAACTACAATGCTAAATAAATTGGTTTGTCTATCGCAGTCGTGTCTCTGTAAGTTCTACAAGCAATACTCCCTGACAGTGGGTTACGCTAACGATTGAATTATTCAGGCAGTTTAGCGCCGTGGTGATTTCGACGTCCACACTACACTAAGCGAGTGCACACACAATGACACTCGGTATGTTTCGTACAGCTGTTTTGGTAGTAAGCAACGGAGTAAGCAAAGACAAAGATTTCTGAAGCAGTGGAAGTCACACATGATGAAGGGAGAGTACCGAGGGTGAAGATATGAATATGTGTGTCAAAGAGTGACACATTCCGGGGTGTACTTTGCACATACACTACTGTGAAACAACGAACCATGGCGCTCTCACTCTTCCGCTATACAAGGGGTCAGTCCGTGCTGGACGTTTGAACATCCACAGCCGGCGCAGTCCCTGCTAAGGCAGCCAGCACAGCGAATTCCAAGGTTTCGTTAGTACTTACTCATCTAAGAAACATTTAGGGTCGGTGTAATTATCTCCAGTCTTCACTCTCGCCTTAACCAAAGAATGAAACCCAAGGCTCCAGCGAATCTATATCTATGACACGAAGCGCCGATTACGAGCCACGCTGGGATGCAACAGCGTGGTCACTAAGGCCGCGTCTAGCGATGTCTGCGGTGCTGGCACCAAGGCATTTCATGGAAAACAATCGTCAGAAGTTATTTTTATACTTGTATCATGCATCTTTCATTGTTCTGCACAATGAAACAACAAATTTACAATTAATTGACAAATTAATATGCTGCTCCTACATGTTTCGGCACTACTGTGTCATCCCCAGGGCGTTCGTAGTTAGTTCCTTGCTAAATTACATAAGTATATCAGTGCATTAGTTGCTAATACAATTTAAAAATTCACACGTGTTTTGCTGTTCGATCTCAATGTTTAGAATCATTAAAATATTAAAACTGTCATAGTTATAATAAAATGGCTGAAAATATTCTGTTGTTACGATTCTTATGGTGGCCGTATATGCAATATGTAATAAATATGGACTTTTATTATTGGATGTATAAATGCTATACTGCAGATATTTCGAGTTTAGTTAGTATTTAGACACCAAAATAATCCAAAACAAAAAAATAACTCTAGTGGAACAGAACAATCTAACGATAGCAAAAGCAGATAAGCAGAACCATGATCATAATACATAAAGACACATCGACACAAAAGCTCGATATATTTATAGAAGAGAATCAAATAATACACTTAAGCAAAGATCCCATTGAATTATTTTAAAAAAACAAATCCAAGAAACAATACACAAATGTAGCACAGTAGTAGACAAAACCAACAAAAATACTAATAAAACCCGTGGCACCAAAACCTAATGCCTTGAACAAAACACACAAATAAGATCAGCCCATTAGACAAGTAATCAATAACATACAAGCACCATCTTATAAGCTTGCCAAATATCTTAATAAAAAACGTAACCAACGAATAAAACTACCATATACAGAAATTCACAGGAAGTAGCGCAAGATCTAAATAGCATCCGAGTCAGCAATCAACACAAGATAACCACCATAGATATAAAAGACCTACATGTCAACTTATCTATACAAAATATAATCAGCATAATCAAACTTTGGTTAGACAAATACAATAATCATAATATAATAAAACAAACACTGGAACTCAAAAAAGTTATACTAAATTACAATTATTTTGAATACAATACAAATATTTTAAGCCGACCCAAGGCATAAACATGGATTCACCCATATCAAGTACCGTCGCAAAAATTAAGTACAATTTTTCGATGAACTGATGATCAAACACTGGATGGAAACGGGTGAAATAACATATTATAGAAGATATGTAGATGACAACATAATTATATCTGACCAAAATAAAACAACCTAATATTCAATCAGCAACCACATGAACAATACACACAAACATTTGGAACTTAAACAGAAAAATAAAACAAAAACCTAAACTATCTAGATCTATTCATACACAGAGGCAACAACAATCTCCAAATAGGGCTTTACATAAAACCCACCCAGACAGACACTAAAACACACTTTACATCCAACCTCCATTGAAACACAAACTCGCAGCGTACAACTTCTCCATAAACAGAATGCTTTCTACGCCCATCACAGGATAAGCAAGACAGTAAGAATGGGACACTACCTGTACAATAGCTAGGAATAATGGTTTCCATTACAGATCCACAATTGAAAGAACAAAATAATCAGGACATAAAAGACAAAAAATACTCCCACACAAATACAAAGAAAGAAATGCATCACATTTACGTATCATAGTCTACTCCCACACAAAGTCACCAACCCGTTCAAACGCACCGACCTAAACACAGCATCTCGAACATGTAACACCATGTACAATCAACTATGCGATAGATCACCACAAAACAAAATAAACTCCAGTGGAATATATAGATTACAATGCAATACATGTAACAAGTCGTATGTTAGCCAGACTGGGAGATCAACAGAAATAAGGCACCGTGAATATGTAAGATATATAATAACAAACAATCCTGACTCAGCATACGCATTACACATTCTTAGTAACAGACACGAATATGGCAGTCCGGAACATACCATACAATTATTAAAAGCATCCGGTAAAGGAAAGTTAATGAACTGTTGGGTGTAATTTTACATGCAAGTACCATAACAACATAACTTATTGATCGACAAGCAGAAGACCAATGAACCCCACCCACTATACGCTCTAGCCAACGTAAGAAACACGTCACACAGGTCGACACACTCAGACTCAGTACATGCCGGGCCAGCACAACGATAGCATCAACATACAGGTGAGCCCATCATTAAATAATAACTAAACTAGACATATCCGCAATATAACATTCATATATCCGTTTAAAAAATCCCATATTTATTGCATATTGTACATACGGCCACCACAAGAATTGTAACAACAAAATAATTTTAGCCATTTTATTATAACTAGGACAATTTTAATATTTTAATGATTTTAAACATTGAGATCCAACAGCAAAGCACGTGTGAAACTTTAAATCGTATTACCAACGAATGCAATGACATACGTAATTTAGCAAGGAACTAACTACGAGCTACCTAAGGATGACACAGTAGTGTCGAAACATGTAGGAGCAGTATATTAATTTGTCAATTAATTGTGCATTTGTTGGTTCATTGGACAAAATAAAAAAAATCGTCAGACGTGTTGTGGGCCGTGCGTCATTTTTTTTTTCCAACGTTCACGTCTCCAGATTAGTGATAACGAGTAGACATACTACACAGAATCTGCGGCTTCGATCTGCAAGTGTGCCGTCCGCATTTTTGTTACGTGTGCTGTATAAGGCAGCGCAAACACTTGAGCAACGTAACAGCGAAATGTAACACGGATTCGCAGAAGTGGACGGTGTTGCTGTAACATTCGCTGTGTTCGGTTCGCCGCTCGGGCTGATTCACCTTGCTGACGGTTTTCCAGCGCGCATCAAAGGATGTTACGTCACACCGCTACAGCAAGTTAAGCCGTATTTCTATGCTCGCTGCGATCCACGCCACGTTGGGTTTTACATGTTGCCGTATGCCTGGGACGCACGGAGGCTATAAAGGTTAATTATTTGGTAAAGTTGTATCTTCGACTGAAACATCTGCGTTAATTGAAAGTGCAATGTGATTCAGAAACAGCTGATATTTTATTGCTGGAATTTTCCAGGTTGTTAGAAGAGAACGTGTGACAGCAGGAGATCCTGTTGTAGCAACGAGAAACAAGCAGACAGTTGATTCTCTGTCGGTGCCTGTTCCACCAAAGAAGAAGATGAAAAGTAGTGAAGATTGCGCCGAAATGCTGGAGACGGCATTCACTACAGTGACGCCGTCAGCAGTGGCAGTCGCCTCCGCAGACGATGACGAATGCCGAAGTTCTGGCAGTTTCATTTCTAACAAGCTGCGAAATTATTTGCCGCGCACCAGGAACAAAGTGACGCATGACATAAGCATCATCACATTCGCCGCCGACCTGCGACATTTTGATGTTTCATATCCAGTCCCCGCCCCGTCCCTCAGCATTCCAGGTTTCCTCTCCCACCACTCCTTCCTCTGTTGCTGGTTCAGAAGACGTAAATCTCTGTGATTTAATGTGCATTTAAATTGTGTAAACTAGTAAAATGCAGTTTTCTTACATCCACAAAGAAGCCTCATCCGACAATCACCTTAATGATAAACACACCATCTTTCCTAATAAAATCTTTGATGCTATCTTAAAAATCGGAACATAACTTACATACTCCCCACCCCAACTAACCACACCCACCCACCCACCCCACCTTTCATCCACCTACCATACCTGTTTCCATTCTATAGTCCTCCGCAATTCATGCTACACAGACAGTTAAGAACAGTGATCAGAATCTAATTATCAGCTCTAAACTTCACTTAAACCATATGACATAATTCATATACTCTCACATACTGCATGAACAGCGTAAATTATACAAGGAACTGAAATATTGATAACTATATACCCAACGCATCAAGACGTAATTCATTTATATACAACAGCACGTAGAAAATCAACACCCTATACACCCATATTAAAAACGTCTATATAATTACAGATTACATCAAAATTAATCTGATATCCTACGCAACTGATACAACACCTCTTTTAAATATATCGAAAATATACTCCATATACCATATAAAGGGGACCGCGGTAGCACAGCGGTTAAGGTGCTCTGCTACAAAACGGAAGGTCGCTGGTTCGATTCCAGTAGCGTTCGAGACACCGAACGGGAAGGTTGTAGACTGCTGTAAGCGAGTGAAAAGTAGGGAAGTGAAAGCGGTGAAGTAGTGTAGTTGAAGCGATTTGTGTTCGTATTAGAAGTGGTGAGTGAGGTGACCCAGCAACGTGGGTGAACGACAGAACACAACAGTATGCGCCTTTGACCTCAAAAGTCCGCGCATGTCGGCATATGACATACACGAGTGGATTTACGCACAACTGAGGCTAGAAGCTAATTATGTCTTAATGGTACAAATTGACGGTCCAAAAAGACAAGTGTGTATAAAAATGCGAGACAACAACCGACTACAACAAGTGTTCCATTTGACTGGAAGGCAAGTTGAATACCGACATACCAATGGAGAAATCTCGGTGGTGCGAGTAGAAACAGCGAGCTCAGGAACGAGAACAGGCCGTTTAGCAAACCTACCCCCAGAAGTGCCGGAGGCGGTAATCCGAACAATGATGTCCAGATGTGGAGAAGCAAGGACGTGCAGGGTGAGACTTGGTCCCGTATCTATCGATACCCGGTGGCATATGGAAACCGTATAGCGGTGATGACACTGGCAATACACATTCCGTCGAATATTACTACAGCCGGACATAGGGTGCCATGAGGGTCAAACGATGACGTGATACAGATATAATGAATCGGGCCATTTCCACCAAGCATGCCGAATGAGATGGAGAAACGGTGCAAACCGGCACCTCCACTTCGTGGGCGGATATTCCGGCACAAGGAGCTGGAGGCGCACGGAAGGGCGGGGAAGCGGTAGATAAAGGGGCGCACAGGAGAGTCCATACAGAGCTCGAAGAAAGGGAGCCGGAGAAGTGAGAAATACACGCCGACGAAGAGAGAGTAGGCCACCGGAGTGGTCAAGGGTTGCGCAACATAACTGGGCAGAAGGTGACAGGCAGAAGTGACACCATAGAGGCCGCGACACCCCAGACCAGGCAGATGTAATGCGAGGGAGTGGGGCAGGAGAAAGAGACAGACGAGACCAGACATAAGACACCAGTCACACAACAAGACCAACAGGACGGCAAAGAATCCGAGGTGGAGGAAAAGACAACTGAGGAAGAATCGGTGGAAGCGGAGGTATGGTTCGCGGTGGACATCCCAGCCCCCACAGACACTGAGGGCTCGACTGATGCACAACCCACCAGGCCCAAGGGTCCAAAAAACTGAAGATGGAAAGGAGAGGACCGCAAACACGTGCGAGGAGTAGGAGCGTGTTGAAAAAAGTGTAGGTAGCCGAATCGCCCTAATTAACCCTAAATGGCGGAAATTTATAAAGTGGCGATGCTCAATAATAATGGTATGTCTGCAGGGGGGAGAATGAGGATGTTGAAGGAGTTCATACATTAACAAGACATCGACATAATCCTACTCCAAGAGGTAACCCACACTGACTATGAAATGATACGGGGATATACAGGGCATTTAAAGGAAGGCATAAACAAGCGACGCACAGCGATTTTAACAAGAGAGCAAATATCACTAACCAACATAACACGATTACCTTCAGTACGCGGGATGAAGATACTTGGCATTCACTTCACGCCCTCAGTCCGGCAGACGACACAGAAGAACTGGGCAATGATGACTGGCAAGATCAGTGGGCTGGCACGGGCTGCGTATTACCGGGTTCTGTGCCTTGATACTCTACGTGCAAGCCTAGATCCTAGCGACAGCATGGTACACTGCGCAGTTATTCCCGATGCAGGAAACCTGCGTGAGGCAAGTGAACTCCGCAACTGCATGGTACTTGTGGCGCGGGGACATTTTTCGCGTTCCGCTGTCCACATTACAACAACCGAAACCGGAAGGGGGCATGAAGCCTGACGAACATCGCAGCAAAGAGCCGAGCTTTGTTTATCCACCGGCTCCAGACCCACAAGCGAGATAGGAGCTCAATCGCATCCGAATGGCTCCGGAAATGGGACCTGGTGAAGTGGGAGACAAACCCCCATACATATACCGGACACCGGCACAGTTGGAATATTTACGCATATTTGCATAGGACTCGGCGTATCTCACTCCAGGAACAACCTGAATCCCATATAGCATACAAACGCCGGCTATACGATACATTGTTTACCCTAATGAGCGGGTCTGTGTAACCACCTGTAATGCGCGTAACGCGACTTTGGCCACTAATGACTGGGCTACCATGTGGAAAAATGTCCATGAGGCCCCTGTATCGGCAACTGTCGAAGTAACCTGGTAGAGAGTGATTCACGACATCATCCACACACGCAAAAGACCACTTAAAATCAGAATGACCCCCACGGATATTTGTGACCACTGTAATAGAGTAGATTACTTACAACACCATCTGACGAAGTGTTGAGCAGGACTGCTGATGTAGGAAGGGACGCGGACTCATGGCGCTGATATTACGCATCGACTGCAAGCGACTGCCATCCGAATGATTATTACGACCCTCATTCACCTTATGGCCCCCTCAGGAACACACAGCGGTGTTGTGGATGCTCGCTACCTACGTCACATGTCGCCTGCAACGACACTGGGAGTTGACGTTAAATGACTAATACGGCTTCCCCCGTTGCGCCAGATGGAAGCTGGAAACAAGGAATAACCGGGCCAAACTAGTAGGAAACTATCTCAGTGCCGTACTGGAAGAAGTGTAAGTGACGGGGTCTCGAAGATGTTGCGAACAAAGGAGTGGAAATGAGTGCCAGCCACCGCAATGATGCTACATAGACGGACGCGCATAAAGCTCTGTACATTGCTTACCCAAGCGGCTGGATAACGGTGAGTTAGCCTTCATCGTGTTATTGCACAGACGTATAACACGCCTTATGTCTTTAAGGCCCAACAAAGAACGAACACTGGGAAATACTCCTTTGTGAATAGGTCCATTGCGGATTGGAACCAGCTACCTGCAGGGGCGATAGGGACAGATCACGGTAATACGTACAAATTCAAAACGAGGGGTAGGAAAATGTTAGCAGGGGAGGGCAAATATAAGTGTCAAACGAGAGGGTAAAAGTAGAGGGCAGTGATGAATTTGTTGGAAAGGGCAGTGTAGTGTAGTGGAGCCACGCGTGAAGATAAGTGATGTGTAGTGAAATGTCAAAGTGTAGTGAAGTGGTATGTAGTGCTGTGAAGTAACTATTGCTGTGAGTTGAAACACTATCGTATTATATACGGTTGGATTGTGAATGTAATGTTTCGTTTATTCTGTAATTTTGTTTTACTTTGCTATTTTTGTCTTATCTTATCTAGTTATATTATCCTGTTACTGTGTT
>Ga0123354_10003069_pt1 | contig 22774 bp, 14 predicted proteins | sample TergutLab28metaG_2_FD_97872 | JGI IMG/M metagenome (GOLD analysis project Ga0123354, IMG submission 97872) | Labiotermes labralis P4 segment gut microbial communities from Petit-Saut dam, French Guiana - Lab288 P4 | ecosystem: Host-associated > Arthropoda: Insects > Digestive system > Gut ... | reverse complement strand
TTCGCCCATTTGCATTGTCACTGTGAAAGTGACGTATTGCTGGAATGGTGTGTGTAATGACTACTGTATTTTTCAGTCTAATACTTTATTGTCGTACCTGAAAAGCGTGAAGTGTATATCTCTACCATTAATGCACATGACAAGAAAGGCGGAGGGACATAGAATTTTTTCCATCTCCTGGACGATCTGATAGGAGAAATTGTTGTGGGACAGAGGATTGCCACAGGACTTAACTGCTTTGCAACAATTGACTGAAATGAGGCTGTAGTCTATCCATGACTAGAGATGACTTGGCAGTGATGGCCTGTAGGGATAAACGAGAAATATACCGTCAAATATGGACTATTCACTAACAATTGATAACTACTGTGACAAACATGGAAATGCTGTAAAGTCAGAAATCGTGCAGTACCCCCACAAACGTGGGTTCTGGTGACTTTAAAGGTAATGATGATAAACAATTATCGATACAACGCCGTACATGGAAATGGACTAAAGAACTATTTTTTCACTTGTTCTAAGCAGCTTCCTGCTCTTGAATACACGTGGGCCTGAAATGATACACAAAAACTTCAGAGTTTCCCTTGTGCGAAACTTGACCCCTGGGCAGGCTGACGGCTTGAAGCCATTCCTTCCACTAGACTACTGCCGAGCTTGTCCTGCACGAGGAAAGAGAAAAGAGCCAAGTCAATCGCAGGAAATGTGATGTGAGACTATGCCTTGGCAATTGTTTGAAGAGTACCATAGAAAACGAACTGTGATACGAAGGTTGGTAGGAAAGTAATGCCTCCTATTTTTCCTTTTGAATGTGGCCCTGGGTAATTTTTTGCCTTACACACCAGGTAGCGACACTCAAACTCCACAAGGATAATCGGTGCTCCAGTCAACACAGTAGCAGTGCAAAATTGCGGATGTTGTGGACGTACAAGGGCTTTCCGGAAAATTCCCGAACTTTCCAATAAAACTTTTTTTCATTTACCTAGGAGTTAGCCTTGTCCTTTTTGAAGTAGTTCACTCCTAGTACTCCAGCCTTTTTTTACAGTTTTGGAAGCATTGCTGGATTGATTTTTGTGGAATAGCGGGCAGCTCCGCCAGAGAATTTACTTGGATGTTCTCAACAGACTCAAAACATCGACCTTTCAATGTGAATTCCTGCTTCAGGAACAGAAGGATGTCTGCAGGTGCGAGATCTGGCGAGTCCGGAAGTTGTGAGACGAATGTGGTCTCGTGCATTGCAAGAATCGCGAATAAGCAGTGAAGAATATGTGGGGGCGTTATCTTGGTGGAGCATCCATTTTTTCTCCCTCCACGAATCCGGCCTTTTTCTTCTCACTGCCTCTCACAGAAGTTTAATCACTTCAATATAGTACTGTTTGTTGACAGTCTGGTCACGAGGTAAAAATTCATGGTGATCCACCTTCACAATCAAAAAAGTCGAACATCACCTTTACATTTGACTGAATTTGCCGGGCATTTTTGGGCCTTGGTAACGTTTTTGAGTCCAGTCGTGAAGAAATTGGCTTTTGTTTCGACATATCCGTAAGCCCATGTCCCTTCACCTGTAATGATTTTTTAAAAGTTTTTATCAATTTTTTAACGGTGAAAGTTCTTGCCTGACTTAAACCTTCTGTTCTTGCTCTCAGTCAACAGACGTGGTACCAATTGGTACAGGTGAAATCAATCACTACAAGTGCCACTGCAAACTAATAGTTGTTGTGGATATACGTACCATTTATTTGTACCTGTAACTTGAGCGACTGCTGCTGGTCCAAGCCACTTCAGGAGGGACACAATCCAAACCGAGCGTCATCATCTGCACAGCCTTTTATTTCCCCCCAGTTGAAGTGAGCGGGTGAAAACATGTTTACGAATGACGTCATCAACAGTCCCTTGGCTCTGCGGTTGGCGTAGATACATCAGTAATGTCCGCAGACGTTAGACGTTAACCCTCGTAATTGTGGTTAACACTGCATTCGCAGACATTTATAAATATATGTTGAGTGTAACGGATTATAGTCATGCTCACCCATCTGATGTTAATGAATCCTTATACCATGGCTGTGTTTTGTGGACGAGTCACTCAAACGACATTCGTCATAACATATTATGTACCAAGGTTGTGTGACTACATATAATTTGAGACGGGAGGTTGTGTGTGTGTGGCGTTCATGTTCAGGTATAATGGCATCTTTTGAAACATATAGCATATGTAAAAAGCTATATTACTCTATTAAATATATTTAAGATGTGCTAGATTGAATAAGTGTAGTTTATTTCCATGAAAGATCCTTATCTCAGCAGGGATCAAACCCAGTCATTCAAATTTATGACCGTTACTGCACTGGACAAATTGCCCCATCCAACACTTACAGATTACGGGAACCTAAAAATCCTTGGATCTTGAGTTCTGTGTCTTATCTCTAGACCAACCGTTTCCTGGCTGAACACGTACCTATACAAGAAACATAACATGGTGAGCTATAGTAAAAGTTGTATTTACTGAGAGTCTACTAAAAAGGAATTTTAATAGGTTAGTAACAATATACTGAGAAAAGCAAAGAATTATTTACTATGCTTCTAGCATTGACGAGTGACTTATAGAAATAATAATTAAGAAAGACCAGATACAATACGCCAGGATTAGAAGTACCGCGTTGCTGTAAACAGGCTATTTTCAAAGGATTGTTTGAGAAGTGTGTTTTCATTGTGAGATTTTAGAGTATAATGAGTTCATGTTTAGGTTTAGTGCGCATAACAACTACATTTGTTTGCATAAATGTCACTTTCTAGAAGTAATTGAAACCAGGCGCAAATGTAGTGTTCAGCTACATGATCCACTCTTTTGTCATAATGATTACAATTTGCTGTTACTGTTGCTTTATTTTTGACACGTACATGTGCGGTGGTAGTGGTGGAGCAGAGGATTCAGTTGGCGGGCCACGTGCCATACCGCGAAGCAGTGGGCTGCCTCATGTACCTAACGACGGAAACACGTCCAGACATGGCATTTGCCGTATCGCGAGCAGCTTGAGCAATGGATCGACCAACTGAAGCAACCTCGATTGATGTTAAAAGTACCCTCGAGTATTTGCGGGGAAGGAGCAACTATGGTTTGCTGCACGGAGCTGGTAACAGTAAGGGAATGTTAGAAGAGCGCAGCGATGCCGACTTTGCAGGTGACGTCTGAACAAGACGGTCAACGAGCGGCGTGGTGGCTGTGTATGCAGGCAGTGCAATTGCATGGTCAAGCCACCTGCAGCGGTCAGTGGCATTGTCAGCAACAGAAATAGATTTATCGCAGCCAGTGAGCTGCTTTGGCTAAAACGTCTGCTTGGAGAACTCGGTGGAAAAAGTAGTGAAGTACTAATGGTATATGTTGAAAATGCAAGCGCAGTGAAATTCGCGAAAAATCCAGAGTTTCATAAGTGGTCGAAACACGTTGAAGTGCGGTATTACTTTGTACCGGGGTGCTGATGAGTCCTTAGCCCGACCAGGAAGTAAACAAGCTCGGAAGCATGTCAGGGATGCGCGCGATTTCAACAAAATCAAGAAGCGAGTTGTCATCAAGGTTTTTTTTTTTTGCAAGGCAAGGCGCCGAAGGAAATTAACGCCATTCTGACAGAAACATTAGCTTGTTTCCTTTCTGGTCGGGCTAAGGACTTATCAGCACCCCTGTACGTGTTACCAGGATGGTCCCTTAGGGGTAACACATCGACAGAGTGAACATCTACCAGATTTGTTGACGAAACCGGTGGATGGAGCGCGGTTTGAGACCCTATGTAATGACACAGGTGTTTGAGATTATTAACGAACCATAGATAGATTTTTAATATATACAAGTTTGTATCTGCTCACTTTACAGTATATAATGCTGGTATAACTGCAGTGAAACTGCTCACTTCATATATTCTTTCCTACTAAGAGGAACATTTTCTTTGGCTTATTATTGTTGCTGTTTATTTGCACGAAGTATTTTCTTCTTCTTATCCTTCAATCTTTTGATTGGTTTTTGCAGCTTTCCATCTGGAATTGTTGCAAGCCATTCTTTTCATTGCTATATAACTGTCAGTTCCTGTGTTTCTGGCGACTTGCTTTAATTATTGCAGTCGAGGTCTTCCCACGGCCTTTTGCCGGATATTGCTTCTTCAAGGATGTTTACTACAAACTCATTATGCCTAATTATATGCCCTATCCACGAGTGGCGTCAATTTTTTAAAATTGTTAAAAGCAATCTTTCTTCTTTTGCCCTTTGAAAAACTTCATCTTTCGTTATTCTACCTGTCCATGTTACTTTTAACATTCTTCTCCAGCACCATGTTTCAACTGCATTTACGACCCATTCTTCACTTTTTCTTAGGGTCCATGTTTCCGATCCATAAAGAGCAACACTCCAAATACAACTTTTTATAAGTTTCTTTTTCATTTCCAAACTAAAGTTATTCGAACAGAGTAGCTGCTTTTTATTATCACACATAACTTTAGCTTCTTTAATTCGTTGTATTATGCCTTCTTTATGTTTCCCACCAAGTATAGCAGTGCCGAATTACAGACATACCGGGTTAAGTGGGGTCAAACTTTTAATGTATATGTTATTTATATTTCTCATGTTTCACAAAACCTTGGATTATGAATTATTTCTTCGGCTAATGGTCCAAAATTTTTCCCTTATTCTGTTTGGCAATAAAGAGTTTGACAAACATTTATGTAAGCTATGTGCAGGAATGTTCTCACATCTGTTAGGGGTTAGCGAAGTTTCTTGAGACTTGTTTGGTGTGTATCGAGATTCACACTTCATTATTAATTAAGCAAATACATGAATAGCCATTTTCTCCTTCTCCTCATATTAAAGACAAGCAACTGTATTTCATCCTGGTGCCAGGGACTGCGTAAGTAAAAAGTGCGTACATTCTTATTTTTCAGTGTGCAATCTCCATTGCTGTATCGACTGTCCTAGTGGTCTGATAACACAACCTAACATGACATTGTGATTGGACTCCCAACACAGTAAATGTTTTGGAAGAAGTATATTGTTGACTGGTCATTTTGACTTGAGCCAAACAGTGGCCAGACTGTGTTGACTGCAGTTGTGAGGAGTGTTAGGGAGCTCCAGTATCAAGATATCTTAATACCACAGTACTTAAAATTAGGCCACCATGAACAATTCACTCATTAGTCACTTTATGTTTCAGAGCTATATAGTTCAAGCTACTGACAGCATTGTGTAATAAGCCATAAATAAATGTATAAAGTTAATGACACAGCAAAGGCACAAGAATGAAAAGAGTCCTTATATTAGCTTTGGTGCAGCTGCATAGGAAGACAAGATGACTTCATAACAGACAAAACTAGCATGCTACGTATGATTTAATTGCTTCCTGCTTAATGGGCGACTCATCTTCTTGCAAGTCGAGATGCACATTAATAACATAAGATAAGCTTTAAGGTGTTCAGTTTATCTTTGTAAAGGAAATATTTTCAGAGTTAAAGAAAACACAGTTTCCTGTAAGATTCATTCAGCTTTATTTCAGCATATTCCTACCCATTCACTCTGCAATCACGACACATCCATACATAGAAGGGTGCCACTTTCTGTTTTGCCATTAAAAAAAAAAAATAATGGCTAACTCAGGCATTATTGTTGATTGTTGTACAAACATATAATATCCCAAATTAATTTTCTTAACCACTCTATATACATAAGATACTCAAAAATTAATTAGATTGTTCCTGCCTTCTGCATATTTGATTATATGGACTTAATATGAGTTAGTGTTGATCAAACTAATTACTCAAGTACCAGCAGTTTCTTGTAATGATAAATTCGGTATTTTTATTTCCTCCATTTCACTTCATCATTATGGTATGTGGAACATACACAAAAATAGTGAGGACCTGAAAATCGCTCTGTGTCATGTAGAGTCATACACTTGGGTTATGATTTCTTACACTTAAAATGGACTCAGTTTTTAAAATAATTATATATACTGGAAAAAGTGTGACTTTAATTGAATCAAAATTTTGTGTTTGACATATGTTGGACTATTATTGTAATGGCTGAATTCATCACATTGCAAAATCTGTTATGAGCCATGTTTGTAGATTTCACATCTTTCGTCATGAAAATGTTTACCGCGTTTGGGGATAAGACAGATTAGGAAATCATAGGCATTAGTCAAATTCCAGAGTAGATTAACCAAAATCACCCTCAGAATTCAAGTGTCTCAAATTTTATCAAGAGTTTTCATTCATTCAAAAGTGTGACATTTGCGCTGTAATGTTCAAAAGAGTGCCACTGCATTTGTGGATACAAACAAAGCCTTATTTCATATATTTGTATGAATATAGGGAAGCTGAAAATAATGCTTACAACAACAAGTGTGTGGTATTTATTATCAATCTCAAATGTGTTTGTGGTTCAGTGAGTCTCTGATCTACTTCTACCATCTGCAGATGTTCGATATTCATATTGTGACACTCAGCGTTCTCATGGCAGTGACTATAACAATTATAATTTTTTATTTTTTGATGCAGCTTAGTCCAATAGGTCATAAGTTACTGAATTATGTGGTGTCAGATCCCAGCATCTTTTATGTTCACATTCAGATCTATTTTAATTGTGCTTTGGTGCATGAATAATGAGAAAGTAGTTTTATTATTATTATTTTGTAAGACAGTGTATAAGACATTTATTAAATCATATAAACATTTAATGTACTTACTTCCATGCCAATGAAGATCATATATCTATAGAATATGCAGTGGACCTCCAACCATTCTATAGTTCAAACATTTTTTGAACTGTTATAGAGTGCAATATTTATGACACCTTTATTTTTGCCTACTTGTATTGCATCTCGGTGTACAAGGTGCGTGCATATTTGAATTTCTTACTTTAGTGTGAAGATTACAATGATCACCTCATTATTTGAGTATAATAATCAAGTTCATTGTAAATCTCCTGTAATAAAATTTCTTAGAGAGCTGTGAGTTAAAATTTTTTGGCCAATGTAATGATCCTTTGATACAATTTATGTGAGGCTTTTTTGCTTTTACCTTTAAAATCAAATAAATCAAAGAGTTAATGTTGACTGAAAACACACAGATTGCTATAATTATTAGCTTTTCACTTTTCAACAGAGTATGCAGTGCACCATTGACAAATCTGCATCTCCAGCATTTACAGTCTATGGCACCATAATTTGTACTGACTTCCTTTTAAAGTAGAACCATGTCATGACATGTGAGATTCTGCTCAGATTACTGTCCCAGAAGAATGTAATCTTCATAGTTACCTCATTCTACATATGCGACACTGTTCTGAGGTGAGCTTAAAAGGCACATCTGTTTATTGCACAATGGACATACTTAGAGAGCTGCAACTGAAAAATCTTTGGCCAAAATAATCTCTTCCACTGTTGTAATTCATGTGAGGCTCATTAGCTTTTCACTCCAAGGCCTGAATTGCAAACTCGCATATGGAAGACTTTCATAAGCATCCTTACTCTTAGGATCAAATTCTTCAACATCATTTACATAAATGTCTCTGTTATCTGGTGAAAATACCTCCACATCAGCAGGAGCCTGTACCATTCCGCCACTCATTGCCTGGTCAGACATGAGTTTATTGACGAGTATGTCACTTTGCAAACTGAATGGTGCATGTGGGTGAAACACCTCAACAGAATTATCCACTTCATTAATTGGGTCCACGCTGTCTATGGAGTAAGCAGAGGGAATGTATTCACGAGTTTCAACAAGGTGTTCTCTGGTTTCTTCAGAATTGTTGTCTAGTGACTCAGCTACCCCTTCCTCTGGCTAAAGAAGGATAAGGCAACACAGAAAATATGTAAGAGAGCTTGTGTGACAAAGTGTCATTGAAAAGGTGCACAGTGCTATAGACCTTATACCCAAACAGTTACCATAGTACAAATACTCATACAGTAAAAGCAGGACAAACAATACCATGCATATTATCAGCTGCTGGAAGAAACAAATACTTGAATAAAGAGAGACCAACTTGATGTCACTTGCTTTTTTATTTCATTATTTAATGCTCAACATGTTTCGGATGTCAATACATCCATCCTCAGGAGCTTGCAACTTATTTGTTGAGTTATTTCATGGGTTGTATTGCTCTGGTTCGATGCGTGTTGGTGTTACGGTGTGGTTTGGCTGGGGTGGTGTGGTATCTGGATGTAGGCTGAAGCACTACTGCCAGTAGTGCTTAGCCTGCATCCGGATACCACACCGTAATACCAACACGCATCGAACCAGAGCAATATAACCCATGAAATAACTCAACAAATAAGTCGCAAGCTCCTAAGGATGGATGTATTAACATCCGAAACATGTTGAGCATTAAATAATGAAATAAAAAAGCAAGTTACATCAAGTTGGTCTCCCTTTATTCAACTATCAAGATGATGCACAGTCCAATAAACATAAGATTCACATACACATACATATAAGTGAACAATATGTGAGTATACTATAGTTGCTAGCAGAATTCTAGACTGACTAGAATTTTTTCAGGAAATAGGAACTTCACAAACGCACAGCACACAGATATAAGAACACAGGCATATTACCATTGATTTCATTGCTATATTTGTAATATGGAGATGTCTGGAGTGTGTGTTATGTGAACATAACATGCACTTCCATCAGTTAGTGTTCAAGAAATAAAATAAAATAAAAATTAAAAAAAAAAACTTATCCAGTACTAAATCTTGAGGTCTTCATTTTCTTGAAATTCTTAAGACTGAAAAATTACATTCAGCCAAAACAGCTGCACAGATTTTCCAAAGACATAGCCGCCATCTCAAGTTCTATGGGCCAGAAGGGTGACAAGAGGACCCGCAAATATTAGGCACCACTGTAGAGAATTTGGTTGCCCAGGATCTGTGTACTACTGCATACAGTTCTTATACTTATGAGATTTGGGTTTGCTGCTTACTCCAGCAATTAAATTTAAAATACTCATAACTGGTTAATATTAGTAGGATATCAGAATCAAGATAAACATGACATTCAGTTTACAGGACACAACAAATGTGGAGTTTTCCTTCTTACAGTTATATAATGTTTCACACCATGTAATTGGCATTTGATTGTATGGTTGGATATAACAATTACAATACTGTCATCTTTCAACAAAATTTCAGGTGCAGCACTATTTATGACCTTACATATGGATACAAAATAAAGTCCATGGTCTGAATGTCTTATAAATTGAAACAGATTTTGGATGACAAACAGACCGTACTGCTTAAAAAGTAGTACCTTGTAAATAAAATTTCTTCCTACATTCCAGTGACCAGAGATAAACATTTCAATACTGGGGCCATTTAAGTGAAATTTTCATGGGATACAGGAAACACTAGCCACCTGAACATCGTTAAAAAATTGAGAGAATTCCTAAATACACCTGTGCCAACACAAACTTCAATGTGTGCCAACCAACACTGCTGCATCTGGAACATAGCTCTGATTTCCAATTCCCTCTTGTGTCATAGCCCTTTTTATGCATGTGCTTCTGTTTAGATGAATCAGAACCCTGCAGAGCACTCACTAATATCAGTATGTTCATTAACTATTTGTATGCATGTGTGCATGTAAGAATTTAAGATTTGCTGAATGGATTTCTTGCAATTTAATCCTGAAGCATTTTATAACAGTTATGAAGTTATTAACATTTTAATTGTGATAAGAGCTTTAATAACCACTTTACATTAACGACATATGCTGCTGCACACATTTCAAGTATAACTTATTGAATATTAGTGGCATGAAAAATGCTTCAAATGGGAGTCATACAGAGTAGTGGAACATAATTAAATAAAATGTTTACTATGTTTACATTTCCAGTCTTGTAAACTGAAAAGCTAGAAGTGGTCTTTCTAGTGTACCCATCCTACCATCTGAAAATCAAACAATTTTGATTGTACTTAGGCTGAAATCAGATTGCATTTATTCTTCGAATGCAATTATCCATTAGCATATGATATGAAAACACATATCAGACAAGTTACATAAACATTTAATTTTATTTGAATGACTAGTAAAATTTGGACACTGAAACCTTTATGTTGACTGTTAATGCTTCAGTGTACATTTCTAATTTCCAGCCAGTTTTAGTAGTCCTAAGGATCAAGTACAGTGATTATTTGCATGTGAATGTAATGTTGGTCTGCTGTAAGGGAAGAGATGCCTTAGTGTTAACTCGTGAGGTCAGTGAAGGGCTTTACTTCCATGGATCATTTCAAAAAGAAGTAACTTTGTATCAGTTACAGAATATAATTTTCTAACACTGGCTACCTTTCTTTTCTTACAAGTAATTTTAACAGTATGAATATTAGCATGCTACTTATAATTTATTCAGCTGAAAGCCCCTGTTAATTGCATGCTGTGTACTTTTTAACATTGTTGTAGCCCAACACATCAGGAATTTAGTCTTCATGTTACATGGGTGGTACAGTATGTTATGACACTGTAAATTTTGCCTCCATCTTCAGAATAACATGCAGAATGGAAACAACAGTTGCCTCTGCGTTATCATAACCCAGAAGACTAAGTTTTTATCACCTTGAATGTTAAGATCTCATATAGATATTAATATGTGTTTGTAATCAAGCACCCATATGTAGTCATATGTGTGTATGTGTGTGTGCATTTTTGAAAGCAAATAATGAAAACGCTGCTATTATATACCCATCTATACAATGTAAGTGTATTTATAAACATAAATTTGGGACCAAAATTATCATAACGTAGCACGTACTTGTAAATATAACAGAGAGGGGTCCCTTTTCCAAGTCTCTGATATCCATTTTCTCACATGCTTTAGGCCAGATCTTTTTGGAACTATAAATAAAAATACCTTTCACTTAAAGGATCATGACCATTGACCAAAAAGTCTCAAAAAAATGTTTTTATCTCATGTACATGCACCACTTCCTCTTATTCGCCTGTCATTTTGCAAGCTCCTGTACACATTTCCTTCATAAAAAGTACTGTGCACCCCAACCCAGTTCCCATTATCCAACATTAAATTACTTGTAATTGAAGGAAATTCCACTCTTAAGTGACGTTTTCTGATCCCAATTGACCAAAACGAGGGCCCTCTGTGTAAGATTTTGGAAATATTAATCAAGATGCAACTATATACGACTACACTAACCATCAATATTTAACAGTATACAGAATGGCCTGATTTTGGTCTTTATATTCAAGCAAGCAAATAAAGTGGTGGTCCTACTGAGTGCTTTAGAACACTGTTCCTTGACAAATGGGACTGAACAGTCTAGTGGTTAGGATGAGATGCCTAAAAAATAAGAACTTTCATTAATGGCTAACATAACAGTGCATGGGAAAATTGTCAAAGTATGTTTTCCAGGAGAGAAGAAGTATGTTTTTATTATGCATTGACCATGTTTCTTTTCGTCAGTATGACTGGTGAGATCCAAGGTGGGAAATGTTGAGAAACACTGCTTTAGAAGAAAACATTTCTATGTCTGCAATTAAATTTGGTGTGTTATTTTAAGGAAAGAGTTTAGACTAATGATCATATTGTGTGTATACCTTTAACATTTCTGAACTAGTTTAGAGATTTTCACAAAATTGTTATAGACATTACACCATCAGAGGCTACCCAAAAGATGTACTCTTTGTTTCCCACAATTATTTATAACACCACGGCAGACATGCAAACATGCAGGGTGGTAACAACATTAGCATCACCTAATTTTCAATCATGAAATGATATGTGGTAATACATATTTGAAAAATATCATACAATACTTTAAAATGTTTCCGTGGGACATGAAACAACAAAATGGCAACTGCATGACATGTGTATATGATGATGATAACTATTGAAACATTTTAGTGAGTCAACTCAAATCTGATGCAGAAGCAGATCATAAATATGCCCACATTTTGTGTGTGTGAAGTAGTGTGTTTAAGTCAAAAACTACAAAGTTGGTGATAATGCATGTTGAGGATATATCTGATGAATGTTGCTTAGACAGAATCTATATTTAAATAATGGGTTCTTCACATCTATGTTATGTATTTTGTCCATCATCCCATGCAAAATAAAAGTGTACAATTTGAGGACAGGATCAGTCCCTGTAAATATATTAAAAATAATGTTAAAACCTACAGAGCTGGGCCCAGTACGTAAAGCTACTCGCCACCTCTTGTCCCAGATGTTGAGAAATCTGTGGTCTTTACTGACAAAGACAATAGTTTATTCTATTCAGGACAGGAAACAGTATCCCTACTGAAACCAGTGCTCTAGAAACAGACCAATTAGTAAATGGAAACACCCAAAAACCATTATAACATTACTGACATTGGCAACATGTATATATCAAAACAAATAGCAAATCATATAGCTGGAATGTATCAGATACATGAGAATGTGTGCTGCATGCAAATATAAATGTAAACATACCAGGGAACTAATATCCAGCAAACCAAACAGAACACAGTTGGTATAAAATATTTTTAACAAACATTTTTAATGGTTCTATTAACAAAGAGATACACAAAATAAAATACCTACTATTCTAACATTATAGTAATTGTAAAATTTACAATCTTTTGCAAATTCCAACACTTATGCCTGAAGATGATGGTATAGACTGAAACATGTAGCATTGTTGAGCATTGGTGAATACAGTAAACTGTTCTGAGAGCAAATACAATTACCACTGATTTCTTATATGTATAACAGGATGAACTCTATCATAAAAGATGATGAGAGTAATTACTTCAAGATGAGAGACTGATCCTGTTGTTGGAACACAGAGTGTTATTTTTCATGCAGAATGATGGACTAAGCCCATGAAATAAATGATTTAAAGTGTAATATAACATCAGAACCCTACAGAACTGTAATAACAGGTCTGTTACTCTAGAAATACATGCAATAACAAAGTAAATTTTATGGATTCTGCTGGGAAATAATAATAGCTACGTAGGTGGATGTGGAGGTATACTTCCACACATTCTTATCCTCAACACTAGATGGCTGTGAGTGGTCCAGGTTCACACTTCAGGCATTATATCCTCTGGGAAAGATCCCCAGGTACCCATGGAATAGGAAGCTGGAAACTTTGCAGAAGAGAAGAATATCTATGCCCTGTCAGGAATTCACCATTATTCCTCTGCTGTACAGCCCATAGCTTAGTCCCTGTACTGACTGAGCTATCTGAACTTTATTAATATGTATAAAGCAACTTGAATCTTATTTATGGACACACAGCTTTTCAATGATTGATGATTTATCTATCACTACACAGATTAGCATATAATAAGTTTGTAAGGGTGAATATATTGGCAATGGTGAATGAAGAAAGATGTGGACTTGATTAACATCCAAAAAATATTTAAGCCTATGTAATGACTTACAGTACATTTCACATTCAGGCTGTCTAACATTTGGACACAGAATGAAGACACATTCAAAAATATAATTCAAGCAAAAGCACCAGAATAGGAAGCAATAGCTGTTGTCACTTGTTACATTTATAGGACATGGATCCATACTGTGTTTTTAACTTCATGTGTCTGTAATTCATACAAAATAAAGTGATATATTTCACAGATGCAGTTTGAAAATGTAAACTGTAATACATTATGTTTTTGTCACTAGTTTTAATAATGTAAGTCTGAAAACTAAGGTAGTGTACAAATAAAATCAAAATCCATGCCTTATCAATAATGATTTGGTTAAGGTTAAATTGTACATGGAGGAAAGAAAAAAAAAAAGTATATGTATATTTATGTGCAAGGATTTTTAATACTGCTGCAAATATATACTGTTACATGCACAGGCTTAGTTAGGTTAAACAGAATATGTATGTTTGTAAGAAATGATTATAAACACAATGGGGACTTCAGTACTGATGGTTTTACATTGATGAGATTCTTGCTTCCTTCTTGTTTTGAACTAATATATCAGAATGTTATTTGACAATACGAAATATGTTCTTATTTGAATAAGAAATAAATGCAGTTTTCTGTTAATGATGATTCCACCTAATTCCCCACTGACTTAAAAAAAGAGTATTTCATTTATAAAAATCGTTCACTGCTATACAAAAATAGAAATATGATATAAAATCTAAGTAACATGAGTGCTGCATTTAAATATTCATATTTACATCAGCACTCTAAATGCCAACCGTACTAAACTAAAAAGTATAGGACAAGGCATTTTGCAACACACCCACCACATTTTCTCTGGCTTAGAGTTCCAGTTACCTGTGTGATAAGATTTTTCATAAAATGTTTATTGTATTTTATGATCTATGACACAATATGCAAAAGAATTATACTCTTTAATAATTCACGTGTAGGTTTCCCAGTTTGTTACCACTGTACAGGATTTTGATCTGTAGTTTCTACCTTCACAAATGTATAATACCCAGAATAAATAAATGTTTCAATATTTCTCACATTTACTTATTATAACAATTATGTTCTTACACTAATGAATTAAACTGATGTGAATTAATTCAATAATTCCCTTTACAAATTCAAAATTAAAAGCTGCCTCTAATTACTGCACAGTAGAAGATTGTATTATTATGTGTGAAATGTAATATTTCATCAGATAATTACTACCAAGAAATTTAGTGTCATTTATCACAGAAAGGCAATATTTTAAATTTTTTCATGTGTTAGATATTAAAACTATCATATGTTTCAGATATAGTACAGTTTATGCAGTCTGTGTTTTAAGCAGTCAGAATTATCGTCAGAAATTTCAGGTCTGTATTAGTAAGGACCCTTTCAGCTTATCATACAGAGCCATTATTATCATTATTTTGTCTCTTGTCAAAGGCCTTTTCTTCCTGGTACTTCTCTTGAACCTACTGTGATCCCCACGGCTCAGACTTCAAGTTCCAGGCTGCAGTACTTTCCATATTATGTGTGATGTTCCATATAAAGCTGTCTTTTATAGCGACTCTATTGAATGTTTTCCTGGTATGGCTTCCAAATGTTTCCATAAACCTTTTGTTACTATTCTGGTGGCTCCAATTGTTACTGTTATACTCTTATGTTTCAGGTTCCACGTTCATTGTATCTTGATACGTAAACTCTTGTATCTTAGCTTCGTTTCCGCTTCCTTCTGCACAAAATTTCTGTCTGCAGGTATTGCCTCACCTATCAATATGCATGTTTTTCTTTATGTTTTTAATTATTATATCTGGCCTATTTGCTGTAACTTCTCTGTGTGTACTGCATGATGCCACAACACTGTAACATCTTCCTGTTCATACATGGGCTTGGGCATGTGTGTTTACCATTTGTTTGTCATTTCAATGCCTAGGGCTTTGCATATTGAGTAACGCAAAAGTGCACAAACTTTTATTATTATTATTATTATTATTATTGTTAAAAATCAAACGTTCCAAATATTCCCCATGGAATTGAAATGATTTAAAAGGTTAACGCTGAAATAACTTTAAGCTAAAACATATTTCTGGAATAAAAGGAAGTGGCTGTTGTATAAAATTCGATGTTGTACTGTACCATAAATCTGCAAGTGTAGGTTACTGTAAAAAAGTATACAGAAAAGGAAAATAAGAAACTCTGATCTAAACTTGTTTCATATTACAGATACGCAGAAGAATACTAGAATTTGAATACTATTACAGCAGAAAAATATAAGCTGCCCATTTAGAGATTAAACTCCTATGTGGAGCATACTAAAACTCTGTGTTGTTCACTGTGGTTGTGCATTGTAATGAAATGCCAATTGTATTCACTTCCCCTCAACTTCTTGCTCTTGCAAAGAACATTAACTACTGTAGCACACATCTGTGCAATGACTTAGGTACCTAGACATGCAGTATATATGTCTACACATACACAGCTTCTGCCTACTCTATGCAGCTGGATGTAAGAACAAAGCATGCATTGTCCACATTTTGTAATATTAAAAACCCTCAAAACATATATACATTCTCCTTCCATGAAAGTGACTGCAGTTACTTGAAAACAAATTTACTTCATACTGTTTCAAAATACAGCTGTTAAATATAATAATTTTTAACCTGTAGGTGTTTCTTCAGCACCTAATTCATTACACAGATGTGTCATGTTATTAGTGTTGTTGAAGGACATTGCTTGAAGCAGATAATTAACAGTTGTTTATAGAATTCAATGATTAGACGAATGAAGTCATATCTGATCTGACAATTTTTACATCACTGTTAACTTGAAAATTTGTACATTTATTTACTGCTTCATGACAACAATGCAGACAGCTACCCCCTCTCCCACCATATGTGACAAAAGTGGGAGGGAATGATACTATGATACTATAAGTACATAGTCCATATGATGAAATCACAATGCAGTTTCATTCATTTTCATCCATCATCACCTGCACTGCAGAGAATATAGTTCTTACATTTTCAATGGAAATAGACATATTTGACCAATAGAACTCATTGAGGCATCAGTTGTATTTAGACATTTCCAGGCAGGTGGCCAACCATCAGGGATATGGACTTACTGTGAATAGAATTATGGCATGTTATCATCACCCACCTGCTTGGGGATCTCATTGCCAAGATGTTCTTCATTGCTTATAGGTAACGGTGATCTTTCCCCTGCATTATTATTTGTCTTAGGAGTTGTAGTTTCGGCTGTCTCAGAACTGTCTTCAGATGACTCTTCAGCTCCTTCTGTAGGCCTTATATCAATAACTTTCACATGAATCACCAAGTCTGAGTCATCATCTTTGATTGAAGTTTCGTTCACAGTCACTATATGACCATCAATCACCTGGTAAGGAGAAATGTGTGATTTCCATCTTAATCTTATTCATGTTAATTTTACAAGAACTGCAATACTTATCACTAGTATCAACAATTTCAGTGTGTCATTTAACACCCAGTTCTATAAAATAATGTTGTAACATGGGAGTAGAAATATTAAAAAAATTGTATAGACAAACAGTGTTGTATACCAAAACTGAACTGTTTGTTGGCAGGCATGTTCATCAACTGATGTACATCAGTCAGAATTCAGCACATAATTTGTGGGTAGAAATATAGAATGTAAAAAGGTGTGGGTTGTATGAAAGTAATGAACTACCTCTATTCTGTCCCATACACCATCAGTTTTCCACTGTGGAGGGGGCGGGGGTGAGGGGGGGTGGATGTGGCTATATGGAGGGGAAAACAAAATGAAGCTGGAAATCAAGTTATTCATATCAAGTACTGAAATATGCAGAAGTGTAATGGGTTATGTTCAAGCAGTTGTACAGTGTATGTTGCTCACAAAAGGTCTAACCAACTAAGTATTACTTTGTATGGACATCGGGATTTAAACATTCACTACTGATATGGTCTTGCAGAATATTAACTGTATAGTCTCAATCTACATGTCTCTGAAGTCCTTTTTGAATACCCACCAACACAGACTAGACCAGTTTCAACTGAAGTACTACATATATTCAGGGAATATCAATATTCCTATACTGCCTCGCACATTGAACTGATGTTCCATACTTTCATCCTAACCTCAGATGTAATGACATAATACTGAAAAGTACCTTCTTTGTAGATGTGGTGTTGCCCTTCTTCCAGTCAAAGTCACTAAAGGAGTTACCAATCTGAGTCCTCAGTCTTGTTACTACTGCTGTAAAACAGACAGGGTACCTTGTTAATTCAGACCTGTGTTTATAATGAACTGTGTTACATACTATAGTAAGGCCACAGATACCTCAATTTTGTGCAAAATGCCTCTTCTGTGTCATCCATAGGCAATGTGCAAAAATTTGATGGATGTCATCCTGTTGTGCTTCCAACAATCAACAAATAATCAGTTAAACCACCGTCCAACACAGCTATGAATTTGTGCACTGTAAGCAGCCTACATGCTTCAGTCCTTCTGGACCATGAAAGTTAAAAAGTTTATCAAAACTGTAAAGTGTTTTCATAAAAGCTTAATCTGTAAAAGTTGTGGTTTTTTTAATATTATCATTCTGTCTTTTAAAAACATCGACTTTCGATACCGCATGTTAATCAGATTCATTAAAGTCAAAATTATGACAATATTTTAATTTACAGATTATGCTGTTCTAAGTTTTGAGGTATGTTTGAGGTGTATATGCTGTTCCATCACTATATTTTTACTGTGTCCAATGACATGTTTCTGTTTATTCGTATATATAGGTTTCATGAATATTTTATTTTATATTTTGTCCTTATAATTTTAAAACTTATGGAGTCATGAAATGAATGAATGAATGAATGAGTGATAAATGTGTGTATGTATGATATGCAAAGAAGAGCAGTCACTTTGCATAATGCTTCATCTTGTAACCTAAGAGTCATTTCTACTAGTAAATTTAAGTAATGTTTTCAGCTGTGTGACACATGTGTGTTGTATGAAGTATTTTAGTACTGGAACTCCCTTACACTGAATTCTGTAAATTATCACATCATCAACATGGCTACAAAACGTCACGCAAATCGAACACAAAACTCCCATTTACAAAAGCGTATTTCTTGGGAGTTTGGGGATTGTCAACTTCATCCTATATAGTGTATACTTTCTACAGTGTGTACATACATTTCTATACAATATATTTATTTATTTATTTCTAATGCAATAGAAATGTAAGAGACTTACGTCCATAGTTTTTGGTACGATTCATTCTGATACGACTGTGGCAGTCTTGCTACACAAACAAAAATTCCATGTTTCAGATTGTTCGCATATAATATCATCTAAATACTTACCACTTTCTTTAATCCTATCAGCATTTTCACGAATTGCACGTACGCTAATATGAGCGAATCTAAACTTAAGGCATATATCAACAGTTCGTTCGCCACATTCAATTCGGCTTATTACGTCTAATTTCTCTTCAGTGCCGATCTGTGTCGCCGATTTTTCACTTTGATTGCACCAGGTGATGTAGATTTACATTTTTCACTCGTGTCGATAAGAAAAGCCACTGCTGTAGAAGAGGAAACTAAATAAGCTGCGCGATTATATAATCAACGTATTCCATACATACACGTGACCAATGGCTTGACAGTGACGTCACTTTCTGCTAGTATCCTACCAAATACGAGCGCGGCCACGCTTACACGACGCCAAATCGCGTTAAACCGAAAATTATCGCGTAAATTCGAAAAGTGGTGTAAATTTTCAAGTCATGCTAAAGCGAAATCGCACAAAAGAAAATCGTGTAAAACGAAACCTGTCTGTATATCTTATTTAAGACACCTGCTTATGATTAATACAGACTGAGTAATAACACGCGTGGAGCTTCTGAGATAGTTTGGTGCTTCAGTACACCATTATCTTACGTTAAAAGCAATTGTATCTGAATACATTTGCGGAGACTTTCGAGTAATTTAGGCAACTGTTTTAGGGCACATAATCAGCCTCGCACATATCACACCATTTACCCAAGATTATTTAGATATGTCTTCACTCGGCTCTTCACTCTATTTGAGACAATATTGACTGATGTTAATAGAAACAAACAATATGGCAATAACGGAATTAAAAACTTAGCAGAATTGAGAAAACTTGGTTCAGATCTTATGATATACATATGTGAACTTTGTCAAATAAAATTATTTTCTAAGAAGAAATGTTTTACAGCGCTGTAGGACTTACTCGTTCCGTCCATTCGAGTCCTTCAGAAGCTAATAAATCAGCTAGTCAAGAAATTCCCCATATTTTATGGAACCCAAAAGTTCATTACTCTGTTCTCAACAGCCTGTTACTTGTTCTTATCCTATGTCTGATGAAGCTCTCACAGTATTTTGTGTCAACACATGTTTTGGTTTAATTGTTTCTAATAAGACAAACCTCTGATTTTTTCAATGAAGTCAAAGTCAGGGATGAAGCCATAAAAACTTGGGAAGTATCCAAAGCCTGGACTTGCGGGCACAGCTACTGCAGGCACGGAAGGCAAAGGCACTTCTTCCCGATCATCCTCTACTGTTTCAGTATCACGTTCTCCTGGAAAAATGACTAAACTCAGTGTTGCAGAGAAATAGTATATTAACAGCCTATTTCAAATCAATGAATATAATACAAGTAATGTATCAAATAAGAAACAAGTGTAGGATAGGCACAATCCAGTAATGTGCACAAATTTTTAAAATTCATTATTCGCAGTTTTGATTATGTCATTTGGCTTGAATTTGAAACTGAGAATGTCAGCCGTCTGTTGCAAGGCTAGGCATACTGTTTGGTTACAATTATTTTCACCTGTGTTCTTTTAAATATGCCATGGCGAAAAGGAGTTCTATATTTTATGCCAACTAACATCTAATGGTGTGGTGGTCTTTTCAAGAAAATTTGTCAAAATTAGATGCCAGTTTTGTGTAAATTGGATATTATATAGCATTCATTTAAACCGAAATTAAATCAATCATATCTTGTTACAGACAACCAATAGTCAACGTGATTCATCATCTCCTTTCTCTAGCCGTATGCCGGGGCAGGTATGATGCATTCATTTTGTGCAGAATCTGTAAATCCGGCGCAGTAATTAACACTGATGACCATTACATTTGAGACATTTTCTCACAGCATATTTTTAGATTGTATTGTTCAGTACAGATTTACACACGCTACCCTGTTTTCTAGCGTCGAATACTCATACTGGAGAGCATATGCCTGTCATTTGTTAATGAAATGCATTTTTCAATGCCACTATCAAGAATGCGGTCTTTGACAGTGGGAGATTTTAGACTTTACTGAAAACCTTAACAGACCTCTACAATATATTCTTCTTCTTCACTGATGCCGCTGACTTACTTGGCTCCTGGATCACAAAGACAGCTAAAAATATGTATTCGACTTTTTCTTTCTTTCCTTCTTTCTTTCTTTCTTTCTTCTTCTTCTTCTGCTCTCTCTCTCTCTCTCTCTCTTATATATATATATATATATATATATACATACAAGGAACCATACCTGTACCTATAAAGCTTTCTCTGTGCACACCATGCAGGCCGGCGCCGAAGAGGAGATAAACACCCACTGTCGGGGGAGATGTAGGACCCGCCCGCTCTACCGCTGGAAAAAGATCCTCTGTACCAACAGATTATTGTACTGCGGTGTTTATTTTGTATTCAGGAACTTTTTCTGGGCCTCAGTGTTGAGGAACGGGACACGAAGTTTTTGAGTCGATTGTCATACTCCTAAGCACTGAATCGGTGAAGCCAAGTTATTAACCAAACACCATTAGCAGGCGTATACGTCTGGCAAATTGATTTCTTAAGTCCTTGTGCACAAATATTAATTGCGATATTTTCAGGGGTTGAACGTGATGTCCCTCAAAATTTAACTTAAGTTAATGACGTTAATTATATCTTAATTAAATGTGTTAGTGATTCGATTTGCACACTATTATTTGTGTAGTACAGTAAGACACAAATAAGTTTCTGGTAATCGAAAAATCCATTGTCTTACCAATCCGTGAATTAATCTGAGAACAATTCGTTTATTAGGCGTTCAACCTTCAACAATCTATGTCACCTTGCTCCTTCCGTACTTTCTGGTTCACCTTGGCTAGTCAGTATCAATGCAAGTGTCTGCAGGTGTGTCACTTTTTATATTGTCTACAGTACTGTGCCAATGGCGATGGAAATCCCACACGACTATGCTTCGAATTTAATTTATTTTATTTTATTACGGAGTAATACACCGCATCCTGACCACTGATGTGGTTTAAATACGCAATTTTTCAAATCCAATTGCTTAATTCTGCTACAAACCATCAATATAATTTTGTAGTCATGAACTAGTAGGTATAATATGTCTATAAATGGTAGACAAAAATTTGGAATAAACGTCAAAAGAAATGGTAAACTTCTTTGTCTAGATCTTTTCACTACACGAAACTCGGGGAAGATATCCCGCGTTGTGTGCAGGGTTTTCAGTTCTAAAAAACTTCGTTCGTACGACCCTGGTGGAGCATTGATATGAAAAGCTGTAGGCTGAACGTCGTTGTGGCTTGCACAGCCGAGGGTGGGTTCCCTTGTAAAGGATTTGTGTGCACATTTCATGTTTAAAAATCCTTCGCTACATTTCCTGATGTTTTTTTATTAATTAAAGTAGCCTATACCGAATCTTGACAGGGAAATGCCATTTGCCCAGTCGAACTCCAGATATATGTTGAACACGGTAGTACACAACGGCCTTTTTTCATCTCGTTTACTGGTCGTCATTCTTTTACATATTCCCACATAATTCCTGTTTTATATATTCATAACGTGTGCTGTTGAACTATGGTTTCTGAATGTCTCATAACCTACACATCTGACGTTCTAGACCACCGCCATATTTCAAAACATGGGTTCTTTTGTTCTATGCACGTACACAGATGCATTTAAAAGCATATCACAAGCATAATCAACCATTTATTAGAATTGGTTTGTGTGTGTGTGCGCGCGCGCGCGAGTGCGTGCGCGCACAAAGGACGATATTGTGTCGTGTGTTACTTTTCTATGTCATATTCTCCACATGCGTCTGCATGTCGCTTTTCCGACATTTGGTTCACTGAATCCTACTGTAGTTAGTAGTAATTTAAATAAATTCACCGAAGGAAACACACACACACAAACAAATAATTTGAAAGTCTTTATTTCTCTATATTGACCGCCTCTGTGGTCTAGTGGTCAGAGTTTCTGGCCACAGATACAGGGGTCCCGGGTTCGATCCCCGGCGCTACCAGATTTTCTGAGTAGTAGTGGGTCTGGAACGGGGTCCACTCAGC
>Ga0123354_10003067_pt1 | contig 22777 bp, 15 predicted proteins | sample TergutLab28metaG_2_FD_97872 | JGI IMG/M metagenome (GOLD analysis project Ga0123354, IMG submission 97872) | Labiotermes labralis P4 segment gut microbial communities from Petit-Saut dam, French Guiana - Lab288 P4 | ecosystem: Host-associated > Arthropoda: Insects > Digestive system > Gut ... | reverse complement strand
TAACATTATAGAAACCACATATTCCTGCCAGTTTTAATATGTATTTGGTAATCAATAAGTGTGTAACAGCTGTCAAAGTTTCAAACTTCTCTGGCCATTATCTCTGTAACCGTTCAACTTTGGGTATAGGCGTTTTGGGTTATATCAGTATACTTTAACATAAGGAACACACTCCCGAAGTCTAGCACATTCCTCCTGGGACACCCTGTATGTTGATACTAAGAGTGAGGTGGTACTAAGATGCAAAGAATGGTACAGATGCTGAATTCAGTGTACTCAGTGTTCCTTGTATGTTCAGTATTATTATCCAAAACCAAAAGGTCCTGGTAATTGAGCTTTTTCTCGTCACAGTAGTTTCTAGCAAGGAGCAAAAGTTGAATGCTGTACTAAGCATTAAAATTCAAGACTCTACTTCATCCTTGTTCCAGTACCAAAATAGAAGGTACTTTTTTTTTTCTGGATGCCCTTACATCAAGGGCCCATTGTTTTTCCAGAGATCTAAAAACCATCTCAAACTCTCAGGTGCTAGAAGGGTGACATGAAGGAAGTTTCATACTGAGAACCAACCAATATTAGGCACTATGGTAAAAAAGCAAGTCATCTCAGTGCCCAGGACTTGTGTCTGCCTGCACTACACACTCAGGATTTTGCAAATGATACACCAGAAGTGGCTTTGGCTTAGTAAACTTTCATACTGCCACCAAGGAAGACATTTTCTAACCCCCTTTAAATTCTGTGAGTTGTTTATCTTCAGAGGAAATGAATGTTCTGTCAATGCTGAATATTTGCTTGATTGAATATGCACCCTTACTATTTTTCAAGTTTAGCTGAGAATGGTAATGCTGCATCAAAATCAACACCTGTTTTTTGCCACTTCCTTTGGTGCTGTATAAATCAGCACATTTCTTGATCTTCTCAAAGCAACCATGGCCTGCTTTCAACTCAGATTGTACTAATTTGATTTCCTTCATATTTAGCTTTCCTCTTTTAAGTCACTGAAAAAAAGAGAACCTTATGCTGAATGACATCAAAGTGCAGCCAGTAATGAGAATTTAACAAGGATGTATGTCTGTCTATTGCAGTATGATGTAAATGAACACCAGAAACAGCAGCATATTAACCTTTGTCCTTTTGGAGATAAATGAGACCTCACCATCAACGAAAGCATATGAAATGCAGCGCAGATATCCTTCCACCATTCACCTCTGTCCACCCTTTTAATACTGTCCAGCTCTTATGCTGTGTATAATGACTTCCTGTCCTTCACTTTGCCCCTAGCAACACCAATACATAGGGTCCATGGTACAGTAAAATTCCATGAGATAAGTTGATGCAAAATGATTAACACCAAGAGCAGTGAACTTCACAACAAAGCACTGCTGCAAAGCTCCTTCTGTGTACACTGCTTATGGTTGCCATGGCATTCTGTTCACATCACAATATGCAGGAACTGGTAACAGACAAAAGAGACTAGGAACAAAACCTACTTTTAGTGGGGCAAGAGCTCATATAAGTGAAAACTGGCTCACGAATTAGAAAACAGGTATGAAGTTTGGGGTGCACAAGTTTCATAGAAATCTAGGGGCCGCCTCAAAATTGTAGGTGCCACGTTGGGTATATGAAGCAAGCTTCACACTGAAGACCCTCAAGTATTAGGCACCACCATAAAACTGTAGTAGCCACAGTAACCTGTTATGTAAGATGTGTACACCCCATATCAGTTTACACACTTGGTACAACAGTAACTTGTAAACCAATAGCATGTGTATCAAGGGATTACTATATTTGCATGACAGAGCACCCCTCCATATCATGCCCACAGAAGAAAATGTTCAGTATACAACTCTTTCATTTTAAACCTAACACAACTTTAATTTTCTACAAATATGCATATGAAAGGGCATTTTTATTTCTTTAATTCCAGTCACTTCGGGCTTTGGAGTTTTTCACATGGTCTCTCATGATGGCCATCCACGTGGCAGCTTCTGAACATCCTGAAGTACCATGTTTTGGAGGTCTGACAGTGGTATCTGCTTCCAGAGGAACTATAACCACAACAGAATTATTTTTTGTATTACATATCAAACACATAAATACTGAAATATAATAATTTCATTTCCCGACTTTCCCAAGCTTTGTATCAGTTTTAGGATTTGCTGTCACACTTTGCACTGCCACAATACACTCGTTAATACGGGTCTGCAAGTCTCGGAGGTCGTGAATGTACAGAAGGCGAAGGATCTTTGCTGCATGATTCAGCACATAATCTCCAGTGTCAAATCCTGGGTCAGTCTCTTGCAATGGAAATGGTTTCCCCTGTAACAGAAGAGCACATCAAGGACATACAAACATATCTAAAGGACATATGATACAGGATAGCAAAAGAGTATTAAGATACAGGATAGCAAAAGAGTATTAACGCACATTACTCAGAGGTGCAGCTGCCCCTACGCCCCTCCTCCTGATGAACAGTTCTAATAGAGGAATATTCTCCAATGAATATTCAAATAATAGTTTTACAGATCCTGAACATGATAAACTAGTTCCTTATTCTGTGGCTCTTCATCATGTCTTTGTAGCTTTCAGAATGACAATATTTCATCCAACATCAGTATCACTAACAACACAGATGTCAGTACTCATTATTTAATGTGGCATATTTCATAGTTCAGTGATGCCATTTGAAATAAAAGCTGTTAACTATATGGTATTTTTGTAATAAATACAGCAGGACCCTGTTGCATTAACACCACATCTTTAAAGAATATGCTTCTCTATGAACTTGCGAAAGGTGCAAGTCTGTGTATTTGTAGTGACTTAACAGCTTATTGTAATAATGTCTTTACTAAGAGCCAAGTATGCAGCAACAAACTACAATGTCAGATATCAGCAGAATGGATAAAGAATTTCAGTTCACTGATATTTCACCAAAATATATGTTTCTTTCAACCACCCGAACCAAACACTGTGTTTTTCAAACTGTTCAGTATGCTGCAGAATTTGGTATTTGAATGCTGTATGATTTTCTGTCATGCACAAGCAGTGTATAACATCATTAACCAAGTCAGTGATGGTCATCTGAGATGTAACACTCTAGTATGGTAGGCCTGCCTCTAAAACTGAGGCATCTAAACCCCAATGCAAACAAATTTCAAGGGTTCCAGTAAAAGGTTAAAACCATGGATTAAATACATTGTGGTTACCTTTGGGTTAGAGGGTGCATGTAACCTGAACCAAAGTCTCTTGTCTTGGCAAGGAACTTGACTTGCATTTTTTTGTTAACAGGTACATTATGTATTCATGTAGGGCAAGACATTGTCTCTGTTACCCTGTTGTGTATGTAACCAGTGTATCATTAATGAAAAGTTGGCTACATGAAGAGGAAGGGTGTGGTTATGGCCTTACTCAGGATGCTCAAGATGTAAATTCACATAATATTCAATGGCTGTATCTACCAAACAGGCCATTATATTGCAGCAATTCTTCATTTTATGACCGATACAATTTATATACAATTATTTTGCAGACTACAATGGGTAAAAAGTCTCTTACACAGGGATATTGCAGGTAGCATGTGGTGGTGACCACTCACCCCCTCCTAGTGCCAAGGCCAAGTATGTGTCAAGCTACACCTCTAAACCCCTCCACCCATCAGTGACTCTTTGGCATATTATGGGACAGCTTGTTATTTTATGGTCACCCTGCTGAATAATAAATAACTGCCTCACTACTCACAATTCTAACCACTGTATGTGTGTGCGTGGCCAGCAAGTTTGAAACTACAGTTAAATCCTCCTAAGCAAGTTACTGTATTGAGACTAACACAGCATGTGTTCATGCACACACACACTTATTTTTGCAGATAAGAACCACAATGGTCCAAAAACAGCAAGAAAAACTTCACGTACAGCCACCGGTTGGTACTCATTAAACCAAATACAATGTCACAGTCCAGAAGATGATTATTAATTATCGATAAGTCTTGCAGTTCTCAACTGCCTACAGTTATGGCAAATTCTATAGTAACAGACTAGGCAATGGTATAACTAATATACTCGTACCTTCACAATCAACCTCTCTGGGTTTTCTAGGGCTTCAGCAGAGAGTCGCTGGCACACCACTTTGCTTACTGCCTTCAATGTTATTAGATGATCTGGATGAGAAGATACACGCAACAACTGTGCAAGTGCATTGACACCCTTCTTGAAGTCTGCACTGTCAACTGCAACAATACACGCTTTCTTAACACACCATAAAACATTTTGACTAGGTAGTACTTAGGCAATGTCTGGGTAGGCAAAAATGTGTCTGACAGGTTCCCTATTAGGAATGGTTTGAAACAAGGAGACGCTGTATCACCAATGTTTTTTAACTTTGCTTTAGAGTACGCCATTAGGAGGGTTCAGGTAAACAGGGATGGCTTGAAACTAAATGGTACACATCAGCTGCTGGCTTATGCTGATGATGTTAATATACTGGTAGGAAGCATACATACTCTAAAGGAAAATGCAGAAGCTTTAGTAGCTGCTACTAGGGAGATTGGACTGGAAGTAAATGCTGATAAAACTAAGTACATGGTCATGTTTCGAGATCAGAATGCAGGACGAATTCAGAGTGTGAGGATTGATAACAGTACCTTCGAGAGGGTGGAAGGGTTTAAATATTTGGGAACAACTTTAACAAATAAAAATTCTATTGCGGAAGAAATTAAGAGCAGATTGAGGTCAGGAAATGCTTGCTAGCATTCGGAGCAGAACCTTTTGTCTTCCAGGTTGCTATCCAAAAATTTAAAGAACTATAATTTTGCCTGTTGTTTTGTATGGGTGTGGAGCTTGGTCGCTGACATTGCAGGAGGAAAGGAAGCTGAGGGTGTTTGAGAACATGGTGTTGAGGAGAATATTTGGACCTAGGAGGGATGAGGTAACAGGGGAATGGAGGAGATTGCATGACAAGGAGCTAAATGATTTGTACTCCTCACCCAATATTGTGCGGGTGATGAAATCGAGAAGAATGAGACGGGCTGAACATGTGGCGCGTATGGGTGAGGAGAAGGGGGTGTATAGGGTCTTGGTGGGGAAGCCGGAGGGAAAGAGACCACTGGGGAGGCCTAGGCATTGATGGGTGGATAATATTAGGATGGATCTCCAGGAGGTAGGATGTGGGTATACGGACTGGATTGGGCAGGCCCAGGATAGAGTTAAGTGGTGGATGCTTGTGAGTGCGGTAATGGACCTTCAGGTTCTGTGAAATGTGGGGAATTTGACTAGCTGTAAACCAGTTAGCTTCTCAAGAAGGACTCTGCACCATGGAGTAAGTAAGTACTTGGGCAGTAACAGTCTATTCCAAATAGCTGTTACAACAATAAATGAGAAGCATCAACACATCTACCTATTGGTTGTACAAATGAACTTCTTACAGTCAAGATTATCCAGCGGATTGGCCGATATAACTTTAGGAGTATTGAGTTCGTTCTTCTTAATGCGTTCAGCTGTCTGGTTCTTGTACTTGTCCACTGCAACAAGCCAAACAACCATATGACAATATTCAGTGTTAGGCCATATTCTGTGATGTTCTTTCATCAAAACAATCTCATTCTTCATCAATGCACTATTAAAGACCTATAACACAGAATCTTATAGGCAATACTGAAAATTCTTGAGGGTCTCTGAAAATATGTTAGTGGCTCTGAAATAATTGAAGAACATGCTACTTGCCATTGTCAGCATATTCAAGACGGACAGCAAATGCCAGTAACCACTCCAGCACTTCACCTGGATTATCACTCTGGATTGGACAAGCTAGATCATCTCTGTACTGTTTGAATGTTTTAGGCCAATCACAGGAACTGAAATCCCGGAGGGCTTTCCGATCCTCTATCTTATAGTGACGAATCTTCTGATCTTCAAGCCAGACCACAAGATTCCTGAATTCTTTTGTGTCTGAAAAAAAACATGACTTTTTAAATTACGCGTCCATCCATGAGTAAAATAATGCGTTGTATTTATGAAATTGTCTTCTATGGTTATCAGACCAATACAACAGCGTAAATGTTCTAACGTTATTTCTTATATACGCGACATGTTTCGGCCATCAACAGACAGGCGAGCTGATAATGGTCGAAACATGTCTCGTATATAAGAAATAAATGAATGTTAGAACATTTATACTGTTGAAGATAACCTCTGAAGACGTTTCTATCATTGTGCTGGGAGTATCCTTGCACACAAGTACTACTCTAATGCCAATGAACGTCACAAATAAGTAAATAAATATCAGATGGCTAAAACACAGAATGTCCACTCAAGAGTTTCATTCACAGGTCCATATACCATACTATTAACTGGCCTACCATTAACATTGAATTGCATAGGTGAAGGATAATCCAAAGCCGTTAACTTCCTTGCAAACATCCTGCAACGAAATATTCCGTTTATTTGATATTTCGTACAAATGACTAGTATTGTGACGTAGGATTCGGTTAGAACTACTATCTAACAGCTCGTGCAAAACATACATCACACAAACTCCTGTGCAGGCACTCTTATCCGTGATTAGCGACCACAGATCATCTATGACTTTGGACAATGGAATGTGAACCGATGACTACGTGCTGTGATTCCGTCACAACACGGATTATTCGGTTTTCATTGTAATTAGACAATGCTGATGACTCCATGCTTTCATCGTCGACAATTCGTTAGATTGCCATGTAATACGACATTGTAACGATGTGCTGTAGTGATTAACGTGTTGCATCATGATTCTTCACACAGAGTAAAAGGTCTTTTCTCGTGCAGATCTGACTACCAACGCTCAGATAGTACAGGTTTAAAGTTGTAATTAAACCCATGGATCCATTAATGTGGTACACGTTAGCGTGCTAGCTTCAGAGGACTTGCGGGATATGGTTAAGCGTGAGAAGCGTCACACAGTTTATTCACACTGCTGTCTCGGAGATGACTGGTTACAGGCGCACAGATTACTCACAGGCGTACGTGTGCCTCTACTGCCTCCTTCCATATCAATCACAACCCATCGTGCAAAATTTGATAAGCTGCAAGCGGGTGTAACAGGGATGTTACCACATGCGTGAGCATTTGACAATCTGGCGCACGGTTGTTTCAACGTACAGTATGTAATTTTTACATTCATTGTTCCGTGCATCATACAGTATGTACTCACCAGTAAACGTGTGCATCTTCTGGTAATAACGCTTCAGGCATTCGCGGATCCCGTGATTCTTACAATGCCAGGCTGAAAATAAGGTGGGCCCTGTGCTTGAAGTGAAGGCGTATAGGTTATACGCCTACTCATTGAACCTAGGCACCGCACGTTGGTGAGTGGTCAGCATTCTTAAGAGCTTTATGCCTCGGCTGATTTCCACCTTTCCCACATAATGATCCGTGGCACACAATGACTAGGAGGCTCTCGGAGCTTGCTGAGACATGTATAAAACACTACTGTATTTTAATATTGTATCTATCGTGCATCATATGATGAATTAATTTGTAGAACCAATTTTACTTGCACTTAATGTATTCTTCTTAAAGTTCTTCAAAAGCAGATTTGTCACTAAAAGTTCGAAATTAAAATTATATAGAACAGTAAGAAGACCAATAGTGACCTATGCATCAGAAACATGGGTGCTGAAAGAAAACATAAATGAAAAACTGCTACTCTTTTAGAGGAAAATCTTAAGAGGAATATTTGGACCTACGAAAGAAAATCAAACATTGAGGATTAAAAACAATAAAGAATTGGACAAACTGATAAAGTACGAAAATATAGTAAACTACATTAAAGCCCACAGACTAAGCTGGTTCTGCCATGTACAAAGAATGCCTGAAGCCAGGGCATCTAAGAAGATATTTAAATGGAATTTCTTAACCACAAGACCAAGAGGAAGAACCAAATATTGATTGGCGGACAACATCATACAGGACCTTGGTCACATGAATATCAAAAATTGGTTAACCCGTGTCCAGGATAGAGCAAAGTGGAAGGGTGTCGTTGAGAAGGACAAACCCTCCAATGAAAGGAGGTCCAGCGCCTGAAGAAGAAGAAGAACAAGAAGAAGAAATGTATTCTTCACACGCTATCAGTTCTCCAACATGCTTCGACACACCACATGTACCATCGCTAGGGGTTTTCGTAGTTGTAAATCATAATGCTATCCAATTGTCCGTTGTATAAATGACTAAAATTCCAAAGACATAAATATTCAAAACATAAATTTTAAAACACTAGAAAAAGGGTTTTCCTTCGAGCACAATTTATATTGCGGATGGTGACTTCATAATACTTCCTGCAGCCCGTGATTACCCGGAGACATGCTCGAAGTCCATTATGTGTTGAATCTTGTAGGGGTTGAAAGTTAGGGTAATATAAAGTGTATAGTATATTTAACATTGCTATGTTATGGAAGCATGTTCCTTAGTGTTGCCGTATTTGTGTTCCATATGCTGAGTAGAAGCCAACTGAATGTAAGAATGTCGTTGTCGTGTTTTATTGTTTACATGTGCGAAGGTTTAGAATGGGTTGGGTGGAAAAGAAATTACTGAGCAAGGATTTTTCCGTACGTGCTAGTATGTAAAATATCGACTAACGCTTGAATATTTCAGTCGTTAATTGGAAGAAAACTATTCGAAACGGGCAAGAATCTGAGGGTGTAATTAAATAGCTCGTATCAAATTATTGTATTGTAGAGGAAAGTATGCTACGACTGAAGATGCCTTACGTGAGTATAAGGAATACCGCGGTAACGAAGCAAGCGTACCGTCACAAAAATAAAAGCATTTTGATAAGATCATTACACTCTGTAGTGTACAGTGCTGTACAGTACGATCACTTATGGTGTATACATGGCATGTTAACATATCCGATTTTCAGTTCCGTTATAACTAGAAGAAACTGTATTCATTCAATATGTCTGCTTGCAACATTTTAAACTTTAAACGCTCTTCTTGTATTACAATAATTTTAACACAATTTTAAGACATCATTACACACCGTTATTCAAAATATTATTGACATTAATATTCATGTTACACATTTTACCATTACAATAGACAAGCCGCATATCAGCGCTGTATATGTCTCTGGATTTGTTGCTCCCTGAAGAAGGCTACGGGCCGTAGCCGAAACACGAAGCAGTGCTCTTGTAATTCAAATGTTGGTGCGCTTAGCTGGTAATCGACATGTTTATGTGTGTCAGTATATGGTAGTATATGGTATTAATGTCACCGCCACCTGTTTTTACGTGCATTGGGCTCATTATGGAAGTAGCTATGCGGAGAGAGATGCTAGCGTCGGTCAGGCGGAGTCGAAGAAAAAAGAAAATGCCACTGCGGCTGCTGTTGGTGATGATGATGATGATGATGTTAATAATAATAGTAGTAATGATAATAACAATAACAATAACGAACATGCAAAATTTCAGGCTTCCGCCGCGATGTACGTGAGATCTGCACTTTTGTGGGATCTGACACAGCGTAGAGAGGTAATACTGTGCCGAACTTTCGGGTTGAATTGGGGATTGTCCCGAAACGTAGGTACGGAATTCTCTCCGCGTTGCGTAATATCCCAGAGAAGGGAAGATCTCAATAATAACCATGATTTCCACAACTGTGACTTGTGGCCACGCCAACGGAACAGGAAGCGCGACGTATGGAATGGCTGCCACATCGTTGATGCTTGTTTATCTGTGTATGTAACAGATATGTGACTTCTCGTGTAGGAGCAGATGCTCAACGTTGTTATATACAGTATTTTATAATTACATGTTAAATACTTTTAAAGACTGATACAGACACTTTGTGAATATGAGTATCACAACTCTAGTCTTTACGTTAATAGCACTGGTAATTGTCAGTGTGGATGGAATTATGTGGAAACTACAACCGAATGCACAGAAGTGTTTGAAAGAAGAACTGCAATCCGATGTCCTAGTTACCGGTGATTATGAGGTTCAGGACGCACCGGGACAGAAAGTGGATTACGTTGTATGTACCATATAAATTTACACTCCCTACTGTACGCACGTGTAACGTTACAGTGATGTAACAGAAGTTGGCCGTGTCATGTTTCCTTGGGGTTTGTTCGTACTGCATTTTCTCATTGAGCGATACGTAACCTATGTAGATTATTAAATAACCAAGTAGCACTTACTTTATAATTGTGGAACGGTGTCAGTGAAATATGTTAGAAATTTAATCTTTTCGCCGTCACTTACAGTGTTTTTTTTTATTAGAACGTGCATATGGACAACTACATAGAGTGTTTAGGATTTTTTCTAAATTCGCCGTACTGCTAGCGTGTGTGGTGAAAGGTACGTTGTAGTTATTTTCCGAATGTGATAGTGGGCATCAGGATCCATGAAATGAATTTGGCATCTGGGACTGCCCTAAAATAGTTCAGGACCCCATCTGGCTAGTATTACAAGACCGTTTATTATTACGGCAGGAACATCCGGAATGACAATTGTAGGTCTAACGAAAGCGATATTTATGAAGGAACATGCCAGTAGAATGGTCCTGAATTTTTGCTGTGCCCTTAGTACATTACACAAACCCAAATCCCGACATTACTGTTCATTTATTTGGCAGTATATGAGGATCGTTTGCAGAGGTCAGAAATGCATATAAGCACCCAGCATCAAGTGGATTACTTCTTTGAAGGCTGTACAAATGCACAGTGTCGACTGCTACACAGGAACGCTTAGGGGACTACATTTTTAAGGCTTAATGCACCTGTGCACATAAACCAAAATTGCAGAATACGATACTTTATAAAGTAATCGAAATGGATTACTTTTTGTGCTTTGTTTATGTATGTTGGCAACAGTGATTTGGGATTCTGAGACCTTCATATGATATGAGAATTACATACATGGAGTCATATGATATGAGAATTACATACATGCAGTATGAAGTTATTTCAGTAGCCACATGCCCTGGATGGCATGGAACCATGTTTTTTGTACTACTGCAGTGTGTAACAAAGCTACTCATTAGATGGAGAGCACCATGAAATTGTCCATTCTGTTTCTTCAGCATTAGCTCCATCCTGACAGAGTATACAGTGTATTATATGTTTGATGCTTGTTTTATTTGCCCTCAGGAGATACCTCACAGAGAATATACCTGCTAACAACTGTGATCATGGTGATGGTTAAATTTGATCCGATTCACATGGACGTGCTTTTAATGTACTTATGTAATTGCTATTGTGTCATTATATTGTAAATGTATGATTCCTACCATTGTGGAAGTGTTTCTTCAGCTTGAGCTAATACTTAATCATGAACATAACCAGTATTATATGCTCAATGCTCAACACATTGCGGTATGTGCTTGACATGTTATTCTGCCTTAGCACGTAGCTTACAGAGAACACCCTTCATAATCATGGCAACCATTCTCGCTTAACTGTTTCTTCAATCTTAGTGCCTTTCTCACACGGAACGCAGCAAGTAACCATGGCAACTGTAGTGACCACTCACAAATGACGGTGTGGGAACCCCTTTGCCTGGCCTCATTTTCGAGGTTATGTTTGGCACAACACGCCTCAGTCCTAATATTACTACCTAAATTCCAGTCTCTTATGCTGAGTTATGGCTGCCTAACACATAAATACACTTTTGTTCATTATGCAGATTCACTCATGAACACTGCTATAGAATGGTTAATGAATCAATAATTATAACCATTAAATGTACTAGATTACATGGGTCATTCCATAAGTCATGGCAAATGTGTTTTTTTGGGCCAAAAATATGGAAATTTGGGAAGTAGAATATATACATTCGAAAGAACATGGCATGTACTTGTCAGTGTTACCATCAGATATGGGTATATGGACAGGAGTGCACATGCATTTCATATTCCAAAATAATTGCATTGGTAATCTTGTTCTGAAATGGAATTTTGTAAAATGGAACAGCATTTGTACCTGAAAACAGCACTCCTGTGTGGGAGAAGTACACAGGAGTGCCACACAGAGGTACGTAAAGCATTGCGTGATCATGCCCTACCATATTAAACAGTTGCAAGGTGGGTACAAGTATTCAAAGGTGAAAGAGCATTCACTGCAGCTATGCATCACAGTGGATGCTGTGTGTCCACACAGACATGTTTGTGACCATAACTGAGCATACAGGGGTTTGTGGGACATTACTATACATCTTATGCCTTCAGTTAATAATGTGCAAGACTGCTGCCAAGTGGGCACTGCATCATTAAAAATAGCGCAACAGTGGACACGCTATGAGATATGAATCAGTGTGGAACAGTATAATTATGAAGCTGATATGTTAAATAAAAAACTACATAAATGAATCCTAAAGATACGGAATAACGAACAATTACAACAATGGAATGAAGGAATTATCTGTCCAGTTTATAAGAAAGGTGATAGACTTAACTGTAACAACTACAGACCAGTTACATTATTAAATATTGCATACAAAATATTTGCTGTTTTATTGAATAAGAGATTAATAGAGAACATAGAGAATAAACTGGAAGATAATCAAATGGGGTTCCACCCAAATAGATCTACTATTGATATATCTTTATCGTAAGACAGATTTTTAGAAAAGCCATGAGCATAATATTGATCTGCATAACATATTTGTGGATTATACACATGCTTTTGACTCGATTAATAGCCTTAACCTTAATACACACAAGAACAAGGGTTAAGGTAAACAGAGACTTTACAGAAGAATTTATAATAAAATGCAGAGTCAAAGAAGAGAGATCCCTTGTCAGCAACCTTGTTTAGCTTAGTTATTGATACAATACTAAAACAGATGGAACTAAGGGGAAATATTACTACATGTCTGAAACAATGTACTGCATATGCAGATGACATTCTGCTAACAACAAGAACTAAACAGTCCTTATTAGACACATTCCAGAAACTAAAAGAAATATCGGCACAATATAGGCTATTTGTAAATGGTCAGAAAACAAAATACCAATACCCAAGATGCAGGAGGAAAAATTATAAACTAGAAGAATTACAAACTGACTCGATGTACCTAGAACAAGTCCAGTCCTACAGATATCTGGGATCAACTGTAAATAGTGATAACTCAATAGAAGACGAGATCCAATGTAGATTGACACTTGGAAATAAAGCATATTATGGAAATAAATTTTGTTTAAAAGTAGATTGGTCTCCAAGAAATCAAAATTGAAAGTGTACTGGAGTATTATAGGACCAACAGCAACATATGCCTGCGAAGTATGGGTCTTGAAAGAAACCATGAAAAAACAAGTTAATAGTATTTGAAAGGAAAGTATTAAGAAAAATCTTTGGTCCTACAAAAGTAAGAGATGGTACATGGAGAATCAAAACAAACGATGAATTAATAAGACATAAGAATATAATAAATCACATAAAAGCACAACAATTAAGTTGGTTTGGCCCACATCGAATGCTGGAAGAGAGAATGGTAAAAAAAAGTATATAAGTGGAAACCGATGTCAATATGACCACAAGGGAAACCAAAGAACAGATGGGAAGGTGACATAAGAAATGACATGAAGAAATTGAAAATAAAGAATTGGATTATCTGCATCCAGGATCATAATAAGTGGAAATCATATGTTGAGTAGGCCAAAACATTCAAAGACTGAAGTTGTAGCGCCTAAAGTAGAAGTTATGTTAAATAATAATAAATGAAATGTGGGCAAGGGCCTTTGAACTGCAACTGAAATGACAGCCCATGGATGGCATCATCTGCATTCACACACACACACACAAACTGGACAGATTCCTTCACCTGTGAAACTGATAATTTTGGTGTATGATGTCCAGGGTGTGTCATCCCTTTATCCCTTTCCCTGTCATCAAACTGTGAATGCACAGTATTACAAGTCATTTCTGCCTGACCACTTACGTTACACAGTTAGTGAGACGTATTCAGAACTGGTTTAAAATGCCATCACCATGCATGATTAATGCTTCAGCTCACTCAGCGAGCACTTTGTATTCTCTGATGTAGGGGGGTGAGAAGTTTTTACATCTTCCCTATTCTTCTGACCCCAATCCACGGGACTGGAGTGTGATTTTCAAACTGAAGCAGGCATTGCTTTGGAAATGATACACAAAGAGGACTTTGGACAGCAGTTTGATGTGAGGAGGCACAGATTAAGAGTGTGAGTTTATGCAGATGGTGTTCAATGCATCCTCTATCACAGGGAGCAGTGAAACATGTATAACTTTGCAGACTATGTTGTAGGTTGTTTAAGAGTTTGTGTTGCATGCTGTTCCAAATTCACTGTGTACACAACAGTGACACCATGATTCAAGAGATACATGGTTCACTTACCAGTGGCTCCTGTATATATGTGTGTATATAAACACACACACACACACACACACAAAGATATCTGATGGAAGCATTTACTAGTATGTGCCACATGCTTTCAAAGCTGTATACTCACTTCCCATGTTGCCACATTTGTGGCTAAAAAAAGTAGTCACCAAGACTACTGAGTGGCCTTGTATGTACATTAGTACACAGATCTTAAATGTAATTTTGATTTATACACATTTATATTCATTGTAGAATGAGGACTGCTGTCTTCTGACATAATGGAATGTGCTACTGCAACCAGGAGATAGAAGAGGTGTGGAGGCACCATGTATCTCTGCTAGACTACATGACTATTTGAATGGAGAGAAATGTTCCTATTCGTACCTTGAGCACTTGAAATGTAACTGCAAAAGTTTAATTTCTTTTCCAGGTAAGGGACTCAAAGGGCCACATTTTATCACAAAAAGAAGACATTTCCCGAGGAAAGTTTTCATTTGTTACTGAGAACTACGACACTTTCGAAATATGCTTCATATCTAGAGTTCCACCACGTAAGTATTGAACGTACCATGTAAATAGAAGTGGCATTGCCTGAACGGATTGAAAAATATTAACTCTTTATTCCTTATAAGAGAAATCCTGGAAAAGTTTTCTGTGTTAATGTCGGTTCTTGTTGTGCCAATAGAACAGAGAGGCCTTGCGCAGGAAGTTTCCTTGGTCACCAAGAGGGGTGTTGAAGCTAAGAACTATGAGGGTGTAAGTACATTCTGTTTCTGTCGACACTGACAATAGTAGTAAACATCCATCATCATATGAGGTTTGAACGTCCGATGTGAAGGTTAAGCTTGTGAACTTGTGGGATATGAAGCCATGCAGTTTGGTAGATAGACAGACAGACACTAGGCTCACTGTAACTAGAAGGATGTGAACCATTAGAAAATCTCAGTTGGTTGAGGGTGGGAGTACTGCCAGGGGAAAAAAATATTGGTGAATGTATGTGACCTCCATTTAGAACGGTGTCTTTAATTTAGAGAGACTGCTGCTTCATAGTGAGTAAACGGGTTGTTAATCTGTCGGTGATATGTGGAATGTGCCATCTGTTATATTTGGACTGAAAAGGGAAAAACTGCAGATGCAGACTAGAGAAGTAGTGAATGTTTATGGAAAAACGAGAGGTGCAGAGTTCCTGGACTAACCAAATACATCAAGCTAAGTTGAGGGCAGATATTCATTAGGTTTGTAGAAGTGTACAGGAGAATCGAATAGGGAGGTGCAGTGTAGCAAAATTTCTCTTTTTAAAGTTCAAGGAAAAAAATGAAAATGGAAGAGAACTATTGTAGAGTTTAGAAGAACTTGCTGAAGGTGCAGTCCAAAGGTTAGTCTGTAATTAGATACCACTTAATTATTCATATAGGCAGAAAATTATTTTGGCAGAAATGCTTGAAAAATTTTGAAATCTCACAACACAGTACAAGATTACTGTCATCAGATGAACCTAGATGATTGTGAGAAATTTATGAGAGAAACTTGTTTGAAACTGATAGCTGACCTGTGTTGAGGTACTTGCTAGTTCCTCATACGCGTGAAAATAAAATTCCAGTTAGATACATGTTAATGCCTACTTTTGTGTACTGTTTTGAAGTTTAGGCCCGTAACATAAGGGGTTCTGCAGACGTACTGAGCAGTGCAGGACATGCTGCCTTTATGTCACGTACAGCACTTGGGCAAAAGCAGAGGTTGGATTGCATCCAGAATTGTGTCTTGTAATATTATAGTTGTTGAGGAAATTGTGCAAAGAAAAAACTCAAGGCAAAGGGAAAAGATTTGCTGCCATAATGTGAACATGCAGAAATTAAACATAAATACATAAATGTGAAATTATTTGTGACAACATGACTAATAACATAATAAGTTTGGGAGGAATGGACAGTGACAGTGATCTTGATGGTAGATTAGAGGGGCTGATCGAACTGCAGAAGTGATGGGGAGCTGCTGGTAAGCTGTAAACATTTTTAGTTTGAGTCAGATGACAGGCAGCAGTGTACCTCTGTACAGCTGCTCTGATGTTGCCCATAAGCTAGCTGTTATTATTTCATGGCAGACCATGGAAAAAGAGGAAGCAGTTTCCTCCAAAATGTTGGTACTCATCTACCAGGCCACATGGTGTCACATCCCAAAAGACCATAATGATTGTCTCAAATATTTGTAAACACATTATTATGTACATGAAATATTACAGAGGTCGAAGTCTGCAAAACTTATTTTCTGTTTCTCTTTTCTGGGGTGGTTGGTGATTGGTCCATCTACAGCTGGTAATGTTCTTTTAATTCTATTCTGTGGGTTTGTGCATGGTTCCAACTTAACCAGTAACGAACAGCTCAGCATATCTGAATAATTCCAATAACAGACTGACCTTGAAACATGTGAACATGAGTGTGCATTTTGTTAACCTTTACCATACCAGCATTTGAAGTAGTTGTATGAGCATGCGATCTGTAAAATTTCAGAATTATTTGAAATAATGTAGATTCCTCTGTTAACCTCAAGGTGAACCAGTGTGCTTATAATGTATCTGTATGTGTCTTGTAGCAGATGATCAGCTGTTGCAGCCAAAATATCTGTATATATATGGAGGGAGGCTGTGTGGTAGATACAATATAGATGTAGTAGGGAGAAGGATAGACATTCCTGTCATCAGCCACTATTTCCATGTTGACAAGTTAAAACACTTCACTGGTCAGACACAGTAGAAGTCAATGCAAATAACAGCTGAGTCTTCTCATTCAGTTCAGAAAAAGTGTTATTTCAAGGAAGAATGACTTGTCCTTAAATGCTAAACACATCTAGGAAGTGTGTCATCCTCGTTGTATGTATGAAAATTGGAAAGGGTATGTAGTCAAACACAACAATGTCAATTAAGGTGTATTTAATGGCTATACTAAACAACTACATGTTTCGGCGTTTACTGGCCATCTTCAGGTTGTCTTCAAGAGAACTTAAGGTCCTACTATATACATTTGAGCGTGCACGTGGTGCAGAGATCTCTACATACGGGCCTTATTGCGTAATGTAATTTCTATATGTGGTGGTATGTTCTGACTAGAGGCATGATAGGGTCTGGTGGCTAGGAACACACCTCTTCATAATACCAGCGCACCTTCAAACTAGCCACCGGACCCTATCGTTCCTCTAGTCAGAACATACCACCACATATAGAAATTACATTACGCAATAAGGCCCGTACGTAGAGATCTCTCCACCACGTGCACGCTCAAATGTATATAGTAGGACCTTAAGTTGTCTTGAAGACAACCTGAAGATAGCCAGTAAAGGCCGAAACATGTAGTTGTCTAGTATAGCCATTAAATACACCTTAATTGACATTGTTGTGTTTGACTACATACCCTTTCCAATTTGCTAAACACATGCATCATGAACTGTGTACAACTGTTTGTGTTTTGTATAGCTTGGGGAAGCAGCAAAACTAAAGCCTCTGGAGGTCGAACTCAAACGCCTGGAAGATCTGTCAGATGCTATTGTGCAAGACTTCTCACAAATGAGGAAGCGTGAGGAGGAGATGCGAGACACCAATGGTAAGTGTCTTGTATATGTGTGTGTGTGTGTATGTATGTATGTGTATATATATATATATATATATACACATGCGCGCGCACACATATATACACGGCTGTTTTACCAGTCACAGAGGAAAATTTTCCATCTGGTTTCTTGAGTACAATCCAGTTAGTTGATCTTGTGCGTTACATTCAAATTTAAGGCAAATCAATATACGACAGTACTGCTGCCAACTCATATGAGGAAGCAGTCATGCCATCTGGTCTACTGACTGGTAATTTTTATTGTTGTATGTCTCACAGGGAAACACTCCTAAGACTTTGGGGGGGAGGGGGGAGAATTTATTATGCATAAAATCCTCTCTTAACTTGCAGCAGACTTCATGTATTGTCACCTTTTTCTGAATTTTGTCAGTAACTTTTTTCAAAGGAATCCATAGTCATTCAGCAGCTTTGGTGCGAGGGAGTTTCAGAACAACATCCACTATGTTTGTTAGGTCAGCTTTTCAATGAGTGGCTTGCATTTGATACCCATTCTTGATGTGGCCATGTTCAAGGTGTTTTATAAAATCACCGAAAATTAATGACAAAGATAATTCAAATTTAAACTCAATTTGCTGAATCATTCAGTTCACTATCAGCACTGGAATTAAACAGCCACAAGTTCTGGATTCAAAACCATGCTGCTCCATCGTGTACTTTTCCCCACACCTTATGCAGATGCATCTGCAAATTTTGATGTTTTATGCATCCAACAGCTGATGTTAAACACACATTCCAAATGTCTTGTTAGCACAACACCAGTTTTCATGAGCAGTAGTAGCCATGTTGATCAGTATTCAGTAATTAATTGCTCTACAGGATGAAAATTTTCACACATATACAATGTGGAATTTAAAAATGTTGAAATTCAAGTATGACACAGTTGCAGTTGCATTGTGCATTGTTTCAGAACAGTGCAAATATGTCTCTTGTGACATGCACAAGAGAGGAAGTGTTACAAACAGGCAGGGGGTGGTATAGCAGTGATTCTGCTAGCCATTGTGAAAGCAGCTTGCGTGCAGCTAGAAGTCACTCAAATCTGGGATCACAATCTTTGCAGAAGTCTGTAATCAACATGGTGTTTGGCTGATTGCTAGTGGGAGAGGACTTGGGCAGAATGTTTCTGACATGGTTAATTTGCCTAAATTTTGACAACAGAAACTTTGTTTAGACATATTACATGGGGATTGCAACATATTCCAAGTTAATTTTAAGATGGCAATAGCACATTGTTGCCAGGCCATTCACAGAATTGGCCTTCAACGCAACACTGCGACGTTGGAGTGACTTGAGGAAAAAGACTTCTCAGACATTAACACTACTAAATAACATTAATAGCAGCATGGCTGGACGTGACATGACTGATGTAGCAACTGTAGTAATGGAGACTGATATAGAGTCCATGTAGTGGGGGGTGACTGACTGCATTGTCTGCGCTAGAGAAGAAATAATGTGGATCAAGTAATACACCTCTGTGCCATGAGGTGTATCACTTCAATGCTGTATGTTAGGAACACAGTGAATGGGCAGAACATTCATTTCATTGTGAGCTTTTCATGCTTCTTGTGTGAAATTTTCTGGTGCATGGATGTACTAGAAGGGCAACATGTTCATCATAAAAGATAAATTTGGAGCTTTCTTATTGTGACATCTTTTGCAGGAAAACTATCTGGGATATCTTAACTAAAGTTTCACTGTATATAATTAGCTCATTGAATATGCTGCCATGATCAGACATCATATTTATAGGCTGTATTCTTTTTGGCATGCATATGACCTGGTAGAAATTCTTGATATTTGATGCAACTGCAAGTGGCTAATACATCATCGCTTTTTTGTACACTGTTGTGCATGTTTTGTTACTGGAACAGCTGAACGGATTTCTGAGGATCTCCACTGAAGTTGATCAAGCAATATCACTTTGGTGCATCAACCCTCTTCTGTACGACATATCAGAATTTATTTATTTTGAAAATAACTGATAAATCACAATCTTTTGCCATGTAATGTATATAATAGAATTTGTGGTTTTTATTCTGTTGTAGAGTCAACAAACAGCCGTGTGCTGTACTTCAGCATTTTCAGCATGTGTTGTCTCCTGGGACTGGCCACTTGGCAAGTGCTCTATTTGAGGCGCTTCTTCAAGGCCAAGAAACTGATCGAGTAATGTGTACGTTTCAGTTTTCACTTGTGGATGCACACTTCATCGCCTAACTTTTGTTTCAGTGACTTCGCTCCCCATTCGTAATTGTAAATACATTATGTTTCACTTGTTAATGTGTAATAATTTTGCATACTCAGTTTTGAACTGTGCAGTTTTGTAACTGAATTGGCTATATTAACAGAGGCTGTGGAATTAACATTGATTTTTGAAATAAATTTCTGGAATTACATGCGACTGATAATTTTCAGTAATGGTGTGTGTTTTATTTTTGCTTTTTCCTCTAAATTTTTCATTCCTAAATGTTAGTGAACTAGTGTTGCACCAAGAATGCCTGTATTAATATGCATTACTGTAGTAACCATGCAGTAGTTTCCTTGTTGTGGGATTTTGGACATGTGGGGGTACTAGCATTTGTGTGTGGTACCAAGAACTGAAAAAGCTTTTGAAATTATTTGCTAGCCAGAAGAGTCAGTCCTATAGAAACAACAGTGCAGAGAAATATCATCATTGGCAGTTGACCTATTACATAAAGAAGGCCAAACAAACGCAGCTGTAAAACATGGACATTATACCACATTTACCCAAACTGATGCAAGACTGAATCTGGTACGATAACCTAAAATGTAAGAAATGTGGCAGTTGCCAATGACTAGTCATTAAATTACAGTGAAGGTCACTTAATATGTCCCAGGTTAAGAAGGTTTCCCACCAAAGATGCCACAAAAAAGGGGGGTAGGGGGTGAATTGTCCCATGCAATTAACATACTGTTGTCCTTTCAGTACATCCCCACACGAGAATTTCACACAAGAAGCTTGAAATGAATTTTCCACCTATTTAATACATCTTCCTTGTTAAAATCTTAAACAATACGCCCGCATTTCCAATCGTTCACTCTGTTCCTAACATACATCACTGAAATGATGCTGCTAGTTTTTACAGATTAATCTCCAAGGTCAGTGCTGCACAACCTCAAGGCATGTGGTTGTAGAACTCGATCCATCTATTTTTTCTGCAACACAGAAACTGCAAACAGTAAGTTCCCAATGCTTGACCTCTGTCACTGTCCATTTCCATCGTTGCTAGTTGCTGCATCAGTCATGTCATGTCTAGCCATGCTGCTGTTAACATTATTTTGTTGTGTTAATTTCTGAGAAGTTCCTCATGTCATGGCAATTTGGCAGTGTTACATTGAAGGCCATGTCTGTGAATGATGCAGCAACAACGTGCTGTTGCCATCTTTAAATTATCTCTGAGCAAGTTGTGTTCCCAATTTAATATGATGTTATCGGTGCAAAAACTTGTACACTGACATACATACATTCCATGTATCCACAGTTTGTCTAAATGACAGTAGGATGTAGAATAAGTCATAAACATACAAATATACAAAGTATACAGAATTATTACAGTGCAAAATACTACAAATATTTTGTATACAGTATTATGGATCCTCTTTAGACTCAAACAAGACAGGCAATGTAGATATAACATTTAGGCATGTTAGCTTGAACCATTGTTGTCATGTAAGGCAGTAGGTATTAAATATTACTAGTATGTGTCTGTATTCTTGCCTTAGTTACCTAGCATGCAAATCATATCTTTCTGTGCAGCATTACACTGTCATCTGTGGCGTGTCTGGCTGTACCGTATTCTTCCATATTATCTCAAGCATCTCATTTTTGGGGGAAAAAGTTACTGAACATACAATGTGTGTGTTTTAATTTTCTCTACCATGTTTGAAGCATTTCTCATTCTAATCACTTGGTGAGACGACGACATAAATGTACACAGATCTTCCTGTAAAGTACGTGTTATTCTTGTCAAAATTGATAAAACTTGTATTTTCTTAGCAGATTTTTGAGAGATCCTCAAATATCAAATTGCATGAAAATCTATCCCGTGGGAGCCCAGTTGTTGCGTGCAGACAGACATGCTGAAGCTAACAGTGGCTTTCTCAATTTTGTGAATGTACCTAAAAATTCATCTACAGAGTAAAAGGAGGGTGTGTCTAAGTATCTTCTTAATGCTACTTGAAACTATGCCTTTTCATTCTTCAACGTTTGTGAGTCTACATGGTAAACTTGAAAATTCTGATGCCAGCACAGAATGTACTTTTATGAATACATGAAGAGTTGGCATATGGTCTGTGAAGATGGTGCTTATTCCTGGTATTAATACTGTGTACAAATGAACTTGTTTGAAAATTTTCTTCAATATTTACAGTGAAGTCCATTTTCTGGAAATATATACTGGAATGGAATAGGTAAAATCTCTAAATTTTTAAGTAGAATTGTACATGGAGTTCTAGATCAAGCACCTACCATAATTCTGAAAATTTTCTCTTGTAAAGTAAATATGTTTGCACTATTGGATGAATTCCGCCAGAAGATTGTTCCATACTTTCTTACAGATTGAAAATATGCAGAAAAAACTTACTTTGAGAGGGTCAGTGTTACTGATACAGCAAGTAGATTTAAAATTAGTTGTGCTGATTGCATTTGTTATTCATTTTATATTTTAGTCACTACATGCAACAGGATGTAGAGTTTTTTTACATTCATTGTTCCGTGCATCATTATAATTGTTTCAAAATAATTACCAACACGATGACACTTATGGACTATCCTTTATTTCAGGGGTAGTCGTCATTCACTCTACATGTTTCGAGC
>Ga0123354_10003066_pt1 | contig 22782 bp, 11 predicted proteins | sample TergutLab28metaG_2_FD_97872 | JGI IMG/M metagenome (GOLD analysis project Ga0123354, IMG submission 97872) | Labiotermes labralis P4 segment gut microbial communities from Petit-Saut dam, French Guiana - Lab288 P4 | ecosystem: Host-associated > Arthropoda: Insects > Digestive system > Gut ... | reverse complement strand
ATTGATTGATACGGACATGTCAAAGACCCTCCTCAGTAACATATGGACATGGTCCTATGGGTAGTTTTCTGACTTCACAATCGGAGGGTCCAGGGTTCAAATAACAGCTCCAACACTGTGTATTCTGACTGCGATATTACGAGGTATCTCAGTCTCTCTTGGCATGCACTGTGCAAACAAGTCAAATGAGCCCACGACCGCTTCTTCTAGATCATTTCTAATTGAATGCTGACTAATAATCCCACCATTTGATGCCATATTATCTGATTCACTGACAGCGTCATTAAATAATGAATAACCTACGTTGATGCATTCCGTGAAAGAAACTCCGTCTTGAAAAGCTCATAGTTTCTCAATTTCTCATTAAAAATGTACACCCTTCTACGAAACCTCAATGTTCATTACTGTCTCCGAAGAAGACTGCCACTGGATCCTTGTCTCAATCAGTTTAAATCAGTCCGCAACCTTACACCCTATTGCCCTAAAATTGTGTTAACAGTATGACGCATCTGTGTCAAAATATCCGAAGTGGTTTCCTTCCTTGGGTTGAAAACCAAATTTTCATAACATCCACGCATGCTGCACATTCTATCCTCCTCATCCTTCTTAACTGGGTGGTAAGAAGAAGAAGAAAGTCGAAAATACTCTACAACACAAGGACCTTACAACAGAAATACAGAGCACGTGGAATGTAAAAAATAAAAGTGATACCAGTAAAAACAAGGACAACTGGAAGTATCACAAAATCATTCAGAATATACCTGAGCGACACACCGGGAAAACACGAAATCAAGGAACTACTGACAACAATCGTATTTGGCACTGTACACGTACAGAACATTCAGCGTGGGAAATAACATGACGTGTACCACAAATTTTAACTACAGAATAGCCAAAACATTATACACCTTAGAATATAATTGTAAATACCCTGCATAAAAATGATAAATAATAATAATAAACATTAAAATTATTATCACTTTATTCTACGACGCCGTTCGTTCGTACGTCCACTTCCACATACACCTCAGGCAGCCTATATCCGAAACTACGGGCATATGGACTGAATTATGAACATGAGAATGTCAACCTTTGCTGAACCCTACTACCACCTGACCTCCTTTCCCCCTCCCTCTTCTTTTCCCACACATTTATTTCTTCTAGGAGACAAATAACAATAAATCGTCAAAATACTTCGTGAATAATTGAGGCAAGAACGAACCAATAGCATGGTCATATTAATTACTGATGACGTAGGGTAGCCAATAAAAAAAGAAGACATTTACAGTGACACACTGAACCGTCCCCAAAAATTAAATATTTTCATGGATTAATGAAGATATCCTAAAGTTGCGAAGTCCGCTCTTCTGTACCAGAGGACAACACACTCGCCATAAGAAAGGGTCTGTTACATCACTTTTAAATATAAACTTCTAACATGGTAATGTATCACTGATAAAAAATACAGAATAGAATCTAACCTACCAGATTCTTGAAGCTTCAAAATCCTTGTGGTTCTCCGTATGAAAACAAACCATACATGAAAAGGAAGACATGTATGATTCAGCTGAAATGATTTTAGCACGTCACACTCAGTTTTATTTTGAACATTTTCGAACAATAAGACTTACATGCCTAACACCACACTCTTGTACAACCTTTACAAGAGGCAGCGTCAAATAAACATACTTTGACCCTGGCATATTCAGCTGTGGGCAGAATCCTCTAGCAAAGTAAATCTCAAAATTCAGTATACTACATTCTACATCTTAATAAACCTTATCCGCTTTCAGTTAAGTTAAACATCACAGGCCTCTAAATGCATAAAAATTATAATTAATTTTAATTACGTATTTTCACACACAGATGACATTTTGCCACTTGTTATGATCAACGAATCTGACGACCCTTCAACACATTTATCAAACAACCTAACAACCAAACGACAGTAGCAATGTTTATTTTACATCTTTCACCAAAGCGTTACATGTAATTTCATATACAAATATTTCTAGACTCTTTCTAAAAATTAATGGCATCTTAATTGCTTTATGTTTGTAATGTGCCTTTCTTTAATAGCAGCTTTTGAAATACCATTATCTCAATTACATTTTTAAGAATCACGAAACTCCCGGGTTCGCATTACTTTTAGGTTATTATCTCCGGCGATTTCATCATGGTGGCCATGTGAACTTTCTAGTTGGGAAAAATATTAAGCATCATTCAGTATGCCTACAAGATCTAATGTCTCAAGTAATGTAAAAGCTACTGAACCCTTGAAGTCATTCTTCTAAATTTTACATAATAACTTATTTCGTACATCACAGAGTACAGAGTTCTTGTCCAGTATAAAGTGAAACATTCTAATAACACACTTTTAGCTGAAATAACATGTATTTGTCGCTAGAATTATAAGAAACATATAAATACAACGTGCAGCAAGTTGCAGAGCTTCTTAATGCTGCGGCAGGTGGTACATTTATTCGCTGCTGGGCTTGAAGTGGTTAAGTGTAACTACAAATGTTAATCTGCTCATAATTCAACGTTCCAAGGCTTGATTCAGAGACGTCAGAGAATACGAATATGAGTTTGCGCGTCTGGGGTAGCGACAACTTCAACCATTTCAAAATGAACCATAAGCTGTTGCTTTAGGCTGCTCCACAATGCGCCACTCTCAGATTCATTGAATCCCGGAATGGTATGTACCAATTTATTTGCTGTTTAACCAGGCAGGCAATGTAGTATCGCCTAACATTAAGGCGCGTCCGTGCAACCACTGTTGCAGTGGGAAAGCAATAAGTGTTATAAATTCCGAGAGTGTGTTGGTAGCCTTATTCATCAAGCATGTAAAGCTAATGCGCCTTTTGTTATATTGTCACCTATGGCATGTCTGGCTATGCAACATTTATTTACATTATCTCATAAGAGGCACGACTTTTGGGGAAAAAAAAGTTCTTAGACATAAAATGTGCGTTTTTATTTTCCCTACAATTCTGTCCAAAACATTTCTTATTATAAGAATAATTGAGCGAGATATCATAAATTTATGTTGATCTTCAAGTAATGTAACCGTTATTACTGTACGCTTTGAACGAATGTTGAATTTTCTTGAAAGAGTTTCGAAAAATTCACAATTATCAGTGTCCACGAAAATCCGTCCAGTGGGAGCCGAGTTCTTCCGTGCGCATGGACGGACGGAAAAACATACGGGCAGACAGACAGACAGACAGACAGACATGCAAAGCAAATAGTCGCTTTTCGCAATGTTCCGAACGCGCCTAAAATGTGTTTTAAGTCGAACTAGAAATATAGAAAATGGAAACTAAGACAAAAAATAAAAATAGCAAACGTACAGCTCCGCCATTGACAAAGAAAATTAAGTGAACGTGGTTACACCTACTATTTGAAACGGATCATGATTTCGGACAACAGTAGAAAGCAACAAACGAATTAAACGAGTGGAGACTGTCCAGACTTGTAATGGGGTAGCTTTATATTTACCTTGAAAATCGACAGACTTCAAAGTATGTGGATGCTGTATTAGATCAATAAGAATAAGCACTAAATTATTACTACAAACTTTAGTATACTGAATTACAAACAAATCTGTAATACGGGGCATAAAATTCTGTCGTTATTAGGTCCCTATGTAGCAATTAATTCGCTTTTACGAAGGCATGCCCTAGGTGGCATTGGCTACCGAAAATTCTATTCAGGAAGTTTTTGAAATGTACCTATAAATCGGTCCATATCGCAACATCATTTGTTGAGAAGTGATTTATAGATGACAATATCACTTGTCCTATCAAGTTATTTTTAAATGATTGTTTTTCAGTTTCATTGTGTGAATATTCAGTAAAACTGCGATTTCACGTTACTCATCAAAAGTTATACGTACGTAGGTGGATCAACGGAAGGTTTGTCTACGGAAATCGCAAGTAGAGATGGGAGTTGTGAAGTTCGCCACTTTAAAATTCAACGAACGTCTACGATTGTCCTTAATAACAAGGACCCAAACGTAAGCTATTGATATTCTTTGCGAAACATTTCGGTAATAAAACTTTGCTTCCTCAAACCCGTGCACGTTATGGTAACCAAGTTTAAATTACCTACAGTCGTCTGTGCTTTCCGTTGGGATCATCACGAAAGCGGGGTCAGAGATCATCATGCCGTGAGTCACGGCTGCAAGGTGCATGCTTTTAACATAAGCACCTTCCAACTATACGAACACCTATCAAATCTCCTGGTGTTTCGGAAGGCCACCCCCCCCCCAAAAAAAAATAGACCTGATTATCTCACATTTGAACTTCTGGTTTTACAGGTTAACAAAAATAAGCACCGCGTTCTTAATTTCGGTGACTTCAAACGACAGTCAAGTAGGATTATACAATTAGACGGCAGGTGAAATGTCGTAATGAAATTTATTCTAAATGTGTTTAAAATATAACAGCAATTGATTGAGAATTTTTCCCATCCTTTACAGCATATGTAATTTGTTCTCTGCTGTTCTGTAATGCAAAAAAATGGGTATTTTCAGCACTCAATTTTCTCTCTTCTTTTTCGACGTATCAGTTTCCTATATTAATTTTCTGCAATTGTCTATCCTGAAATGCACATAGCTGGTGTAGCCTCAGCGTTGAAGTACCGCAGAAAATAGCTGTATCTGCGGGTATCTACACTGGACAGCAGACAGCTGCAAGCTAGGACGGTAACTGTGTAGGTTTACCCTACAGTTGTTTTAACATCTTGTTTCGCGGTTTGTTTTACTGACTGATAAACCACCGATATCTTGCATGCTAACTTTGTGATGAAATTCAAGTTATGTGCGATATAAAGCCCAGTCGATTGACAAAAACTGCCAGCGTTTCGAGAAAAAAAATGCTCCTTCCAAAACGTCAGTAACTTTTAGCAATGGACAAGGTGGCATGCCCCGTAGGACTCCAGCCTTCACCAGCGCTTCCGTACTGCCCTCAACTCTGGCATACGCTACTGTTTAGAAATATAAGCTTGCACATGCTTAGAAAATTAGTTGTCGTGAAAATATCTTATATTGTCGTGATATTTTAATTACATTTTTCGCCCTCTACGGGTAACCTACTTTCACATTCTGACTAAAATCGAAAGAGAATCAGTCTCCGATAAGTACATCAGTCTTATCCACATCAAGGACAAAGTTTCCTACTGTTTTATGAGATAGAGGTTTTCATGACGGTGAGAATTTGCATTATTGTCCTGGGTTATGACGCCGTGCTGTTTGTTGGTAGTATAGATGTACGTTCTGGAAGAAGACAGAATCTTACTCCCATAATTATAATACACAATTGAGACTACAATAAATTTTACGTCATTACACAGCCTCAAGGCTTATCACAGAAGATTAACATCAGCCATTGCAATCTAACCCATGTGTGGCTAATTAAATCTGCTTCAAGGGATTTCTTATGTTATCAATCTTGTCACAAAAATGTCTGTTAAATTATGCCAGTTCCAAACGACTCTAGAAACTGGGATGTAAGAAATTTAAATCGCAGCTGAATTCATTCTGTCGCAAGACCCAAAGGCGAAGAAATATAACCAATTTATAAATTGCAAGTTCCTTCCAGAATACAAACTTCGCCGTAAGATACTTTAATGCTCTAAGAATTATGACTACTGCTTACATTTATTTACATTTCATTCAGTCCGGAGTAATTTAGACGCCAGGGTAGTGTCGTTGAAAACTTGGGAATACTTTACTACACACAATACATTTTATCCTTAAAGGCACCAACAAACAACTTAAGACGGTTCCTTGCTTGCTCTTCACGTCAGAAGTTTCCATGGCCACAGAAATGGAACAATGAAGAAGAGAAAGACAGGGAAAGAAGCACGAGACCGTTCATTCACAAGTGCCTGCCCAACTCTTCCTTCCTCGCTTTATGTATAAAGTAAGACATTAAAACTTCTGGTAGTGTGTCTTCTACTTGTAACAAACTGGTCTGTTCCCATTAAGAGTTTTGAAATGGTGTTTCGTAACTGAATACAATTCAGAATTAGATTCTTGTTGTAAAGAAATGTGCCGTCCCCATCAAAGGTAAATTATAATACAGTGTTTAATAACAATAAAATTGCATATTACAGTTTCTTCCTTCACTGCTACGCTGTATGCAATACAGAATTCCTTACAACAGTCCTAAAACGCACAAGGCCAACGTGTGTTAAAAAACAATGAGGGTTTTACAAGGCGGACTATAAGCGATAATTCTCTAAATGAAAATAAAGTTCTGAATAAACTGGCGTCGTAGTAAGATCTGCGGTGATCTGAGTCACCTAAAGGCACAAAATATACCAACATACGGAAGTAGAATTCTCACTGTGATTTCACACGGTAATTCCCTATCCCTTTGCCATAGTTAAAGTACCACATTATAAAAGCGTATGCGGAACAGACGTAGGCGTTCTTAGCTTCCACACTATGGGGCAGTGAACGGCAAGATTCGCGGAAAAGTGGTATAATATCGAAAAATGTTGAAATGAGATATTTGCTGTTCTGGGACGCTGCGCGGCGCTGGTTGGTAAGCGGACGTCTGAAGTCTCGCAAAAGTTTAAGTTGTGTACCTAACTTTTTACGATTTTTGTAAGGGTTCAGATCGCAAGGGTCTGAGTTAAGTAACTATCACATATCCAGAACGAACGACAGTACTCCATTCTGTCACATAAAATTTGAGAGATCATAAAATATAATTACAAAGAAATAGGATCAACATCACACTTGAAGGGTTAGGAAATATACGCGTATATGGTGTAGGGAAGAAGAAACATAACCTGTTGAATATGAGGAAATAAGAAGCCACCTTCAGACTGATAGTATAAAATGTAACCGTATTAAAAATATATATATAATTATAAAAAGGTGGTGTCAATTTGGAATGAAATAGCATTCTTAGAAAATGGTTATGACAAAAATTCCATCTGGTCGATCCCAGTGGCCGCGCGGTCTAAGACGTGGGTCTGCGGCCGCTCGCTTTCTGGATTGCGGTTTCGAATCCCACCAGGGGCATGGGATGTCTCTCTCTTGCAAGTGTTGTGCCTAGTCAGGTAGATGTATCTGCGACGGGCTTATCACTCGTCCAGAGGAGTCCTATCGAGTGTGTGTTACTGAGTGTAATTAGGTGCAACAATAACACTGTACACCTACAATGAGTGGGTAGTAAGACGTCACATTAAGAAAGAAAGAAAGAAATTCCCTTCGGCTTTGTTTTTATTAAGAAGCGTAGGCACTGCTGAATCTTAAACTTTTATTGATTTTAAAATATCAGTCATATTTGAAAAGTAAAAAAGGAATCGTCCCTGATCATTGTTCTTCCGTTTCTCTAGTGAAGGGTGTTGTTATGAAAGAGTCGATGACGTATAGCTGATTAACCTGTTTCATGCTAGACGAGAGCCAGTTCTACAGATACATCCGGTTGTACTGGCAGAGTTAAGCTCATTTCTTCGTTTCTTTAACAACACTTTTTCAACTCAGCTTATCACACAGTTGCATGACCTATAATGTTATCTTTAGCGAGAAAAGTTTTTGAGTCAATTATAAAAAAATTAAGGAAACCGATCATAGTTACGGCTTCATGTGGGCATTTATCAGAACTGTTTGGACCCACAGAAAACAGACAAAAAATTCTGAGAAAAAAACTTTCTACAGCACATGTAATAGAAACATCCTCGGTCGTTTCGGAGATAAAACAGTGAAACTAACAGGCGGAAGGAAATGACCTCAGAATTTCACGACTTAGAGCAAACAACATTTAGCTGCAATATAATCATCTCCCTTCTACAGATCTTACATGAGTTATTGGTTCTACAGTAACTGTTCTAAGGTCGACAAAGTCAAGGTACTCTAAAACACAACTCAATAAAAAGTTAGGTAATGAAATTAATTAGATTTTATTTGCTGTAAAGCATCTAATGAGATAGGAAGATGACAGGTAATTGCAACTATTTGGTCTACTTCAAGGTAACCTAGTAGGAGGGGGTGCTGATAGGCCTAAGTCCTCGTAATAAGATTTCCGTTTGAAGAGGTTCATGAATAATAATTTAACTCTTCAGTCAAAACAGCCAGCAGGCCGACACAGAATCGAGCCAGTTGAGATCACAAAGTTGCTGATTTCTTTTATTCACGTGGTGAGGTCAGAGTGTGTCTCCGTGAAAGTACGGTCGCTGGTGGCTTCGTTGTCCGTCTTGCGTTTCAGAAAGGGACCGATATAGAGCACTGGCAAGATGAGAACTGGCGGGGACAGGTCGACGTGTTCGGAGAAGAATCTATTTTAGTACCGCTTTCTGTACCATAAATCCCACAGGGGCTGCAATGGAATCAAACAAAGACCTTCGCGGTGAGATATCGGCGACACAAAAAAACAGTAAGTTTAAGTCAGCCGCGGAAATAAAGTACAAATACTCAAACAAACAACAACAACACAAAGCGCAGGCAGCAAAAAAATTCTCTGGTTGCCATGCAGTAAGGAAGAAAGTAGTGAACTTTAGACTATGCATTCGTTGTGCAGCTGACAGTCTACCTGTCCGTAACGTTACGAACTTCACAGCACATCACTGCGTCCCGCATAATCAGCATTATAAATAAGGACAGCAATAACATTCTACATGAAATGTTAAGTTACAGGCTCCACTAAGTTGATCATTAGAAAGACCTTGAGAGGCTCGACAGCTTAAGAAGAAGGGATAAACATAGATAAGTCAGTGCAAGAAAAACACAAATTGCTATTTGCCTGTTTCACTGGAGCTATAGACTGTGCAAAAATAATTTACAGCAATGACTTATGAACCAGTCATTTCATTGTTGTTATATCGGAAAAGGAAACCTAATTAACTCACATCCTAAAGGTCACACATTTTTTTGTAAAACAAAGAATTGTATAAGACTGTTTAAGTGCGACATGCCGTGAGTAGCAATTTCGTTAACGGCATGTGGCAGCAGCGCAAAAGTGCCAAGTTCGACACATGACTGTGATGTAATTGTAACACTGTTCCAAGGTGAACTACAGACAGACACAAAAGGGAGAGCAAGACGAATCTTCATATAGCATCCGCCCACTCAAGTTTCTCCGGGGTTCTTCGACGTAATTTAGTTACAGTGAGGCCACGGAAAGGTATCCCATGAATGATGATAAACAACATAACCGCCCAACGAAAAACACCGTCAGTTGTTTCATATTCAAGTTGTTTACATTTGGTCCAAAATGTTTTGCCCCGTTTTAGAACTATATTCAGACGCATGCTGAACTTCTGATGACAGTGTTAGTAAAAATTCCAACTAGATGCAGCAGTATGCAGATATTTATTTACTGCAAAGTCACTCTACATGTTTCGGGTGTCACAGCACCCAACATCAGGAGTGCTAAAAACTGTAACCGCAGCCTCCTGTACAGGTCGTAATATCGGTACAGCTACTTCCCTCCAACGTGGTCTGATCGGGCCAAGTTGGAGGGAAGTAGCTGTACCAGTATTATGAACTGTACCGGAGGCTGCGGTTACAGTTTTTAGCACACCTGATGATGGGTGCTGTGACACCCGAAACATGTAGAGAGACTTTGCAGTTAATAAATATCTGTATACGTTGCATCTGGTAGGATTTTTATTATCACCTAAGTACGTTGTTGCCGGCGACAATAAATTGCACAAAAAAGCGCTCTCTTCGCGTGAAGTGGAATCAGGTAGTTCGAATGGCTAAGGTGTAAAAATTACGCAAACGCGCCACAATGTTATGATGTACGTACATCGCCTATCTTTTTTCCTTTTTTTGGCTGCGTTACACGCCAGCCCACTCTCACATATATCAACCACTCCAAAGCGCCTCTCGCTAAAGTATCACTTTCAACAGTCACGTGAATGGAATGTCTAGACGACTGGAGGGTGTTATAACAGAATGCACTGGATGGAGAAGCGTAACAGCTCACGAGAGATGTTGAGGAAGCCAATCGATGGTACTTATTTCCGTAACATCAGCACGTATACAAATATTGTAGATTTGATAAGGATTGTTGCAATAATATTGTGAATAATCCTATGTGTGAAATATCATCGTCAGGAATCTACATAATGGAACTAATTTACACAAATTCCTAACAAAATTAAACTTAATTCCTGCGCTTAAAACGATGGAAAAGGTAATGCACATCAAAGTGATAAACGAAATAAAATGTGCAAATTTTTTGCAACATAAATTAGACTTCAAGTAATTTTCGAGGTAGTCTATATGAAAATGAATTAAGGGACAGTACATTTTATGTTTCTGCCAAAGTATAATTTGTGTGATCAAGTTGAGAACCGTATGATGGGCGAGGCATGCTGCATGCATTGTAGAGCTACGAAATTAAATCAAAATTTTGGGCACAAGAACACGAAAGGAAATTAGGTATTGAGAGAGAGAGAGAGACATAAAGAGCAGAATGATATTAAAAAGGATTGTGAAGGAAAAGAACATTTGGGGTGTGGACGCACTCTTCTCTCTCATGATAGGAGAGAGCCCTTGTGAACACCGTTATGGCCGTTAGAGTTCCCTAAGAGGCAGCGTAATTCCCAGCCACATTCTCTAGCAGGATGTCCCGTGGAGATTGTTTACTACAATCAGTCACAAATAAATCTGAACAAGCAACATCATAGTCGCAGATCAAACACGGATGCAAAGTCCAAATGGCTTCTCCAATTCTGATGTTTCCACACACACTCCAGTTCCCACAACTAATGAACGCCATCAACGCCTGTCGGAATTCAGTGTTCCTCAAACGGCGTTCTACAAACCTCGGGGTTCCGCGAAGTGAAAAAAGGGTTAAGCAAGAAAATTCCATTACAATACAAAAATGACAATTTGGTTATTATTATAAACTTCCATTAAAATAATTTTCAGTTTTATTTGACAATGGTTCACACCTTCAGATAATTCTGAATTGTTGCCCCTACTAGAATACACACAAATAAACATGCTTAGAAAATGAGTTTTCCTTTCGTTATGTAATCCTTATAAGCTTTACGTTCAACACAAAATGCGATCCTTTCTAAATACGTACAATTAAATAATACTGATTTCATGCACTTGTACAATTTTATTCATTGCTATTATGACTTATTTGCGGTCCAACATTTTACTTCGTATATAAGAATTTTATTGTGGGTTCAACAAAAATATTTCACGTGTGATAGGGATCCGTGCGATAGGGATCTGTGCGATAGGGATCCGTGCGACAGGGATCCGTGCGATAGGGATCTGTGCGATAGGGATCCGTGCGACAGGGATCCGTGCGATAGGGATCCGTGCGATAGGGATCTGTGACCAAATAAAACTGATAAAAATTGCCGAAAGTAATCCACTTGGAACTAACAGTTTGTTGTCAGTTACCCTCTTCTATACATTCAGCAAACTGTGATTTGTTCACAGCAATAAGTTAAACAAATGGAGAAATTATCTGTCTCAAAGGCTACGGACATCACATAGAGCTGTTCCATGATTGGAGTCAAAATTTTTCATGACACTTTCAATTAAATCGTTTTCTTTGCAGCATAGCTGAGAAGTTAAAGCCAGAAGCCGGGACAGCACAGTCGGTATAGTATCTTGCCTGCGGCATGAAGAACTGAACAATCATAGTTTGATTCTCAACAAGTACAAGAGATTTCCTCTTCTACAAAATATTCAGACCGAATCTGGGACCCAACCAGCCCCCTATTCAATGCGTGACACAGACTCTGTCCCAAGTGAAAAGACGGCCGGGACATGAAGCTCGATATTCAACCGCAAATTGTCCCAAAGGCAAGAATGAATGTAGCTATACCTTCACTCTTGCACATGCTCTCATGGCGCAACACAGGGACAACCTTTACCTTTATGTGCTTCAATCCTGTTAGTTTATACAACCTGCTGCCTGCTGTTTTCTTGATAACCCACCTATCGTGTTTTAGTACGTGAGACAAGAAATACGTTCAAAATTCTAATGGGGAAACCTTGGAAAGCATCGAATCTGAAGGGCGATTAAAGTGCGTAACGACGACATTCATATGGATATTAAGGAGATGGGTTGTGAAAACTGATGTGAATACAAATTTCCAGTAGCTAGCTTTCTGCAATGACAAAAATCTCCGTCCTCTTAAGAGCAAGCCAGTTGTCCTTGTAATTAAAGAAGGCTCAACGAAAAGTTTCTGAATCCTATGCTAATTTATACTATTCCACTTAGTGACTTTACGTAAAAAGGTTCTTACTGAATGCTAAAATGAAGGCCGTTTCATGACTTATGTTTTGTGTCAACGGCCTCTCACTGCGAGAAAATGGGTTTCAGGACGTCCCGTGCAGTGTGGTGGATACAGTGACACTGTGTCAGGTGGCTCTGAGTGCCTTAATATTCCCCTGAGAGTACCCTTCCACTAATGTTCCATATTATATTTCATTCGCTTGCCACCGATGTGATATTGATACTGAAATATTTGTTAACTGTAATTGGGTTGACACCCGGTGGCAGTAGTATAGCACACATTTATACACAAGCAATACATAGAACAACACAGTTAACAACTTTGGTTGGAAGGCTTTCTGGGATTCGAACCCAGATTGGTGAAACTAAAATTAACGATGAACTAACCGCGTAAAAATTACCGCGTAATTGGGAAGAGTTCGGGCTGTGCCCCGTCTTTGCGAGTTATACCTTTGCATTTCCCTTACAACTGAGGAAAATGCACGGAAAAACCTCAGTCAGGGTACCCGAAGAGTGCCAGTTGTCACGATGAAAACAGAATATACAGAACAGAACAGAACATACATAACAATAAGAATACATAAACATAACAATAAAAATAGCCTTAGCAATTGTCATGTTGAGTCTTTAAATAACCCTTTTCTTTCTCAACAAAGCACACGGCGTCACTTCCCAGAAGACAGTATTATTACATTTATTTTGTCCCTTTCAAATTTACCATTAAATATTGAAACTTCCATCATCCAACCCAATTACCATCCCGGTGTAAATTAAATTTATATTAGGGTGCAAGAATTGAAAAATGCAGAACACTGCGATGCGATTAAATAAATCTTGCTTCTTCTTGAAATGTGACAACGTAACACAAAGTTACAACAAACCTAGAGCAAGCGGCAATTCGACGCAGAGATCTGAGGTAACCAACAACACTACACAGTCATGTTCCATTCATCTCTCAACGATGTTATGATATTGCACTCCACTGCGTCGTTAAATAAAACAGAGTTGAGATTAAAAGAATTAAAGGATTTGACGCATTCGATTTTTTTAATAGAAACGGAATATTATAGTACATTCATTTCAAATACGATTACAATTGTCATTTAGGTTTAAAAAAACAAAGCAATTAAACCTTCATTACAATTTTCCAAGTATAAATTTACAATTAATTACGAACTTGAAGCATCTCCGAATTCATCAACGGACTCCTACATAGAATGTAGAACAGCTTTAAATAGGGCCTTCCAAGAACAAAGCAATCAGTACGTAAAATGTAACGAGCGTAAATGTGCACTGGTTTGTTAATACGCCCAGTGTATAGGCAGTGAGTGAGAGAAAGATATGTACAATGAAAACTTTCCAATGCTAATGCAGGTTTAAAAGCTTCCCAGCACAAGATGTGATCGAAAAGACATATTTGAGGAATTCTGGAAGCATGAATGGGTGTCCTACTATGACAAAAGGCGCATACAGACTAGACGAAATAGCGTATAGTATGCACAAGCAACGGCGCGTCAATCAACTACGAAAAACATACACGTCAGCTTAGGCTACAGGTAACTTGAATAGTGAATGAGATTTGAAGAAACAAAAGAAAAATCGAGAACATATTGTCCAGTGGTACATCCTGGTTCGGAGGGCAGGTCAAGTAGAAGGGCACACAATGCCTTCCACACTTCCGCTAGAACTGCCCTCCGAGACAGAATTCGCTACTGATATTTTCTACTTTTTCAGGGTTGAAAGGTGGAGGTGGAAACAGCCGGATTCTACGAAAAGTTGGTAAATTTCTACCCAACTGCACGGCTACCCCATCCCATAAAACATAACCTACGTAGCTACCACTGTAAGAACCTCAAATACCACAAAAAAACCAGAATATTATTTTCGTATTAAGTATAGATTAAACGCAGACTGATACTAACCTAAATTAAATTCGACCACACTTTAAGTGCATGCGTCCAACAACAAACTAAATCGAAATCAGTTCTGCAGTTTTACAAATAAAACGCGCATATGGACGTCTTAGTGGTATATTTCCAGAATATTAGTATTCTGTTCTCTCTTTCGACTCAATGTAAAATTCTGAATCTCCCACGCTGTTTACAGCACACTCTTTAGGGACATGCTGTAGATCTGCATACATATACACTACAGTAAAATTAACATACAACAATCAATAACCAAGGAAAAATGAAATGAGATTGCTAAGTACAAGGAATACACACTTAACGTTGCCTTCACCCCACTCAGGAAGTCAAGGTCTCTGGGCCTCAAGTCCACCATGCACAGACTTTCAATAGGGCGATGTACTGCTATAAGTAAAAGTGCGTTTCATTGTTTGGAAACCACCACATTCCTTCATGTGTTTAGTCAGCACACATGACGTCTTCCACTAATTGAGCGCCTTATTAATGCTGTAATGCACAAGTCGGAGAAAGTTGTCTCCACTCGGAATGGTACGGAACCGTGCAACACGCTTCTAGCAGAATCGTACACAGACACTTATATAACGAAGAGATTCATAACTGTATATTAACGAAATAATAATAGGATGACTAAATCAAGAAGAATTACATGGGCGATACATAAGGAAAAAATAAGAAATTTATACAACATTTAGGTAGGGAAACTCAAGGAAATGAACTATATGAAACAAGTATTATGTGTGTGTATGTATACGTATATATATGTGTATATGTATTATATAAATAAATAAATATGTATATGTATGTGTATACATGTATGCACACCCCTACACTCATTAGAGTCCCACGATTTTAAAAAAATCCTCTAGAATATATATTGTTAACGCACATTCTTTGAGTGGATTTGGAGGCTCTCTGAATGGTTCCACTTTAAACTGGGCACTGTACAATATATTACATGTTCCACTAAAAATATTGGTCCTAGTTCGTAAAGTGGGAAAATATATCCAAACTTTAAAGACATTCTGCAAAAATCATCATCAAGGCCAGGTTCTTCCAGAAGTAAAACTAAGTTTGGGAAAACCTGGATTAACTTAAAACGTACCTTTAGATTTTTTAAAGGCGGTGCTTACACTGGAAATGGTGCATAATGGTGTTTGATATGGAAAGGAATTAAAAATCCACAGCAGAAAACGGTATTTTATTGATGCGCTCGTAACTTACATGAAGACATCTCGGCATTAGTCTGCAGAAAACTGACAGACAAAAACACTTCAGTCAACGTAGCCGATTACCATCGCAAAACACATCTATAGATTGAAATTACATACCCCACCAAGTGAACGGACTGAGGAATAGCACAATGAGTCTCAAGCAAGACAATCAATTTAGTGGTCGAAATACAAATCCCATACCTTCATTATACGGATTGTTAAACTGTTCAGTTAGATTTCCAGTTTAGTAGAAGTTTATTATTTGATAGACGATTAAGAGGGGAGATGATCGTGACGAAGAGTGGCAGAAGACGTTTAGGACGGTAATGGTAATTGAAACGTGGGAACTCTGCCAGAAATGTCTTAGGAAACCACTACGTCCGAAGGAAAGGACGATACAAATGTCAAACAACCTTCGAAATGGATCTTCGTAATAAGAAATACGCGTTCTAACTCTCTAAGTTCAAATATATTTCTTGAGTTTAAGACAAATTCTACAAGTAATTTTCAGTTTTCGTGTGAGCGGAGTGAATAACAATAGCTCATCATTAGGGTTAAAAAAGTCAGACTTTGCACTCCATAAGTCGCACTAAAAAAACACAATAGTTCCACCTGGTGACAATACCGCAGGATAAACACGTTCAAAGCGGACATGTTCTCACGTACAAACGACAGACTCGGTGCCAATTACCACCACCCGAAGGTCAAAATTTGTGTAGCATCATCCAGCATGAAACAAGGACAGCAATACACGAACAGGTGGTGCTACAAAATGACATAGATTCAACCAAATTTGTAGTCTAGCAGATGGAGAATGGTTATCTCTTAGCTTAGCATTCAGGTTGTTCTAGATTCGAATCTTGGTTCGAAACCCCACTGTGGCGAACAAACATTGTCTCGGCTTTACCCAGTCTGTCCTTGCATATTCTGGTACAGTGGCTTAGGATACTCTACAAACATATCCTTCATATTACTTTCTAAAAACTACTAACATTCATTCTATCATTCGACGTATGCAGTGAAGTATTTCAAACCATCTTAAAATAAAGCAGACAACCAAAAATACACTGAGAATAGACACAGACTTGAAGCTGGCCCTCCCATTAGTACCGCTCAAGGAAACCAAAAGGACAAGGTACTCTTCCGTTCATTCTAGACACAATATTGGATACAGTTTAGTGGTCAGTTTCAGGCTCCCCTGGTTTGAAATAAGGGGTGACGCGGTGACGCAGTTGAGGCACTGCGCTGCAAGCCGGAAGGTCGAGGGTTCGATTCCCGTTTGTGTCATTGGAATCTTTCATTGACATATTGCCTTGGTCGACTCACTCTCTAACAGAAATGAGTACTAGGAATATTTCCTGGGAGCTAATGGCGGTCGGTGCCTAGGGCTGACAACCTTACCATTGTCATGTGCCGACTGTCACGAAATCTGGGTGCCTCAACCTCCTGGAAAACTCAGGGCCTGTCCAGGCCTGTACAGGGATTGCTTTACCTTTACTTTTACCTTTGTCTTTACCTGTTTTGAATAAACTCTTCTCTACCCTGTATAATTTGAAAAGGTCTAGGTGGAACAGTCTGGATATGGTGTTTAGAAGGAAAAGGATATCGTCTAATGACATTCTTTTCGTGGCGACACACACAAACTTTACGTGTCAATGAGCCACAGTTTAACCGCTCGAAAGGCGAAGCTGATCTACACAGTACATATAGTTTAAGAAGATCCAAAGCTTCGACGATATGAACTTGTGCCGTTAGCGGTTATAGTTTCCGACGTGCCAAATGAGCATCGTGAAATAATCCGCAACGGCACAACATAACATTCCACGTGAGCTGCATCTTCAGCAACCGGCTGTGAGGAACTCAAATGTCGTAAATAAAAGTTTGGTTTCTACCTAAACGAATGTAAGCAGAAAACATCGATTATGAAGCTAATTCGGCTAATGGACGCTGTTTACCCTGAGAACTAACAGATATCCTCCAGGCGAACTGTCAATTTACTGAACTCTGACAAAGATGGCATAGGCACTTACAGGTATAGGTATAGGTACAATTATGACTGTTCGTTAGAGGGTTTAAATGCTAAAACGCAAGGAATAAAGTAGCAAACGGAAGACGAATAACAATCGTGCAAGAAGAGTTAAACAATTTATGTGGTAAGCTCTACTACAAAGCTGGGGTGTGAAGAAAAGTTAAGACAGCTTTCGGTCATACCAGTAAATTACAGCTTTATGAAGGTCACGTCAGCTGCAAACAATTCTCCTTCAAAACACACTGCTATGAATTTAAATTTGGGTTTAAAATGTCACAAACATAAATTATCGATGATGAGTAGGCGATAAAACGAATAAAGAATTCCAAAATGAAAAAATAATAATGTAAACTTATTCTTTCTTTCTGGAGCTCTTTTAGTCTTCTTAATATTTTATTATTCCTCTTACGCCTATTTGTTTTCCTTGCACTTCAATCATTATTTTCTTCTTAGCTATCCTTATGTCTCTCACTATTTCTGCTGTCTCTTCCTCTATGAACAACAAATTTCCTTTCTGTATTTTCTTCTTGTTATTTTATGTTTTTCCTTTACTTTGTCGATTTTCTTCTCTTCTCGCTTTCCCTTATTTCTTCCTTTCTCTCGTCTTACTTTTTCTTTCTTTCTTTCTTTCCGACCTACCCCAATATTTAGCCCTCAGCCCCTCACTGTCATCATCTGATCGGGATTTACTTCGTTTGAAGTTTAGAGACGCGGTCAATAGATCTGTGATACTTCAATCCTTGGTCGTGATTAAACGTCCGCTTATAACATATTCATTCATCAGGCATTTTATAGGAGGTTCACAAATATGGTTTAAATTGTTAAATCACATTGATAAAATAATAACCTCCCAAATTTTCATAGGAATTTTTAGAAATAGCGTCTTAGAATGGCTGAAAGAGCGATGATCATAATAGGTCTTGACATAATTCTGCTGTAATTATGAGAAAATTTCAGTGCTGGCTCACATGCCACAAGGTTATTACCTGTAGATTCCTGGCCTATGAATCAGCTAAAACGCGTACAGTTTCAGAATGGTGTTTCTGTTAGGATACCAATCTAAGGCTTCCATATAGAGAAGGCTGATACAAAACAGTGCCCGTCACATCTCTTAATGCCTACTGCGTTAAAAACTTTCCCTTAAGACCTTACCTCTCCTTTTGTCTCATGAAATTCTCACGCCCTCATTCCAAAAAGTAGAGAAGGGCGGAGAGCGGCACGGGGGAGAAATATTCATGGACGACGCCTGGCTACAAGAAATTCACAACGTACGCATGGGTGGGGAAAGGTTTGCAAAGGGTCTTAATATCACAACGCCCTACCAGTCTTCCCTCGGCACCTTGCTTTGCTTTGTTTTGGGTGTTTAGCTCGAAAGTGTTAAGTAAATATAATTCATATTCATGACTCAGGCAGGAAACCAAATTATCATGTTCAATATGCCCTGGAAACTAATGGGTTTTTAAGCTCACGCCTGTGAACTGACATTGTAAAGAACTTTCCTTTTCTAGTACACATTTTCCCAGTTGGTCTAGAGATTTCTTATGATTCAACCTTTGATTGGACATGGTCCACAGCCTGAAAAAGTTCATACCTTCACCGTTCACTTTTTTTTATCGATCTTATCGAGATTTTATTAAACGATCTTGTTACCAATATACAGGATACAACACTTTCTTGTTTTCGTCAATCCTTTCAGGAAAGGTATATATATATATATATATATATATATTAGGGTCTTTTTGCATTTTTCACAATTATACCTACAATTAGCGTCAAAGAAATTAATCGTTCAGTATAAAAATTGATAAATGTGATACAAAAAAATTGTTAATCCAACATTCCATTTACTGCTTTATTTCTTGAACCGTCTTATTGGTTCCCAGTCACAAATTTCGTATCAGTGCCACCTTTCTCAATTGTACCACACGTTTCTTTTACGTCACCTCTTGCATTTCATTGCTGATACTAAGAGAAGCGGGCGCTCGCCTATGTTACTTGCGTCACTATGTACGTATTTTCATTTTTCGTGAATTTTATATTCCTTAAATCAAAATAATCTACACTCTGTAGCAGTTTGTTGTCACACACACACACTAAACTTATATCAAAACATTCTCAATGCTCACACTTTATTAACTAATATATGGCCTAAGTGTGAAAGAAAGACATCAGACTGTTTCCTTCTTAGTAAATTTTGAATTAATTACGCATAAAAATCCCCATTTTTTAAATTTTTGTTATAAAACATTTCTATCTTTTAGTTATCCCTTGTTCTTTCAACGTTAAGGTGTTAATATCATAAACCGCACTCAAAACGTTTGTACATCATAAAGACATTTGTATCAGTTGAGGTAATATGTTCCAAATCAGTGCATTAAGGAACTATTTAAACTCACGTAATATGTAAATTCAATGTAAAGGGACCACTCAACGTTACATCGTAACGGTAAGTGGTTCTTACGTAATTTAACAGTTTATTGTATTTTAATACTCTTCTATGGCTACCCTGATGATGATCGCAAAAGCGATCGAAACATGCTGGTAATTAAAAATATGTGACATAACACGTTTTACACATGCGCATTTGTTGGTTTTATTACATAAGTTTAAATAATCTTAATTTACATTAGCACAGGTACACAATTTTCTTAACGGGACTATAAAGAGTCACATGCCCTAGAAGCGATATAATGAAGCCACCCTGTACTATGCATTGAGACCGAGATGCTTCACGTGTTGGGTAAACCTATCAAATTCCAAGCCACATCTCATTTTATGGCGCGACACACATGCCTCCCTGTGTTCCAAGCTTATTTATTAACAGTTCTCCATACATGACGCTGATATTTCAACAGGTCGTAACAGTCCCAAGTTTCACGATACAAACATTCCTTCATAAAAACATGCAAGTAACCCGTATTCGTGTTCACTCTACATCGCGAAACTATCTCCAGTGGCTCACCCTCTAAATAAAAATACAACTACGTATAGAATTTGTTGTTCTGCATTCTCCAAAAATGGATCACAAACGCTACATATTTTTCGAACGTAAAGTAAGTGTTAAAATCTATTCACATATTCGTAACAGACTCGATACATGGGTCCTTAACCTTCTGAAAACTAAAACTAATCTACATTGTATAAAAAAAATTGGTTTGTAGCGTAGATGGAACACAGTGTTCTTTCAATAGTAAGACCAGACGGGGATAATAGTATAGGGGAAAAATGTAAGAATCATAGGCGATACATTAATAAACTGTGTTAATATTCCGAAGACATTCTAATGTTAAACGTGGCAGTGTAAGTACTAACAGCTAGGGTTTAATGAGTTAATTGCTGCACGCATCAGCATTAAATGGAGATGAGATATGGACTGAAGTTCCAGTAAGCTGAACCGTGTGTGGACAAACTGCATTCCTTTTTAAGCATGTGGTTGGCATGGCCTATGAAAGCACAATTGTGTTTGTCAGAATACAGAGGAAGAAGACGAATGAGGACAATAGAGTTACGAAGAAAAGGAATGGTAGTAATAAAAACGGGGGAAAAAATAATGATTAAAGGAAAATGCAGAAGAAGGACAGGAGAAACAAAAGATGAGGACAACAAGAAGATGGAGAAAACTAAGAAGGAAGATATTTCAAACAGTAGAAAGAAGAAGAAAAATATATACATATTTACTTCGGCCTACGTGTTTATCTAGTGATGGTGTTAGTAGATCAAATTATGGGACAACATAGGGCGAGTTTATTAGTACATAATTAATTTTAAAACGTGGGAAGAAGTGGTTATGGCCTATTTGGTGTATTTTCCCAGCATTTCCCTTAAAGGACTCAGAAAACCACCATAAATTACATCAGTACAGCTAGCCTCCAAGTCGTGATTTGGACCTGCCTCAATACAAAGCAGATCTGCTACCAGTACGGAGTGGCTTTAAGAACTGTACGACTAAAATGAATAAATATCAGGAAAGAGAGGATTGAAAGCTCACAACGGAGCAGTACAAGAGAACGGAGAATAATAACACAGCGAGACAGGCAATATATGTCAGCGTTGGCGTTCACGTAACAACTGCTGCCGTGGAAAAACATTCTGAGTGTACGTCTGTAGCCTTAGTTATCTATGATGCAAAGCGCATGCACTGTATTATACTGTCAGGTATGGCCTGTTTGTCTCACCATATTTTTACACATTATCTCACACGTGGCACAATTTTCGTAAGACAAGTCTTTGAACATAAAATATGTTTTGATTTTCCCAACAAATCTTGTCTAAAACAGTTCTCATTCCAAGAAGAATTCTGCTAGATATTATCATGTGTACTTAGGTCGTCGTGTAAACTACCCGTCATTCTTATCAGATTTCAGTCAAATCGAATTTTCTCGACAGATTTTCAAAAAAAAAAAAAATTCAAATGTCATATTTCATGAAAATCCGTCCAGACACGACGAAGCTCATAGTCCTTTTTCGCAATTTTGCGACAGCGCCTAAACACAACTCAGGGGGAGGAGGAAGATGAAAAGAGGAGTCGCTGTGGATTAAGGTGAAGTAGAATAAAAAATTGCAGTCCTTTTACTTGGCCTCCAAACACGTATTATTCAGATAAATGCGAGTCTATATAATGTAGGCTTATTTCTTCCTGAGATTTCGGTCTGAAGGTTTAGGTTATTATGTAGGAAGTAGGTATAAAAGGGTCTGATCTGACTACGCACGTTCAATTTGAAGGAAGTACATAGATACTAATACAAAGAGACCGTGTATCATATTAGTAACGCTCAAGAAGCTGGTCTTTGTTGAAGTTAAATGATTCAGCAGGTGCTGATAAAGGGAAGCTTATTTCTGATACCTCGGTCAGTTCTGTTGAAGAGTAATGGCACCAGCCTGCACTTTAGGCAACCAAACTAACGCGATACTACGGGGACTGAAGACAACCAGCAAGAAGGTTACTCTGGTAACAAAGAGAAACCATGCACACCATTTTTCTTATTCATAATGTTCACGTTTATATGTCAATTGCTGCTTTGTCATGAGGTACAGGCAGCAAGTTTAAACATAATACGGCAAATCCATGAAACACTATAATTATTATAAATATTTTTAAGCTTTAATAATTACTAAATTTTAAATGGTTAAAAGGCACAGTGATGATAAACAACATAACCGCCCAACGAAAAACACCGTCAGTTGTTTCATATTCAAGTTGTTTACATTTGGTCCAAAATGTTTTGCCCCATTTTAGAATATATTCAGACGCATGCTGAACTTCTGATGACAGTGTTAATAAAAATCCAACCAGATGCAACAGCATGCAGATATTTATTTACTGCAAAGTCACTCTACATGTTTCGGGTGTCACAGCACCCATCATCAGGAGTGCTAAAAACTGT
>Ga0123354_10003065_pt1 | contig 22784 bp, 10 predicted proteins | sample TergutLab28metaG_2_FD_97872 | JGI IMG/M metagenome (GOLD analysis project Ga0123354, IMG submission 97872) | Labiotermes labralis P4 segment gut microbial communities from Petit-Saut dam, French Guiana - Lab288 P4 | ecosystem: Host-associated > Arthropoda: Insects > Digestive system > Gut ... | reverse complement strand
TCCCCTTTGTTATCTCCCCAACCCCCCGGCTCAAAATCCCCCCCCCAAGCCTTTTTTTACACCCCCCCCCCCCCCCCCACCTATATTCTCCTTTAGTGTCATTCTTTGTGTGTTTGAAAAAATCATGATTGTGTTAGCATGCATTCACGTGCACTTCTTTATGTTTTGAGCCAAATCGATCAAGTCCTATCCTTTGTTAAACAGTATGATGAAGTCTGTCTCTGCATCATAGCAGATTTTTCAGCACTCCATGCCTGTGTTTTACATTTCACATCAATTGTCTCTTAAAATAAAATTTTCCATGTGTTTAAAAGTGTCTAGTGGAATTAGTAAAGTCACATAAGGAGCAGTCTGCAATTGTACATTTTAATTCTCTCTCACCTTGTTAAAATCTGGAAATTTCTGTATGTGATTATAGTTCCTATTCTGACCAAAAGCGTTTTTCTAAATAATTATTTTATATGTGCTCCACGGAAATTCACAAAGAACTGGTAATGTAATGTGTTTTTGAATTGGTCGTACTTCATCCTTCATTTTGAGCAGGTTGGTAGTGTAGTGGAGACTCTTGAATTTTAAAGGTGTTTCATTCAACCAATACTCTGCCAGCTACTTAATCTTGACTCTAGTTTTGTGTCCCAGTGAGTGCTTGAGTAGTTCTCTGGAGTAGAGCACTTTAAATCCTTCCAGCTGTAGTTAGGCTAGATGACATTTTATCAGGCCAATAAACTGAATGAGACGGTATTATTTTAGGTTGTTCATATTTTATGATCACCAGCTTTTCTGTCATCCACTTTGCTATCCAAAACTGTAAGCCAGAGTGAATGGAGACTTGGATCAAAGGAAGGAATATTGCCTTCACCAATTCGGTGATATATTTAGGAATCTTTCTAGACCCTAAACTAAATTGGAAGTAACACCTCACAGAAAGAAGGAGGAAATTTTACTCCTTTATGTGGGCGTGTAGAAGAGTCGTGGGTAAATCATGCGGAATTAACCCCAATATAGCCATGTGGATATATAAGACAGTCTTGCTGCCACACATACTGTACGCATCAGTGGTCTGGTGGTGTGTGGTGAGTAGGGTGGAAGCAAAGAACCTACAGGGTAGTTACCTGAGGACTCCTGTAGGGTCTGTGAAAGCAACACCCACGGAGGCACTGGAAGTAGCCCTCTGTTTAACTCCCCTGGACTAGGCTGTCTTTGGAGCAGCTAGATTCACTGCATACAGATTGAGCTGTCAGGGAAAATGGAGGAATACAGGGTTAGGACATTTGAAACTTCATTTCCTCCAGAAATATCATTTTACATTAAAACAGGATAGAATACTTAAAAAAAAAATCATTCATAAAACAATATAAAGTATTTGTACTGACTGCAGAAGTCCAGTGTATGCCAGGTAAAACTGCCAACCCTAACATTGACATTTGATACACAGTAGGATCAGGAATTAGCAGCTGCTTTGGTGCAGGTGTTTGTGGACCAGGGGTCAACCACAGGGAGAATATTCCTATGGGCTGCCTGTCTACAGTGTTTCAAACTGCAGTGATGGCAATCCTGAGGTGCGCAGAACTCCTCTTGTTGAGCATAACAAGAAGGAGAATACATATCTGCTCTCCAGCAGGGCAGCAATAGCAGCACTTGCAAAGTCCACCACCTAATCGGATCTGGTATGGGAGAATATGCACACGGTAGAAAAACTGTATGGATCTAAATAAAGTCACTTTAGTACAGATACCTGGGCATCATGGAATACTGGGAGGTGAAGAAGCTTCTAATTTGGCCAAGAAAGGGACTAATGGGGTCCCTTCTGTTCAGACTGTTAGCATCACCTTTGTTGTGGGTAAAGAAGCCATCAGGAGTAATTTGAGACAAGCACCTGAATGGGTGGAAAACCTGTAAAGGTTGTCACCAGTCCAGAGCCCTAATGAGTGAACTTCTGTCAAGTAGAACAAAGGAGCTTCGAGAAATGAGTAGATGGAAGCTTAAAGTGGCTGAGGGGCTGTTAAGAGGCCACACAAACCGTAGAATCCATATATTTAAACTTGGACTCAACACAGAGGCAGGATTGCCAACTGTGGGGACCAAACAGGAAGATAGCATATGTATTGATTGCTTTTATCTTTCACTGGAATGCTCAAGATACAAAACCTTGGGTTGTATATTCTTACTACCCAAGGATCTAGAACACATGAGGGTGAATGGCCTAATAAACCTGGTTGCCAATACCAGACTTGGCATAATACCTTAACCTCTTATTAAAATAATGAGGAGATACAATGGATCTATATAATTATACGTGTCATTAGGGACCATAATGGAACCACTTGCTTGCTTGCTTTTCTACTCCTACTACAATCCGAAAATATAAAGATTAAAATATACAGAACCATAATTTGCCTGTTGTTTTGTATGGGAGTGAAAGTTGGTCTCACATTGAGGGAGGAATATAGGCTGATGGTGTTTGAGAATAGGGCACTGAGGAAGATGGTTATTTAGGCCTAAGAGGGACATGGTAACAGGAGAGTGGAGAAGACAATATGATGAGGTTTATGATCTGTGCTCCTCACCAAGTATTATTCCAATGATCAAATTCAGAAGAATGAGATGGGTGAGGCATGTAGTGTGTTAGGGGGAGAGGAGAAGAGCATACATAGTGGTGGGGGAACATGAGAGAAAGAGAGTGCTTTAAAGACCTGGGCATAGATGGGAGGATAATATTAAAATGGATTTTCAAGAAGGGGATGGGGAACATGGACTGGATTGATCTGGCTCAAGATTGGGAAAGGTGACATGCTCTTGTGAATGCAGTAATGAACCTTTGGTTTCCATAAAATAAGGGTGGAAGTTGAAGAGGATTACAGTTGCAGGCACAATGTGGGAAACATCAAATTCCGTCATCCTAACCATCCACAGGACTTGCTTCCGTGGCCTCACTTGTTGTAGTTTCTCAGTATGAAAAAATTAAATAATGTTTCTGTTTTTCTGTCTTTGTAGGTTGTATTGTCTGCGTGCTCATCATACTTTCAGAAGCTGCTCTTGGAAAATCCATGTAAACATCCAACAATAATTATGCCACAGGATGTATGCTTTAGTGATTTGAAGTTCATTATAGAGTTTGTCTATCGTGGAGAAATTGATGTGTCTCAGGCTGAATTGCAGGTATGTAATAATCATTGTGCTGTTTTCAAGCTATTACCTTGCTCATATGAGTCCATGGGACTTATTTCTACAAACACAGAGGTCAACATCCATATTGGCAACAGAAAACTTACTGCTATCAGAAATTACATGTTACCTTTGTTATCCCAGCTACTGCTTGTTATCATGTAGTTTTGTGCTTGTTGCAATCAATTAACACCAAATGGTAGTTTTTGTAAAGCTGTTTATGTGGAGTGAGACTGTTTGTGTATGTTGAATAATGCCATTAGTACAGGGCTCCAGTAGTACACCTTATATCTAACAGCTAATCTTGCAGTTTGTTTTGTACAAACATAATTATTAAAGATATTTTGCAGCTCTGCTGATTGGTAGGCAAGACTGACAAATTTAACAATTCATTGAAATTTTCTCGAGCAGACAGCCACATCAAGATGTGAAGGTTTTCCTACGTTTCAGCAGCCAGCTCCTTCTTCATCTTCAGGGTGTGCTGGTGGTATGGTAGCACCAAAACTAATGACATCAGTTAGTTCCCAAAACTTCGGAAAACCTTTACATCTAGACGCGGCTGTCTGTTCGAGAAATTTTCATTGAATTCTGTCACCACGAAAGCTTCAAGACTTAAATTTAACAATAATGACTAATTTATTCTTAAATGATTTATTCCTAAATTTGTAATATAATTTAGACCTTTGTTTAACATGTGCTTGCCCTATGGTGTAGTGTGCTGCTTGCAACAAATATATGCAAATTGTCTTACCAGGACTGTGCCATATTTATAATATGGTGACTAGTTGTGTTAGTATAGTGTAATACAGTGCTGTGGTGTTAGGAAACTGACATCAATTCAAATTCAGTGACATGAACACCTTCTTACTGCAGTCCCTGCTGAAAACTGCCGACCAGCTGAAGATCAAAGGTTTGTGTGAAGTGCCTGAAGGAAGGGAAGGCAACAGTGGTTGTGGAGCTGCTGAAGTAACACCCCTTCCTATCCTGTCACGACGTTCATTCACAAAGCTGCGCCGATTATCTGGTAGCAAACGTCAGCGCGGGCCAGACATGGTGCGAAGAGCCATCTTCAAAGAATGTGATCACAACCATCACCTTCAGCAACAGCAATTACAACCACAGCCCCTAACAAGTGTTGGTACTCCCAATGGAGCATCTGTTCTCGACCTTGGGGTAGCAGAAATTTCTGCCCGTACTGGTGAAAGCCATGTTCCTGAATGTGTCACTGTGGCCACATCAACTGAAGATGACAATCCTGAAGTTCCAGTTGTAGTATTGGAAAGTAAAGTGCCGCAGCATCAGGTGAGTACCTGAATTGACTTGAATTACTGTCTTGCATGTTGTGGTGCATTAGAAAGATCATAGTGGCTTGTTCTGTGTTAAGTACCACTTTAATTTAGGGCAGCCATTCATGTAACTGTATAGTTTACATATTAACCTTTTAAAAACCAGCATTTAAAATTATAAACACGCTTAAAAAGCACCCCTAGAAATTCATTTTATATGTTTAGGCAGCAAGGAAATTTGCAACCTTCTTAGAACATGCTGCATAGTCTCTGCCTTATTTTTCCACAAAATGCCATTTATTTCATAATTTTATCTTCATCTGTTTCACATTATACATTTTTTTATAAACCATGCGCTAAAATGTAAATGTCCACCCCAGTAGGGTAAACGTTAAGTCCACGTTAATTACATATTACATTTTAAGTACCACTTTAATTTCCAGCACCTAGTCTTACTACTTCCTGTAAAAGACTGATAACTCAAATCTTGTAAAAGTAAGGAATACAGATAACATGGGTTGTGATTTCAGCGATGGCCAGCGACTACTACCTGTGCAAAATAATTTAACATCTATTCATGTCTTGTAAAAGTAAGGAATACAGTTAACATGGGTTGGGATTTCAGCATTGGTCAGTGACTACTACCTGTGCAAAATAATTTAACATCTATTCATGTCTTGGAAAAGTAAGGAATACAGATAACATGGGTTGGGATTTCAGCATTGGTCAGTGACTACTACCTGTGCAAAATAATTTAACATCTATTCATATCTTGGAAAAGTAAGGAATACAGATAACATGGGTTGGGATTTCAGCGATGGCCAGCGACTACTACCTGTGCAAAATAATTTTAACATCTATTCATTACTGTCAGTCTTTTGGACTGGTGATTTTCATTTACTTTCTGTGCATTCAAACATTTACTAGCTTCATTTCCCCCCCTCTTTGTGCACTTACCCTGCAGGTCTCAAGTTATCAGTCCTAGACTATAGTTGCTTGTTACATGTGAAGTATGACTGGATGCCTGAAATAAAAGTGGTTTTTACTTGTTACATATTATTTAGTTTAAGATATTGAACCATACAATGGTAAAATTTTCCTCCTCTTCCCCATGTTGCTGTAATATTTGGTACAAAATACTTCCAAGAAAGGACTTTTGTTTGGTATCTTCCCCCACCCTCTGGTTTGAGCCAGAGAAACTTTTGGAGTTTCTAGTTGTCTATATTGGTAAGCTAGTTTACCTTTTTTATGTGGTCTGTCTATTAATTCACTCAGTAACTATGTATTTCTTCACAAACTCTTATTTTGTTTATTCTGTTGACACTGATCATTTTCTATCCCCACCTCCCCTCCCCTTGCCCCCCACTTAAAGATGTAGGCCCCTTCCTATTATTAAAAAACCAAGTACTTGCACATACAAATCATGTAAGATACATACATATGATATTCCCTCTTACATGTTTCGGCAGTCAGCCACCATCAACACATAGTTAAAATGAAATAACACAGTAGTTGCATATTGTAAAATAAAATTTATCAAAAACATAACATTGTTACAAGTTTTTCAGATCCCTAAACATGTAGTATGCCAATGTTATAAAAGTCCTGATTTATGAAGAAGAAGAGTCGAATACGTAGTAGGATATATAAAGTGCTTATCCACATAAATACATCATAAATGTCACAAATGTTGAATCAGACATACTTTTTAATACATTTTACTCTACAGTAATCAGTGACTGTAATGGTGTTATAAACAATGCCTTCAGCAGATATTAAACTGTGTAAGATTTAGGTCTTAGTCCCTGATGATGGCTGTCACCTGCTGAAACTTGTAGGAGGGAATGTTATGAATGTATCTTACATGCTTTGTATGTGCAAGTAGTTGTTTTATTAATAATAAGAAGAAGTATAATATGTTGCACAGACTGAAGAGTATCAAAATTGCCACTGGAATATGGAGAGAAGTGACATTAGCTTTGTGAGTACGACCATCTAAGAAATAATATGCATTTGTACACAGATTTGAAGGATCAGTTAGGTGGATAAGGAAATGAAATATTTATAGACCCAGTGCATTATGCATGCAGCAGGTCACAATAAAACATAAACATCAGGTATGGTTGGTTTTTTCTTTTCTCTCCCCAGTTTTCACAAACGTATTGGCAAAAGTATCCAGCTTGAAGCTAAATATTTTAGTAAATTATGTACGGGAATTAGGAATGTAGTTATTAATGAACTTCTCTTCCCCATCAGCATTTTATATGCCTGTTGTTGTTCTGACTAGTGGATTTTTTTCTGCTGTGTTCAAATTTCAAAGTGTTTTTAAAATTTGATGGTGACACAAGTAATGAATTGTGTGACCTGCCATCTGCAATTTTAGTTTTTGTTTTATAAAAATATTTGGACCTAAATGAGAGGAAATAAAAAAGAATGAGGAAAGCTTCATATGCAAGGACATAGCAATTTGTACACTCCACGATGTATTGCTAAGGTAATCAGATCATTGTTGCTGACAGTAGGATGTGAGAGTGTTTTCCAAATTTTCGGGTGATTAAATACAGGGTGAGATATGTAGGACATGCAGCAAATGGTGGAAAACTATTCTGTTCACAAAACTTCGGTCACATGATGTATGTAACAGTTCCCTTTTTTGCAATAAAGTTAAGACATCTCTAGAGTTTCCTCCATTTTTATTGCACCTTTAGATATTTGCTAAGTTAAGTGAAGGATTTATAGGAACTTCAAATAATGTGGGAGGTGGAATAACATAGTTGGTATAGTGATTGGGCTATGGGCTGGACATCTGAGGTGCAATTCCCGGCAAATGCAAGAGATTTTTTCCCCTCTGTAGAACATCCAGGCTGGCTCTGGGACCCAACTAGGTCCCTAGTCCATGGGTACCAGGTGTCCTTTCCCCCAGGGTGTAGCAGCCAGGGCCTGCAGTTGACCACTCATTGTCTATCTAGTGCCCATGCCCAGGTGAACAACGAATAGAGCTGTACCGCCACTCCTACCTGTATGCCCCTTTAGCATGAACAGGGACATTACTATACCATCCCATTTACCTTAAGTTACATGGATTTCAGTGTGGCATATTTGATAATGAAGCTACAGGTTCAATGTGTTTAATGTTTGATGAAAATTAGTGTTTGTTGTGCATTTCTGTGTTCTTGTGCACTGAGATCTTGATTAACTTTTTAAAAAAGAGGGTAACAATGTTTTGTTTCACCTGGTGTAACAGGAAACAATCCTGGATTGTGGCCACAGAGTATATTTATGCATTTCTCATGATTCTCAAAATAAACAGCATTAACCAGTTGGTCTTTGCATTGGAGATTGTGTTTTCTGTGAGATAGAAACAGGATTTTTATGTAGCATCTAGATGTACTTCATACAATACAGGTACAATCGTTGACTGTGATGAAAAATATCTGACAAATTATACTCACGTCTTTAAGCACACTCCTAATTTCGTGGGTATATGTTGGAAATGAACAGGTTTAGTTGCGGTATTAAAAATTGCATTTGTGAACTACTGTTTTTACCATCCAGTGACAGACAGAGAGCCTGTCTCCAAAGAGCACGCTACAATTTATTGGACAATAAATGATAAAAGAATGAAACCACAAGACTCTGTAACCTCAAAAGGCCGTCCTCAGGGAATGTAATTGATGCATTCCAGCAGCAAGGTCAGCAAAATGAGTTACCAGATGTAAAACTCTGGATGTCAAAGCATATCTGCAAGTAAGGTTATAGTGATAATCATTAGAATGTAAAAAATTTTTAAATATTTGTAAAGTTGTTTAAGGTATGATGATACTTGAGTCATATTGCTGTTGTGAACATACTAGATGCTGTGTACTAAGTTGGAATGTATTTTAAACTTTCATCCTACCTTAAGCTGATTGTCAGAATAGTATGTTAATTGTTTCATATGTTTTGGCTGATGTTTAGTTTCTGCATTTTGGCAACCGAAATATTTTATTTCTGCACATCGCTCCATTTCTGTGAAGGAAGTATATACACAACACATTCAGATGTTTGGAGGTTAACTTTTTTTTTAACATTCTAATTATTATAACTATAACCTTACTTGCTTGCATACTCACTCCATAGAGCAATTGTTCTTGATAAGCTAACAGTCTCTCAGCCAGCCAAGAAAGTCCCCACATTTTATGGAACATGAATGTTCATTACCGCATTCACAAGTTGCCCCCACCTGCCCCTATCCTGAGCCGGATCGATCCAGTCCATGCTCCCGCATCCCACTTCCTGAAGATCCTTCTTAATATTATCCCCCCTTGTATGCCTGAGTCTTCCAAGTGGTCTCTTTCCCTCAGGTTTCCCCACCAAATCCCTGTATGCACCTCTCCTCTTCCCCATACGTGCTACATGCCCCGCCCATCTCAGTATTCTCGATTTGATCACCCTAACAATATTAGGTGAGGAGTACAGGTCATTAAGCTCCTCATTATGTAGTTTTCTCCACACTGCCGTTACCTCAGCCTGCTTTCCTCCCTTGATGTGAGTGACCAAGTTTATAATAATAATAATTATTAACTGCAATTGGGTTGTCACCCGGTGGCAGTAGTTAAACCTGGTGGCAGTGGTTTCACACCCGTACAAAACGACAGGCAAAATTATAATGCTTTATATCTTAATCGTATTTTTTGATAGCAAACAGGAAAGCGAAGAGTTTTACATCTGGTGACTAATTTTGTGGACCATGCTGCTGGAATATATCAATTTTACTGCCTGAGGATGGTCCTTTTAGGGCCTTAAACATTTTGGAGTGATATAAAGTGGTGTTTTAACAATATATGAGTGCATTTGTCAGTATTTAATACACAATTAGTGTACAAGTTGTGGTAGGCATATTTTGTTTCTACATGCCTCCCAACCGGAATTTGCTCCCAAATACGCCTATCTGATGCCTCTACTGAGAGAATGCCAGGGTTATACATTAAGAGGATACGAATATGGAATTACAAATTTTCCTTCCATCACCATTTTTGACTTCTCGTTTTGCCCGGTCGTGTGGGCCGTAAGCTCCTGTATTTCTGCATTGTCGTTTGTGTAAGAATAAACCATACTTTTATATCCAAGGTGTGTTTTCTCCAATGTCTAGTGCGTAAACAATGGCCGGGTTTGTTAAGCGGACAAGAACCCTTAAGGTCGTTATTCGTCTTTGAAATCACGTCAATAAAAATGTTCAAGTACAGGGCGGCAGAGGGCAGCACACAACGTAACTATCAGTCGTTCCCTCTGGTGGTTGTATCTGTGACTGCCATTATATGACATCAATTCCAAAATGGCGCAAAAGTATTTGGGTTGTAAGTGGTATGAAGTGAAATACTGACTGCGACAAAGAATTAGTCATCGGCCAAAGTACTGGCGTTAATTGTAGGTCTCGGGGGCAGATTTCAAACGAAATTTGAAGTTGGCATCACATTCTATTGAAACTTTTGTTTTTGTAGGCAGAACTGATAGTTTCGGCATCATTTTTTCGAACTGAATTTGGATGCGATTGGGAAGATGAATCCGATGTGAACGTACGGGTCCTTGCCCAGCCCTTTAGCGGCTCCACGAGAGCGGACACATCGCAGAGGGACCATTATAATTGGGCTGGATTTCATATGAAGTGCTCAATAAACGAAAGTAATTACCTTAAGTGTCAAAATTGAGTGAAACGTCATGTCACAAAAAATGTGGAACAATATACCCGATATGTTTTTCGTCACTCCGATAATGGTGGGATATATGAGTAGATGGTGTTGTGTTAATTACCTGTTAATTAGCCGGTATAGCAGTTACGTAGGCTGTTGTGGTTTTCGACTTCTGTAGAGTCGTTTGTACGTTGGTAACAGGCTTTGGCATTTATAAAGTACTTTGCATGATGGTGAAAAGTTTGATACGGAGTTTTTAACACCGAAACATATAGTCCATTTATTGCTTTTAATAGTCCTGTAATAGATCGTTTAGCAGTAGATACCGTAAATCCTGTATTACTTCCTAATTTTCATTGCTCATTTCTGAAAGTAAGAATGCTAAACAAGGCATTGTTGAGTCTGGTATTTCATATTGTAAGTAAATTCATCATAACTCGCATAAACCCGGATGGTGTTTTAAATCATTGTCAGATTGTTTTGATATCAGGTTTAAAAATGTGCAGTTGGTCATGGAACATAAATGTGGTAATCATGACTCGTATCCTCCTTTCAGAAATGATTTGTGGCCCTAAAATATTGCTTTGTCAGTTGAATGTAGCATGTTTATGGAAGTGCTTATTTAACTGGCAGTGTTAGACTTTTTAATAGAAGGTATTGCATGAACCTTTGTTACCTGTATTGTATTGCCATCATTTAGAATGTTGAAAATGCATGAGTAATTTGTGTATCTTTATGTAGGGACATAACATGAAGCTTGAAGTACATTAACGTGAAACAGTTTTGTTATCACCAAGGAAATGTAGCTATTTAAGGGTCTGATTATGAAACTGCAATGGATGTTATTTTTGATTGTCACTTATGTGAGACATTGACCGTTCTGCCTTTTTTGCTAGCAGCAGACTGATATGATATAGAAATATAACAACAGACATTATAGTTGTATTGTCAATGGAGAAACAGGTGTGTTTTCTTCTTGTATGACGTACTTTTATATTAAGATTAAGGTTGTTGTGGACATGATACCCAGTAATTTGGTATGCATGTGCTGTTGGTCTTCAGAGCAGCCTGAAAATGGTAGCACCAGTTCACTATAAAACTCTTGTCGGCCTACTTATCTAATGCTTAGCTACTGGGGGTCACATCCCAGGAGATGATGATAATAATCATACTCACTGGTTAGGGAACGTCATGTTCTGTTTGTTTATTTCTCCAGCAAATCCATATTTTGGATCAGGTGTGCTCAGTTTAATTCAGTTTCCTTTTTGTAGGGTTTAGTAAGCTCATATGAGACAACAAATTTTGAAGGGAATGTGGTTGTAGACACGTGAATGCATGCTGAAGAGGTTCAAGTTATGGTCACCATTAAGTGGATTCCTTTGACATTTTTCTTTTGGTATTATTGTGATTCATTACCCTCCTGTAAAATGGGTAACGGGTCTTTCCCGGGGGTAAAGCACGGCCGGGGCGTGCTGCTGACCACTCACCCTCTTCTAGTGCCATGGTCATGGAAGAGTAGAGCTATACCTCTACCCACCCTCTTGGCCACACCGGGCCTGTAATGGGATCACTTTACCTTTTGTGGTCCATAAGTGGCCATGCCACTTATTTCATTACTTTGTTATGTAGAACGTGTGTCTGCGTATAAAAAGTTAACATTTTTATGTGATAGTCATGGCCGCAGATGGATTCTGTTATGAAACACCAGAATCCATAACCCCCTTAATAATTCTAAATGTAAGAGAAAGGTACTGATTTACTGAATTAGAGTGGTGTGACAGAAAACTATATTCTGTAATTTTAGCTCAGTTTTTGTGTCACTTGTGTATGACAGAATGACTGAATGGTGAAGTAAAGGTAAAGGTCACCCCATAATATGCTAGTGTAGGCACAGAGAAGAGGTAGAGTTATAGTTGTACCCAGCTATACACATTTGCAACCTCGGTGCTAGAATGAGTGGGTGGCCGCCAACCCTTGCCCCAGGAAAGAGCCATTGTAAAGGACTCACGGCATGGTAGTTTTTCACTTTGTCAGGTTCTTAGTCCTAGATGCAGATTGTTTCAAAATACGCCACAGTAGAATCCCGAGTTTGTGAACGTAAGTGTGGGATTTCTGCTTTCATGATCACCCATTTCGATACCATTGTTTCAACTTTCAAGACTGGTTCTGACAAATGAGGATGACACCATGTGGCTGGCAAGTCAGATTTCCCTTCTCTCCTGTAGTGTGGATTACCTTTCAGCACAGTAAAGCTGTGTCTTTAGGTGAGGTTCATTATATTTGTCCTTAATGGAATGAATCACTCCTTCAGTCATTTAATGGGTTTTATGATTCCAAAATTGTATTGTATTGAAAATAAATGTTCGTGCTTTTTTTGAGGTTAAGTTATATTTTTCTGACTGGTATTAAGCTTTTGGAACCAAATAGGTGTTTTTCATTGAAGACGGTTTCTGGTGTTTGTGATGGTTTTATCAGTCCCGGTTAATCACAAATGTTGAGAGGCTAGTTTAGTGCGTGGTTACTCTTACTACAGTGCTCTAAAATGTGAAATTGTGTAGTCAGATAGGTACCAACATTTTTTAGGAACTTCCTGCCCCAGTCTTCAGGGTAGAACACTCATGTGCCCTGAAATTGCAGGTTGCCCAAAACATTGGTGCATGGCTACCAAACTGCACAGCTTAACATCCCAAGACCTTAATCTGGATCACTGAACCAACTGTTGATGGTATTTTATTAGTAACATTTTTTTATGTAAAACATAACATTTTTGAGGAACTTCCTGCCTCATTCTTCAGGGTAGAACACTCATGTGCTCTGAATTTGCTGGTTGCCCAAAACAAGTACCGAACTGCACAGCTTAGCATCCCAAGACCTTAATCTGGATCACTGAACCAACTGTTGATGGTATTTTATTAGTAACATTTTTTATATAAAACACAACAGGATGACACACATTAAGTGAGTACTCGTCACAAGAACCTTGGATCTCACATGAAGGATAACGTTCACATGCACTGACAAATATTAACCTTTTCTTCGTTAGATCCTGGTAAAATTTACACTAACCTCTATCCATATTGTCTCTCCCCCAAATGTATAGCTGTTCTGAAGTATCAGCAGCAGTGGACATATTTCCCAACGCAGATTAACGATGAGTCCGATCTTGTGAAAATGTACTTAAACATAAAACTTCAATCCATATCTACTTTTGAAAGAAATGCCTTTAAAGTAATAAGTCAGCTTTAATTGGCGTTGGATCATCAGAGCATCAATAAGGCACATCTTCTGAAATTGCTTTCTGTATGTACACCAAAGTGGCTTAAATGCCTCATTATAAAGTTATTTCTCAAAGATAAATCATCTCACTCATCACTTTTCTTTTATCCAGAAGGAGAGGGGAGGACTGTTAATGTTTTATTGGAAATATTCATTCTTGCAAGGTATTAGCACTGTATTGTAAGAATCTGTCACAACAAAAAGACAGTGCTGCAACATAAGACACTATTAGTCACTTTCTTTAATGCAACTCAGTAGCAGTTAAGTTATGTGTTGCCAGATGGACATTTGTGGCCAATACTGATGAATACAGTTTGTTATTTTGAAGATCATGACCAGCTACTGAAGTAACCAGCATGGATAGGCATATATTCTGTTATGATTATGTTGCATAATTATGTTAGTTATGACAGGTAATTGCAAAGTTGCACATGTGGCTAATTCTGCACTACACTATAAATTTAATCCTCATACTAGTTGGAGGTGAATTGTCAGCTGAATGCTGTAGCTACTGTACCCGCATGAGAAAAAGTTCACTTGGGATGGGTGGTTGAGCATGGTATGGACACAGTAATGAAGAGGAGCAATCTGTTTCCCTGCTGGGGATGCAAACCTGTTGTTCTCCCCGTAGCCCAGTCCCTACTTAAGGACTCAGCTGCTACAGCTCCATAATATAATCACTAATATGTAAAGTCCCAAGTCAGGTGTGTTCGTTTGTAGCATGTCAGCAGTGACATGCTTTGAGAAGGTACATCTTGTATATTTATGGAATTCTGAAGGAATATGAAATATATATTCCATGTCATCCTTTCCCCTCCTCATAATGTACAGGTAACTGTAGGTTATCATATAGTTTTCTTTTTATTGGTAGTACAGTTTAGCTTCACAGGAGGGACTCTGCTCCATATAGTTAATTAGTTAGTACAGTCTTTTTACCTGTAAATTTTGGAAGTAAACATTTAGGATACATTTCGGTCCCCTAAAGCCATTCTAACCAAGAACAATTCTTGACTGTCCTGCAACCTGTGATTGAGATCAACAAGATTTTCTCTACTGTAATCAGTTCAGATTGTGTTAAAATAATAGCCATCAAGGTGACTAATGCAACAATGTTACAGAAAGTACATTTCTTATGGTAGTTGATTGATACGGAATATTATATATCTCTGTCATTTCCCCAGTGTGTGTGATACATCTGTTGCATCCATCTCCCTTCAAGGCATCTCGATTACCACCCCTTCCTTTTCCTGCAATAGTATTTAAATTGCAGTAAGAACTGAAATTCATTATTTTTTTATTGTATCTACATGTAAATATCTTGATTAGGACATACCTTGGTCGCTTACTTACTCTTTCAAATGAATATGGGGAAATACCTTAGAATATTCCGTGGTTGGCACGCAGTTTTTAACCTTATGTGTTACCCTAAACCCTTGACTGATTCTGCTTGGTAGCTGCTTGGCTGCAGGCACTACAGTTGTCTGTATTAAATGTGAATTATTTTTGAGGATGGTATATGGGTTGCCTGTGTTAATTACTGAAATGAACACCGGAGATCCAACAGGCAACTTCTCACGTGTGGACAAATGATCAGGAAAAAGTGTAGCCCACTATTCGTTGGTACTTTAGTTTCAAGTACTCTGCAGGAGGTCAACATTCTGACCTTTCAGTTAAAAACAATTTGAACATCTTAGGAAGTATATCAAGACACATGACATGAACTGTTTGTTCAAGTGGTGCCTTGCTGCCATTATGTGTGTAGCCTCTGCAGGTAAAAAAGTGGCTTACGGGAAAACGTATGACACAGACAGTGCGTTATGAAGTCTGTTGAACTTCCAACTCCTGAAACCACATGCAGTTCTGCATTCTGGTTTACAGTCATAGAGTCATAAAATGTAGTGTTACCACAGTTTTATGTCACAACTAATGAATTTGTTGTGGATTAAACAGTTTGTGACATGCTACGTTGAAGCTCTAAGTGCAGCAACAGATCTCCAAGGCAGATTTATTTGTAAAGAGTGAAATAAAGTTATAAATGGAGTGAACATACATTAGGTTTGAATAAAGTTTTTCTGCTTCGTTAAATGATTACAGGATGTGATTGATATGCAAGTTTGTTGCAGCTGCCACCTTGCCAGATTGACAGGCAGACACATGCAAAATAAACGGTTATCCTTTCGTAGTTTGCATCTAAGTTGCATGTGTTTCAAGGCTAGGTTCACCTACCACCTTTGGAAGATTTAAGAAATAACTGCTGTGTTTTTCTATCAGAATATGCGCAACAGGCCTTAAGGTACACTGATATTCTGGTTTATCACCGGTATGCAATAAAGAACTTACAAAGAAATTGATCCACTATCAGGAGGTTCATACTGAGATAGCCCTTTGCCTTCCTTCACCTTGGTACAGAGTAGGTGTATTGGGGGGGGGGGGGTGGCTGAATTGAAATTTCCATGCCTTCTTAGACCTGAGCACCAAATGTAGGCATTACCAGTCATGATGCATTTGACATGTTACACTCCCATGCAATCTGCATAGGAAAATTTGCTTAATTGCCGGACTGTACCGGCCCTACTTCATTCTAAACAGGTGGTGAAAAGAAATTGCCAAGGGTACCAAGAACTGAACTTCTGGCATCTAACTGTGCTGGACTAACTTGTGTCATGTTATGGCTTTACATTCCTGTGCCAGCACATGCATATACAAAGCTGGCGAAACATTGCCACCCCATTCATAACATCACACTGTAAGTAAAATCCAGCAACCTCCCATATGTAAGATCTAAATTCCAAGTTCCCAGAAAATGAAAGTTAATCTTCTGCCATCAGAAGTGCTAATATGGTGGCTATGAGAACTCATGATTTTGGAGTAAATGAAATGTGTGCTAATAAGTGTTCAAAATTTGCGCACTTAAAGAATATAAAATATTGTAGCATCCACATGAAGTTACATATTTAGCTTGCAGCTTAATGACATTGACTAATAAACCATCGGATCTAGGCGTATAAAGTTTTCATGTAGACAATAAATTTTTTCTGTGAGGTCATAGGTAATGTTTTCATTAAAACCAACTAATGCACAAATATATATCACACTATTTTCTCTTTATATAATGTTCACTCACTCCTACAGTAACAAGGGAATGTATATGCAGCCACATAAACACACTGCTTTCGTAAGATATAGTAACATCACACAGATTATATTGCATCACTCAGCAATGACCAAATAATTTTAATCTAACAATTTTATGGGATTGCAATTTTCAACTGTTTTAATTTTAAGAACTTACATAATTTAGCTAAGTACAAGTTTTTGTAACTCCCTGAATATGACACAGTGGTGTCCAAACATGTAGGAGTAAACATTGTATCAAGAGAAAATATTGTGATATATATTTGTACATTAGTTGGTTGTCACAAAAACAATATAAAGATGCAAGATACGTGCATTTTAGTCTTTAGGTAATGTTTGTGTTAATTCGAAGAAGCATGGCAGTGATGCAGGACTTTGAGGCTGTGTTTAACAAGTGTAACGTAACCAGGTGTAAATGTGTTATTAAACTGTGTAACTAATAGAGATCTTGAGATCAGCACTCTTCTGGAATGTCATGCGGCACAGAATGGTAGTTTCTTACTGAAGTGTCGGTTCAACCTATATGTCCCATTTTCAAGGGTCAAAAAGTCACACTACTCGGCCCATCAGAGTGTGAGACTGATGGGTTGTGTGAAAAGATGGTAAGTAACTGCCAGTGTATGGCACAAACCATCCCAGAAGAGCGAAGATCTGATTTAGATTGTGGCACAAGCCTGAAATCATGCAGAATACAGATCTTGATTTTGTTTAGTGGTACTGTCAGTAGCCCACAATATAGCATTGAATAATGGAGCGGTATAGTGACTAGTAAATTAGGACCTGTTTTGAAAGAAGCAGTTGTAGTCTAAGGTGAGGTTCTAGACCACTATTTGTTTGGAGGGACTGCAAAAAAAACCCCTTAATCAGGACAGTCTTCTGTCCTCATAATTTCAAGCCTGAAGCATTACAAACTGGAACCAAACTACTTCTTACATAAGTTCTTAGTCTTATAATGTGTGCTGAAACAGTGACAGTAGATGCCATAATTTGTCAGAATTTTTCCTTGGAATTATACTAGTGTAAAACTCCCCAATAACAGAACTGGGTCATCCTGTGGCTCAAAATGACAGATACCAGCCTCTCACCGTGGAGACCTGTGTTCAGTCCATGCCAGTTTTATGATGCACAAAGTGGCAGTGGGACAGGTTTCATAACACACTTAAGAAAACAGCAGAGCCTCTGTTCTTTACACAAAGTTCACAGAGTGATAAGCATGATGGGAAGCTGTGCATCTCCCTGGCAATGCTTTTGTAATACTCCATCTCTGCTTTGCAGATCGTGATATTTGGTATTTCAGGGCCTGTAGTGAAAACTGTCAGCTATGTTTGATTGTGGTTCATTTTCGTCAAAAAAAAACCCCCTACATACAGTTCAAATCAAACATTTCCCTTAAAAAATAAAATTGCTCTTCATACAGGAAATTTACAGATGACACTATGTAATGCTGCTTCGTATGACATATATGTCAGACATTCATGTGATGAATGTGCAGGTTTCTGTGACATTATACCAACAAAAAATAAAACACGTTTGCAGAATCACAAACTCAGTTCTGGAAGCTGTGTAGGCCTGCTGCAATTTGGAAGTACATCTGTCATTCGGAATTTACTTATTCTGAGTTTATTTTGTTGCGAGACCTGAGGTAGCCTAGCCACAGGTGACTAGGCTGCAGACTGCACAGTCTGGGGTTTTGAGCCTGGCATGGAAAAGAGATTTGTGTCTTCAGAATTTCCAGACCAATCCCAGTGTGTGAGGCTGACCACTCTCTCCTCCATATAGTGCTGAATTTAAGCACAAGTGGGTGGTTAATGAACAAGCAGGCAGTATGTGGGTAGTTGTAGTTGTGCACTGAGTTAAGGAACTGCCCTATTGATTGTTACTCTCCATTCTTTTTTTGATCATGCTATTATTAAGGTCCCCAATAGCATCAGTGTTATTCCATGACACTTTGCAGTTGTAATGTTTAAAGTGACGGAAATCTACTATACTGAGTCATGGAACGGTCTCTTGTCATTGGAGATGGTGAAGCTTGAATCTTCCCCCTTCTTTCAAACTGTTGTATATCCCATCAGGCCTGGGTCACACAAGCCCAAAGTTCTTTTCACTGTCAAAGTTCATGAGTACCAACATTGTGGTGAACAAAGTGGCCTTATGACTGGAGGTCAAAACATATCCACTAGACTTTAGTCAAAATAACAAGGCATTTTGTACATTCTGTGTATGTCACTCAGTGTCATAGGTTGTAGATCATGTTGGCCTCTCAGATGTATTCATTTTCGAGACTGCAAGCCTGTTTAAATCTCTTATGTTCCATAGTTGCACAGATAGGCCCATATTTTTTTACGGTGGCAGTTAATTAGTGCAGTGGCTAGCATTCCTGCTTATTCATGGATGCTCTTCAGCCAGGAGGGTTGGTATGCCACTTTCTGCCAGTTGACTATGTTCATGCCATCTTTCATTTGATGCCAACATACCCAAAGGAGATGACACAGTCTTTATCATTGCACTGTGCATTTTGCAGAGTCATTTAATTAGCACACCAACTAATGCACATTGATACACTCCAACATGTTCCATTTATAAAATCATCTTCAGGGAGCTACACTCTTCCTTGCTAAAGTCACATTTTTAAGAACACACTCGGATTAATTTCCTTATATTAACTTGGTGTTGTGGCAGCTTGTCGTATTGTGTAGGTCGTACGCTGCTGAGAATGTGCCTGACTATGGGTGTGTGTCGTGTGTTATGTTATGTATAACGCACTACACACACCCTTAGTCAGGCACATTCTCAGCAGCGTACGACTTACACAATATGACATGCTGCCACAACACCATGTTAATATAAGGAAATTAATCTGTAAGTGTTTTCAAAAATGTGACTTTTAGCAAGGAACAGTGTAGCTCCCTGAAGATGATCTTAGGATTGAAACATGTTGGAGTAATTTTAAATGTTTTAATGTAAAAAATTTTATGTATGTGCATTAGTTTGTGTGCTAATTAAATGAGATGACACAGTGTTATGCGATAAATTGAGAAATTATTTTATGAAGAATAAATAAAGTGCCTAATTTTTAGACTTATTTGGTTCATATTTCATGCATTAATCAAAGGAATACAGTACTAATACCAACTAATGCACAATAGTATTTTGATGTTTTTATTACGAGGTATCCTCTGACATGTTCGAGCCACTTTGTGGCCATCTTCAGTGAGGTATAAACAAGAATATAATAACAATTACAGTAGTGTCAGAACCACTCCACTATTGGAAATAATCACGTAATCAGAATGTGAATTTTCAGTCAAAAGGCGATTGTTAAAATAAGTTTTAAAAAAATGTATATGATGGTTTAACCCTTATCCTGCTAATGTGGAGAATATGGTGAGCTCCTAATATGCCAACAAATGGCAGATGAGATTTAATTTGGTGTTTAAAGGGTTAATGAATGGTGTGCACAGAAGGTGTATGTGGTAAATCACCATCCAGCTAATTAGTTGTGATGTAAACAATATGTTTTCATGTGTACTGTTGACATAACTAATTTATAATTACCTTCTAACTGTGAATTCATACTCTGATTGTATAATTTATTTCCAATGGTGTAGTGGTTCTGACACTTTTGAACTGTAACTGTATTCTTCTTGTTTATACCTCACAGACGATAGACACATAAGTGGCCAAAACATGTTGGAGGATACCTTGTATTAGAACTACATCAAAATACTACTGCACATTTGTTGGTATTAAGATTGTATTTGTGCTGAATTGTAAGTTCGGTAAAATTAATTATCAGTTCATCGGGCATAGTGGATATGTCCTGGCTCACACCAAGTGTGGTGTATGTTTGTTGAAGAGCAGAAAGTGTTGCAATATATTATCTATTTAGAAGTTGGAAATAATATTTGTAGCAAATATATTAATTTCCATTAAAACCAACTCATATTCTGATCCTTATTGTTTATTTAATATCACTGCCTTTCACAGTGACACTGTAACATCAAATTGTAAAATTATTAATGACTGATAAGTTGATTAGTTGACTAGGATTCTACCTTCATTGTGTAATTGCCATAAATTCTCTTCTTATTCTTGTCAAAATATTACACTATGTACAATTTCCTCTCCCTTTCTGTGACATTTTTCGTTTAAGGAACCCAGAGTAAAGTAATACAAACATCACCGGCTAGAAGAATTGATAACGAATGAAATGGACAGTGAAATACAAGACTATGAACTAAGCATTGGTCAAGATTCAGTACAGTGTCTTGTTCTCTTCTGATATAAGATTTTATGGCTTTTAACTAAAAACGAATCTCAGTAACCTAGAATTTTCTAGATCAAGTGAATACTGGGTTTACTGTTTTACATCTGACACTAAGTATTTCTCAGTAGCACCTGTTCTGCTTCTCATCACCACAGTCCCCCACCCTAGTATAGCTGTGCCATGTACTGGGACCTTCAGCTAGGCAAAAAACACGTTATATCGAAAAAATTTTTCGAGAATGTAAAAACCTCAAAATTCCATGAAGATGCAGTGTGATGATAGAGTGAAAAGTTGTAGTTAATAGTGGTTGTGTTACTCTCATTATTTCTGAAGGTCATGAATTAAAGTATATGTCAACACAGATGTACAGCCCCCACCACCACCCCACATGGCATGTTTCAGGCTGTTAGTTGTTGGCTTCACACTGAAAAGACAGTCCCGTGTTAGGTCCTGTGGGATTGTGGTGAAACAAGTGACACTGGGGTAGGTTTCTTTCTGAACAGTTTAGTTTCTCACTGTCAATTTCATTGCACCTGTGCTGCATACTGGTCTGCTGTCATGAGGTGGTACAGAAGCCACATTTGAGGCTGCAGTACCAGTGGTGTGAACTTCACCCTACTCCTACCACTGGCTCCCACCAAAAGAGAAAGTATGTGATTTACTTTTGGCCGATGGTTATCAAAGCTTGTGTTGGTGTTATGTGTTTCATGGCAGTTGGGGAATGGGGCTGTGCCGACAGCGGGGGTGATGGCGCCCAATGGGGGGCTTTCACAACAGCCACAGATCGTGATGGAAGGGACAAGCCACAGTTCTAGCAATGCAACGGATGTCGACATCCCCCCTGAGGCCCAGCCCCCCGCTCCGGCAGCCACACTAGTCAAAGACATGGACATGAATGAGTGCTCATCCCATGACAGGAACAGAGATTTAACAGGTAAGTTTAGTTTCCTTGTGGGAGTGATAAGCAAGTCCAGTTGTATCAGTGCCAAAGACATTTACATATTCAGCCTTTGAGGACCATGTCAGCATTTACAAAGAAAAGCTTTGTTTTTCTGATAATCCTTTATGGTCGCGTTAATGTCTCAAATGACTGAATGTTCGAACCACATGAAACTTAGTATCCATTTGCTTATATCCCTTCTCCGCTGTTTATCCGGAACTCAGCATTATGATTTGTGCTCTGCTGATCAGTGGTAGTGCTGTGGGCATGCACTAAGGATGTGTCCATTTCGAATATCGACTCTGACACCCGCTACACTGACTGAAATTTTATAGTCTTTCTCATGCCATCTAGGAAAAAGCAGGTATGTTATGTCACCTGTCTTTGACCTTTCTTTCCAGTTTATTGTTCATGAGTTCTACCATCAGCACTATATAGTCTGAGATGCTGACAGTGTTGTAAAGTAAACCAAAACATGTTCATCCTTCATTCCTTTTTCTGAACAATTCTTTTCATCCTGTCGCCTTTTGAGGTTGTTTTTCATAATTCTGCAGCGAAAATTGTGCAATTGAATAATATTAACATTATATTGTATGTGTAATACATTGCAGTTCAGGATCTGTTTGATTTTTTGTATTATATGTCTTTTTTATAGATACTTCAGATAGTGTTAGAGATGAGGAAAACGTGAAAGTTAAGTTTGAAACACTGCGAGCGATGGAACAAGCAGAAACAATTGATATTGATAGCCATATGTCTGATAGGGTAAGTTGATGTTTATTAGAGAGATTTGTTTGCCTTTATTCATTTTGCTTTATTAGTTATCAGTATAGTTGTGCCTGTTAAGCATATTTGTGCATTATGTAGTGTGAAATATAAACCCAAAATTCTTTGTTAAACAGCGGGATAACTGCAAACCTGTTTTATGATGGCTGCCAATTTTTGGCTGTACTGTATCTTTTGACAAGTCCACTTTCTCAGATGTACTTCTTGGGGGGGGGGGGGGGGGGGTTTTTTTTCTGTACATTTTTTACAAGGAGGTTTTT
>Ga0123354_10003064_pt1 | contig 22784 bp, 11 predicted proteins | sample TergutLab28metaG_2_FD_97872 | JGI IMG/M metagenome (GOLD analysis project Ga0123354, IMG submission 97872) | Labiotermes labralis P4 segment gut microbial communities from Petit-Saut dam, French Guiana - Lab288 P4 | ecosystem: Host-associated > Arthropoda: Insects > Digestive system > Gut ... | reverse complement strand
TTTTAGTTTGAACTCCCCCCCCCCCCCCCCTTAAAAAAGATACATATTTTATTTTTTGTCCGCCTTAAATTTTTTGGGGGTTTGTGGGGGGGGCGCCCCAAAACACCCACCCTTTTTCTCCTTTTTTTTTGGGGGGGACATTTTTTTTTTACCCCCCCCCCCCCCCCCCCAGTTAAAAATGGATACTAATTGAATTTTGGTCCGAGTTAAATTGTTGCGGTGGTATTGGCGGGGCACGCTCAAAGTCGACTCGTCTTTCGACTATGTTTTTCGGGAAGTTAATTGCTGTTTTTGTTGCTGTCCGTGGGAGTTCAATTAAAACCTGTGCAGTGGCGTTGGCCATCTTTCTGAAACGTTTCGTAGAATCAGTGAACCAGAAAGAAATGAATTTTGGGGATTTTGGACCATGATTTACGTTGATCACGGCGTGGAGATTATAAATGTGTATTATTAGTCGAGCTTCGCACAGGTGTTGAGAACTGTCGTTCAGCGAATACTGCCAAAGTCTTACACGATTACCCTGGTCGGAACTGAAGTTGGCTAACTCCATTAAAGTGGCAGACCTGAGAGACGTACCAATAAGGTTTCGGTATGGGCTACAACCTTTCACACGACTGCCTTAAGTGTTGTTAACTTCCGTTACTTGTCGGATATCCTTAGAGCGATCCAACAGAACACGCTAATGCTGGCCTCTTTCTACATAAACTCTAGTTCCTTTGAATTCAATTTGGATTGGGACTGGAGTTTCTAAATAGACAATCATGACTTGAACTCAAACACAGCTTTCTGGTGTGGAATGCTTTTTACACTCGAGTCTTTGTGTATTTAACCATGCTTTTTGTATGCCTTGTTTTAATATATATCGTCGAATGACGGCTTCTGTATAGCGTAAGTGTTTGAATTATAAGAGACGTGGAGGGAAGTGGTCATAACCAATTTTACGGCAACGTACTGGAGATGAGGAAACACTGAATGCCAATTTTCGGTCCAGTTTGGACCCTGTAACCTGGAATGCCGGCAGGATTGCTAGCCACCAACACCCTTATTATCCCTAGGTTCATTTCTTTCCATAGCTTTACGTACGGATCTCTGGCTGCAATTTATTTTGTAGCTATATATCTACATACGAGTTTTGTGTAGATGAAGCACCCCGCATGAACTGTTTTTAAGCGGTTGGCGCTTCTGATATGTAGGCTATATACGCGAGATGCACTTTTCGGTTCTCGGCCGAGATACTGACTATCCTGACGGAGATTCTTCGTGGATTTCGTCACTTACCCCTGGAAAATATCGCGGCTTTTCTTACACTAGGCCACAGCTGTTTCCTTTACATCCTTTCCAATTCATTATCCATTATCTTTCACGCTTTTAAAAGTGGGTTGTGTTTAACAATTTTATGGGCTAGAGGCAACGCCTGATATAAGCTACACGTACGGATAAGAGTAGGGACTGAAATGGAGCAGTTAGAAACAGTGATAACAGTTTACTAATGTAATCTCCTCCCTCCTTTTGTGGCTACCAGAAGATATCACTCCCCTCCATGTGGAGATGAAAAGCAGCGCTTACTACTGACAGCTGGGGTTCTTTGGTTCTGGGACATGTGACCTATTGGATCAAGAAAACAGCGCATAACGAGAATCGAACCGAAGAGAGCAGGAGAATGAAACGAGGCTATTGTGTAAGAAAAGGTGACGGAATAGATAAAAAAGGAGGAGAAAGGGGAATATAGTGAGACATTAGAAAGAAGTGCGGAAGAAATATCCGATATTGACTCCCATCTTTTTCCCCCTCCCCTTTATGTTACCAGGAGTTGAAAGCCGATTTCAAATGGGTGGAGTAGAAGGACAGTGGAATGTTGGGTGAAGAAAGGAGAGAGGAATCTTTGATGAAAGAAATTCGGTAGAAATACTGCCAGAATTTCAGCAGACTCAGCTTCTATATCCATGAATTTCTATTTTTCTTTTCTTCTCGAATTGTTCGCTTCGTTACATGGTACATCACAACATGAAAGTTATAGAAAAGAATAGAGCCAGAAGTTTTTCGTCTATATTCCACACAGCACTTACCAAATTGCAGAGGATCTGCGACTCTGCTCTCACTCGATTTCTACTGAAATGGGAGCATGTGAGGTAATGGTATGGTAATGTACTGGACTAGGGTCGTATTGCTCACCACACTCTCCTTACTTTTTGATTGCATTGGTTCTTATTTTGCCATTTCGGTTCCAAATCTGACGGCGTTTTCTGCAGCAAATAACTTTCTCATGTTCGTTGCCTATCTCTTTCTTCCCTTCAGCAACAGCCGGTCGCCGTAATAGCATTTAACGTACTTATTAGTAATTGAAGAGGCTTCTTTTTGAAATGCCAATAATTGTAGAGGTTTCTTTTTGAAATACATGCAAAGTTGGCTGTCTTTTGCGTCTGTATATTCCTGCACCCAGTTCTAAGGTCTGTAAGGTTTCGAGTTTTGTATTAAAATGGTGTAGAACATATTTCAAAGCCTACGCTTACACGTTATACACACTGGGGTATGAAAATCTCCCACAATTTGTACACAGTCATCAAATATGTTTGAATCTCCTGTCCCTTAGGAAGTGACAGTAGTTAGATATGTAGGCTGGGGTAAGATGGGAGGAACGAGAAGTGCCTACGGATATTTGGTGGGAAAACTGTTTGGAAGACGTAAACGGAAGTGTCAAACAACTCTAAATGTTCATAAAGTGTGTTTAGTTAAAAGGAATTGAAGTGGTCCAGAATTTGGTGCTTTTGCAGCCGTTTTGAGCCTTTTGCTACCAACTCCATAGACTGCTAACTTAACCCTTTAAGGCACAGTAACTTCTGTATATGCCACCTTTAGTATCTTTCAGAAAGTGCAATTTGCCGTACATTTTATTTGTTTCATGTGACTCAGAACATAAAAAATTATTTCGCTAAACTTCGCTAATCGGTTGGTCTTCATAGAGGAATCGGAACGTTTTTAATGTAGGGCAGTAAGACAATCGATAGGCGCGTTCGCAAAATTTCGAACAGCGACTGTTACCTTTGGAATATGTCTGTGTGTCCTCTCATCCGTTTGAGTGTGTGTCTGTCCGTCCGCATGGAACATCTCGGCTCCCACTGGACGGTTGTTCACGTAATTTGATACTTGAGTATTTTTCGAAAATCTGTCGAGAAAATTCAAGTTGCATTAAAATCTGACAAGACTAACGGGTACTTTACGTGAAGATCTGTGTACAGTTATGGTAATATCTCGCCAGATCCTTCTTAGAATGAGAAATGCTTCGGACAAAAGTTGTAGACAAAATCAAAACATGCATTTCATGTTCAATAACATTTTTCCGAAAATCGTGCCTTTTATGAGGTAATGTGGAAATGTGCGTTAGAATCTGACATGCCACAGATGATAATACGGCGCATGCGCAATGCATGCCAGATAACTGAGGCTACAGACACGCACTCAGAATATTTATTACTAATTGTTTTTGCACGAGAAAAATGGTTAGGCAAACGCTCCTCATTGTTACGTTGATACCTATATGTTGCCTGTCTTGCTATGTATTCAATTGTTTACTTGAAATTTGCACCTCATAGCTTCAACTTTTAATGCTGTCTCTGTTTCTGATTAGTGCCGTGCTAAATGCTTGTGAACAGATTCGATGTCATCAAAGTAACGTTGAATGGAGCCAACGGTAGCTTAGAGACCTGGATGAATTGGTTTTACATTAGTCTTACTAAGATTTCGTACTTCTATTTAAAGTAAATTGATTTTTTTTTTGACATTCAAAGGTCCGTGCATCGTGAAATATACGCCAATAATTATCCAACAAGATGCAACCATATACAGTTTATTTATATCTGTAAACCGCTCTACATGTTACGGTTTGTATCTCCATCCATCATCAGGAGCTTATGTCCCTGTATCCACAGCATGTGGCATTAGTAAAACCGTAACTGCAACCTGTCGTGAATGTGACTGGACGGGAACTCCCGTCCAGTCACGTTCACGACAGGTTGCAGTTACGGTTTTACTAATGCCAGATGCTCTGGATACAGTGACACGAGCTCCTGATGATGGATGGAGATACCACCCGAAACATGTAGAGCGGTTTACAGATATAAATAAACTGTATATAGTTGCATGTTTTTTGATAATTATTGGCACAAATTGAATGCTTATGGGGCAGTGGACGTGTAGTTCCCATCATTCTTATCTTCGGCACCAGATGATGGTCAGTGGTCAGCTGCACGCTTCAGCTACTTTAGTCGGGCTGATGGAATCTCCAATAGCCATTGAACAGGAGTCTCGGTTTGCCTCAGAAACACTCTGGATGGTTTGGAGAAGTCTCCTTGTCCGTGCCGAGAATCGAGACACGATTCCTCGGTCATCCAGTCCCTGGCCTAGTCACTGTACTAAACACTATAATACGCCGCCTCCTACTTCATTTCTATCTTGCGATAATTTCTGGTGCGAGAAAGACACGGAGAGCCTGCCTGGGCCAGTTGCGCTCCGCGCCTGGCCGTCGGTCTCATTCCTTTGACGCTTCGCGGCTGGGATGGCAAACTAAGGTTTGTGGGAATTTTATCCCAATCCACAAAACTTCTCACATGAATTAAAAATATAAGCATTTATCAGTATTCAGTAGGTCCATGAACGAGTTATTTCCTGGTATTGTAAGGAGTGTTTATTGTTTTTTTACTACACTCATAACTGGGCTCATCCATGTGATCTGTTGTTTTATTTACAGTAGATCTACTTAGAACATGTTCTAAGAGTGCACAATATGTTAAATGAATTATTTATTATTTCGGTCAGATCGTACAGCAGGGCGCGACTGCTTGTCACTGCGTTTGTCGTAGTTCGCAGACTGTATGTCGAATTCTAACAACGATATTTTATACGTCCTTTGTCTCAATCTAGCAACCGTATTTCCAGTATTAAAAACATTCATTCAAGCTTTATAAACCAATTATCTATATAAACAAGAGATGAAATTATAAAACACGCAACGCACGAAATGGAAACCGAAAACGTGTGGTATGTAGCAGGTGGACCATATTCTGCTCTTAATAATACCATCAACTGGCATTGTCCCGTTCTGTCGTTAGCATCAATTGAAAGCCTTTTATCTGCGTCATGAATTTAAAGATATTAACAGAATATCATTTTTATTGCGCTGGCAGACTTGTTCGCAAATGTATACTAAACAGGACACCACATCCATTGGCCTATTTTATTTGATTTCGCACAAGAGATGAGATCAGTATATCCATCTTCAGATAGAACGAAATGAGTTATACTGTGTACTGGGAAGCAACACGCATTCACAAGAAGTAACATTATGAAGAATTATGTATTTCTTTGTTTTGTGATAGTGGTTGCATTTTTCCTTTGTGTGTGTGCATGAATGCGGTGAACAAATGCACGTATGTAGCCTTATGCGTCCTTTTCCTTCAGGCGGAAGTGGCTGCTGGATCAACGTATGGAACGTTAGCTGTGTGGTGACTCACCATGTGAACTGGCTGTCGGGAAATATTGTACGACGGATTGGAGTTGGGACTGGAAAACTTCGGGAACCGTATCAAAAATATTGCCCTATTCTTCGATGATGAATAACTTAGGAAAAACTCTAAGAGTTAAACTGCACGCTCAAGTTTCTGTCATTTTGTCATGCGAAATGCTAGTGGTTACGAGTGTTGTCAGTTTTCAGGTCAGTACCGTAGGAGTCAGAGATGGAAAAACATAGCGTAACCGATATAAAATTACGCCAGACTTTCCATTAGTTGAATGATATTCTCGAAAACAGTGCCAGTTATTTGTGGTTACTCGGTGGCCCTACGAAGACGATTGGAATTGATACTTTCCGGACAGCCCAACGAGAATAATTCTGTAGACTAATTAAAATCACGTTGTATATAACCCTGAGCAACAAATGGTGGTTGGACGCAGGCATCGTTTTTCCTGTGCCTAGTTGAACACCACACCATGAAGGCGTATGGGGGAGTGGATGTGTAGCTCGTATGTTTCATCTGGGCAACGTGCGTCCACCCATTACCACCCTTCTGCTGTTTCGGATACATAAAATGGGTCTATTAGCATAAAGTAAAATAAAGTGAAGTAAGTGAAAGTTGAGTAGTGGTTAAGTCCCTCTGCACGCCATGAAGTCTTATAGGGTGGTGGAGTTACAGTTACATTAATTTTCAACCACGTTACTAACCATATGTGAGTGGTAACCTTTACGCCCTAGCCACATTAACCCCCGGGAATTTATCGGCCCTTCTCATTGAAGAGAACTAACGGACATCGGAGTCTGTCTGGATGTAGTGGAAGAGGGAATCCTCTGTCCCTACCGGGAATGTAATCCCGATTCTCTTGTTGTCCAGTGCGTAGCTTAGTCATTACAGCTAGTTAGAAACTGCAGGTCCTGCAATAATCAGCTGATTTATGTGGACATGACTTTCTGAAGCGTGATTGCTGTGTACGCCTGGAACCACCCAACCGCACCACACCAGGCTGTTCCCAGGGCGGCTGTGGGCCCTGCGTATACTAGGAGCCCTCAAAACTGCATTTCAGTAAAAATATATGCATTTATTCTTTCACATATTTGTTTATTAGATGTTGTAATGTTTTTGGTTTATGAATTGGAAAAGTGAAAAATTGATAAAAAGGTCACTCAATTATTTTACCAACCACTGCACATATATACATTTATAAAATTTACACATTAAAATATTAAAACATTAGAAATGCTCCGACATGTTTCGGTCCTAGGACCGAAACATGTCGGAGCATTTCTAATGTTTTAATGTGTAAATTTTATAAATGTATATATGTGCAGTGGTTGGTAAAGTAATTAAGTGACTTGACAATATGTACGGTATAACAATGAAAATAAAAAAAATTTATAGAAAGGTCTTTTATTAACAATAGGCCTATGTTATCGCCTGCCTGAACCGCTTGTGCTGCTCGTGTATCGTAATTTTTCTACCCCAGCTGTAAATATGGTTCTGCCGTTGATTGACGGTGGAAGGAAAATACTTATGTTTGTTTTGCAGTAGTTGACATTTTACATTTAATAATTTGTTTCATTTCATATCTGTTATTTGGGACAACGTTTGCAGGCCTACGCGAATGAGTCTGAAAGTATCCAGCAACACGTTTATTACGTTTTGTTGTATACGCTGTACGACTCATCTTGCTTGCCGTTGCCAGCACGAAACATCTGCCTTGCTGTAAAGCAGGTTTGACCTAAATATTGTTGTACCCTTTTAAAACAATACACTTCGGATAATTTCTGACTGACCCAAATCCTTATTAATGCACATGGGTATTGGTCAGGGTATTAACGCGAAAACAAAATTAAATTAAGAAACTGTATGCACATAGTATAGGTCCTACACAAATTGCACAGAGGATTTGTGATTGGCGTATTGTCTTCACAGCTTTAGGTTAAAAGCACTGTCATTATCAAGCCTTAGACGGCAGGATGATAATAAAACATGCCGTAACGAAGTTCAAAGATGGAATTGAATTGATCTGCCTCGGGGAAGGATTCTTTGACATGCCTTCACTCACAAACGGGAGAACGCTGTCGACATACACTTTGCCCCTTCCGACACCAATTTTTTTAATATAAAATAGCGTTAAACGTATTACGTTCTATCGGAGTTTTAATGGAGTAGGTAGCTGAGCCCTTACATCTACCCAGAAATTGAAAGATTTTGTTATGATTTTGACATTTGTAACTTCGTAATTTTTTTATTAGAAGAATCCATGTATTTCAGCGCGTTGTTATTCTGCTATTCAGGGTAGGACAACAAGCCTTTTCCGTTATCAGTCCAACGTGTAGGAGTTGGACTGTAATTTACAACAACATTCAGTTAGTTTCGCCTGTCTCTGTGTGCGTCAATTAATTTTGTTCGCAGTGGCGTATTATGAGAGAGTTGCCATTGTCCTTTATATCGTTCTCAAAAGGTCAAGTGGTAAAAGTCAAGCGAATTGTCGTCCTCTTCTCAACCCAAGCGGTCTTTATATGCAGAGTGGAGTACAAATTGTCAGGCTTGTATGTGTAGTAGGCCTATAGTTGTGGCTACTATGTAGAGCAATCATGTAACGTAACTTATGTACACTTTGTGTCAGTGCATTTTGGACCTTTTGAGTTATAAGGATGGATGATTTATAGATCTGGGTTACTAAATGTTTAGGCATACTGCCCTCCCTCTTAACACCAGGTGTTTACGGTATCAGCCCCCTGCTTTTTGCACTTCTGTGCAACATTAATACACGTTTGAGTGCAGTCCTGTTACTGTCCGCTTCCTTCACACTACTGTCATATCAACATCAATTGATGGTATGTTTCTACAAAATATGAATTACTTTGTGTTAAGAACTCTCCCCAAATCGGGCTGAGGATAGCTGACACATGTAGGAGACTGTACGATGTAATCATGTAAAGGAATGATAGCTGTTGAACAGCGTATATGTAATATTAAGTAAATAAGTAAAGGGTAAAGGTAAAGTTCACCCTAGAACAGGCCATGAAAGTCCGGACAAATATCAGCAAGAAGGTTTCGTCGCCTATTACAACAATAAAAATTGTAATTAATGAAGTAATGAAAGTTGAATTCTTTTCCTTTGACTTCTGCCACTCTATCCTTCTCTTCAGGTAATATGAATCTCTAACCTTTTGGCGGAGTATTCAAGCTGCTACCATTTACTTACATCTTCCAGCTTAGAAGATAATTTCTTCTTGGAGGCAAATATGACGGGTACACAAACCGCTGTTACTGGAAACCACTTTCTTCTTCTTCTTCTTATTCTTCTTCTTCTTCTTCTTCTTCTTCTTCTTCAGTATTTTCTTGCTAGACACAAGCATGGATGTTTGATTACACCCGTAGGAGTTCAGAAGAGCAGAGGATCCATTCTTTTAAAAGTTGAGAAGAGTGTGAGGTCATAAACATTTTGCATTAAACTTGACTTCTTGTGGAATATAAATTCAATACCCCAGAGGCGACGCAGTGCGCCATGCTGCCATATCTCGTGCTATATCTGTTTGACTTTATAATGCTCTCTGATTTCCTTCACAAGCAAGCTGCATGTATGCGATAGGAATATTTCTTGTTCGGAATGTTAGATACCATTCCGGTATTGGGTAGTCGGTTTACCGCTATGTGAAGGGTGAGGGAATCTGTGACAGCCATAATATGGGTGTATTTTGGAGTGGTGGATCAATGGTTTGGGTAGGTGTGGCAGCTGTAGAATAATTTGAATTGTCTTGGCACTCAGGCCACTTTCGAATCGGTAATCTTATTAGAGCATGTTTCCGGCAGCCTCATAGGATGATATATATATATATATATATATATATATATATTTGGGGGGGGGGGGCGACCGGCTGCCTCAGTTCGTACTTCTGCCCCGAACTGAGGTCGCTGGTCGCTAGAGATTTTAACACTATTTGCCGTGAAATCTTTGCGTCTTTTGAGTTGTATGTTGTACTGTGTATTGGAAGACACCTTCTTGAGAGGGTATTTTAACATTTAATGATTTCAACACACCGACTATGCGTACCGCTGAATGTTACTGTTACTCTTTTGGCGCAACAGCCCCCAGTGGGCCAGGGCCTCCTCATTCATGAGGTTTCTAGATCACATACAACGACGCACCACAGTCGGTAGGACTCCTCTGGACGAGTGATTAGCTCGTCGCAGAGACATCTACCTGACAGCACTCACAAGAGACAGATTACCATGCCCCCGGTGGGATTCGAACCCACAATCTCAGCAGGCGAGCGGCCGCAGACCTACGCCTTAGACCGCGCGGCCACTGGAACCGGCTATACCGTTGAATGTAGGATTACGAAATACATGATTGATACTAAGGAGAGCTGCGCTCTTCTGGGATTTTACGCAGCAAGTACTGGTAAGAAATTACAGTTCTCAGCTACTTCGCGGCAGAAGCCTAAAATCACACGTGGTTGATATTACATTATTAATTAAATGTGTTTGTAACTTTGGAATAACCTTTGTCTGATGTAAACAGCGCAACGTGGTCACTGTGTGAAATAGGGTTCCGTGAGATATATGATAAAATAGAAGACTAACTTCAGCGGTATCTTTGATTGCATTCTTTGTATTTTCAAATAGATTATCAATGCGATGGGGTAGTTCGGTCAGAGAGAGTGAACAGTTCTTGGTTCCATTGTGGAAAATGTGATCCCATAAGCCAAGTGCCCAGCTGAAGTGCACGTGTACTGTTGTTAATTAAAGCTCCTGGCCAGAAAATTGTGTTCTTATTCATATTAATGTTACACTTTCCACTAAATTGGGGATGAGTTATGGAGAAAATTTATTCAGAAGGCCGTCAGGAGAGTCCAGTTGGGATACTTGGTTCCAGAGGTTAAGATTTCGTGGAGCTGTACCTCCATTTTTCCATGTTTTTTCATGATATGATTTATACATAAACATAGAGGTGTCATTGCCTTTGCGCGTCAGGTTTAACCGCGAAATTAACAGTATTATAAATTCAAGTCAGCACTGTTTCCTTAGTGCACATGTCACGGTGAAACCATACATGGACTGGTCCCATGATATTGTTCCTTCGGTCAGGTTTGCATAGGATGTCGAACTGACCCACATTCTTACAGGAAGGGCAGTCGACAAGTGCAGGCTTCTATTTGTGTTACATTAGCGATTCAGCAATAAAAAGTGAGCGTGTAAATTTGCCTAACACTAGAATGGGACGCTGAATTGCAGCTGAAGTCCCGGGCCGGCCCACTCGAAGCCAACAGCAGGGGCTGTTCAGACACTTCACTGCAGAACGTGCGCATTTGGATGATCGCAGCTATTACACACTCTCGGGTCCCTTTATTAGACTGTTCTGTCGGATTATGAGAGATGAAGCCGCGTTTTAGATACACATATAACCCGGCGATGTCTGCGAATGCTGAGTGTACAGGCCGATCTGAGACTGGTTCTCATTTGGAATCCTAAGGTCGACTTTTCTGAACGAAGCTGTCCAAAATGTTTGTTACATGGACTGATTCTTGCATTATTTAAGGATGTTTTGGATTCGTTCACAAAATTGCGAAAAGCGACTATTAGCCTCGTCATTTCTGTCTGTCTGTCTGTCCGCATTTAACAGCTCGGCTCCCACTGGACATATTTTCATGTAAATTGATATTTGTGTATTTTTCGAAAATCTGTCGAGGAAATTCAAGTTTTATTAAAATCTGGCAAGAATAACGGGTACTCTACATGAAGACCAATGTACATTTATGATAATATTGCCTTGAATCATTCTTAGAAAGAGAAATGTTTCATAAAAAGATGCAGAGAAAACCAAAACACACATTGTAACACATTTTATGTTCAGTAGCTTTTTCCAAAAATCGTGTCCTTTATGAGATGAAGTGGAAAAATATGGCAGAGCGGGTCAGACCACAGATGAAAATATGCCTCATGCGCATTGGATGCTGGACACCTAAGGCTACAAACACTCTCAGAACAATTTGAACGAAGTCATCCCGTTGTGTATTGATTCCGTATATTCACTTTATTATATATATTTCTGTCAACACAACTATATAATAAAAGCATAGGTTAAAGCGACATGTTTCGACTTTAAAAGTCATCGTCAGGCTAAGCTAAGAAACTTGAAGTTCTTTACAATGTGGCTTTGCGCATTTGGGATCCCAGACGGCTCACAATGTGTGCTGTGATTCGTACCGTGTGTATAACGTGACATATCTATTACACTATTGTACCTATATTGGGGTCAAGTATGTGACGTGTGTTAGCGTGCTGTTTCCTGGGACCGTTGTTCACTGATTGGGCTCCTGGTTGTTATGTCCGTTGTGGTTGTATTGGTTCTCCAGTTTTTTAGTTTGCCGGTGGATGGTTGCGTCTTGTCTAGTTCTGCAAGTGTGAACTGTAGAACTAGACAAGACGCAACCGATCCAAAACAGAAAGCAGTAACAGACTATGAAGAACAAGTGAACAGGCACCCCCCCCCCCTCCACCGGAAAACTAAAAAGCAGGATAACCAATACAACCACAACGGACATAACAACCAGGAGCCCAATCAGTGAACAACGGTCCCAGGAAATAGCACGCTAACACACGTCACATACTTGACCCCAATATAGGTACAATAGCATAATAGATATGTCACGTTATACACACGGTAAGAATCACAGCACATATTGTGAGCCATCTGGGATCCCAAATCCTCACAGCCACATTGTAAAGAACTTCGTGGTTCTTAACTTGGCCTGACGATGACTTTTTAAGTCGAAACATGTCGCTTTAACCTATGCTTTTATTGTATAGTTATACCGACTGAAATATGTATAATAAAGTGAGTATATACGCTCAGAACATGTAATAAATATTGCTTCTCCTCGGCAACAGTTGTTACGCGAACGCGCCCCAGTGTTAGGTTATACGTACATTGCCTCTGTAGTTTGTTAAATAAACAGTACGTTCTTGTCAGAAGAAAACTGAGAACATATATACCAAAATGAACACATTTAATAGTCAGTCGATTTGGTTACGTGTTTGAAGGCATAATTCTGCTATTAGCCCGGAAAGCCTGTGAGAAATAACGAAAGGTGTGTTATGATAGACGATAACATGGCTGAGATTCGAACATAGGCCTGTAGGTCTATACTTCTGCCGAATATAGCAACAGAGAGTTACCTGCGACCATTTCGGTGCCTAAATTGTAAGTGGAGGTTACTGGACGCGAAGAAAATTGAACATTTGCAAACCACTTACTGTGTTAAGAGGTGAGATGTGGGTAGACCGTAAGTGGTGCAGTGGTGATCGTGCGTTGTTAAGTGCCTCGAAACTATCTGTTGTCAGAGGACCCCATTTCTGCTTAACTGCCATTCTATCCACTGGCTGTTTCGTCTCGCGAACGATGAAACATTGCAGTATTAAAGGGGTTTAGTTTATTTTCCGCACTACCAGCCACTCCTAAGTACGCGAAACTCTTAATATTTCATTATGTGGAATATTTACATGTGCTGTTTAACGACGCTGTCAGTTACTGATGTTATATGTTGTCGGTGACAGCACAATGAACTAGCGCAGTGTACAGCGTCACTTTTTCACCAGAAATCCAAAGTAGGGCCTGGATCTGGCCCTGAGCCGGCGACAAACGACCTACACCTACAGCTGCGTGTTAGCCAGGGTACTTCAAAATATTGTTTTCATGCCACCGAACTACTTCCAGAAAGTATTTTTTCTTTACGAGTATCTACGAGTTCGTGTTTATTTTGCACCACATCTCGCAGAAATGAAGTTGGGAAATTACTAGTCCTGCGCCGGAAAGACATTTTCAAATTCGCAAGCCAGTGATATTGGAAAGAAATCTGTGAGCAATATCTTTCATACGGGTAATATGTAGAATTTTGAGTGGATGTGGTGTTCCGCATAAAATTTAGTAGTGAATTACAAACATTAGAAGCAACACCATCATACGTGTTTCGTCCAGTGCATGAATTTCATAGAGCACGGTGGTACCAACTGCTGTAATATTTAAAACTCTGACGTTTTTATGCACAGGGTACATGATGTGTTTGTTTTAATGGGCACTTGAAGAAAACAGAATTTCTTCCCTTAAGCAACAGTAATCAGTCTGTCTTCATGCAGGTTAAGCATTGTGTTTACTTTGATGTGAAATCTCGATTTTTTATATTGCGTGGTTGAAATTCATGCCTAAGAGGTTGAAGAGCTTTTTCTCCCTCTCCTTCCCCTTCTCACCTCTCCTTCGCCCTGTCAAACCTGTCTTCCTCTCTCACTCCCACTCCCTCCATCACTAGAAACTTCCCTTCCACCCCTCTTTCTCCCTCGCACCCTCGTCTCAACAGCCTGAGTTAGCCTAGGCCTACTGTACGTGGTTTCTCGATCACACTCGGACATACCACACACACTCTGTAAAACTTCTCTGGACGAATGATCCGTCGCAGTGGCCACTACCCGACAACACGACGGAACACTAGGTATAAACACACTGTGTTCACTCTGACAGTATACGTGGTATTCTTAAAATGGTTTATTCCGCTGATGAATATAAAATTCAGATTTTATTGAGATGTTTGCGACTATCTGAAACTTTTGTTGATGTGGTAAATGTTTAAAGAAGTAGGTTCTAAAGAGATAATTTCCTATCGCCTTCTTGATTAAATTGTCCAGTCGTGGGTCAATTCTGTACATGCATTAATGAACATAAACTGTGAAGTATGAGCCACCCCACATGTGTACGTAAGCCTACTGACAATTGGCGTTCACTTTTCTATCCATCGTCTTATACTATGGCATGTACTGCATTCAAAACAGTTTGAGTGCCACTTCTAATAAAGAGGAGTTGTTTCTCAAGTAGGCACGAGTAGTAAGGGTGCCATTTGGGGACGGAGTGGCGTCACAGTCACGTGATGTAAATAAACATGGCGGCGGGGTCAATGACGTCTGGTTCGGAAGTGACGTCACATGTAAAAAAATATGGCGGACGACCTTGCCCCGGGCGGTCACGTGATATAAACAAATGACGTGATATGTAAACAAATATGGCAGCCAACCTTGCCCAAGAGGTCACGTGATGTAAACAAATGACGTAGAATATGAACAAATATGGCAGATGACCTAATTATGTCAGACAGTGTGGCGCTTTAACCTAACTTTAACCTCTGATATGTAAACAAATGACGTCACATGTAAACAAATATGGCGGACGACTTTGCCTCCGGCGGTCACGTGATGCAAACAAATGACGTATAATTAAACAAATATGGCGGATAACCTAAATATACCAGACAGTGTCAGGTCGTGTAGGACCAGTTTGGCGCCTTAACCTAACTTTAACCTCCGATATGTAAACAAATGACGTAGTATGTAAACAAGTATGGCGGTTGACCTAATTATATCACACAGTTTGGCGCCTTAACTTTAACTTTTGATGTGTAAACAAATATGACAGCGATCACGCGATGTAAACAAATGACGTAGTATGTAAACAAGTATGGCGGATTACCTAATTATACCAGACAGTGTGGCGCCGTATTGGACGAGACAGTTTGGCGCCTGCCGCTATTTTGAATGACCGCTAACCTAAGTTTAAAATCCACCATTTTTCAATATGTATACTAGCGCGGCATTTTTAAATTTGTTTAACCTAACTTGAAAATTGAATTACCACCTGCCGCCATTTTGAATAAATCTGCTGGCGCGCCACTTTTAAATTAAACGTAACTTTGATGTCCTCCATTTTTAATATGGCTACCGGCGCACTATTTAAATTTGTGTTAACTTTAAATTTGAATTGGCTCTTTCCGCCATCTTACAATATGGCTACCGCCGCAGTATTTTTAAATTTGTATTAACCTAAATTTAAATTTGAATTAACGCTTTTCACCATTTTACAATATGGCTACCAACGCGGTAGTTTTACATTTGTGCTAAACTAACTTTAAATTTGAATAGGCGATTTCCAACATTTTACAATATGGCTACCAGCGCGCTAATTTTAAATTAAAACCTAACTTTAAATTTGAATTAGCGCGTTCATCCATCTTACAATATGGCTACCCGCGCGCCTTTTTAAAAATATTATAATTTTGAAACATAACTGAAACATTATATGGACTTATATGTTTGAAAATATTTGGCTGAAGCGGTAAGTTGCCGGACTCATAATTGAAAGATTCTAGGTTCGAAATCTGCTGCTTTAACAATCTCATTTTAAAGGTTCCTATCCCAGATATATTGTAATAAGAAAAATGAAGACACAATTTTTTAAATTTATAAATATAAACAACGCAAGTTATCCCTTTTTATTTTTTTACACTTACTTAATTATCAGAGTATGGTTTGGTAGCCGACAGAAGGTTGCTTGCGGTGTGATTAAAAACGCGTAAATTTTGTAATACATATTTTGTTTTACACTTGCAAAGAATTGTTTTACTTAGAGGATCGTCTAGAAAGTAAATTCATTTATTTTATTAACACACTGCGATTTTACACACAATTTACAACTGCACTGAGGGTCCGAATGCATGCAGCGAGAACGTTTACTACAGAGCGGTATTTTGTTGCCAAATAAGTCTTTTGGACGATGTAGGTAACATAATCTGGTGTACAATTTGCAGTTAGTCAATCGCCTAGGCCTCTTTTCGAATATATAATTCCATGCAATGTTTAAGTTGTTTCAAAATAATAATATTTAAAAAAAAGGCGCGCTGGTAGCCATATTGTAAAGTGTTTGAAAGCGCTAGTTCAAATTTAAGTTAGGTTTTAATTTAAAACTAGGGCGCTGATAGCCATATTGTAAAATGGTGGAAAGCACCAATTCAAATTTAAATTTAGGTTAGCACAAATTTAAAACTGCCGTGTTGGTAGCCGTACTGTAAAATGGTGAACAGCGCCAATTCAAATTTAGAGTTAGGTTAACACAAATTTAAAAATACCGCAGCGATAGCCATATTGTTAGATGGCGGAAAGAGCCACTTCAAATTTAAAGTTAACACAAATTTAAATAGTGCGCTGGTAGCCATATTCAAAATGGCAGACTTCAAAGTTAGGTTTAATTTAAAAGTGGCGCGCCAGTAGATGTTTTCAATATGGCGGCACGTGGTAATTTGAGTTGTTGAGACAAATTGAAGAATCCCGCGCTAGTAGCCTTATTGTAAAATAGTGGATTTAAACTTAGGTTAGTGCTCATTCAAAATACCGGCAGGCGCCAAACTGTCTCGTCCAACACGGCGCCACATTGTCTGCCATAATTAGGTCATCCGCCGTATTTGTTTACATACTACGTCATTTGTTTACATCCCGTCATCGCCGTCATATTCGTTTACATCAAAATTTAAAGTTAAGGCGCCAAACTGCATATTTGTTTACATGCTACGTCATTTGTTTACAGATCGGAGGTTAAAGTTAGGTTAAGGCGCCAAACTGGTCCTACACGAAGTCACACTGGTATAATTAGGTTATACGCCATATTTGTTTTAATGCTACGTCATTTGTTTACATCACGTGACCGCCGGGGGCAAATTCGTCCGCCATATTTGTTTACATGTGACGTCATTTGTATTTGTTTACATATCAGAGGTTAACGTTAGGTTAAAGTGCCACACTGTTTGGCATAATTAGGTCATCCGCCATATTTGTTTACATTCTACGTCATTTGTTTACATCACGTGACCGCCTGGGTAAGGTTGGCCGCCATATTTGTTTACATATTACGTCATTTGTTTACATCACGTGACCGCCCGGGGCAAGGTCGTACGCCATATTTGTTTACATGTGACGTCACTTCCTTTACAGACGTCATTGACCCCGCCACCATGTTTGTTTACATAACGTGTCTGACGTCACTTCCGTCCCCAAGTGTCACCCTTACTAGTGGCACGACGCTACAGAATGCCGCTATGTTTGTTCTGACTCTCAACATATATTTCTGTGTCATGCAAATAAAGGACATAAATAGTCTGAGAATGTTATTACATTGTAAGATAATACCTTCCAATTTTCGCGAATCATTTATCAGGCATAAAATGAAATACTGTGGACTGATTCCGAGACTTGACATTTGTCTTGTGTTACACACAGAAATGAAACAATCATGAATCCCTTTGTTGCTACCCAGAATTTCGAAACTGTCACGCAGTATATCCATAAAATTGATGGAAAGGTGGAGATTAAATGCGGATTACGACAAAGGATAACCCAACCATACGGTTTACTCTACCGAAGGAAGTGTATTGATACACAGTCGTGTTTCTACGGAGGTACTTCAGAAATCCATTATTCCGCCAATCGCAGAGCCGAGTAGACTGGAGTGGCTCTTAGACCTATATTGGAGAAAGTCCTGGTTCAAATCTAGAGTGGGCTTCCATGACTTTTTATCAGAATGTCTAATGGAATGCGGAGACAGTACCTGTACGTGGGATGTTACCGTATCCTCCGCAATACCATTTAATATCCTCTTATGATCACCTTTCATTTTCTTTCCTAAAGTAATGATTCGTGTCTAAAACTGATATTTGTACGGACAGAATACGGTATAAGAGCAATCATACCTCTACCAGCACGTTTGGTTTCCTGCACGGGCTATTGAAGGCTTCCTCACAGTGATACTGTTGCTTTGCTTGAGAGCTTGTCCTTCTGAAGGGTAAGGCAAACTTAAGGCGAGGTGGCAGAGGACGAGCTCGGATCCATTTCCTGGGCACACATCATTGAGTGAGAGAGAACGCAAACATGGCGCACTTCGGTGCCGTAGTGCTCGCGGCAAAGTAAATGTCCTCTTTTTAGGAATACTGCTGGGGTGGCCTGATTTACCGGCATTGTACTTGTCTGCGGTTTAGAGTAGACGCTTTGTGTACCTCAGTATTACACGTAAATATAATGCCTATAGAGTTATTGTCATGTAAAATGTTGTCATATTATTTTCAGATCGCTATAAAGAATTCCTGTAGCAGGTTGGTAATTGCAAAATACAGAAAGAGGTGAAGGATGAGTTGAAGCAGAACGAATGTAATGTATTTGCAGAAATAAAGATTGCAGCAGCAACTGGGGCGATATCTGGGGCCATGATTCACCGTCAGATTGTGCCACTCGATCAGTAAATGTGCCATAAATCCTTTTCGTATGCTAAAAGGACCAACTTGAATTTCGAGAAGAAAATGGTATTGGCTTTTACAAGTTGAATCTTTAGACTAGAAATCTATCACATAGAAACATACCCCCTTTGCAGAAGAAAAATGACTTTATTTTGTGCGGAAGGCAAAGGGGCGGATTGTTGGAGAACTTATAGTTACTTTTCCACTGGAAATGTTTTTTTATTACTTGCTAAATACTAAATTTATTTAATTCATATCTCCAGTAATTTTTGGGAGGTGGGATCACATGTATTTTCTTGAATGCGTGAATAATGCCTGATAAGCTCTGCTCGTCGTGTATGTATATATTTATGCCCGGAAGACCTTCATTTTGGGGGTTCATTTCTTCTGGGATGTGATATTTGCGTGTAGTGCCTTCACGGTCAGGGTTCTAGAGTTTCGAGTACTCGGAGTTCTAGAACCTTGCATACGTTCTTCGAAATGTCTGAAACGGATAACCTGTTCACACAGTGTCATATCCCAGAAGAATAGAGTCCTCAACCACACCGCAAAACTGAACCTGAACAGCACAGGTTGCACCACACGTTTAAGGAACTCAAATACTAGAGTGTTGTCGTAAATCCTTGAGTAGGCACATCTACGTTTTGTGATGTTTGTCTTCAGAAGGATCCAGCAGTTTATAAATCCCTATAGTTCCTAATCGACGACAAAGGAATTCGGTTGTTGTGGGGAACATTATTGTGATATAACAGTTGTTTCCTTGGGGTAAAAAAATAAATTTGTGCATATCAACACCCCGAAGGCACAGGGCGGGGTGGAACTTTAAGTTCACTCATATTTTACCTCGGTACTAGATGGACATGAGTGGTCAGCTTGAAGCTCCGGCATATTTACTACCTGGGACAGTTTCATTGACTCGGGGGCTGGATGGGACCCAGAGGTGGTCTGGGCGATTTGCAGAATAGAGACTCTCTCGCTCTTGACGAGAATCGAACAATCATTTCTCGGCCATCCAGTCTGTAGCGCAGTTACTCTGCCGATTGCGCTATCCCGGATTTTTTCCCCCTTTAGTTTTCGATATTTTGTTCCGGGAGTTCTATATTCCTACAAAATTTCTACGTTATTCTCCCATTTCAATTTCTAGCTTTATGTCGATTTTTGTGTTTTTTGTTGTTGTGGTGGTGGTGGTGGTGGTGGTGGTGGTGGTGGTGGTGGTGAACCCTTTATTAAACCGAACAAAGACTGTATCCGGTGTTGTCTCTTTTTTTCCATGGCGCAACAGCCCCTAGTGGGCTAAGGCCTCCTCATTGTCGAGAATTCATGATTACACTCAGAAACAACACGGTCGGTAGGACTCCTCTGGACGAGTGATCAGTCCGACGCAAAGACCACTACCTGACAACACACAACATTCACATGAGACAGACATCCATGCCCCCGACGGGATTCGAGCCCACAATCCGAGCAAGCGAGCGGCCGCAGATCCACGGCTTGGACCGCGCGGCCACTGGGATTGGCCCAACCTCTTAGGTAGTCTAAATTGCGCTTCTGGTACTGAATACGAACGGTAAAACTGTTATGTCTGTCTTTAAAACCTTATGTTTTCTCGTGAAAATCGCGAAAATAACGCGGGACATATCACAACGTGCATAAAAGGGGTACATGATATCAACATAGTGCCAGTCCATTCGGTTGTTTCGTATCGTAATCTACTCAGCAGGTTTTTATGAAATTTAGTGTTTTGTGGTCTACATAATACCTTTCGTAGGAATTAAATTTTACCGGTCACATATGACTTCTAGTTTAGTCCAAGTTCGTGTAGAAACTGTTAAATTAATTCACAATAATACGGAAATTTGAAACATAATATGCAATAGATGTACTGGTCGTGTAATAAAATATGTTTGTTGAACCATCGAGTCATAGGAGGATCAGCAAGTAGAGGAACGGGACGTATATGGAAGGCAGTGGCCATTGTCTAATTAAGCTTGGCTTCTATCCCAGGATTTTCTTGGAGGCACTGATGAAAACCACGAGAGTATTCGTCCCGGTAGAGACTTCAACCGGATACCTCCAGAGTACAAGACTGTAATATTAGCTCTTGAGCTACAGCGCAACTTGCTGGTTAACGTAGCTTTCATTGATGTACAGATTTTGTTTGAAATATTTTCCAATAAGATGGATATTTGATGAAATTTAAGGGCGTAGGAACTATCTTCTCAAACACGTTGTTGTTGGAATGAGATGTTAAGATAGAAGTGATGGGAAGGCGAGAAAGAAGACTTAGGCGGCTGCTGGACGCCCTTATGGAAAGGAGAGGCTACTGGAACTTGGAAAAGGGAAGCACTAAATCGCAGTTTGTGGAGAACTTGCTTTGGAAGAGGCTATGGACCTGTCGTAATATAGACTGCAGAATGAATGAATGAATGCACAGCCGTGGTGTGTTCACTGTGACTGACTTTGAAACAGGGAGTTTGATTCTATGGTATATGACCAGAACAACGCAGGCAATGGACGTATAACGTAACTTCGGGGCAGTGGAAAAACAATAAATATTATATATTCTGACTGTTCCCCTAACCTTTTTTATCCAACATGCGAAACGCATGCGCCATATTGTATTGTCATCTGTGGTCTGTCAGGCTATTCCATATTTTTTAACTTCGTCCTATAAATGGCACGATTCTCGGGAAAAAAATTGAACATAAGATGTGTGTTTTTTTATTTCTCTGCAACTTTTACCTGAACTATTTCTCATTAGAATAAAAATTGAGATATGTTAAAAATGTACATAGGTCTTCATGTGAAGTACCCGTTATTCGTGTAAGATTTTTTTAATAAAGTTGAATTTTCGCGACGGATTTCGAAAAACCCTCGAATGTGAAATTTAGACAATCTATCCAGTGGAAACCGAGTTGTTCCATGCGGGCGAAAGGGCGGACAGACAAACATGACAAAGCCATTAGTTGCTTTTCGCTATTTTGCCAATGCGCCAAAAAATGGAGCATACCTTTCTGCGCTCTTTTGCTACTGCTAGTTCTTGAAGCCTGTCAATGATTTGTAAGTTCGGAGGTTGCCATGAATTTTCCGTGTAAATATGTTTAACCATAAATGGCAGTTGAATTTTTTCCGGAACATTTTCGATAGATTTGATATGCGTTGTATAACATAGGGCGATAGATTTTTTCTGCCATATGCAATATGCAAAGACGAGAGAGAGAGAGAGTAGGGCGTGGATGGAGCCTAACATATCACGAAGAGTGGGGTCCCAGTTGTTCCAACTGCCATATTTCTTTACATGCATCCGACGCATCTCGCGGTCCCAACGATCCTCGTGTGAGCTATGAGCTACAGTTTTATTTAGAGCCTGTACTTTTATCTTGCGTTATCAGCAGTGAAACAGTTCAAAAATGTTGCTAGAAACTGAGGGCAGTGGATGAGTGTGTAGTTACTGTTCACATATTTACCCCGAGACAGCTAAAAAGTTTTTTTTTGTTCGTGAGCATGATGGTTTGATATGTTAAGGGCACTATTTCTGTGTATTTTACGCTCTGTGGTGATTTATACTTCGGTGCTTTAGAACGTCGAGGTATTAATGTAGGAAAGTGATCTGCGTATGCAGGGCTGTCCAACGTTGTGTATCTCAAGCCATTTTATCGCACCACGTGTAATATACGTCTAACATCTGCTGCTAAAATAGCCTCTACACTTTATATAAAATCTCACTACACATGTAGGGCTGTAGAGCATAGGCTAACAACAAATGGCGTGTTTGAAATTATTGGCCCTTATCTTAACCAGGGATACGTGTAACCAGAGTTATTATTTGAGGTGAGTTTGTATATGCAGTTGTGAAGCATATGAACTGAACATAAAGGAATATACCGCCGATAACAACTGTATTTATGTGTTTATTTTAATATATCATATACGCATGTTTTGGCCCTAGTCATCGTCAGGTATACCGATATATACTTACTTACTCCATGGTGCAGAGTCCTTGTTGAGAAGCTAACTGGTTTGCAGCTAGTCAAGAAATTCCCCACATTTCACGGAACCCGAAGGTTCATTACAGCACTCACAAGCGTCCGCCACCTGTCTCTATCCTGGGCCAGCCCAATCCAGTCCATATACCCACATCCCACCTCCTGGAGATCCATCCTAATAT
>Ga0123354_10003062_pt1 | contig 22799 bp, 13 predicted proteins | sample TergutLab28metaG_2_FD_97872 | JGI IMG/M metagenome (GOLD analysis project Ga0123354, IMG submission 97872) | Labiotermes labralis P4 segment gut microbial communities from Petit-Saut dam, French Guiana - Lab288 P4 | ecosystem: Host-associated > Arthropoda: Insects > Digestive system > Gut ... | reverse complement strand
TCTGCACTTTACCCCCGGGAAAGACCCGGTACCCATTTTACAGGAGGCTGGGTGGGCCCCAGGGCCGGTCTGGATGGGCAGAAAATCTCATCCCCACCAGGATTCGATCCCGGACCGTCCAGCCCGTAGTCAGTCGCTATACCGACTGAGCTACCCGGCCCACACAAGAAGCAATAGGAACCATTAAATTACTGTTTTTTATATATTTTTGCACTGTTCATTTCTGTAACAGTCATCGTTTAAGTAGGTACTGTGGGATATTACACATCACACCTAGCTGTAACAGAATAAACTGTGGATGATGCATTCATTCTCAATAATTCATTTGCTATAGTTTTTATGAAAATGTATCCATTTAAGTGAAAGTTCACCTTAATAAAAATATTCAGTATGACTACATCAATTTGAACAAATTTATGAACCACTGGTAACAGCAAAATTCTAATACCAGATTCTGTCAGTTCTTATACTGTTAGGACAAAGTAGGCATAAACATTTTTATATTTCATTCACTAACTTATGGCAGAGGTTTTTCAGAGACTTCTCTGGAGAATATTTTAAACTTTACCGTCAGCTGTATACAATTATGTTTAATGCACTGGAGGTAGGCAGTATGCTTGTCACCCATAAACACCTCAACAGAGGAGTAAAAATGGAAATACTGGACTTTGATGTTTCAAGAAATATGTTCCTAATTTAAAGCTGATGGGGCTACAATTCAGATATAAACTTATGCTCAACAATACAAATGTGCTATTTAACAAGCACAAAGGGATGATGTTGCCCAAATAGAAATGTGGTCACAGCAATAAAGCTGCTGCTTCTTCTTCTTCTTTGAAATTTCACTCACCACTAAATAAGAACATCAGCTTCTGAAGGTGATGTGCATTACCTCATGCATGAGGAAGAAGAATCCATCCACAGATGTCAAGTCTGTAATTACAGAGATCAGGAGAAGTGCAGTTAAAAATAAACATGTTTAATGTGGGTTGCATTACTTTTGGATCAAACCTGTAGAAAATGGTGGGCTAGTATTCCTTATCTGACTGCATAAGGAAAACATCAGGTTGTAATGTGGCTTACTGCAAGAACTGAACGCATACATGCAATTATTTTTCACAAGACATGAAGACAACATAGGGGTCACAGTCACCAAGAATAATGACGATGACCTTGGTATTCATCTCCATTCGAGCTACATAATGGGCTTCAGTAAAACCGTTCCTGCATAGCTGTACATTCGCTGTCTGTGCCTTTCTTGTTTAACATATTAAAAATGCATACTGCTGAAGATATTTGTCACTTTTGTTTGTCCTAAGCCTTTCTTTTTCTTCTGTGTACAGCCTGTCAAGACTTCCAGTCCTTATGCACACCTCTTCCTTTCCTCCCTCCTGCCTCCTGACCAAGTGGAAGAGTACTGAATATCACACCGAAACAAGCCAATTCCCTCAATACTTGTGACAAAATGACCTATATATATATATATATATATATATATACATATATATATTACATCCATTTAAATCACATATAAATATCTGAAACCAAGCTCATCCTAAAATTCCTTCTACCGTAACAGGGATGAAGATTTTCATGTTTCATGGTTCCAGCATTTAGGGACTTGCAAGAGAAATTTAACTTTCCAAATGACCTCTACACTTCCAACCTTCCTTCTGTTACCTTTAAACACATTGAGTTCATCAATCTCATCGGGGTCAATTTTTTCCAATTCCTCTGGATCCTCCTCATCACCATCTTCATCTATCTTCTCTTCTTTCACTTCATCGTCACTGTCCTCTTCAGAACTGGGAGGAGGACGTGGTATATTACGGCGTGAACGTCCTCTCCTTCTTGCAACTACTGGCTGTTGATGTGAACTTTTCTTAGGCTGCAGCATTTTTCTTCTTCTTGTAAGACGCATGGGTCGTTCATTAACGCTACCGTGTTTTGACTCTCTAATATGTGGTAGTGGAGGTAGCTCTGAAATATATTAATTATATCTTCCATAACTTATACTTTTCATGCAAAACCAGTCTGTCCATTTAAAGGGTTTTAGAGCAACAATAAATATACAGTTTATGGGATGAAGACTTTTTTTTGTGGTAAAGTGTTACTCAAGATTAAGACAATTGTAAAATATTACGCAAAACTGCAATAAAGTATGGGTGTGCATGTATCTGCTTCCAGATGTGAAGGGTAGTAGAGAGCATGATGAAGCCAGCAAGCAAGTACCCAAGTATGGACTTTCAGCAAGAGGCCATCCACCAGATAGCACACTGGGAAGAAGTAACCCCCCACCACCACCACTGTAAAATAATGTTACAAATGGTTGTGCACTGCATTTGGTTAGCTCAGTACACATTCTAGGTGTAAGTTCCTGGTAATAAATTTTGGAGTTCTATAAAAGGTGCGGAACTTTGTCATCACCTGAATGACTGTCACTCTCACAAGGGCTTTACTGACTGAATGAGACAATCAGTCAATTCAGCGATCTGTCACTGAATTTGCATCAAGTAGGCCCAAACAAGGATAAATTCTGGTAAAATAAAAATATTTTCCAATATCACAGAACGATACTTCATTGAAAAAGAAATTTCCGAAAACCTTTCCACGCATATATATGCAATGAAACAACACAATATATGAGTATTGTTACTCATATATTGGCACCGTCATCAGCGTCTTTGTTGCCTGTTTAGATTCTACATATGTCTGGCAAAACATACTAATTCACTGGGCATTACGTATGCCCACAAGTGAACTAATCTCAATATACACAGAGTCAAGGTGTAAAGGCCATCAGTCACACATAACTTTCCTATTATTATATAAATTTAATGTGACATGTTCCAGCTAAAGTAGAAAAAGCCATCATCAAGCAAAATTAAGAGTACCAAATTAAAATTATAATCTTTAATGTAACTTACATGATACGTTTTCTTTGGTGCTCTAACTTTGCTTGATGATGGCTTTTTATACTTAAGCTGAAACATGCCACATTAAACATATAAAATCACATAACATACAATGTAAGTTGTCATCAAGGGACTGTATCACTTTACTCTGTGCACCTTCACAAAGGGTTATCTCTCCCAAAGATAACCACATGTTACATGATGGAGGACAAACAGTATTGGCAACCAGGAAGTAATATGAAGAGAGAGCCAGATAATGCGTATTACCATGCCGTTAGCTGCAAAGGCCCTTCAAGTAGTAGAAGGTCAAACCAGTTCACACAGGTACATTACAAAAACTCAGTGTACACAAAATGACAAAATGCATAGCTAACACAAAGGTATTACAAGACGCAGGACATAGGTCACAAAAAAGGTGGTGGCAGTCAAGTTTTTGGAAACATTTTCAGTGCAGTATTATTATCAAAGTAAAGCTCTACAAAGATACTGCAATTATATAGGACATAAAATAAAAAGGCAAGAGTGAAAAAAAAATATTGTACTAAAACAAAGTGTCATTCATCATCTAGTCAATGCCTATGAATGGCAAAACCATTCTTGTAGTCTGCAAGTCCAGTCCTTTTACTTCGACTTAGTATAAGTGAAATGTAGAGTTTAACCTGTCCATAATTTTAAAAATCTGTGACGATGATGATAATAATATACAAACTAGGAGAACCTTTTTAAAATATGCGCTAAACAATGTTACCAATTAATTATTTTACTAATAGGGATGGCACAACTCTCAGCCTGTTTATATAAGGAATTATTTTCTTGCACTCACCAGGTATACTGCGATCATCATCAGTACTATTGACTTTAGTATCAACATGAGAATCACCATCTGATACCAGAGTAACATCTAGTGGAAGCTCCATTAATTCATCTTTAATCTCAATGTCATCGGGGTCATTTTTCACGTGAACTCCGTCTTCATTCTTTGTTTCTGCAACCTTTTATAACACAAAATGCTCATTATTAGGTACATCTATTCACTGTAATTTAAACTAACAACGTTAACAGTGCTGACCAAATACCAGTGGTCCTGCCGACACGTTGGTGCTCTTCATTTGAATAAGAAGCCCTAAAGTATGCTGTACCCGATTGGCTCTCTCCGCAAATTTGTGATAGTCTTCTAACCGTGCACGACAAGGCCTGCAGACCTTCTTTGGCAACATATCATCTTTAGAGACCTGAAATAGAGAAATGTGGATACTACTATTGCACACCATTTCTAATATAACGCATGTCACCCATATCTGCCGAGATTTTATAACAATAGTTTTCTAAACGTGCTGCATCATCCAATTAAGTTTACGTTTAGGTGGGGAAGAAAGCTTTATTAAATCCAGCATATTAAGAGGGAAGAGTGCGTAACACAACAAAAGTCTATAGGTAGAGGGCATAGGTAACACATCTGTTCTCACTTCTATTCTTAAACACTGAATGATTTTCTCTTCAAGACACAAATTAACGCCTTCGGAGCTGTATATAACAACGCCATTTTTTGCTTCTACAGCACAAAGCCGACAGAAGTCCGCAATCGACTTCTCACACGGAGCCATTTTCTTTTCACTGTTGACTTCAGCGACACCTGTAATCAAGCCAGTACACTACTTTAACCACAATAGCATGGCATAGATTATAATCTGTCTACCTATCTATTACAAAGGGATCCGGACAAAGTCGTGGAACTATAAATCGTTGTAGGCATATGGTGCATATCCATGAAGGTATTTCCTCAATATATTATACCGGTGTTTTATATTGGTAATACGTGATTACATGGTTTTAAGTTGCTGTATAGTCTTGCAATGAATTTTTGATTCTGTGTTGTGTGTAACTTCCGATTTATGAAACTATTTGTAAGCGATATAATAGCAAAATTTGTATGTTTAGAGGAATGTGAAGTACTTGTACAGATAGGTAGTATCACAAAAATACCGTCTAGTGTTTATTCATACTATCCGTGCACTTCGTCCTTCGTAACCAGGCACCGTAGAAGTCACAGATCATCTGGTAGAAGTATGCGTAAGGTAAACTTGTACTCGAATCAAGGCATGGTATCTAGTGTTCTCTGCCTAAAATGTTGTTGATATACGTATATTTCCTTATAGATGGCAGAGAAATGTACTTGGTCAAGGAAGTGTATCACTTCGCGGTACTTTTGATCTGTGCTGCTGTGTGGCATAAGATCTGTGTAAGTAGTTCAGGTGCCAAGGAACAGGAATTCAGAAACGCGTGCTGCTAGCCTATACAAGCAGGTGTTATTATTTGGTGGAAACTCGTATAATGTCCTAAACCAAAGACAGTGTTTCGCGGTGTACGACGTAGCTGAATGTTCACCATTCCTTTTGGCTTCGAAATATAAACACGGATTCTTATGTTCTTGCTCATGTAAATGTAGAACGTCAGAAAGAAAAGTACCCAAAAATAAAAGTTTATAACTCAAAACTGATTTTAGATAGCTACGAATACCAGTAGCATATCTAAAACACATTGAATTTTTTTACCTTAAAGATAATTATTGTCGCTCGCTTTGTGGGCATCAGAAATTTCTGAATTATATATTATAACGGCCATGCACAATAAACATATAGCCAATTAAAGAAGCTCCGTAATTATGTTTAACAAAACATAATTCCTTTGGTTAGGAAAGTAAGGGGACTTAGTAGTATCCACTACAGAAATTTATCCAAGGATCCCCTGGGAACTGGTCGTGTATCCTACACTTTGGGAACCAGTTACACACCTCATCTCGAGATCAGAGTGACACACAGTGATCCATATGTGGCTACATATCACGGATTATCTGAAATATGGAATTAAAGGGTCAACGTGAATGTTCTTGAGAGGAGAAGGTTCTATGTTTCTATTTTCTGTGACAACATGGCCACTTGGAAAATTTTGCGGGAATTATTGAAGACAAAAAAAATCCACTCCAATTCCATTACAATTGCTTTGAAGTTTTAGAGTGTGATTTATGATATAACACCATCCTGTTGTGTTGCTGAACAAGGGCTTGTCTTATATTACATGTGGGAAGTAGGTGAAGTTCTCGCAAGTGATGCTGTTACTGAAGACTGGAACAGCGAAATATTAAACATTTACACAACGATAAACCAACCAACATTATACCAAATGATTATTATACATGCGAGTGTGTAATTGTGTTTAAGTAGTGTTTTTGATTAATCGTATCGACTCTAATGGTATGAGCAGTTAGGCCAAACAGCAGACTACCGATGTAGGCTAACGGTCGCAGACATCAAGGACCAAGGTGAGTTCGTTATTTTGCACTAGTTATGCTGACAGAATTGCTGCTGAGGAGAATATCTATCTAAATAATCTAGCCACCGGTTGCTAGAGTGGGTTCGTGTGAACATGGCAATGCACCTACGGGATCCATAAAATACGGGGAATTCTTTGACAACCCGAGGGACCCTTAGCTTCTGAAGAAGGAATGAGGTCCATGTAGTCAAACTACGGTATCGAATCCCATGGGCGCGGGAACATACAAAGCATTTTAATGGAGTAAAAGGCTTGTGAATCCGTAGTCTTGAAATATTTGTAAATTTGTCTGCAAACGATCAGAAGAAGCATTTTATGTATATTAAAATTATGTGACTGCGGAACCGTAAAATCCTTATGAGTTTTTTCTCCTAGCCTTGACAAAGATCTGTAGAAATTTGTATGTTTGGTTGACCGTGCATCCTAATGGAATGATGCTCTTTTTTTAATTACCAACTTGATGAAGAAATTCTTTATTTTAATACATTTATTATACTTCTCTACATGTTTCGAGCACGATTATGCTCATCTTCAGGAGGACAGATTGTATATGTACAGCATCTGGTACCGTCACTCCCTTTAGGTAACTGTTCAGTACACAGTCACCTAAAGAGAGTGACGGTACCAGATGCTGTACATATACAATCTGTCCTCCTAAAGATGAGCATAATCGTGCTCGAAACATGTAGAGGAGTATAATAAATGTATTAAAATAAAGCATTCGTGCATCAAGTTCGTAATAAAAAATACTAACGAAGATCTGTAGATTGCGGCTTGCGGTAATGGAAAGGCTGCCGATTATTGTTTTGTACATTGTAATGGAAATATGGAATTCTGTAAATGCACGAAAACAGATTGCAGGATTTGGGATCCTGAAGGGCCTAATTTTGATTATGAATATTTCCCCAAGCACTGTTTACAAAGTTTTAAAATATACGAATTTTATGTTATGTACGAACTTTCTTGCACCCGACAAACTATGCGTATGAACTCGTATGAAAATCCCGCCCCTGTCGGGATCGAGAACGCGATCGTTCAGCCCATTGCCAAGCTTCGGCATGTGTAATGTACGTGCTGTACCTACTCCATAATAGCGTATGTGTCATGCAATCTAGCGAATGCTCCCGACACCATGTTGTACATTGGTTGCGCGTTCATCCGCTAGATTGCACATGTAACCAAATCGCAACATGAATGTTTGACAGGGTAAGTTGTACGTCAAGTGAACAACTGTATCCAATTGGAAGTGCACAGATTTACCAGTGTATTTTTCTCAATCTTGCTCGCGGCACTTGCCTTCATATGATTTATTGTACATACAGATTGTTATAAATCCTATAAGCATCGCATCATAAATATGTACGGATATATAAATTGTGGTGTGCACCATTGTTTCTGTAATGTCCAATTGTTACACCGATTACGCGTGTGAAGTTCCCTTTTGTTTGGTTCATGTAAACGGCGTCGTGTAGGAATAGACGGCTAGTACGTGCTGTTTGAACCGAAGCTAATGTTTCCTGCGCTTGGGCGCCAGCTGTTGAATCGTGGCTCTCAACTCCCACCGTCTTTCGCCCAAAAGAATGTTAAAATTCTTAAATATATACATATATAATGTATGAGAATACGAGTATCTATTATACGTAACATATATATATATTTTTTAACGTTTTTAATTTTGCGCCTCTAAATTTACTGGTCCTGGGGCAGGAGTGAGTGTTACAGCTGTGCTTTAGCGAGGGGGCATAGTGGGAATTATCCCCATTAAGCATACACAGCCTGATTAAATTTATTGTATTTATTAAATGTGATAAGCAATGCAAACTTTGTCGTTTGTTTATTTTTATATAGCGAGCCCAACTTTTTTTTTTTTTTGTATTGTAATGTGTCTGGTTCACCGAGTATCCAGACAGTTTTATTCTCTAAAGGGCCTCATACACTCTGAGTTAAAATGTGCAGTTTAACTGTGTAAAAACTGCACGAAAAACTGAACTCAATGTTCTCTGGGACAGCATAGATTTCCCATCAGGTTTGTCAGTTTTTTTTGTCAGTTCTGTGTGTCTTCTTGTGCGTATGACTATGGCGGATAAAAACAAGGCTGTCGTTTGCTGTTTGCTAGCCACATTGGCCACAACGTTATCTGAAAAGAAGAAAAGAAACCGTACAATGTGGAGTAAGAAGTGGAATTTAGAAAATAATATATCATGAGATTCTCATCTGCTGAATGAATTGCTAGAAACGGATGTGCTTTGAGATGATGCCATCGTGGTGTCGGCAGGTAAACTGAGGAAACTGTGGGATTATCTGAGTGAACTGCGCAGTTCTCTGTGTGAAAGACGACTGGAAAGGACAGTTCTGAGACCTACGCTATTGCCTGTTAAAACGGCGCAATTAACTCAGTTTTTCCGTCAGGTATGACGTAACACAGTAAAATCGTTCAGTTTAACTGAGAGTGTATAGGGCGCTTAAGTTTCTGTGTTGCGTTTTGCACGAAATAGAAAGTTCATATATAGTCGATTTGGATCCTACTCTTAGATTAATAAGTAAGTGAATCTTACTTCACTGCGTCGTTTGAGACTTTCACAGCGTTGCGATCAAGTTTAAAAACTTTTGGCGTTGAAGCTATGTCGACTGGTTAAAAGTTATCGACGTTTCGGACGAATTCGCTGCCCTTTTGTTTAGGTTATATCCCAGAAGACTTCTGCTGTCGCCGATTCTTGCTTCGCATTTACACTAATCCCAGAAAGAAATTCTTGTGTCCTGACTAGGAGACAGCACTTAAATGTCATGTCAGTTGCAATAAATTCATCATCCTCTGCCAGCAGGATGGCGATAGCAGATCAAGAAACTCTACCTCATCCGAAGGAAGGAGACATACAGACATCGACCTTAGCAGGATAATGAAAGAACCTTGCAACGTCATTATTTTCATATGTCTGATACAGTTTAGGGGGAGGATACAAAATAAGAGTCAGAAGCAAAAAATAGGTCAATAATTTAATTAATGTGAGAGGTGATTTTGAGTGTGGATGCTGATCGTAAATTGGAGAAGTGTTTTTATTTGTATTCTGTAATTCCTAAAAATGACAGGATAGTGCGCTGACGTCGTCCGTGTCTTATCTGTACTGCTACTTTTGCTACAACCGAGGGATTTCTGTTTTTCGGAGTCTTGTCAGACAATATTACAAAAAATTAAGAAAAAAGTGTCCACTCAAGAGAAGCTTTATTATCAGATTCGCATGGTGTCCTTTCCCATAATACATTGAAGACTAATCGAGTCGAGAGGACATTTTAAACAAATTTTCAAATATTAACAAACAATTTTATTTCCATTCTGCATTTTTATGCATTGCGTGTTTTTCGTAACATGTATTTATTGCCCAGATGAAAGTGGTTTTATATCATGATCCGGATTAGTGTAAAGAGATGCTGCTGTTATTGTCTTTCTAGAGCGGAACTAACTTTCATTCTTTCACAATTGTATGTTTGTCACCGGTGTTTATTTAAAAAAAAATCACAATTAAGGGCGGATATCAGACTTTGATGGCCTAACATAGTTGAATGTACTTGGACCATAAGTACGAAGATCAACTAGAATTAATTTTTTCATGATTAACGTCACTGTGGTAAACTTATATTTTTATGTAATTGTGATTGATTCCACTAGTTAAGTACATTTAGTGACAGATTCCAGAGCTGGATGGGTGGCCGGCCTGAAACCCAAGTGGTCCCAACCTCTTAAATTCCCTTTAAGCCGCCGCCGATACAAGCTAAAGCTGCATTTTTCCGTCATCTTTTAGCGTAGACCGCAATAGCACGTTTAGTATAAATATGTTAAGCGGTTTTGACATTGTCATGGACTGTGATATTATGTTCTATTGTAAAGAATAAGCATAAAGTACGTTCACTTTAAGCATTCTTCAGACCTCCGATGGATGTAACAAATTTCATATTTTACCCCTTTTTTCCCAGGTACAGTGCCTCCATTGGCTTAAGGGCACAGATGAGAAGGCTAGCTGAGTCATAATTTGTCATAATTGTAACTGATATATAGAATATTTCGGCCTTCTGACGACTTATGTCAATAATGACATTGGCTGGTTTCGAACTGTAACAACTGACTGTGATATCACCATACATGTATCTTGTTTTCAGGGAGAACTCACATTCCTCTTTTCAAAATATTAATTTGTCACGTTAAAGTCTGTGTAGGCCTACTACGTTACGGAACACACAGTTAGCAGTCATGTTAAGTTTCTAAAACACGCGTGTTATTTACAGTACACAAGAACAAAATAAAACGGTATATTCTCTATTTAAAAAAAACGCATATAAATAGTTTCCTATAATCCACAGCGTTGTACGCAAACTGCCCTAAAAATGTAAATTTTATAAATTTACATCCTAAAGTACGAAAAGGAGCTGCAATAACACGAAAAACGTAAGAGAACATAGAAGATGGGTACTGTTAGAACCAGTGGGTCCGTTTAGACTGAGAAGAACATGAAGAGATTTTATGTAATCACATTTGGATGTTAATTTAACCTATAAACATGACATATACTTATTATTGTAATAAATAGCCAAATTTTACGGAAACCTCACGAATAGAACAGTTACTTGCTACTATGTACTTATGTCTTTGAACTGTTGTACCAAGAAATGCATGAAGATGGTACGTGCGAACTGAAACGTGTAGCACATTATTATATTCCATTAAAGTGTCGTGTTGGACGGTGTATTGCTTGTGTTCGTGATATAGAAAAAACACGACGAGATGTATCAGAATAAAATTAAAATAAATTTATAACAAAAAATTTGTTCAATTTCTTGTTTCTAACATTTATGGATTATTTTTCTTCTATTTTATACCGTCCCACTGTTCTTCGTCTTTGTATTTCACGGCACTCACGATAGGCCTGCTTGATAAAGAACATTTGCGGAGAAATTGGGTTCTAGATGCGAGACAGATTTGGTTTTATTTGACAAAGGATTTGATGTTCCAAGAAAGGCCCAACTAGAACTCCAGGGGAAGAACTGCCCTCGTTTGCCTTACAGGTTCCGAAAAGAATTTTTTTTAGAGCCGGTCGCAGTTGTGATTTAACACAAAGGACCCAGGTCGCTAAACAGAACGTTAAGTGCCCATTTTAAAAGTTGAACCTTGGTGTAAGCGCTTAGTGCTGGCCACCACTATAGAGCATTCATTCGGAGACCGAGACAGAAAGTTCCTCCAAAACAGGCCTGCTCGACCTGCAGCTCGCGGAAAAAAAGTGTTGCTCGAGGAGACTTTGTCTTCTGACACTTTCCTTGGCAAAGTCGTTACAGAGCGCCATAGCGAATCTAACAGGTTCATGGCAAATTATGAGAGATAACATATCACTGCTACTATATTCCCAGGTGATTGAATTATATAACCTTCGCGCTGGACATTGTTCTTTGACGGTATGAAAATAAATTTATCGGCGATTCCTGATGTGTGTTGGCTGTCTTGTTTGTATTTAACGACTTGAAGATGTGCAGGCACCCGCAGCTTTATTTCTAACGTTTGTAATGTTTTCATTCTCGGTGTTATAGATGGTGCTAAAGTTCATACCAAGTTAACATTTATGAAACTTAACACATGGTGCATACAGTCCTTAACTTTTAGTGTTTAGGGCTTTCGAGCCGGAGACCCACCTCTTTAACTGCAGGGTTTAAACTTTAGATCCAACCATAAACATATACTTTTCTACGTGAAAGTTTGTTTTCTGTCTTGCGATTTTTATATTAGATACAGGAATTTTATTTTTCGAATGTTTCCGTGACAGGAAAAGAATATGGCTTTTCGGTTCTGTGGTAATAAAATTACGTCTACAAAGTTAGTCTGTAATTTAATGAAAGACGAGAGCGTAATTAGACCTCTTTCTTCATAAATGTTAATGACAATTTTGTTCGTTCAATATGCATTGCAATTGTAGATGTTGTCTCTATGTATGCTCTTGAAGTGTCGTTCATCGTCATTCTGCATGTCTTAAGAATGTGTGTAAAATATTTTTAGAGAAGGTGTGAGCATTTGATTTTCGGCGAAATATATTAGGCTGCGAATTAATGTTTCACGAATGTGCTAAAATAAAGACACCCTGGCATAGGTTGTTAATTGCTTTTATGCAATTTACTTATTATTATCAGTGTTAATTAATCATGAAACCAAAAACGTACACATAGGGTGTAAAATTGACAACCGTCTCTTGCCTCTCCAATATGTTTTGAACTTCCGTAAAGTCATTTTCGGGGAGGCGTCTTAGGAAACCACAAATGAATTATTAAGTTTTATATTGGTAAGCCTAAAATTTACATTGATATCACAATATGTCCTGTAGGTTTACGTTATCACATTTTAGGCCTATAAAGACTGACGTGCTGTGCTATTTTCATTATCTTCTCCGTTTATATATTTTACCTTTTGTCGTTGATAATTCATATATTCGAGCGCCACGGTTAATTATGCAACACTACAACACGTTACTTTTATGTTTTTATTAAACATAATACATGGAAAACTGTGCACATAAAATCATACATATAATTACGCATAGACTATGCGTGTATTTGTACATTTTATATATTGATCTGCATGTTGCCCGCATGCATACAAAATTTCGCCTTAATTGCTGCACTACCAAAAAGCTTAGGCGGATCTGGTCCAAAACCCACTTGCACGTTTGCCAAACCACTGGCATCACATCTCGAAAGACCGTATCATGAGGCATGAAGTTTTCCATCATCCTCTGCACAGCATTGTGGATCAGATGCATCCCTTCTTGTGGAATCTGTTACGAATACATAACTGGCTTCTAAGTCTTGTACTTCATAACTGTCTGTGTAGATACAATCGGTACGCACTATACGTTATGGGATCCCATACCGTTTACAGGATGTGCGTAAAAACAATTGTAAGATATTTTCATAATTGATAAGAAGCACTTACTCGTACATAATGTTGTAGATACGCTACATCCTTTCAACAGTATTTTAACTAAAAAAAAACTCTTACAATTGTTTTTACGCACACCCTGTAAACAGTATGGGATCCTATAATGTTTATTGCACACCGATTGTAACTTCTACTGGAAAATGTTGGCCTGAGGATTATCTAGACGAGACCGAAACTTGTAGCCATACTAGGGTGCTTATGATTGTATGCTATTGTTGTGTTTCGACGGAATAAAACCATTTTATTTTGAGTATTAAAAACACAACGGGATGTCTTCTATTAAAAAAGAAGTCTGTGTAGAGTATTGCATATTGTCACCTACAACGAACTATCTTCTGAGCTGGACTAGTCCGCACCTGCTGCGATGTCAATACAGATAATTAGACCCTGCTTTTGATGGCGCAATTTGTCCAAATATGACTAGTTGGCGCGTGACATTAGCTTCACTTTGCATTGTAATCTGTTCGACGTGGGTGGGAACTGGGGAAATGCCTGTGGTGTGGTATATACCAAACCAAACCACGCCGCTATGTGGCAACATTGTTGGAGCTGCGTGCCAGTCCACTGGACTATAGGTATGCCTGCAGGCGGAGGCAGGCCAATTCTGCCATAACATATAATTTGTGTGTCAACAGAGTATAATAAGCCAGTCTTGTTTGTCCTGCAGTGAACAGCGGAGGATTAGAAAGGCTGTTAATGCCATCTTACGAGGGGAGGGCTGAAGACGTTAGATGATACTTAGCATGTCACAATAAGAAAACAAACAATCTTGCTCGCCCACAAGCAAGACTGAATAAACGCCAAACTTGCGAAGAATGTTAATTAATAACAGCTAGCTCCTGGACCCACATAAATTTGTGAAATTAGATTAAAGCTTATTAATATCACAGTCTTACGTTTTGGTAAGTAAAACTACGGTTAGTCTTACTGATGACATGAGAACTTTGAACATTGGTTAGACTTAAATCTTCCAATATCCAGAGCCCTCCTAGTTCTTTCATCTTGCTCGTCATTCAACTCTGTTGCTCAAACTGATCAAGGTACGAGCAGATGTGTTAACTTTTGGTCCGTAAAATTCATGTCAATAATACTTAGAGCCCTACATACGCAGATCCCCGTGGCCGTGCGGTCTAAGGCGTAGGTATAAAGCCGCTCGATTGCTGGGATTGCGGGTTCGAATCTCGCTGAGGATATGGATGCTTGCCTCCCGTGGTTGTTGTGTGTTATGTAGGTAGTGGTCTCTGCGACGTGCTGATTAATTTTTCAGGGGAATCCTACCGGGTGGGTGTGTTCAGTATGTGAACTAGAAATATCAAAAGAAGCAGCCTGGGCCAGAGTTGTGCTGTTGCGCCACAAAAAAAAAAAGATAAATACATATACAGTCACAGAAAACAGACGACGTCTCCATCGCCAAGACCAACCGGTTAATGTTGATTTGCGACATAATGGCCATATATTCTGATAATTATGTTATATTGGGAAAATGAATAGTTTTTGCGCCCAGAAAGGGTTGGAACTCTATTTGCATTCACTGTGATGCAATGGTTTGCATATTGATAGGATTGGTGGTACGTATTAGAATGACTTGAAGCTTAAATGCGATGCGCACCAATTATTAAAAAAACGCTAAGGTACAGTCCGTAGCAGAACACTTTCCATCGTTTTTGTAGGGACGTCTAATACGAAAGTTTATGAAAGTCCTTCCAACGTTGTTAACGCTGGTAGACGTTTAGCTTCTTTTCCCTTATAAAGAAGTCTATGGATGTCAATCTCTATGGAAGTTTAAATGTTACTACGACTCTGTGTAATGACCTCCAATGAATATTTTATTAAACCCCGACCAGTGCTTGTCCAGATAAAACTACGTCTTATTAAGTTGCAGTGTCTTCGTAGTCGATCGAGTAATTTATTCTAACCTCTTAACTAGCTGCATTCTGCAGTATTAATCCGACGCGATCTCAATGACGTCTTGACACAAAAGTGACAGAGATGAGGCGACGCTTCTTTCAATTAAAGTATCTCATTTTTGACGTCTGATATTTTCTTTGATATTACATCATATTCACTTATAATGGAAAGGTGTGTGCGCGCGTGCGTGTGTGTGTGTGTGTGTGTGTGCGTGCGTGTTTGTTATCTAATGACGCTGACGCTGTGAGTTACTGGGATTAAAATGTATAACGTCAATGGTAGACGAATAAAGAGTGAATAAGGAGTATTTTGGAATGATATGGACAGGATAAAAATTATCTACTCGGAGAAAAACCTGTCGCATACAACTTTGTACTTCAGGTTTAATATTGACTGGCCTGAGATCCAACCCGGGTCTCGGCAGTGAGATGCCGCCCTCTAGGCAAGAGTTATTTATAAAATAAACTCTGTTGACACTTTCATCAACAATACATTTTAAATATGGGTTTCGTAATACTGTGATATTTTTGTCAATTTATTTTTAAAAATCTCCCCTTCCCACTAGAGGGGAAAGGCCTGCCTGTCACCCTTTACGATTCTGAAAAACCTTAATGGCCTGACGATTAACACCGTCAGCTTTATAACGTCTTACAAGTTGTTTTTGGTATTCCTCTTCCGAATTAATTAACATACGTTTGTTCCTGCATTTTAAACGTACGACGAAGTGAACTGGGGATGATAAGTTTCAGTTTGGACACGATGCAGTTATCGATTGAGGTAAAAGAGACTGCCTCAAAAATCGATTGTACTTTAAACCATAGGCTTAATTCATCTGAGAACAAATTTATAACTTGACCTGCAAATCTTATATTCTTTAAGCTTGATGCCATTAATGTATTTTATGGGTAAGGCCTATCATGCTGGATTACTAATCAGTTTGTATTTCAAATAGTGAAACCATACAGCAAATTGAGTTGCAAGAAAATTGAGGGCTGCGATGTGAAGCTTCAGCAGTCGCGGTATAAATGCATCTTATTCTGTGTGCGTAGGCAGAGGTCTTACGTTGAACCCATCCCACAATCCCACATCCAACAACGCGCTGATAAGTTGTCTAGTGGATTCATGGTTTAATAAGTTATTTCCGAATTTCCCCCCACCCCAGAGCGCAACAGCCTCTAGTGGGCCACTGCCTGCTCATTATAGAGGCGTTACGATTGCACCCAAGACACAACAGGTAGGACTCAGCTGGACGAGCGATCAGCACGACGCAGAGACCTCTACTCGACAAATCACGACACTCACAACAGACAAACATCCACGCCCCTGGCGGGATTCGAACCCGCAATCCCAGCAAGCCGAAGACCCACGGCTTATATCGCGTGGCCACTGGGATCGGTAATTCTGATCATAACAGAGTCTAATCCATTAAGCGGAATTAGAATAAACAGACGAAAATTGAATTACTTGTATGCGTAGACCTGTAAGTATCGTGTTGTGTAATGAACAGAAATGGGGGGAGGGATATACGCAAGTCGAGACATTTAAGAGAATGAAACATGAACAGCCTTAACATTCAGGTTGTGACTGCGTTTCTTTTATGAATATGTATTTCGAAGGCTGTACTTTTATCTTATAACTAACATGCCCATGCTCTCAACGTTGTATACCTGTTTGTTACATATATGAGTATAAATACAAGCCCACGGTAGGAACTGGCTCCCCAATAGGCCTACAATTCATTATAATTGATTGCATGCTGTAGGTCCCAGCTGGTAAGCTTATCTTGATAGGACAGATATTTTGGCATGCACAGCATTAGCTGCCTGTATAATTAGTAATCAGTCTTCGAAAGACTTAATTTTGTTTCCAGTCTTTCGAAATTGTCTGTAGGCATAAGACATCCGATCACTTTCTTTTAGACGTACGGAGAGTTCCATAGTACAAGCTAAATAGATTATTTCACAATTGAGTGCCACGGGCTTATTATTATGATACACAGTATGGCGCATGTATGAAGCTACAGTGACAGGGTATACCCCACTATCATTAGGAGGGTAATATTAAATTGAATTAATTGTACGGAATATGTATTTATTATATGTATATCGTGTTATGTATAATTTTGGTCAGAAACCTCAAGTGAAAAAGAAATCACTCCGGATATTTATGCGTAAATTGACGGAAAATATTAAATTTATTTAGCTTCTTAAGGTGGGCCATACTCCGTTCAAAGTGGTCTTTTTTTAATCAGTCGGCGAAAGGGATTACTTCAAGTGGGTTTCTGCAATATCTCATTCTAATTATTGGTGTTTATGTACAGGCGATTCGAGTGTACTTTTGACAGATATAATAAACTACAGGTGCAATGCTGTATAATTAAAAATTATCATACATTACGCAGCATACAGGCGTACAAATTTTTGTCTTATTATTCCGTGAGAATGAACGTCAGTCGGCGGATCGCAATGACTTAGTTCTTGAACAAACATTAACAAGGCACCAAAGTGTTTTTTTTTTTGCTTGTACAGCCCATGGATTTAAATACATACAGTGTTCAACAATCAGATATCTGTGACACCTCTAAGTCTACGAAACACGCTGTGATAACTTTCTGGCAGGGTGTGTAATAGGATTTTGGTACTTCATAAGCAGAGAACATGCATACGGAGGGAGTCTAGTTGGGTGATGACTTACAAGGTACGCAAGTGTGATCAATAAAGATAAAGGTAAACATACTATACTGCCTGCCTGCTTGAGAAACAATGAAATGTTGTCGAGTTGAAAGGTTGGTCCCGCCCACCCGCTGGCCAGCGTGGCGTCATCTCGTTTAAAATGCAAAGACCCAAAGACGAGTGCCGTGGAATGCTGTTCAACAAGTGGTACCAACTTATGCTAGCACGAACAGCAGATTACTACACCAGCCCATGATTACAGAGGCAAGGGAAAAGTCCTGCACCTGCGGCGCAAGGGCGGGTCACCCCATCATGACTGTTAGATACGGCCAAACTTCAAACTTATGCTGCCGTATGTGTATACTTTGTGGGCCTGGGGACCCACGAACTTCATACCTTGTGTCCATGCCAACGACGATGTAGAAATGTTGGGTCATTCTTAATGAACATCTGCATGGCTACATATCTTGCAACGAAAGTGTACACGGATAAAACACATAAGCCAGAGCTATATCCAGGATTCAATTTCTGGAGGGGGGGTTAAGATTAATTACAAATTCTAAATTGCATTTTATAGATACGTAAACTACGAGTGTACAGTTGACCTCGTGCTGGATCTGCGAACGTGGTCTGTTTCTACATACTCTTATGATGGAGACCTAAGGAATATGATGTAAAGAATACCTGAACACAGCTTATTCTAGCTTTGTGTTAAGCCTACATCTGTGGAAATAGCTATAGAAATGTAGGTTACGTTGTATGAATATAGAAGCGGTTCATTCCAGGCTTTTTATTTCTTGGAGGGAGAGGACTCGTTGGTTGGTTGGTTGCTTAGTCAGTTAGTTATAAAACTGTTGTTTCTACCTCAGAGAGACAAAATTCTCTTCCATTCGACAGGCGAGGCTGTGAATATTTTTAGGGAATTAATCTCGATCTATTTTGAGAATGATACGATCCATATAAATACTTTGAATGCTAAAAACGCGAATTTTTTAATATTACGTCACGTGGTACTGTACGTACAGCTACCAAGGGGGTTTTAATGGATTAAACAACGGATGTCGAAACAAATTTTGAGAGCAGTTTCTTTTTTTCATTTCATACAACACATTTGTAATTTAACTTGTAATTTTTATATGCAGCCTCCTACTCTGTTAGAGCAACAGCGAAGATGTCATTCTGGTTCTGGTTATTACAGGTTCGATCTCCTTCTGGACAAATCATTTCTACATGACTCTTCCACGGTGACTGACAGCGCTACCCAACTTATTTTTATATTTTTTATTTAGAACTGCAAATTTACAATTTACTCCCAGTGGAGCAATAAGCAAATGTGAGGTAAGAGACAACGGGAGGGAGTAGTCATCCATCGACGAGACTCCGACACCCAACTTCTATTGGAGAAACCTTGCTGCACACGCGTATTGAATTTGTATTTATGTATCGTGACAGTCCCTGAAGCTTGTTTCAAAATTTAAAATTTCCAGCGAAACTTAGTTTATCGAAATTAATTTATAACATTAAGAAAAACTTGATGAAATGGAGTAGCAGTTAGTGGGTTACAGCTCTATGGAGATTGTGGTCCTGTTTCACTAGAGATAACACGAGAAAAACAAATTTTTTGCCTTGGTATATGTGATTTTAAAGTTCATTGTGGGTTCTAGGTTTTCTCTTTCATTAGGCCCAGTGTCTACAAATTTATCTTTGAAGTTTAATTTGAAATTCATTACATTTATGGCCTGTGAAATTGTAACTCACAATGATTTTAGGTACACGGAATATTCGTCAATAATTTTCAGAATTATGGGTATAAATTGTAACGAAACCGATTTCGATCAAATACTGTTCACGTTATGAGCACATGCTGTGGAATTAGAGAAAATTTTAAATTTAAACTCGAATGTCCTCCAAAGACATTGCTTTGGAATATAACCTATTAATAAGCCATTAAATTATGCATATTTTAAATATCAGGAACGGTTAGCGCTATAGTGGGTTTTGTGCATTAAGTACGATGCCCGGGTTGGGGGAATATACGGAGCAGGGCATCCGTTGTTCTTCTGAGATTCATAATTCCTCTTACTTCGAACAGTTTTCCTAGAGTATTAAGGAGAAGAACGGTTTAAGTCTATTTATTTTATAGTTCATAGACCTGTTTAAGCGTCCGAGTTGGATAGCCTGTACTGAAATGTGTTACAAAAAGTAATTATAAAACTAATTCTTGCTTCACAAAAAGAAGTAAAAAGCATCGAAGGACAAGCTGTTCTCGACCAGATGAGAATGTGAAAGGAAATAGCCATGGCCTATTTAAGGCAACGTTCCAAAATTTTCTATTCATTTTTGGAAAACGGCCGGTTTAAGTCACAGCCAAGGTTATCAGTTACCCTGACAGAATTTTTATGGGCTTGTTTGCACCATGAAATAAGCCAGGCCGTGTGTTTTCCATTCTTTGTAGTTCTCTGCACCTAACCATCCTGACCTAGCATTCGATTATAAAGTTCGGCCATTGCAATAACGTTGTTAAATTTTTTAATACACCAGCCTGTTATTCTTAAGTACAATTTGTATTCTCATATTCCACAGACTTCACGTAATTGTAAATGTGATATATTAGTACTGTTTGGTTTACTGCCTTACTTGCTGCTCCTGACACGTGGGTGCCACTGTGTTGGTAGCACTGCTTGCACTTCTCGCCGGGCGATAGACGGCCTTCTGCTCCTTTCTCGGTTCAGTTTACATCGTTCAGCGCGTGAGGAGAGACTGTGCAGAGTAAGTGGGCGGGTGCCGGGCCGCCATGGCTCCGCGCTGCGTCATGTATTCCGTGTACTTGCTTCCAGTCATCGTAGTGTTAACAGTTAGGGGTGAAGCTGCAACATTGCGAACATGTGAACCGATTCGTGTGGAACTGTGTTGGGGCCTCGGTTACAATGTGACTGGAATGCCTAATCTTGTGGGTCACGAAATTCAAGGTGATGCCGATTTCACATTACAGACATTCTCGCCACTGATACAGTATGGCTGTTCAGCACAACTGCACTTCTTTTTGTGTTCCGTCTATGTGCCCATGTGTACGGAGAAGGTTGCTTCACCCATTGGGCCATGTCGTCGCCTGTGCGAATCTGTGAGAGCCCGCTGCTACCCAGTCTTACAGGGATTTGGATTTCCTTGGCCAGCTGCCCTGAATTGTTCCAAGTTTCCTGTAGAGAACAACCACGAACACATGTGCATGGAAGGCCCCGGGGAAGTGGGAGTAGGGCCTCGGACCGGACTGGTGCCTTCCGACGCCGCGACGCCAGCTGTCTCGAGAATCGCAAGTGTACCACGAACTTCCAATGTTGCACCCTGTTCTCGTTACGTACGTCATAACCGTTACGTTTACGTAAATCGTACGAGACGGTGTAACCCCCTTTGTGACGCCGATGTATTATTCGAGAGCCCAGACAAGTACCTGGCTGAAGTATGGTTGTCCGTATGGGCTGGGCTCTGTTTCATCTCTTCTCTAATTGCTTTGTTGACGTTCTTGGTAGATTCAGGGGGAGGACAAGCCAGGTTTCGATATCCAGAGCGCCCACTCGCGTTTCTGGCGCTCTGCTACAACTTGGCTAGTGTGGGCTGGGGGGTTCGGGCCGCGGCTGGGCGTACAGCCGTTGCGTGTAGCCCCGACACCCAAAATCCCTCTAGGCTGCTCCTGTCGCAGGACGGACACATCAACGCCAACTGCGCTGTCGTCTTCCTGTTGCTGTACTACTTCGGTACCGCAGCCGCTGTTTGGTAAGTTCTTTTGTTCATTCAGTTGTTGTAATCGCTTTGTTAATTATTAAGGTAATGTGGCGGTAAGTAACATATGGTGGGGTGATTCAACATGTTGAATCGATAGGGGCGTGTGTATAAGCTGCCATGCCCAATTTTATTCTTCTGCAAAGTCCTTGCATGAAGAGGGTGAGGAAAACCGCGACAACCCAACGAATAGTTGGGTCCTGCTCGGTGTGCGAACTGTATACTTTTGAATGTGGGCTGTAACCATTGTGCTAACCCTCATGGTGGGTAGTAAAGTTATTTTGGACAATTTGAAACACCTATTCACATTTCATCGCAGGCCTGTTGCTTTTCCCCTGTAAACAAGGTGTGTTTAATTTTTTTTTATGCTGGATGACTCGAAATGGATTCGGCAAACTGTTTTAGAAGGAAGTTATTTATAGTTATTGTTCAAATCAAAGTGGTTTGTAAACAGGCCACACAGTTATATTAATGATTCGGAATCGAAGATAAAGCAGATTCTAGGAAGCTTCAGGTGGGAGCGACGCTGACCCCAGGGTTCTGGAATCGTTTATTGCATATGGCAGATTTGGAGAAATATGCAGCTTTTTCTAAGGTAATTCAAGTGTACAACTTAACGCGGAACCCGCCCATGGAAACCTCATTAACGATATGCGAATTATATTGTATTTTGTTAAAGTGGATTTTGAAAATAACCTCTTTCAACTTTCAGGTATGCTTGGCACCTGGTGAACGTATTATTTAAAAAATTACTTGAAGTTGTTTTCTGGAATTGCGGACACTGTGCACCGGAGTATTTGTTTAAGGTCGCCGTTTGTGTGTATTGTTGTTGTAAACGTTGTCTTTCAGACTTTTTCACTGATAGTGTTCGAATGTCGTGAGATCGGCTTATAACTAGCAAGCCACAATGGACGACTATTTAATTGTTCGGTATTAAAAAATATTACGTAAGGCGGCCATGAAATATTGGCCGTGTTGGCGTTTGCATTGTCTTGCTGAAGAACCCCAATTCCTTCTGCACATTACTTAAACTAAAAACATGTCGTATTTGTCCAGTTGACCGCCTCTATGGTGTAGTGGTCAGAGTTTCTGGCTACAGATAGGGAGGTCCCGGGTTCGATCCCCGGCGCTACGAGATTTTCTGAGTAGTATTGGGTCTGGAACGGGGTCCACTCAGCCTCGTGAGGTCAATTGAGGAGCTACTTGAATGAAAAAAGTAGCGGCTCC
>Ga0123354_10003061_pt1 | contig 22800 bp, 25 predicted proteins | sample TergutLab28metaG_2_FD_97872 | JGI IMG/M metagenome (GOLD analysis project Ga0123354, IMG submission 97872) | Labiotermes labralis P4 segment gut microbial communities from Petit-Saut dam, French Guiana - Lab288 P4 | ecosystem: Host-associated > Arthropoda: Insects > Digestive system > Gut ... | reverse complement strand
GTTAACTTTACATTCGTACTTTAAATGTATCATGTATTATGCTGGTTTATTATTTTGTTCCATTTATTGTCAGTAATCGTTACCTTCTATTCCGAGATTCAAACGGTCATAACTCCGTAACCGACCAAAATCGGACACATGTTTATGTGAACTTTTTTGATCACAAAGACCTAGGAAATCACCTCCTGCAGTTATGCCCTAAAGTCGTGAAACACCCTGTATATATATATATGTGCTGTACTAAATAGATGGATGTTAAGTAAGTTGTAACACAACTTATTAATTGAAGTGAGATATGGGTAGTTTGGCTATATGATTAGGCTAACTAATCAGTACCATGTGTCTTACGTTTTTGAGATCCTGGACTTTTTACAAAATGCGTTTTTATTTAGCATGGGGTTGGCTAACTGTAATCATTGTCATTTGTAATGTAGATGTTTGTTGTTTTTATTCCACTGTGTAAGTCCAGATTACTTAGGTTGTTACATTGTATTTGCGAACGTGGTGCTATACACACCAGTTGGATCAGGAGTTACAGTGTTTGTGATATTGTATATTGCTGGAGTGCTGCTGTAGACAGCAGTTGTATCAGGAGTTAAAAAAATATTGTCTTGTGTTCATGAATTATCAAAGGATGCAAGAACTGAATTGCAGTTTGGTGATGAAAGTGAATAACATACTGAGAAATTTATACAGAGTTGTTTCCAGGCTTACCTTTTAAAATGTTCTCCCACTTAATAAGCAAAATTTGTTGAATTTTTCCAGAAACATGTTACAAAAGTTTGACTACATTCATTATATATTGTAATGTGGGCTGTGCCATGGCTCAGGTTGTTGGTTGCTGGCCTATCGCAATGCAGGCCTACTTCCAGTTGCATTGCGGTCTTTGGTGGACAAAATGGCTATGGAACGGGATTTTCTGTGCCCCATACTCATTCATTTTTCTGTCACTAATGCTGTATAACATTAACGACTGAGGGTGTCATGAAATAAGATGCTTACAGACACTTCAGCTTAACCGAAACAGCATAGTTACCGGTGTCATGATGCGAAAGCTGTATTTCCTCCTCCCCTTGTATATTTTATGATGTGTATCAGTGTGACAGGGTTGACTTCCCAGCAAGTTTCTGTGCTTCTTTCATTTAGCTAGAAGAATGCCTAATAGCATTAACTGCATGTGTACAGACACACTTTTTTTTTTTCGTGGGGGGTTCTTCTGTGCAAACCTCTATGTATCTCCTCATTTATGTATGTCAGAATTTGACCCACTGCACACTAAACCTTAAAAATAGTTGTTTTGGTAAATAAGTCAATTGGAAAAGTATAATTCTTAAGGAAGGGTACATCAGTTTTTGTGTGGCATAGTCCTGGCAGCTGCTGATTTTTAGAAAATGTCTTGTAATGGAAGTTTACATTCTGACGATTGTGATTTAATATTGTGTACCTTGAATTTCGTTGTGTTTGGTTTACATAAGTTAGGGCCTATGTAACCTGGAGGTTGCCTGTTTTTTTATCTTGTATGGTTCTGATGATTTTGTGACTGAACTCACAAAAGTAATTAGGGTGAATTAGTTTTGGTGATTGGCAATTCCTGCCAGCATATATTTGTTTTTTTTTTTACCATTTAATTCTTGCAAAGGACTGTAACTCTTTTATTGTGATTTTAAGTTTTGTTTTAATAACATACACTGTTTCTGTTTTTTGCAGCTACCAGTGACCCTGTATCAAACATTTGATCAAAGCATGTGTGAACATTTGTTCCACTGCCTCTGTGTGAAAGAGGACACTAGAATGCAGTTGTCAGCATGCACATTACTTGTCAGAATGTGTGGACTGCAGCCTTGGTGGGGTGACTTCTTGGCAAAAACTATCACCAGACTATACAGCTCACAGAATACATCAATTTTCCCTCAGGACAGGTATATGTATATCGGTATACCTAATTATACCTGCTACTTACATAATCGCCACCATTTTATTCTCATTTCCAGTAATTAATTTCCGTGAGAGTCAGAATGCTCACAGCATTGTTGCTATGATTCAGATCTTGAATGTGGCGTCATGTCATTAGGGGAGCACTTCCAGGCATTTCAAAGAACATAGTTCTTTCAAAATGTTAGGAGCTGCTCACACAATGACACATTGCCACTTGAATGCTTAGTATCCATGATACAAACTCATTTCTCTGTTATGTAACCAACATTATGTTTTGGGTTCACAAAGAAAACTTATTCTGTTTAACTTTAGTAAGGTTCCTTATCTCCATGCTAACCTCCGTGTTGTGTCACTGCCAAGGTCATAGCTGTTCTCGTGGGTTTACAACAGTTCTTTACTCTCTGACTGTTCTTCTAGGGACTCATATGGTTACACAACTCCAGATAAATGTGGTTTCATCTATAGATAATGCATTCCAGCTACATTTCTGCAAGCAACATTGTGCTTTTTATTGATCTGCTTTTGATTGAAGGCACCATGTGGCCAGTGTTTTGGAAGAGACTGCTGTCTCCATTCTTAGGGTGGAGGAGTGAGGTGGGTTGGTGGAGTCAGTTGTGACTTGCAAACCATGTCTGCATGGGGTCATCATGCAAAAGCAGGATCAGCATCATTGTTGAACTACTTTGAAAATCTTGAATCATGAGTTGTGCATTATGTTACGGTAGTAGTACTTGCTACTGGTGCTTGGATGTCTTTCGTCTGACTTTCATTGCAGTTACTGCTGTCAGTAATGGAACTGATTGTGTTACTTTTTTTTATGCAGGGTGTTCATTTTGTTAACTTTCTTGGGAAGGAAGTCCCTGGCAGGTGGTGCACCTCGATGCTCGGTCTTGGGTAGCATACTGGGAACACTCACCAGACTTCTTTCTCCTCTTTCAACTCATGAAGCTGGATTTCTGCGCGCTGAAATGGATTTGTCCCTCATTGGCTGGATCCTACTTTTCCTCTCTGTTTGTCTTGATTCAAGTGGTACCTGTGGTGGCTCAGAGGATGTGGCTGATAAATCTAAAGACAGAGATCACGGTAGGGTAACATTCATTGCAGCATTTCACGGACTGACAACCACTGGCTGGCAGTGGGTGTTAGTTTTTGTTTTATGTATATCTTTTATGTTATCAGAGATTAAGTGGCATTTATAAAATATTTGTATGAAGGAAGCAATAGAAATATGGTTGCACCACAAAAATTTCAGTAGGGAGATGTGGCTTCATTTTAAAAGCTTCATGATAGTGTGTAACTGATTGACTGAAACAGACCAGAGATGTGTCCAGTGGCAGTCATTGCCAGACACAAGAAACTGAAGACCATGGCACAAATATATTCAGGTAGGCTCACTGTCTAATTATATCAGAACCATCATGATGGAGACAGAGCCTGTCTCTGAACTGTTGGTTTGTTTGAACCACCTGATGTGTCTGTTAGCCCAAGAAGTTGTGGTAAATGAAGCATACTGTGAGATTGGGCAAGTGAATTTCGTCACATGACTAGTAGATATAAGTTGTGTTTCTGTGGTTGTTGCTGCACGTGTGGTTACTAGAAAACACAAAAATTAGACAGTTGAGAAGGAGAGAATAAACTTCTATACGAGTGATCTCAGATACATTAGTAGGAAACAAAAACAGTTACAGTGTAACTGAAATGGATTCAAATAAATGTCTGTCTGTTGGGTTTCTGCACTGTTCAGTTTTTAAAATGTTTTTGGTGTTTTACAGCAACATTCTGCCTCAAACGCTGCGTTCACTGAACCACGTGCAAGTGGATGCTGAAGTAATTCAGCAGAAGAGAGGTCTTGGTTGTGTGGGATGGTTTGAGGGTGCTGGCCTGGTCAGACATGCAGAAAGGGGAAGAGGGGACAGGACTTGAGTTGAGCTAGTGGGGGGATGAGAATTCCCCAAAGTCCCTTTTCCGGGCCTGAGTTTGTGTGATGTGTGGCCAGTGGTTTTCTTCTTTCATAGCTTTGATAGTACAGTTTTCTTGAACCTTTTTATGTAGCTGCCATGTTTTTTCACCTCATCATTTGGGCATGCAGTTAAACTGAGTCCCCCTGAGGATGGCTGGAGTATGTTCCTGTGAAATGTTGAAACATTTAAATGGTCTGAGGGAAGCCTATCTGCTCTTTCCCGTTCTGTTGCTATGAAATCGCTACACAGTGTAGAAACACCAATGGTGACCTTAATTTGAACACCAGCTGCCATGAACACTTGGAAAACATTTGACTGAAACATATTGTTACATGGATCAAATTACTGTCCAGGAATAACTTCACGGTGGGATTTCATCCAAGGAGAAGTTGCAATGCAGCGACGGATGGCCAGCGCAAATCGCTGCACTGCTTCTAGAAGTTACAGACGCAAGTTACAGAAGCGTCTCATGCATCATAAGCAGCAGCTTGAAGACCTTGAAGCAGCGAAGAAAGCATTCCATGCATCAACGCAGGTATGGCAGCCAGTCATATCTGTATGTTTGTTTAGTGTTCACATGAGACAGGAAGGGTATGAATAATCTGCAGGATACTGCTATGCCGAGCAGAGCTAAATCACTATATCACCAATCCCTGTATGGTGCTTCCTTGCACTGACAAGGACAGCTTTAGTTTTGTTCCTTAGGTATATAAAATATCTTAAAATTTCAAGAGCATTTCAGTAAACCAAAGCTGGAATTAATGCTTTTTAGTAAAGGTGACAGTATGTTTTTGTTGGGATGTTTCCTTTGTTTATTCACTGTTATGAATTTTCTCTCTCTGATTTCTTCCTGTGTCACTGGTGATATTACCATGTATTACGGTTGTATTCTCCGCATAATTGTTGAATCTAAAATTCCCAGATACAAACACAATTTGTTTTCAGTAATGCAGCACCTCTCTTCTCTTATTTATATGTAAAAATTTTAATGTTTACTTTGTGTGGTAGATAACCATGAGCACTGCTTATTATTTGGACTCATTATATATCTGACAACTTGCATTACTCATTACTCAGACTGTTTTGCATGACAGCTGGCAGTTTGGCATTCACTGCTGTTCTGATTTGTTATAATTCAGGGTTCATGTATTTTAGTCTGATGTTTTGCAGCTACTATCACATTTTTACTCACCGTATTTAAAGAATATTCTGGAAATGTCATCTTTTGTCACTTCTAACACACATATTCATTTAATGCTGAAATTTTATTAGTTAAGTGAGTAAACAGGAAGTGATCTAGCCACAGTTGTCAGATAAAATAATGTACCTTTATCTCAGGAAGTTAAAGCTGTGTAGTTGGGGTATGCAGTGCATATGCTGAGCCTCTTATTATCATGCTCTCTTCTGTTTCTTGGGGAAGGCATTATCAGCACTGTCAAGTCAAGCAGCAAACTTGTCCAGCAAACTGGAAGCCGCTTTGAAGCAGCAGGAGCAGTTCTTTAAGAAAACGTTGAAGCAGCACTCAGCCAAAGTAAGTAAGATACATCATTTGTTCCGAAAACTATTTGCTGTCACTCCAGACAGCTAACTGACTGTGTTAACATAGGCCACTCAGGTGATCCATGCCATTTATGGTAGAATAGGAGCAGATGGTGACAGGAGATAAAATAATGCCATGTGGTTTCCTGTCTGCTTATGAATAAACATTAAATACTGCAAACAACTGAAATTTTTGTGGGTTCTGCTGTTACAGCATTTTAAGGACATTCTTCAGATACGTCGGAATGATGGCCCGTCACTACTTAACAAGCATGGCTTGCCTGTTCCAAGACCGTTTAACACACCAGTCAGGGACAGAGATGAAAGTGAAATGGAACGTGACCTGAATGTATGTCTCCCACAGGGACACTGCTTGCCTATAGCAAAAGGTTTAATTGCGCTTATACTGCAGATGGACTTCACTTGCAACATTGATATGTTCCTACTGGCATGTAAAGTTGTGGCACGCATTGTTGTGTCAACAAGGCCTGCTATTACACTTGGTGAGCTGATGACACAAGATCAGTTGCTGCATTTAGTGAGACTGGCTGTGTGGAATGATCAGCATAAAGCGTCATGGGGTGGTCCTTGGGCTTCTCATGCTATCTGCTGCCTGCTTCAAGATATTCTGGAAGGAGTGAGGATGTATCCTAATCTTGGCAGCCAAGAAGGAAGTCCTGCAGAAGATATCTTGGAGCGTGTGGTGTCTACACCTGCTGCCATGGCAGAGGCTGACGAGCCAGTGTCTGAACCTAGTACAATGAGTAATGTTCAAGAAGGCGAAGAGGATTTTAACATTGAAGATCATACCGATGCTTCTACACCTGGTAAACTATGTATATAATTCATGTGGGCTGTCAGTATTCACGTCTCCTGGGATGTGACGATGTGTTTTGACAAGTAATTCCCAGGATTTTGAAGGACTGTATTGCCTTTGTCTTCAGGGTTAGGCAGTTCAGGAACATCCCAGAAGATGTGAATCAGCAACACCACTACAAGAATCTTTGTATGGTAAATACGAGGGGATGCTGATAAGTCCTTGCCTTTGTAAAAAAAGACGAGCTGCAGTTTGACACAGATGCTTTATTCAACATTTTCCATTCTGAGTTCAACACACTTCTTACTCTGCTGCTCCAGCTTCTTTAAATCATCGAGATTGAATGCTGAAGGTTGGCCTGCAAACCAGTTGTCTGCACCAGACGTGGCATCCTCATTGTTTCGAAAATTTCATGCCTTCTTGTGTTTTTTAAAGTTGGGGAACAAGGGGCCAGATCAGGTGAATACACAGGGTGTTTCAGCAGATTAGCCAACTTAAGTTGTGTGATGGCAGCTGTGTGCGGGCAGGCTTTGTCCTGGAGAAACAACGCTCCTTTTGACAGCTTCCCCACTGTTGGAGACCAGTGCCTGCTTCACTTTGGCAAGGGAAGGGTGTCACAGCTGGCTGTGATTGTTGCACTCTTTTCAAAGTAGTCAACCAGCAGTATCCCATCTTTGTCCCACAAAACAGATGCCATCATCTTGGATGCTGACTTCAGTGTTTGAAACTTTTTTGGGTATGATGAACCACTGTGTCTCCACTCCTCAGATTGTTATTTTGTCTCTAGGTCATAAAAATATATCCATGTTTCATCCATTATCACAAGTTGAGCCAAGAAGCCTGTTGTGTTCCATCCGAAGTGCCCAAGAATTGTCTGTGAAGCCGCAGTGTGATCATGCTTCTGATCTGCATTCTAACTTCTTGGCTCCCATTTAGCAGAGAGGTTTGTCATGTCCAACACATTATAGATGGTGAACCCTACATGTTCCTGAGATATCTTTTTGGCTGAAATTTTTTGATCTATAAGATCATGTAGTGCATAGCATCGACATTTTCAGGCATGGTGACCACAAATGGCCTTCCTGGATAGTCTTCATCTTCTGTGCTGAAATGTCCTGTATTAAATCAAGCAACCCATTTTTTAACTTTAAAATAGGAAGAATTTTTTTATCACCTAATGTAACTGATATAAATTTCTTCTGTTTGAGGAACAAGAAATTCATCATCGCTCTGCACTCTTTTGTCATAAACTCTACATCAGGGGCTGCTTTCTTCAGTTCAGATATGAAAAACACGAGCTGTGAATAACCAACACATGAAATTTAGAACCAATTCAGTTACAAGTAATTACTGTCATGCGATATATTTGTCATTTTTCTACAAATGGAGGAAGTGGTGAAAGCCGAAGACTTATCAGCACCCATTTGTAGCAAGATTTTAGAAGATCTTGTTGCTTACAGCAAAGTACACTGAAATGCTGGTAACTGCGTATAATTCCAACTGCAGCTAACGCCATAAGACTTAAGTATTCATCAGTACTGCTGTAAGAACCTCAGACCTTGGCTGTGGGTTTTAGTGAGTGAGTTACTCAGCGAAGAAGCAGTGTATCTCTAAGACTGTGACTGTAGTCAGCTGAGCAACATGTAGAGGAATGTCTGTGCTAACTTGCTGAATCATCTTCGTAAGCTGGCCATACTAGTGAACCATTTTACTGTCTTAATGCAGTAGTGACTGCTGATACTGGTTCTTCTTTGTATTGGCTGCTGTTAATTCTATGCATGTCTTACATAGCAAGATTTATTTTTTAATAAGATTTAGATGAATTGCGTTCTACTGACAGTTGTTCAGACCTTGCTGTGTAAGAACACATAAATATTTATGAAAATATGGGAATCCTGCTTTGAATGGAGCTTGTTTTGTTCCTTGATAGTTTATGTGTCAAGTGTATATGTGTACTGATGGTGCTGTTTAAAGGATGATATCACCATTGTTCATTGGTGTGTCTTTCTTACCAAGTTTAAAAGCTATTGTTCATTGGTGTGTCTTTCTTACAATGTTTAAAACCTATTGATAGTGGGAGCATTTGTTACTGAGGGACATGTGTCAGTAGAAACGTTTGTGTAGATTGTGTATGCAAATGAGAAGAGGTCAAAAATGACTGCTCATTTGTAATTTCTTGACATTTGACTGGAAGACTATATGAAATTCTGACAGTCGGTCAGTAAACAAGTAGTGCAGTAAACTTTATGGTACAACAACTTTTCAGGGCCTTCATCATCCAAGAGTAATGGATTCCAGTTACCATCATTGTTGGAGTCAGATGACAGCGAGTTGGAGGACTTCTTGGATGACATACTGGAACGTGGGCGAAATCTACTGAGAAAGGGAGCTGCAAATCGAGTGCCTGTGAGTGCAGCGTCAAGCATATCAACCGCTGTGGATGCAAGACTGGAACATGGAGTTGAAGGAACTGCTGAGGTGATGTTGCGGAGACTGACAGCTTTGGGGGCCTACAATTTGCCGCTCAGTGTGAATGCGGCAATCCAGCCACCGCCTGAAGCTGCTAGACAGACTGCTTCTTCTGTGTGGGATGAGAATACTTTGGTGATGGGGCAGTCAGCTGAGTGCAACCAGCCTGACAGCTTGCAGATGCTGACCACGTGCTTTGACAAAGTCTTTACAGAATTACATCAGCAGGTATGGATAATTTGCAGCAGCACTAGTGCCATATAATTGCCTTGGTACTTGACTACACTCATTTCATGTACGAGTATTTTGTGCTTCCAGAAAGTGTTTTTATTTTATTAACAATAAACTTTTGTGCTTTTTGCACATTTTGAGGTTATTTTACTTTTTTGTTACTGGTATTTCATAACTTCTTGGAACCAAACAGGCATTTTACATTTAAAATGGTTTCTGTTTTTGGGTGGTTTTATTGGTTCCATTTAATGATGAACTGCAAGGCTCAGCTGTTTTAAACATGGCAGAATTGCAAAAGAAAATATATTTGTAACTAAGTGCAGTATTCTGCTTGAAAGTAGGCACACAACAGAAGAGTTTTTATTTATTCCGCCTGTTCTTGTGACAGTACACTGAATTAAGTTTTTTGTATGTGTGACATTTGTATTGTGTAGTGAATGCCCAAAGAAAGTCTGTTTGTATTTCAGAACTCTTGGACAAATTTGGAATTGGTTCTGCAGTTATGGTTGACCCTGAATTTGGAATCTGCATGTGATCCAGGAGCACTGGGAACATTTGCCCCTTGGGTTTCACCATGTATATATCTCAGTCCAAATGCAGTGTCAGGACTAATGGCTGCACTGGCATGGCATCCTGGCATCTCTCTGCGAGCCTGGTGTTTGGCATTTCAGAGCCTCACAGTGTTAGCAAACACTCCACTTGCAGAGGCTGGATCACCAGAAGCTGCAGCCTCCTGGGTACCAGACACAGTAGAGGAAATTGAAAACTCATTACGCGGCATGGCGAATATAATTGTCGGTGACCCACAGTTTGTGCCAATGTTGCTTCGTTTCCTTTCTGGTTCTGGACTGAACACTGGCTCCTACCCTGCCAAAGGATGTGTTAGTAAACTGATCTCTTGTATGAACTTGTAACGTATTAATGCAGTGATGACTGTAAAATGCTGAAGTGCTGATATTAGAGTTACCCATTACAGTGCACTGATTTAATGAAATTTTATTTTGAAAGTTTGAATGTTTTCACAGTGGCATGCATGAAGTCTTTGAGCCTTCTGGGATGTGGCATTGTGCCACTGTGTGTTTCTTAGCATTTCAAAGGATTATAGTGCTGTCATCTTTAGAGTTGAAGCAGTCCAGGAGAATAGCTGTTCTTGGACTGCTTGACCCTGAAGGTGAGGCCACTACAGTATCTTGAACCTGCAAGAGTGGCTCATCTGATGGTAGAGCATGATGACATCACTGTTATGTCTATAATTCATTCATCACTCACCTGATGATATGGTGTCACATCCATACCATGATGCCTTGATACATCAAGTCATCACTCACCTCATGGTACAGTGTCACATCCCAGAAGACTGGGAACCCTCAAATGTTCCTTGCTTTATGGATTTAATTGTGACTTATCAGAAGAAATGGGAATGTTTTACATGTTATTTATGTTTGTCTAACTGGGAAGTAAACTTTACATTAGTTTTTCATTAAATGAAAAATGGTTAATTCTAGTAACAGTTTCATTTTCGTACAAAATCATGTACCCTGTAATTCCAATATATTATGAAATTTTAAAAGCAACTTCTTAAAATGGAAACATCTCGTGAAGGAGATGTAAATATTAGGTTCACATTTTACTGGATTTTGTATTTTCATCACAAGCAATTGCTTTGTGATATTCAAGTATGAACTTCACAATTGCATGTTATCAGATCAACTTCAGTATAAGTATACTTAAGTGGTAAAAAAAAACCAACAAAACAGGTCATAATATTGCTAGCACAGGTGCACTGTCTTGATTAACCTCACTTCTGTCCACCTCATGGCTCTCGTTAACTCATTTTCACTGTTCATTAAGGCACAGACCGTTGTCATGTATTGCAGTGAAGTCTTCAAAACAACCCTTGGAAGTTCAAGTCATGTTGTGTTATCTCTTATGATACACTTCAGGTAGTGAGAAAAGAATAACAAAAAACTGGAACCAGCAACAAGCAATTGGTAGGATGTGCACAAGTGATAAAGTGGGACACAGTTGATAATGGTACAGTTTGTGCACAAGTGGTACAGCAGTCCACATTAGATAATGGTGGTTTGACCATCAGGAAATGATTAATGGCTCTAAAGCTTTTATGTATATTACATGGGAAATTTTTGTGTAAAAATATGAAGAAATTTAGCTTCTAAAGCAGTAGAACTTTTTATTTAAGAACTTCAAATGATATGCATGTTTTGGTGGGACTTCAAAAAGCTAACTTCTTAGTGGGAAAACTTTATATCTGGGAACTTCTTATTCAGGAAGCACTGTACTTGGAGCTGTGACATCTTGTTTGCAAACATATAAGTGGTTGAAGTCAGCTTATGGATTTTTCAGGCTGGACCGTCTGTTTGTCAGGCCCTGCATGAGTTGCTGGTGAGATTGCAGATGAGATGTGATGTTGTTACAACCACCAGTAAATATGGGAATTCACTTAAAGAGTTGCTGTTGAAGTTAGTGTACCAGCTAGTACAGCCTTCAGGAGCTCTGGCTAACCGACAGGGACCTTTGGATGCTCAGTGCAAACTTGTTGAGCTACTGCTTAATCTGAACTTTGCCAACATTGACTTGAGCACAGCAATGAGTATTCTTGAGTCTGTTGGTAAGTTGCTTTTCAGCCAAGGTTTGTATGTGGGAGACAAAAGTCTCTTCTTTATGGCCAAATTCTTTGCTACTTTAATGTTCCACGGGATATATTCGTGATATTTACTGATGTTCCCGGTCTGCCTGTAGGAGTGCTGGTGTACACATACATCTTGAGCCTAGAGAAAGTGAAATGCCGCAGTGTGTCTGAATCAAGTGTCACTGCTTCCTCGTGTTTTGGTGGACTGTTTGCGTCTGTTCTGGGAGGTGAAATGAAGCAAGGAAAACCAGCATCATGGGATGCTCTGCTGTGCAGCTTGCTGAAATTAGTGAACAAATTGGTCCAGACACCTCTGGCCTCTCATGCACATGTAAGTTGCAGTATTTATGATGTCCAGCAATGCGCATGCTTCTTCTTCTTCTATGTGTTATGCTTTGATTATAGATGATAAATTAACACTACTGCTGTGTGCACTCTGTGTGGTCTAATGGCACAGTTATGTAGTGTTTATTATGCAAGATGTTCAGCTTAAAGTGAAACTTGCATATAGGGTGTATATAAATAGGCTGAATGCTTTTTTAATCACAGGAATGCTTGCCTTAGAGCAGATGGCATAGTTGCTGTGTAGCAACTGATAATGCCACCCATTCTGCAATGTTTTGTACTGATCACTCCTGTCTTAGGTCAGAAAGAAAACTCTGCATGTTCACAATCCTTAACAGCAGAAATGTTTCTTGTGTATTTGAATTGTTTGTGAATGCTTGGGGTGATCCTTCAGCTGGGAGGTTTCCTGATAGTCTGTGGAGATGCTCCCAGTGTTGTGGTTCGGATTCACTGTGGGATTGATGTTTGAAGACTCAAGTTGTTTTAATCCATTTATACTCATTTCTTAACTAACTAGCTGCATAGAGCAGTGTTCTTAAAAAGTCAACTAGTTTCTCATCTAGTCAAGAAACCCCATTATTTCATGCAATCTGAAGGTTTATTACTGTTTACATAACAGTGCGCCACTTGTCCCTTTTCTCAGCCATTTAAATCCACTCTGCATCTTCCCATCCCATTTGTTTAACATCCATTTTAGTATTATATTCCCGTGTATGCCCAGGTCTTCAGAATGGTTTCTTACCTTTGGATTTTTGTACTAAAACCACAGTCCAGTCTATGTGGGACTTGGGGCAGGCAAAGTATTGCTGGGACAGGTTTTTCTTCTGCTGCTTTGGTTTTTGCATATCAGTACTATTTGACCAGTGCTTCATACACATTCATGTATTACCAGGACTGCATAATCTTAGCAAATGACAGTCCCTAGATGACAGAAAAATTATGCATAATAATATAAAGAGTTTTTGTGCATGTGTTTTGTTAATTCCTGAACATTTCTACAATAAGTATCTGCAAATTGTAGCACTTCATATCAAGATAATATAAGAATGTGCTCATCTCTTACTGTTTGTGGTGTTCTGTGGTAGCAGTCTCCTGTATTAAATTTTTCCCCTCTCCCACTTTAAACACATGTGTGTGAGTGTGTGTGGTTTGCAGGCAGAGACCATGGAAATGCTGGGCTGTCAGTCAGGCCATCGTGCACCAAACTGCCATCTGGATAAAAGTGATCTCTGTCAGACGGATGAGCACAAGGCTGCTGAGCAGCAGAATTCCATTGACGCGGCATGTCAGTTGCAGCCAGCAAGGCTCGAGGTGAAGGTGCCCTGTGTCGCAGATACTGGTAAGTTGATATTGTTGCACATTGCAGTGGTCACATATCTATCGTCCTCTGCTAAGTTTCCTGCAGGCAGTAATATTTGATTCCATTGTGGAGCAGTCATCTTGAACAAGGGCCACAGGGATATAGATTTGGCAGGTTGCGGGTTACTCGTCCCTGGTCTAAACATTGCAGCAGGTATTCAGCTTAGCATTTTGCTTCTGTATCTGTGGTTATGTTATTTGTCAGGCCATTTCTTGAAATTTTAAATTTCTTCAGTTGGATACATTCTTATTTCAGGATTAAAATGTTATCTCCTTAGAAAATCTTATCTTGAGACTTCACTCCTTTTATATTCATTAACTATAGGACCAAGAATAGTATAAATATGTGATCCCTTATAATGTGTTTGTGTGTTCCCCTTCCCAAGTAAGTGCTTGGTCCTTGTGTATTCAGACTTAACTACACGTACAGCATGTAGTTGTGTGCCACCAGTCTGCTTGGGACATGATGAGCTGACATATTTTCCATTCCTGACATTTGTAGTTGGTTTGTACTCTACATCCATTTTCCTGAGCCTTGCACTGTGGGGGAAGCGTCTCATTCAGTTAGGCAGTGCCATGTTTCAGGGCGTTAGTCACTGGCCTTTCACTGTGACGCACTCCATGTGGGATTCCTTGTGGACAAAGTAACAGTGGGACACACTTTTCTAAGTAGTTTGGTTTTCCCCTGTCAGTATCATTCCACCGTTGTTTCCTACTCATTCATTCATCATCTCTGCTGATGCTATGTAATCTCAGTAATTGACAGTGTCATTAAATAACACACTGAAGCAAATATTTAAAAGGTAACAAATGTTGGTAAGTTACAGCAGTTATCCACCCAACAGTATGGATTTGCCCAGTCCAGAGTTGCATTGCATAATATTGTTATTATGTGTTACTGTAGGTACTTGTGCATGTGTGTATGTGGTGGGATGGTAGTGCAAAAACAGAAAAGCTCGTGTGCAGGTCTTCTGTGGATACAGACCACGTGACGTTATGGTAGGCTAAAGCACAAAAGAAGTAGGAACATGTGAGTAGCTAAAGGTTAAGTGAAATTCAGGCTTGAATTATGTTTTGAAGGGTTATAGTGCTTTTCACACATCTGTAGCTACACACTCAGTGAATTTTTAGACTGCTTGGCCCTGAAGATGAATATCTTATGGTCCTGGAAACATAAATACCTACCTGTCCAACAACACAGCATCACAACACAGAAGACTGGTGTCTTAAGCAACACCACTGTCATAGCCTCAAATTGCTCATTGATTTCTTAAGATGCAATGTAAAGAGAAATATAGAAATATAATTCTCTAGTGTTGCAGCACCATCCAACAATGCTCAGGCTGTTAAGTGCTTTGGCAGGCTGCAGTGGTTCTACCTTAGCAATGCTTCTTGGATCCTCTGCTCCACCTGAACAGCTGGCACTGGGTGAATTTGGGGAACCATTGTCTGTAGGGGATGCTGTATTCCAGTTGCTTGCCATGCTGGCTTACAAGGCAACTTCCCCACAGTTGATCCTCAGGCCCCTGTTTGATTTTCTATCTTCTGGTAAGTTGCGTTCAGAGTGTGATGTGGTTGGAAAACACTTCTGTCACATAAGCTACACTGTTGGGTGATTAACGCTCTGGTGGGTGCCAGAATTCAAGGCCAAGGAGGCCAGAATTTAAATGAGAGCTGCATTCCGAACTCCTTTAAATGTCATTGTCTGTACCTGACATTCAGTGTTTGGAGCATCACATTGCATGACAGGTATACCTGATGTTAGGTGCCAGAGTGTTAAACAAACTTGACAGATGTGATTTACAGGAGTTGAAGGTAAAGGTAACAGTAAAGTTTACCCTAGAACAGGCCATGAAGGTCCAGAGGGGGAGTAAAGGTATAACTACTATTTCTTTAACCTCAGTACTAGATGTGGGAGGCTGGTCAATGCCATGCCTCGGCCACTTTACCCCCAGGAAAGAGACCTGGTACCCATTGTATAAGAGGCTGGGTGGGCCCCAGGGCCAGTCTGGACGGGTGCGGAAAATCTCACCCCTACCAGAATTCAATCCCCGGACCGTCCAAGACAGGGGTTGCTGAACTTAACCCAGGAGATATTGGCCTTTGGTCACACAGAAAGTTGGAGGCCAGTGAAATACAGTTCTGTAATGTGAGTGGCTTTAATTTCAAGCCTTGGATCTGATTCCTTGCAAGGTCACACATTTTTGTGGCTGCCATTTCTGGATTATTTCTGACACCCATTTTGACTTCCACACTGGTGGTTACGGCTTGATTGCCACAATGGCTAGTGTCGTGTTGTGCTTATGTGTCAGGAAATATATTATTTGTGTGTATTGAAATTAATTTGTGGTCATACCATGCCATGCGTGTGATAGCTAGTGTACACACACCAGTTCAGGTATATTGAAGAAGATATGACCAGCTAGTGACTGTAACATAAGTGTTCCTGTAGTGCACATCACCCCAAAGTTGGCTGTGCATTATAGTTGACAGTAGAATTGGTTTTTCTTACACCACATATGAGTGTGATGAATATCAAGCAACAACAAAAATGGCATTTCCCTTGCTATAAGTAGTTACTTCTGTCTAAAATAACTCTCAAAAATCAAAGGTGGAGTACTGAAACAAACAAATATGCAGAACTTAACCTTTTGACGTCTAATGCCAACTGTAGTGGTCGTACCGCACCGCTAACCCCTAAAGTTTCGTTTTATATATTTATTCAACAAATATAGGTACTGAATATTTTAAACATGGTATATACTGTCCATTTTTTCTCTTAAAAATCCAGTTTGTTTCATAATTCTAATGTGTTTGGTCCCTGTATTATTCACATTTTATATACAGGGTGTGCTAAAATTAAAAAAATAATTCTGGCACCAAAAGGTTAATATACGGAAATAATATATGAAATCAAAATGTGAGTATAATCTTATATTTTTGTCTTGGAAGCCTTTGGAAGCATAATCTTTCGTGGTTGCAGCATTATTGGCCTGCTGTGCCATTTTAAAGTTCAGTGTGTATACTGCATTTCTGCTGCTTTGTTACATGATGAGTGTGTTTTGTACTTATTTCAGCATGCAATTCGCTGCCTCCTGTGGGTGCAGTTGGTGTGATGCAGCTCTCAGAACCTCTGCTATGGTTTATATTACGAGTGCTGGACAAGGAGAGTGCTTTGGCAGAATTCAACGGAATGGGTGGTGTCAAGGTTTGTTCCACAAGAATTGAAACAGTCTATTAATGTGTGTCATGAACAGAATTGCCACAGAGCATGGGGTCTTACAGATATCACTGAAACACATGAAACAGTGAAACAATACAAGGCAAACTACCAAATAAGTTCCAGTATCAGTTATCTCTGCACCATTGATGCTGAATGTATAGTGGTTCCTCCTGCAAATTCAGCACTGTCAGACTTAAATTTTGCATCTTGTATCATGTAGTAATCAGTATACGTATGCATGCATGTGTATGTGTGTGCATGTGTGTGTGTACAAGTGGGTGTTGGTGTGTGTGTGCTTGTGTATGTTATTGTAAACCACCTACAAACATAAGCATTGTAAATCACAACCAAATTATATTTAATTTACCTCTGGCATGTTTTGTTTTAATTGGCTATTATTAAGGAGTTTAGTAAATAAAACTGGGAGGTACTAGAAGTTAGATATTTAAACAAATTTAAAAATATACAGCAAGATGTATGAGTGTTACAAAAATCATAGCTCTGTCAGCTTTTGTGCATTCACTGCATAGAGTGTATGAAATAAATGCATGGTGGGGGAAGCTGTCCATCTCCATGTTTCTTCTGTAATACTGCGTGCCCTGCATTAGTGGAATGAAGTATTTGAAGTATACAAAGTTACTGGACGGATTCCGTTCTAGTGCATTTCTGTCCCTACTTTTTGTGAAGTTCACACTGAACCATTTGTTCTCATAGCACAGCAACAGTGTTAAATTTACATTCTTGTGTGTTATGTGTATCCTCTTTTCTGTTGCTTTATTAAATAGCTCTGAGAAAGGTATCAGGTCTCATTTTCCAAAAACAGTGTTTTTGCTGGCACTTACTGTTACAGTTTGTCCTGATGAAAAAAGGTAATATTAACTGCATATGGTTGGAATTTATATTCGTTTGAGGATTCACATCTTGTGGGATGTGATGCTGTGTCATTTGGTGAGTGCTACCTGTTGTAATGTCTTCAGAATGTTGGGAACCACCCATCTGATGACATCATCACATTCTGGAAGCCCCATCTACTCAGAATGTTGAGGACTAGTTGCCTGATAACATAGCAGCACATCCTGGAAGCCTTGAATGCTCAGAATGTTGAGAACTAGTTGCTTGATAACAGAGCATCACATTCTGGAAGCCCTAACTACTCAGAATGTTGAGAACTAGTTGCCTGATAACATAACATCACATCCTGGAAGCCCTGAATGCGCAAAATGTTGAGAACTAGTTGTCTGATGACACAGCAGCACATCCCAGAAGCCAGAGTGCTCAGAATGTTGAGAACTAGTTGCTTGATAACAGAGCATCACATTCTGGAAGCCCTAACTACTCAGAATGCTAAGAACTAGTTGCCTTATAACATACCATCATATCCTGAAAGCCCCAAATGCTCAGAATGTTGAGAACTAGTTGCCGGATGACACAGCATCACATCCCAGAAGCCAGAATGCCCAGAATGTTGAGAACTAGTTGCCTGATGACATTGCATCACATCCCAGAAGCCAGAGTGCTCGTAATGTTGGGAACCACTCACTGATGATGCAGAGTCGCATCCTGGGAGCCCTAATTGCTCAGAATCTTGAGAATCAGTCACCTGACAACACAGTGTCACATCCCAGAAGCCCCGAATGCTCAGCAACACTGCTATGATAACCTGAAATTTTGTGTTATCTTAAGTTGCTACTTCGTCTTAGTTGTGCAGAAACTGAATAATGTTTTGTTGTTTGTAGGTGATCTGTGAGAATCTGGTGAAGAGTAATCAGGCACTGATAAATGCACATCCTAGCTTGGTGTCTGTAGTAATGCAGCATTTTAGTCATACACCTCCAAGCAATTCTGTGAACAACAAAAAACAGCCTAGTCCAATTGAGACATATGAGGGACTTCTAAACTTTGCACCTTTGGGTAAGTTTTACTTATCTTTGTTTCCAGCTGTTTGATTTCAGACTGTATTTTTTAATTTATCACTATATATTGTTTTAATAGAATGAGTTACTTCTGGCTGTGACATTAGGCTGTATAGGTCACTATAGCTTGGAGTGCTTTACGTCATAGATGTTTCATAAATAACTAATTAAACCCATGTCAGGAAGACTTGTTGAAATGGAGGTATAGCTCCACATTTTCTTAACTTTACACTAGGTAGAGGTGAGTTGTCAGCTTCATGCTCTGACCAGCTTTCCTTTGAGGAAAACATTCCTGGTATACACCAGAAATGCTTCAGAGTTAGCCTGGACATTGGGACAAAGAGAAGAAATTCTTCCTAGGCGAGGAAGTGAACCTTCATTTCCAAGCCTATGCCCTCACTATATGTTGTGCCGTCTTTCCTTGTTTTTGGTGCATCCAGAGGAAAAGTGAAATTCATCCCTGTGGGCTGCTTTTAGAGTAGTTATAGCCGATGGGTCTTATACAGAACTTCCACACATGTGCATGCACATACACACACACACACACACACAGTCTCTTGGTGTTCAATGCATTATGTCATATTTTATAGAATTATGATAGTAGTCTGTCTGGTGGGCACCAGGGGCTTCTTTGACTTGAGGTAAGGTGGCTAGGGAAGGTGATCAATCATTTACAGTACACATGAATGTAAGGAGTATTAGTGTGTCTGTGTGTGTCTTAAAGGCTCTGTGCTTAATGAAGCACAAAGCAACTTTTCTTAGGTTAGATATGTGCTCCTCTAGGATATTGCACAGCATATAATTGTAATTCCTTACCAGTGTTGCAGGACAACCTATCAGTCTCATCTACAAGGGTTAAGAAATCCAAGAAGGAAGATTGTTGGGACTGAAGGGTTGTCCCAACCATCGATAAGGAATTACCACGATAAGCTGTGTAATTTCCCAGAATGAAGTTCTCATCTACTTCACAGCAGAAGCCTGAAATCACATTTTGTAGGTTATTTCTTCTGTGATTAGGGTTTGAAGCTTTTGTACAGACCAGCATACTTTTAATGTGGAATTGTGTAAAATTATGTAATTCTCTCAAACAGAAATTGGTTGATAGAAATGTTTTCTTTGTAAGTTTCATAATTTCCAGCATCATTTGACCAAAATTTGTCTTGTTTAGGTACCATAAGTTCAAGCAATCCCACAGCACAACCAGCCGATGTTCTGATACAGTCTGCACCCCCTCATCGAAGAGCTCGAACTCCAGCTTGGTCCTATCATTTCTACCCAGATGAAACATGGGTAGACCTTACTCTCACCCTTCCGTGCGCTGTGCTGCTGAAGGAAGTACAGTTGCAGCCACATGTTACTTCACTGGCAAGTAGGTACCTGTGTGGAACAGCTGCATTCAGACCAGGGCATCTTTAGAGTCAGTAACTGAAACTCCCAAATACAGTTGTCATGTTGGTCTCTCCAGTGGATCTGGCTAGATGAGAATGGTTGGTAAGTGACTGTTCTTGGGGGGAAATGGAGACCAGTAACATAGTGCCTACAGACATTCCATTGACACAGCAGCCAGTGATGGATCATTTTTGCAAAGAACTCTATGAGGTGTTGATAGACAACAGCACCATTACTGTGAAGCCATTGTGGACCTTGATGTCACCATCATTACAGGACACAGAAAGAGACATCATATTGGGCACTAACACACATCTGTCTGTTGCCTGTACTTTCCATGACATGCTGTATTCCCTGTGCTGGAACACGTTGCATCATCCCCATTCAGCAAAGGCCTTGAACTGTTTGACTTCCATATGTTTAGTCCTAAGAAAGTGCTAAGGGCCATACATTCCAGTCATGTTAAGATGTCAAAGCTGTAATGGTGCACTTGATTGCAAGAGAAGCCCAGGGGATCTATGAGCTGGGCTGTCTGTGAGATGCCTGGCTCATCACCCACAGGGATGACTTTTAATGGGCTATTTTCCTTCACCAAGAACTATCCCAAAATAGGTTTCATTTGAACAAACAAATGGATACATTTATCAAAATTTATAGGCAGGAGGGGAGGAAAGTGTGATAATTTGTGTTTTGATCCCACTTGGGATCAACCAACATATTATCCAGCCTGTAGCCTTGTCAGTACTGAGTGTCTGGTCTCTGCTCCCTGCTTTGTTGTTATATAATCTTACCACTGATCTTATGGATTTGTTTTGAGAGAGCCTCTCAACTGTCTGGCACATAGTTTTTTTTTTTTTTTTAAGCCTGTCCATCAGCTGTAGCTGTTGAAGTGTCGCGGGACAGCAGCTCAGGTCTGGTGCCAGTCTGTCCGCCGCTCTCCACAGCTGGACTGACTTTTGTTCGCCTTAGTCTTCCACAGCCTGAGATAGTCACCAGTGTTCTGGTCAGACTGTATAAACCACGAGATTCCTCAAATATTGGATTGTCTCAGATTCGACTTCTTGGTTCAACAACATTTGGAGAAACAGTTTTCAAGACTGTCAATGTGGATGTTCCAGATGAAGAACAGCTTACAAAATCGAGGTATGCATTCTGTTCTGAATTGTGTTGTGGACAGATTTCAGGTACTTAAGTTATTCACAGAAAGTACTGAGAATGTCATTTGAGTTAATCTCACTTGATTTTTTGCGGCAAAATTGATGAAAATCATCAGTTATGATATTCTTTGTACTTACTGTGATTTTCATGCATGGAACTGGGTTTGTATTTACATGCAGTCTTGTTGCAGGAGTGACATGTTTATTTATTATGCGCAAACTGCGATTTTTCCAAATGTCAAGTTCAAGTCACGTTTTGTAGGTTTTGAGGTTCTCATGGTGGTTTGCTGAAAATTTTAGTATTGTAGAATGTGATGCTGTGTCAACTGGCAGATACGTATCATTGTTTCAGCTGACCATAATGGCATCATCTGCAAGGTCAGGCAGCCCAAATTCTTTTGGATTGCTTGAACTCAAAAATTAAAGGACTGCATCTCTTCCTGTCATAGACTACACAGCCAGTGATGTGGTATCATGTTTCAGTAAGACTTTACTCGTGAAGTCATTCCTCATAGAGCATAAAATAATAATATATTTGTGTTGCTGTAGAACAAAAATGAAAGATGCATTTGTGTGATTCATCCCCAGTGATATAAGAATGTGTCATTGCGAATAAAAGCACAGTTCACTGACAGAACATTAACAAAGGAATGTCACACTGTTTTTTTGCAGTTTGGGTTGGCTCAGGTTGTTGCATCACTGCCTTAGTCTGCCCAGTCAGGATTCTGAGTTAGCAGTCGCTGTAGTGACATCAACAGCAGGTGTCCCTGGTCTGCTGGAGGCATGCTGTGGTCTGCTATTGATCCCTGCACCATCACCTTCACTGTTCACCCCAAACTTGGAAAGAGTTCTTCTTAAGCTTGGCCTACATAACTGTGATCTGGGCCTGAAGCTGATAAATACCCTTCTGAGAAATGGAGCAGCTGCTTTTCTGCAAGGTACATGTGTCTGTAAATTTGGTTATACATGGAACAGCGTAGGATCATAAGAACATGAAATTTTGAAGACAACTGGTGACAAAATTGACTTTTTACACGAACTAATAATACTTGAGGCCACAGGATGTTCTTCTTGGGGATGGGAAGAATGAAACAAAGAAAGCAAACTTGTAGATGGACATGTTCGCTTAAGGCAGGCACAATGAGTAAGTTTCCTAGACTGTAACTTTTATGATAAGCATTTTATTTTTCATTAGGAGGCAGCAGTTGTACAAGGAGTGACATGTAACAGATGGTGCAAGAGTCACTTAGTCAGTCAGTCTGTCAGCCAGTTGCATTTCAGGGCATAAGTTGATGTGCTGTGACAGCAACATTGGAAATTTTTTCCCACAAAAGAAGTTAAGAGTGTGATCTGCTTTCTGAGTCAGACATTTTCCCCTTCAAAATTCACCACCAGTTTATACGGGTGTTAGTTGGTGATATAATGAGAAAGCAGCACATCTGGCAGTGGTGCATAGAGTTTGAAAATAGTCGAACAGATGTCCATGATGATGATCATACTTGTCAGCACATCACTTCAGAGACATGTGCTACAGCAGGAGTGGAGGACTGATTTTGGATTACTATAGAGTTGCAGTATCAGAATCTTATGCGTATTGGACTGTGCATCATCTTGATATTTAAATAAAGGTTGACCAACTAGATGACACTTGCTTTATTATCTACTGCTGAACATGTTTCAGGCATTGTAGCTACATAACACCAGCACGCCTCAAGTCAGCCTACACAACGCAACAAGTAGTCGCAAGCTCCTGAAGATGGACGTATTAACGCCTGAAACATGTTGAGCAGTAGATAATAAAGCAAGTGTCAT
>Ga0123354_10003060_pt1 | contig 22801 bp, 17 predicted proteins | sample TergutLab28metaG_2_FD_97872 | JGI IMG/M metagenome (GOLD analysis project Ga0123354, IMG submission 97872) | Labiotermes labralis P4 segment gut microbial communities from Petit-Saut dam, French Guiana - Lab288 P4 | ecosystem: Host-associated > Arthropoda: Insects > Digestive system > Gut ... | reverse complement strand
GCCGGCGAAAAGTTCAGCAACGGACCGATCTGCGTCTCCGCGGGCCGGTCGTACCGCGCCTGAATCTCGGCGACGGCCGAAGCGATGACCGGTTGGTCTACGGGGTCGGTGTAGAAGATGCCGGTCCGGTACTGGGTTCCGACATCATGGCCCTGGGCGTTGAGCGAGGTCGGGTCGATGACCTCGAAGAACAGGTACAGCAAGTCGTCGAGCGGCATGGCCGCGGGGTCATACCGTACCTCGACGGTTTCGGCGTGGCCGGTGGCACCCGTACACACCTGCGCATAGGTCGGCGTGCCAGTTGTACCGTTGGCAAAACCAACCCGCGTGGAGACGACGGCGGGAATGGCGCCAAGATAGGCTTCAAGCCCCCAAAAACATCCACCCGCCAGATAGATCGTGGCAATCATCGGTTCTCATTACTCCGGTCGGCGAGGCGACCACATCGGATGACCCCCAGTTTCGCAGAATTCCCCGAAGTCAGTTGTGGCGCGGTATCACCGCGCCACAACCAAGACTGTCGCCCCAATATTCGCTCATGCTACGGGCGAACAACAATAGGACCAACCCTCACCGGTAAGAAGTGAGCGGCGGCCGGCCAGGCCGACGCAACGGTAGCGCGTCAGCCGGCATACGATTCGCTTCTGTCAGATCACTACGCAAAAGAAGCTCGATGTGCGAGTTCAGACTGCGCGAATCCTCTTCGGCCCAGATCGCCAGAGCGCGATGCACTGCCGGATCGAGTCGCAAAAGCATAGCCTTACGGCCGGGAGCTGGGTTTGTTGTCATTTCGTTGTTATTCATTGCCATTTCCATTGTCCTGTTCTGCCATCCTCCCCTTGTTTCATAATAATAAGCATACACGCAAATATGTGTAATTCCAGGGTGAAAAGTGCCGAATGTCGCCACAATGTTATGGAATCGTTGAGATTCGCCGTGATGACGGCGTGAGGGGCCAGTGATACTCGAGTTCGTGGTACCGCGCGCGATTCGCCGTTGTGGCATGCTGGGTACATGAAAGCGATCACGGTACGCCAACCCGGTGGGCCAGACGAACTCGTCTTGAGCGACGTGGCCGATCCGAGTGCCGAACCAGGCCAGGTACGAATCGCGGTGACCGCGGCCGGGGTCAACCGGGCCGACATCCTGCAGCGCCAGGGCTTCTACCCGCCGCCACGGGGAGCCTCGGACATCATCGGCCTGGAGGTCTCCGGAATCGTCGACGCGGTAGGGCCCGGCACGACCACCACCCTGCGGCCCGGCGATCCCGTGGTCGCCCTGCTGGCCGGCGGCGGGTACGCCGAACTGGTCGTGACGCCAGTTGGGCAGTGCGCGCCCGTACCACAGGGCCTAGACCTGGTCCAGGCCGGCGGCATCATGGAAACGGCCGCCACGGTGGTGTCCAACTTCGCGCACATCCACGTCCACGCCGGCGAAACCATCCTCATCCACGGCGGAGCCGGCGGGATCGGTTCGTTCGCCATCCCCTACGCCAAACACCTCGGCCTGCGCGTCATCAGTACGGTCGGCTCGGCCCCCAAGGCGGAGCACGCCCGTACCCTCGGTGCCGATCTGGCCGTCGACTACCACGGCGACTGGGCGGACGAGGTCCGCCAGGCCACCGCCGGCAAAGGCGTCGACGCCATCTTGGACATCATCGGCGCGCGGTACCTCGACGCCAACGTTTCGTTGCTGGCGCGCGGCGGGCGGATGACCGTGATCGGCCTGCAGGGTGGTACCAAGGCGACCCTCGACCTCAACCGACTGCTGACCAAGGCGGCGACCATCACCGCGACCAGCCTGCGCTTCCGTCCGCTGGAGGAGAAAACGGCCATCGTCCGGACTGTGGCCGATGAAGTTTGGCCGCTCTTCGAGTCGGGCGCCATCCCCCTGCCGCCCCTGACGGCCTTCCCCCTGGCCGAAGCCGGCGCCGCCCATGAGTTGCTCGAATCCGGGCGCAACATCGGCAAGATCGTCCTGGTGGTACGAAGTTGAGGCAAAGGGCGAGATAAAGGGTGGTGAGACAAAGGGGACGGTTCTTTTTGTCTCAGTACTGAGACAAAAAGAACCGTCCCCTTTGTCTCACCCGTCCCCTTTGTCTCAATCCGATACCTCAGGCGGTCCTGGCGGGATCGATCAGATCCAGGATGTCGACCCGGCGGGGGGAGTCCTCCAGGAAGATGTCGGTGAAGGCCCGGATGGACGGTACATCGACGGCCTGCGTGGTCATGTCCCGGACCAGGTCGGCCGCCGAGGTGTAGACCCCGGCGGGGAACTGGCTGACCGGGGTGTAGAAACCGCGGGCTTCCTCGTACGCCGCCATGTCGTAGGCGTAGAAGAACACCGGGATCGTCCTCAGGTAGGCCTCGTACACGATGGCCGAGTAATCGGTGATGACCGCGTCGGCCAGCGCCAGCAGTTCGAAAGCGGAGAACTCGGGGACATCGATGGCGGAGTCTGGGAGGTACGACTCGCCGGTCTCGCCCCGGATCGCGTGGGTTTTGACGATCAGCTTCCACCCGCCGGCCCGGACCGCCTCGGCCAGCTCGCCCACCCGCTCGGCGTTCATCGACGAGCGCCGCAGCGTCGGCGCGTAGAGGACAACCCGGCCACCGCCCAACTCCGGATGGGCGGCCAGAATCCGGCTCCTCAGTTCGGCCATGGCCGTCTCATCGCGTAGGACATCGGCCCGTGGCAGCCACGCGATCCGTACAACTGCCGGATCGGCGTTGAAGGCCTCCGCGAAGCAGGGGATCGCCCCCGCACAGCTCACGGCGATGTCGGTGTACCCGGCGTGCATGCGCAACAGGCGCGCCAGGTCGCGGGCCGGCATGTCGGATTGCTCGGCCCAGCCCTCCGACTTGTCCACCACCGACCAGCCGAACTTCTTGAAGGCACCCAGCGCGTGCCAGATCTGGACCACCCGCAACGACGGCCGGTGGTGCAGGGCGGAGGCCAGGATGCAGTAGGCGTCCAGTACAACCACCTGGGAGGTCGCCATGGCGTACATCTGGTGCAGCATGTGCACCGCGTACCGCGCGTAGCCGGCCGGCGTACGGCGCAACTGGCGGCACAACGCCACCACCGCAGGCGGTTGCGGCAGGTGGCGCAGCCGCTCCATCAGAACTCGGAAGTCCAGGCTCGGCCGGTCGGCATTCCAGGTGATGAACGTCACCTTGCGGCGTACCGGCAGTAGTTTGAACCCCGCGTACGCCGTGTTGGCCAGGCCGACGAAGACACGTACCCCCAGGCTGGTCAGTCGCTGCTTCACCGATCGCCTGGCCGGGGGTACCTGGTCACTCATGGGCGGACCGGCTTGTCAGAACAGCGCCGGGACGGTGGGTCATGACGGTGTCGATAAAGCGCTGAGTGGCATGACCGTCACACCGGTTGAGAAACTTCTCCCGGAACTGGTCGGCCAAGGCCGTGTCGGTGGAGGAAGCGCGCAGGGCGCCGATCAGTGTTGGGATATCACGAGCAACCGGGCCGTACACGTACTCCTGGAAAGGATAATAAAACCCGCGTTCCGCATCATAGGTATCCAGATCCGGCACATAGAAGATGACCGGACGGCGCAGCAAGGCATAATCGAAAATGGCCGAGGAATAGTCGGTGACCAACCGGTCGGCGACCAACAGCAGATGGTTGAACTCAGGGTAGGCACCCAGGTCGATGATCCGGTCCGAATAGGCCTGGGGTATGGGTGGGCACTGGCGTACGAAAGGATGCATTTTCAGCACGAGCAGATCGTTGCCGTCCAACGCGGCGCCGAGTTGCTCCAGATCGAGGAACGACTCCGGATAGTAGGCACTCTGTTTCCCCCGACCGCGGAAGGTGGGGGCGAAGAGAATCACGTGCCGGTGCTGTAGGACCGGTATCTGGGCGTACAGCCCCTGAACGATGGCGGATTGTTGTTCGGAGTCGAAAAACAGGTCGGAACGCGGTACACCGGTGGCCTGGACCGCGTCGAGCGGAACGCCGAAGGCTTCGGCATAGTTGCCACGCAGCGAGTCGGCGCTGATAATCACATCGGTGTAATTCTTGTGTGCGATCGACGTCAGCGGTGGGCCGCCGTTGACGCCGCCCCGGCTGTACCCGACGCGCTTCAGCGCACCCAGAGCATGCCACACCTGGATCAGGCGGGCACCCCGGCGTACGGTGATGGGGTACACCGTCGGGAAAAAGTCGTCCACGATGGTGTACTCGGTCCGGGCCATGGCGGCGACGAACCGTACCCCCGCCGCCAGCTGTGCCCACCAACCCCGCCGCCCAGAGAAAAAGAACGCCCGTACGTCGTAGGTTTGGCGATCCAGACGGTCGAATATGCAGGCCAGATTGTCGTTCAGGACGTCTCCCCGGGTGCAGACCAGGATGACGCTGTTCGGTTTGAGGGGACGGACCGCACTCACCAGACGGTACGTGAGCGAGAAGGGCACACCCCGGCACCGCTGAAGTACGGGAATCAGCCTGAGCCACCACCGCTGCGGTATCAGCACGACGCGATCTCCCTCAAGACCCGGATGGTGCGTTCGACTCCCTGAGCGATGTCGTACAGAGGACGCCAACCCAATCCGGCCAGCCGTGAGCCGTCCATGACCGCCAGGGTCGCGGTGGAGAAGCCGCGCTGTTCGAGTTCGCCGGGCAGTTCGAAAACCACCCTCGTCCCCGCGGTGGCCGCGACGAGGCCCGCCAGGTCTTTCAGACGCACGTCGCACGAGGGGTCGGCCACGTTGTACGCCTGTCCGGGCTCCCCGCAGGCCAAGCACCTAAGGATCGCACTGACGGCATCGGCGACGTGGCAGTATGAGTAGAACTGGTTGCCCGCCGACTTGAGGACGATGTCTTCGCCGTGGAGGGCCTTCAGCAGGAACTGGGAAAGCGCCTTGGTGTCGGTGAAGCGCATGGTCGGCCCGAACAAACGCGGCAGCCGCGGGATCACCACCGCGAGGCCGTACTGTGCCCCGAAAGCCTGGCACAAGGCCTCCCCCGTCCGTTTGCTCTCGGGGTACCCGGCCCTCACCGTATTGCAGTCGATGTAGCCGAGGTCCGACTCCGAGAACCTCTCCACGTCGCCGCGATTCTCGCCATAGACCTCTACCGTGGACAAGAAAGCGGTACGGCGGGCTTGGGTCCGGCGGGCCAGGTCCAGCATGGCGTACGTACCCTGCACGTTGGCGGTGATGGTACCGATGGGATCGCTGGCATAGGCGACCGGATGGGTGTTGCTGGCGGCATGAATCACATAATCGGCCTTGTCAGCGTCCACACCCTCGGTGACATCGGCACGGGTCAACACGAGATTCGGGCTGCCCAGGTACCGCGCGAAGCGGGTCCGCAACCCCGCCGCGTCACGGGCCAGCGCGTGTACCGTGCAGTTCATCCCGTCCGCCGCGTTGCGCGTCATGAGCACGTCGACCAGGAAGCTGCCCACCATGCCCGACGCGCCGGAGAGGACAACGGTGGTGTCGCGGAAGAGGTCCCAGTCAATGTCCAGACCCGCCACCCGGGCGAGGTCCTCGCGATAAGCCGGACTATCCATCAGATCCATGCTGAGACCCTTGGTTCGATCCCGTGATGTAGGCCCGGAACAGGGCCAGATCGTCGGGAGTCGTCAACTTGATGTTCTTGTCCGACCCGGCGGCAAAATACAGCCGCACACCCAGGTCGACCATCATCGTGTTCGTATACGCACTGGGCCCAATCCCAACCGACTTCGCAAAAGCGTCACGGTACGCCCGCGCGAGCAAGTCGTACCGGTAGGCCTGCGGGGTCGACACCCGCCGCAAAGTCTCACGCGGAATATACGCCAACGTCGAATACGGATCCTGCTCATCAATCCGGAAAATCTGTTCGTTGTACGGCATGGACGTCACCCCATTGCCGTACCTGCTGCAGACGGCCAGCACATCCGAAACCACCGCCGCGTCCACCAGAGGACGGATGCCGTCGTGGATGACGACCATGTCGTCAGGCTGACAGATACCATCAAGGTGCTCGACGCCGTTGCGGATGGATTCCTGCGCGCTGTTGCCACCGGAAATTATCCATGCGAGTTTCGTAATGCCGAAATGTTCAGCATAGTCGCGCAAGATATCATGCCATCCATCGATACACACCACACCGATGGAATCGATACTGGGATGGTCCTGAAAAGCCTGCAAAGTATAGACAATCACCGGACGGTCCTCAACCAAAACAAACTGTTTAGGAATCTCCAACCCCATGCGCGAACCACTTCCGCCGGCGATGATGATCGCAGTGTTCATACCCACCTCGCACAGTTTTGATTAGGCGTTCTTCCGACCGTAGATGTCGAACGGCACTCCACTCAGATTACCTGTCCGCCGTCAGCCTACCAAGCCAGGGATGACTAGCCCGCCGCGTATGATATTTGTGTTATGACTTCACCAGCTATGGTATCTAGACTATCTACACGCGGCCGCCACTCGGGCGATACGAGAGTCGATATCCAATGGATGCGGGCCTTGGCTGTGGGACTCGTAATGCTGTATCATTTCTGGCCGAAGCGGGTACCCGGAGGCTTCATCGGAGTCGACATTTTCTTTGTCATTTCCGGGTTCCTCATCACAACTCACCTGCTGAAGAACCCGCCCCGGAAGCTCTACGACCTCGCGGTATTCTGGGGACGCCGCGTGAGACGCCTGTTGCCAGCGGCCTTCACCGTGATCATCCTCACGACGGTGGGGGTTCTGCTGTTAGGCCCGATGACTCAGTGGCAGGCAAACGGCCAATCAGCGATCATGTCGGCCCTTTATGTCGAGAACTGGAACCTGGCCTGGACGTCGGTTGATTACCTGGCCTCGACGGCTCCCCCAACAGCCCTCCAACACTATTGGTCATTGTCCGTCGAGGAGCAGTTCTACCTGGTGTGGCCGATCCTGATCGGCATCGCCGGGCTCATCGTCCGCAAACATTGGCACAGGTTCCGCCGTGTGGCGGGAGTCGCCACGGCGCTCGTCGTGAGCCTGTCCCTGGCCTACTCCATCTACTTGACACGCATCGATCCCGCCCAGGCGTACTTCGTCACCCCCACGCGAATGTGGGAGCTGGGGGCGGGTGGCGTCCTTGCCGCGGTTTATCCATCCCTGGAACGGCGGCTGTCGAGTGTCCCGGCTGTGAAAGTCGCTCTCGTCGCCGTAGGGGCGGGCCTCATCGTGTGGTCCGGGCTGCGCTTGACAGGTGACGCCTTTCCCGGCTGGATCGCCCTGGTACCCGTCGTGGGTGCACTTCTCGTGATCGGCGCGGGGCCAGCCGACTACGCGGTTTCTTTCGACCGGTTCCTGAAGTGGCGTCCATTCCAATTTCTCGGGGACATTTCGTACTCCCTGTACCTGTGGCACTGGCCGGCCGTGGTTCTCGTGCCCTGGGCGCTGGGGCATCCCATGACCTGGCCGATCAAACTCGCGACGATCGCGGTCGTCATCGGGTTGTCCTGGGCCTCGAAAACGTTCATCGAGGACCGTTTCCGCGGTTCGCATCCCTTGGGGGTCCCGTTGCGGCGTACCTTCATATTTCTGGTCACGGGGATGCTGGTGACCGCTGGAGTCGGCTTCGGCGCCATCGTGGTGACACAAGTCATCGGCAAACCCAATCAACTCCCAACGGTCCCTGCCACCGCGGTCTGCATCGGCGCGGCCGCCCGCCTGGACCCCGCCTGCGCCGCTGGAGATCCTCACGGTTCCGGGCTCCTCATGACCCCGCTTCAAGCTGCCCAGGATCAGAATCTCGCCTATGCCGACAACTGTTGGTGGTCCCAGGGTTCCCCCGACAAGTACCCCATCTGCCGGTACGGGTCGACGGATCCGGCGGCCCCGCAGATCGCCCTGTTCGGAAACTCGCACGCCGGGCCCTACCTGAATCCGCTGATCACCATTGCCAACAACCACAACTGGGCTTTGAGCACCTATCTAGCAAGCCGCTGTTACCCCTCGACGCTGCCCCTGGACTTTCCCGATCCGGCGGTCCAACAAGGCTGCGCAGACTTCACCACCCGGTCCATTCAGGACATGAAGGCCCACGGGGTACAACTTGTCGTCATGTCCGTACGTTCTCAGTCGGTACCTCTGGCAAACGCGGGTACTGACCAGAATCAGCAATTGCTGAACATGGACAACGATCTCCTCAATCTGCTCACCAACAACGGTTTCAAAGTCCTGGTCATCCGCGACGTACCCTATCCACCGAACTCCGTCATCGACTGCCTCTCGGAGAACCTGAGCAACGTCGGCGCGTGCGACGGGCCGCGAAGCAGCCGGCTGCTAGCCGACCCCCTCTTCAGCGCGGCCCAGGCATCCACCAATCCGGCTGTATCGGCCCTCGACTTCACCGACGCGATCTGCGACGATACGACCTGCTGGGATGTCGTGGGCGGCGTGATCGTCTACTTCAACCAAGGACACCTCACCACCACATTTGCCAACTCACTTCTGCCCTATCTGGAACCCGCTGTCGTCGCGGCACTCCCGTGAGGCGGCAGCGCCGGTCTGGCGGAAAGTTTCCTACTCAAAGACCCTTTTCGTCGACCGGCTTTTCGCCTACCAACCGGCCGCAATCTGGGTCTTGAGCGCGAAGTGCGCACCCCCCAGACCCTTGTAGAAGTACAGAATGCGCGTCGAGTTGCTGCGTCCCACCAGGTCGGCTTTGCCGTCGCCATTCAGGTCGGCGCCAGAGCCCAGGGTGTACCCGAGCCACCCGTAACCAGCTTTCTGACGCGGGTTGAAGAAGCCGCTGCCCTTACCCAGGTACTGGTACAGGTCGCCCTTGGAGTTGATGCCGAGGATGTCATTCTTCCCGTCGCCATTCAGATCCCCACCGGCGTACAAAGACCAGCCAGTCCACCCATAGCCCACCTGTTTACGTGTGGCAAAGCCGCCCGAACCAGTGCCGGCGTACATGAAAAGCTGACCCTTGCCGTTGATCCCCAGCAGATCGGGTTTCTTGTCTCCATTGAGGTCGCCAGCCGGAATCAAACGCCAGCCGGTCCAGCCGTAGCCGACCTGCCGACGCGTGCCCAAAGCCAACGCACCAGTACCGGGATACAGCCACAGCTTCCCATCTGAACTGATCGCCAGAATGTCCGCCTTGCCATCGCCGTTCAGGTCGCCGGGCCCGTACACGCGCATCGAACCGAAACCAGCCCCCAGGCTGCACGCCTGAGACAGCGCGCCGGACGCCGTCCCCGGGTACACCCACAGCACACCCTTCGAATCCACCGCCAACGTTTCGCCGCGCTTGTCGCCAGTCATGTCGGCGCCCAGCGTGAACTGAGTCATCGGCGTGGCCGGCGTGCCGACCACGCACCCAGCGGGTATCACCACTCCAGTGACAGGCGACGTCTTCGACGCCGACGGGTACCCCGGGAGGCTCCCCGTCACCTTGACCGACAGGCGAGTACCGGCATCAGTGGCGAGCACCGTGTACTTGCTAGCAGTGGCACCGGAAATCGCCACGCCATCGCGCAACCATTGATAGGCGAAAGTCGGCGACGCCGGGTTCCACGCGCCCGGTACGACCGTGAGAATCTGCCCCGCCATCGCCTTGCCGGAGACGCTCGGGTTGCCTGCGACCATGCTGGCGTTGGACACCGCCGCCGTCGCCGCGCTTGTCGCCGACGACGACGTGTAGTTGGGATTGCTCGCCGTGACTTTGACACTGAGCTTGCGGCCGACGTCGGCGGCGCCCAAGGTGTACGTGCTCGCGGTGGCGCCGGAAATCGCCGTTCCGTCCCGCAACCACTGGTAGGCGTACGTCGTTCCCGAGGTCGGAGACCACCCGGCGAGCGTCACCGTCAGTTTCTGGCCAAACACCGTGGTCCCCGAAACCGACACCGTCCCAACCTTGACCGCGACCTTGGTCACGGTGATTTGCGCGGACGCAGATACCCCTGAACCGTCAACGGCCTTCGCCGTGATCGTCGCCGCACCTGCTGAAACTCCCGTCACCACACCGGATGAGTTCACCGTCGCCACCGCCGAATTGTTCGACGACCACGTCACCGCCTTGTTCGACGCATTCGACGGCAAGGCCGCCGCCACCAACGACACGGCGGCCCCGACATTCACCGACACCGGCGACGGAGTCACCGACACCGTTGCCACCGGCATCCGTACCGACACTGCCGCGGATGTCTTCGAGGCGGTGGTATAACCCGACGTCGAGCCCGTCACCGTGACTGACAACGCATAACCCGCATCGGCGACTTGGATCTTGTACGTGCTGCTCGTAGCACCGCTGATCGCCGCGCCGTTACGAAGCCACTGATAAGCGAGAGACGATGGCACCGGCGCCCACGAGCCGGGCGCGGCTGTCAACGTCTGCCCGACGAGCGCGGTCCCCGAAATCGTCGGGGTCCCGGCCGTGAAAACGCCCGGAGTCACCGCGGCCGTCACCGCGCTGGTGGCCGACGCCGCCGTGTAATCCGGATTGGTCGCCGTCACCTTGACACTCAACTTGTGACCGACATCAGCCGAGCCAACCGCGTACTTGGCCGCTGTCGCCCCGGAGATCGCCACACCGTCCCGCAGCCACTGATAGGCATATGCCGAGCCCGCTGCCGGCGACCAACCGGCAATCGACGCCGACAGCGTCTGCGCGAACGCAGCTTTGCCTGACACGGACACGCTGCCGGGCGTGATCGGCAACTTCGCGCCAACCGGCTGGCCCCACGACCACACCGAGGTGGCCCCGCTGACGTATCCAGCCTGGTTGCCGGTCACCTGATAGCCGATCCAGTTGCCTTGATCGGCGGCAGTCAGTTTGTAGGTGGCCGAGGTAGCCCCGGGAATCGCCGTCGTACTGGCCCATCCAGGCGCGATCCGGTACCACTGGTACGTGAGGCTCACGCCAGACCCCCACCCGCTCGCGCTCATGGTCACGGACTGCCCCACGTTGAGCTGTCCCGACATCGACGCACTGCCAACAGGCACCTGGGGGATGTTAAACACGTTGATCGTGTACGACACCGAGGAAGCCACGCCACCCGACACGCCCGAAACTGTGACGTTATACGTGTCCACCGCCGTACCAGAGGGGGCAGCGACCGAAGCGGGCATGTACCACACCAGCGAATCCACGCCATAGCCAGATGACACCGGTTGAATGGCAATCCCGGTCACCGCAGTACCGTTCTTCGTCACCGAAACGGTCGCCGAACTAAAATCTGCGCCCTCCCTGGAAATCGACCAGGCCCGGTTCAGCAACTGGCTCGGGAAATACCCTGGCGCCGGCCACTGGATCCAGGCCGGGTTGGCGGCCGAAGGGTTCACCGGAGTCCCGACGACATACAGTGCACCCGAGCCACTCGTGACTCCCACCCCCATCTGGGCCGTGGACGGGTACAACACCCAGCGCCGGTGCCCTACTCTCGAATAGTTCGACGAATCCGAATCATCCATGTAGCCGATGATCGACGCTGGGCCAGAAGAGTAGCCCAACGACAAGTTGGACTGACCAGCAGCGGTGTTACCCGCGTCGGTGTAGCAGTACCCGGTAGTGCCCCAATCGGTCGCGGGAGCGTGCGACAGGCCATCCTTGGCAAGCATCATCAGAGCCGCTTGCTGAGCCTGAGCCGACAAGGTGGGGTCCTCCGTCACCGGGCTGAGTCCGACGAAGGAGCGAAACCAGTTGACGGCGTCAATCGTCGCGGCGGTCTGGGCCGCCGACGGCGCCCCAGGCACACACGGGTTCACCGACCCGGTCCAGCCCACCGGTACCTGCAACGTGGGCATCAAACCAGTCAGATAGGCGTTGGTAACCGACGCTTGCGAGTTGTGATCGACGCTGGCCGGCGCCGCAACCGCGGCGCCTGGCAGAATGAGGAGAGAAGCGACCATCCCGAGTACAGAAATGGCAATTGGCATAAACTTAGCGAGCCTCATGGTGTCCTCCTTGGCTCAAGTTCGTGAAATCAACTCTAGACTATCAACCAAGAATGCGCCATGCCATCCCATTTACGCGGATATTCCGGAGAGGACAACGGTGGTGTCCTGAAAGAGGTCCCAGTCAATGTCCAGACCCGCCACCCGGGCGAGGTCCTCGCGATAAGCCGGACTATCCATCAGATCCATGTTGAGACCCTTGGTTCGATCCCGTGATGTAGGCCCGGAACAGGGCCAGATCGTCGGGAGTCGTCAACTTGATGTTCTTGTCCGACCCGGCAGCGAAAAACAGCCGTACACCCAGGTCGACCATCATCGTGTTCGTATACGCACTGGGCCCAATCCCAACCGACTTCGCAAAAGCGTCACGGTACGCCCGCGCGAGCAAGTCTGACCACAGTGTTCACACCCACCTCGCACAGTTTCGATTCGCCGCCTGCTACCAGTCGAACGGTTCTTTGTTTAGACTATCCGGCAAGGCTGAGTCAGCCAAGTTGCTCACAACCAATCCCAGCCGATGGCCGGTACTCTTCGAGACGGCTCTGCAGGGTCTCAGAAAGCAGAGCGATTTCTTGCGGAATAATGATCTCTGCGTCGGTCTGGCGCCGTACGCGGGCCGCTGCCGCAGCGGACAGACGTAGGAAGAGATCCTGGTCGTGGTACATCGTCATCATCGCGTCCGCCAGCCCGGTGAAGTCTTCTGGTGGGGCGAGAAAACCCTCCGCTGGCGAGCAAAATTCTTGGACAGCGGCAAGAGCACTGGTGACCGGCACCATCCCGCACGAACTAGCCTCGTCTCGTGACACGCCCTGGCTGTCACAGCGTGTTGGGGTCAAAAAGACGCCGTACTGCCGGAAAAGCGCGGCCATCTCATCCTGCGACAAGAATGTTTCCTGGAGCGTGACGTTGGAAAATCCGCGTAATGGCTCCGTCGTCTCGGCGAAAAGACTGCCACTGCCAACAATGCGGAACTCAAACTCGTGGAACTCCGGTTCGCCCGACAACTCCATGATCGCCTTGACGGCGAGGTCGGTGCCATACTTCCTGGATTCGAATGGCCTGACCACCAGGACTTTCTTCCGTGCAGAAGCCGTCTTGGCGACATAGGGGAACACCGTGGTGTCGATCGGATTATGGATCACACGGCTGAGCGTTTCCGGTACCGTGATTCCGAAAGTTTCAAAATCCTCGGTTACCTCCGTTTTAAACGCGTTCGAGACAAATACAAGACGTAAGGCTGGATTGTCCCCGGAAAGAGCGTCCTTCCACACGGCCATCCGTGCCTCAGTGACCTTCTTATCTTCCTCAGTCGGCTGTGAGCCAACGAGATCATAAGACCGGCGCCACCACGGCTGAGCCTCGTAACCATGAACCCACATCGTCATGGGAATGGTGGTGCGGAACTCCCGAAGCGCAGTCCATGGCCAGGTAGTCAGGAAATGAACAGCTACGTGATTGTACTGGCCGGTGCTCAGGAGTGCAGACAAGGCATGGTAGTTGCCAGTCGCGACGCTCTGCCCTTCGTACTCACGGTAGGCCAGATCCACCGTTTCCCCAACCACAAAGACATCCACCGACAAGCCGAAACGGCGATAGGCCCGTGTCCGGCTGTGCACGAATGCCAGCCGATAGTGGTTGTCATCACTTGGATAGGCAGGGCAAACCACCAAGACTCTGCCGCGAGATGGGCAAACAGAAATGGGGCCTGATTCAGGGGTCACCAGCGACAACCTTCTCTCCGGGCTCATTACCTTGGTAAGCATATTACCCCCAATCGCTTCGTTTGGGCTGCCTCACGCTCAACCAGCGATGACAACCCAGATCCACAAGCGGTAAGCTAGATACACGCCGGAGAATTGCGACAATGAGTACGTGCTCCGATCAGTTGAACAACCCAGGAGAGCACTCAGTGGTAGATATCGCACCACGACATTCCGAGATGGCGGTTGTGTACGGAACGCGACCGGAAGCCATCAAGTGCGCTCCCATCATTCGCGCAATGCGCCTGACCACAGATCTGGGGTGCCGCGTGGTACTCACGGGCCAGCATCCAGACATGGTCAAACCCATTCATGAGGGATTCGGCATCGAGATTGATGACGATCTAGGTATTTTCGCTCACCAGCAGGGTCTGTCTGACATTGCGGCGAAAACCATGACTCGGCTGACTCCCCTATTACAGGAGCGTCAACCAGTCGCGGTCTTGGTCCAGGGTGACACAACCTCAGCACTGGCAGCGGGCCTGGCGGCTTTTTACGCAGGCATTGCAGTCATTCACATTGAAGCAGGCCTCCGGACGAACTCACTGATGTCTCCGTTTCCCGAAGAGGGAAACCGACGCCTCCTGTCCCAGATCGCCACGCTCCATATGGCAGCCACGCCCGGAAACTATCAAAATCTTCTCCAGAACGGAATTCCCGCCGCCAACATCTTCATGACGGGGAACCCAGTGATCGACGCTCTGCACCTGGCTGTGGACATGCCCCACCAAATAAGCAACTCCACAGTGGCCAGTCTCGTTTCAGGCGACCGGCCGATAGTCCTGATCACCTCTCACCGACGCGAATCCTGGGGCGAACCCATGCGCGAGATCGCCGCCGCTTTGCGACAGGTCGCGATCCAGGAATCTGCCACAACCTTTGTCTTCCCCCTGCATGCCAATCCTGCTGTCCGTGAGTTCTTCGTGCCCGTCTTGGCCAGGCTTCCCAATGTGGCCTTGGTGGAACCACTGGAATATTTCGATCTTGCGAAACTACTGGCGCGTGCCACTCTTGTCATAACCGATTCAGGGGGTCTGCAAGAAGAGGCCCCCGCTCTCGGTAAGCCCGTGCTCGTACTTCGGGAGGAGACGGAACGCCCCGAGGGAGTAGCGGCTGGCACCGCCGAATTGGTGGGCTACGACAAAGGCCTCATCCTTCAGCGAGTAACCGCGCTGCTCCACGACAAAGACGAGTACGAGCACATGGCTCATGCGGTGAACCCCTACGGGGACGGCAAAGCATCGGGGCGGATCATCAACGCGGTCAGGACCTGGCTAACGGCCGGAGGTTCTATCGGTGGGCTTGCGGGGTAAGTCCGTATACTGAATCTGGTAGTGGTTGGTTTGGCGTGAGATCGGTAGCTGCGGCTATTTTGAGAAGGGTGCGATTATGGTGATTGATTCGTTGTGCGTCATGGGTCTTGGATATATCGGTTTACCAACCTCAGTAGTCTTTGCCGAGCACGGTGTACGCGTCTATGGGGTAGATGTCAAAGCAACTACAGTTGATGCCATCAACTCAGGCCACGTGCCATTTGTCGAATCGAATCTTGCCGAACACCTGACCGCGGTAGTCGCGAATGGGACACTCTCAGCATCGCTGACCCCCCAGAGGGCCGATGCCACCATCATCGCCGTTCCCACACCATTTCTTCCTGACAAAACAGCCGACCTGAGCTACATTCGCTCCGCCGCCTACTTGCTTGCGCCAGAGTTGTCCCCGGGGGCTTTGGTTATCCTGGAGTCCACATCACCACCGAGAACGACCGAGCAACTGGGTGTGTGGCTGGGTGACGCGAATCCTGATTTAGTGGGTCCTGACGGGCGCCTCTTGATTGATGTGGCACATGCTCCCGAGCGGGTCTTGCCGGGAAGGGTTTTGACGGAGCTCGTGACTAACGACCGCATTGTCGGCGGACTGACTCCGCAAGCGACTGCCCGGGCAAAGGAGTTGTACGCCGTCATTTGCCAGGGGGAAATCATGGAAACGGACTCCCGGACTGCGGAAATGTCAAAATGCGTCGAGAATTCGTTCCGCGATGTCAACATCGCCTTCGCCAACGAGCTGTCCCTGATTTGCGACTCACTGGGCCTGGACGTTTGGGAGGTCATCTCACTAGCCAACCACCACCCGCGAGTCGCCATCCTCAACCCCGGCCCGGGTGTGGGCGGACATTGTCTGGCAGTGGATCCCTGGTTCATCGTGGCCGCGGACCCCACCCACGCAAAACTCATCAAGGCGGCCCGGGAAATCAACGACGCCAAACCCGACTGGGTCGTTGGAAAGATCATCGCGGCAGCCCCTGGGATTACCACTCCCACGATTGCAGTTCTTGGACTTGCCTTTAAGGCGAATATCGACGATCTGCGGGAATCCCCCGCCTGCCACGTGGCACTCAGCCTCTCGAAAAGTTTGCCTTCCGGCCGAATCTTGGCAGTCGAGCCAAACATACAACAACTGCCACCAACACTGGCAGCTTGTGGAAACGTGGAGTTGGTCAGCTACACTGACGCCCTTGACCAGGCTGATGTTGTCGCCCTACTTGTCGATCATGACGAGTTCCGCGACAAACCACAACTCCGCGACAATGTCGCAGTTATTGATACCAGAGGAACGTGGCGCTGATCCATGGTAAATATGTCTATAAAGAGGATCCTGAAACTACCCCGACTGGTGATACTTACGCTGGTTGTGGTCGCTGGCCTGATTGCCGCTGGCCTAGTCTTCCTTGGAACTCACAATGTGTGGCTCACCGTGGTAGCCGGACTTGCCGGGCTAGTCGTCATGCGGATCTGGTGGATTTGTGAACGTCGACATCTCGAGGAGAAAGCCGTGGCCCGGATTGCTCGCACCACGAGCGAACTGGCTCAGTCCATCAATGTATTGTCGCTTGAGGTGGCCGACCTTGACATTCAGTTCCGAGCTCTGGCTGACAAGAGTTAGTGCTGACGCCATGACACGCCCAGAGCTGAAACATGGGATCAGCGTTTTGCTGGCATCACATGCCGGTGTGCACAGAATTGCTCGAACTTTGCACAGTCTCGGCGAACAGACCCTAGATCCTTCCCAATTTGAAGTTCTTTGTTGCTTGAACGGACCCGATGACGGCACGGCTGACTTGATCGCATCGTTCAAGGACCATTTTCCAGAAACAGAGTTTGTCGTCCTGCGTTGCGATGAGGTTGGTCTCGCTCAGGCGAGGAACCTCGGGTTACACACGGCGCGTTTCTCCTATTTCACAAACATCGACGACGATGATTGGGTCTCTCCGACATATCTTGAGAAATTGCTGGCTTATTGCTCCGAAGACTCAGTGGCGATGACATACGTCTGCGATGTTGCGGAGGACAGCCACCAAACATACGAGCGCTTCAACAACTACCTGTGCCGAGGCATTCTTCCGTACGCGGGGCGAAGCGTGTCGGCTAACCGGGTTCCGGTTGGATCGGCCGATGCGGCAAAGGCAGCGCCTACCGCGCTGGGCCAACAGGTCCTGTACGACGAGGCCATCTCTTCCGGGCTGGATGTGGTGTTCTGGTCGCAACTTGTCGCACGAAATGCGCTGACGGTCCGGATCCTAGAGATTCACGAGCACGCGATTTATTACCGGTTGACGCGGACGGGGTCGATGTCGAGGTCGCTTGATCGGCAATTCGTGGAGGACCGGTTCCGGGTGATTACGCGGCTTCTTGACCTTACCCAGGAATGCCCGGCCTACAAATCAATGCTCAGGCGATCGATCGGTGGCCAAGTCACTCATCTCGGGCGGGCTGCGCAGGCCAGACCCGATTGGTACCCCGAATTATCGGGAAAAATCCGCTCTATCGCCACGCCTGGCGAACTCGCAGCCTTTAACCATGCAGCAGCTCGTACTGTTGCTGTGTGCTACGTCTACACTCCCTACAATGACGCTTCGGCGATCGTGGCAGCCAAACGGCTGACAGCCCGGGACGAACCATTCGACGTGATCTGCCACTCCATGGGCGCTCTGCGCGCCGAAGATTCGAGCCTGATAGCTATTGACGCACCGCTCTTGGGGCAACGAGTGGTTCTTGAGGGGCCAGCGAGCACAGGGTCTTGGCACCGCTTAGCCGAGTTTTGCGCAGATGGAGCAACCGTCTGGGAAAACCTGGCAAAAGGCCGCGCTCCTTATGACAATGTCTACAGTCGGGCACAGTGGCCTTTTTCCCACGCGCTGGCAGCCCTCATGAAAGTACGGCAGCCGGGCATTAGGTGGACGGCTGAGTTCTCTGATCCCCTCTCTGTGGCAATTGACGGTACTCCTCGTCCGGGAAATATGGGCGAGTTTCCCGAACGAACCGAGATCGAGGATGCCGCCCGCGGATACGGTTTCGACCTTGCCTACGTCACCTCGCTGTCGGAATGGGTGGAGTTGGTCGCGTACGCATTGGCCGATGAACTCGTGTTCACCAACGAAAACCAGAAAGAGTTCATGCTGTCGCGGATCGGCAATCCAGTTCTGGCTGATCAGGCCCGCAAACGGGCGGTGGTTGCACCCCATCCTGGTGTGCCTGCTCATATCATGGATACCATTCCCGCAGTACCGAAACCGGACGACGGCAAGATCCATATTGCGGACTTCGGACGTTTCTACTACAGGCGCGGTGCCGACGACGTACTCCTCAGCCTTAGCAAGCTGCCCAGCCAGGATCGCCGCCGGATCATGCTGCACCTGTTCGTTCCCGCCAACCAAGTAGAACAAGTGCGCCAACATGCGCGCGCCTATCGCACCGGTCGCAGCGTTCGTATTGAACCACATCGCAAGTATCTCGATTATCTCGCCACTGCACGTTCAATGGATTGGGTGCTGGTCGTGGACTCGCAGGTCAGCGATGTCCACGGCATGAACCCTTACCTGCCTTCCAAGTACGCGGAGTACGCATCGCTGGGCGTAAAAATCTGGGGCCTCATCGAACCGGGCAGTCCCCTATCTCGCCGTCGGCTGGACATGGTATCGACAGTTGGAAATCCGGCTGAAACGTACTCTGCCCTGGAGCAGATCTTGGCAGAGCCTGATGGGATATCATCGTGACTAAACAAGTAGTGGCCCCCGAGACACCTCATGCCAAGGTCTCGGTTATCGTGCCGTTGTATAACGTCGCGGAATACATTCGTCAGACGATGAGCAGCCTTCTTCAACAGGCGCTGCGCGACGTGGAGTTCATCCTCATCGATGACGGATCGACCGATACCACCGTATCTTTGATCGAGTCGATGGCCGCAACAGACCCGCGCATCCGCCTCACCAAACAGGATAACCGGGGGCCGTCGGCAGCCCGTAACCACGGCCTACGACTTGCTCACGGCGACTACATTTGTTTCGTCGATGCCGACGACATTATGCCGCACGATGCTCTGACGGTCATGTACGACGCCGCCCAAAAGTACAATGCCGACATCGTGACGGGAGATACTCGCCGGTTTCGGGGCGAAAAGACCTGGCCCATGCCGACCTACGTGAAATATGGTGTTACCACGCCAGGGCCCAAGACCCTGCGGACTCACCCTGAGCTCATGTACGCGATCGGCCCGTGCGCCAAACTTTTTCAGCGGGAGTTGGTTGGAAACACGTTCTTCCCGGAAAACATTCGCCTAGGTGAAGACCAACCCTTCGTATTGAGCGCCTACGAACGCGCCACCCTGATCTACACCGTTGACGCGATTGTGTACTACTACCGGCAACGCGAAGGCGCGTCTCCATCATTGACTCAGCACGCGATCAATCAGCCTCTGGACGCGCTCGATGATCTGTACGAGATGCTCCGGTTGACGCGCGTCACGCTAACGGAACCGCGGCTTTTCAACTTCTACCTCACACGCGTCATGTCGGCGGACATCTGGCCGAGGGTCCGTGCCGCCATCAAATCTCACGATGCCGTGCTCCAAATAAAGATACTGGATTCACTCCGGTCGTGGCTGGCCACCGTGGACACAGAAACTTTCAGGCAAGTGCCCGAATTGTACCGGCGCCCGTTGAGGGGCCTTGTGAAAACTGGACACCATTTGCGAGCGCGCGCTGTGCCGTCAGCGATAAGGCTGATTGCGAGCATCCTGTCAAGAATGAACCCGAGCAGTTACAAAAACTTGGTCACGGACGGCCACATCGCGCCCATCAGGCCGCGTCGGCTGCGGCGGACGATTCGCGCAACGGTTAGCACTGTCTGGACTTTCGGCGTAAAGTATATCATGTATCCCCTACTTGTATTGCTGCCACCGCGAAAGACGGTTGTTTTCGCGTCAAACAAGTCAGGCGCGCTGACGGGAAATCTCAAATTCTTGCGCGACGGTATGAAAAACTACCCAGGGTGGCGAGTTGCGGTCTATTCAAAGCCCGCGTCGAAGTCGGCCGTACGTACCGTCCGGTTGTTTCATGCCCTGGCCCGATCCAGTGTGGTTTTTCTTGACGATTACTACGCCCAGTTACGCGGGTTGCACGGACGTTCTGGCGGCCAGATTGTGCAAGTGTGGCACGCCGCCGGAGCCTTCAAGAAGTTCGGGTTGTCATCCCGTGGCGCTGCCGATGCCAACTCTGAAGACTATGAAGTTGCCACCCATGGAGCCTACACCGCAGTCATCTGCAGTTCCAGCGAGGTTCGGGCATTGTATGCAGAGGCGTTCAATGTACCCACGGCCTCCGTGTTGCCCTTAGGCCTGCCGCGGACGGACGTGTTTTTCGACGAAGCCTATAAGGCCCGCGTACGAGAGTCTCTCCTCCGGGAACACCCCCAACTTGCGCACAAGAAAATCTTGCTCTATGCCCCCACCTTCCGCGGGATGCCCCAAGAGCGGTCACGATTCCATCTCAATCTCGACCTGGACATGTTGGCGCATCGTCTCGGTGACAACTACGCCCTCGTCATCAAACTGCACCCTTCAGTGCAGGAACCACTGGATATCCCCGAGCGGCTGGCGAAGTTCGTAGTGGACTTGTCCAAGTCTGCAGATATCAATGACCTCCTGATACTGTCCGACGTGTTGATCACCGACTACTCCTCGGTCATTTTCGAGTACGCCCTACTGCGCCGTCCGATGGTCTTTTTCGCATACGACGTGGACTCGTACCTTGATGAGCGGGGCTTCTATTATGAATACAGCTCTTTTGTACCTGGACCGATCGCCAAAACCACGGCCGAGGTCGCCGACTTGCTTGAGAACGGTCAGTTCGATCTATCCAAAATCGACGAGTTCGCCGACCGCTTTTTCGATTATCGTGACGGTAAGGCCACCCAGCGAATCCTCGATCATTTCCTCGCCGGACAGGCCGCGAAGCTTAGCCAACCGTCAGCAATTGATCACACCACCCGTTGAGTCCCACCGCGCAGCCAGCGTCTTGCGGACCCAGCCCGGCCCGCACACCCCGATATGCTAAAGTTCCTGGAGTGAGTCAGCTACTACCCGCAAGAACCGGACCCGCGCGCATAGGATACTGATGCTTGCAGCATTTCAGGCGATCCTCCGGGACAACTGGACGTGGCGCAGCCAAACGTGGCGCCTCGCCATCACGGAAATCCAAAAGCAGGTCCGCGGCGCGGCCCTCGGTTGGATTTGGTTGCTCATTACCCCGACTGTCTACGTGGCCGTCTTCTGGTTCGCCCTGGCGATCGGATTGCGGAAGGGCAGCCCGATCGATGGCGTGCCGTACGTGGCCTGGCTGACGATCGGCATCGTCCCCTGGTTCTTCATGTCGGACATGATCAGTGGCGGCTCAGACGTTTATCACCGCTACGCCTACCTCGTCAACCGGCTACGCTTCCCGATTCCAGTGATTTCCAGCTTCTACGTCCTGGCAGAGTTCATCATTTTCCTCATCACCATGGTTGTGGTGGTCATCGTCATGCTGATCGTCCATGCGCCGTTCACGATCTACATCCTCCAGGCACCGTTGATCGCAATCCTGATGTACCTGTTTTGGCTGGCCTGGTCGATGTGGACCTCGCCGTTGTCGGCGCTCAGCAAGGATTTCCATAACTTGCTGAAGGCACTCAGCACGCCGCTATTCTGGCTATCCGGCGTCTTGTTTGACTCCAACTCGCTATCCAACCACACCTTACGCTGGATCCTGGCCTTCAATCCGGTCACCTTCTTTGCCTCCTCTTTCCGCGCCGCGCTGTGTGAGAAGTACTGGGTCTGGGACAAACCTCAGCAGTACGGCCCGTTCCTGATTGTCTTCTTCGTGCTGGCGATCTTCGCCGTGCGAACGCAGCACCGGCTGGGTACGGTGGTGGCCGATGTCCTCTAAAGCACCCGCCCCGTCCGAGTTCATCGAAACCCGCGCCATGCGCTCGCTGGTGGCCGTGAGCTTCAGCCACGTCACCAAGACCTACCGGCTGTACAAGAACGACCGGACCCGGCTCATGGCGGCCTTCTGGCCTAGCACGCCCTTCGACACGATCCAGGCCAACGATGACCTGAGCTTCGAAATCGAGCGCGGAGAAGCGGTCGCCTTTCTCGGCCGCAACGGCGCCGGCAAGAGCACGGCGCTGAAGATCATCACCGGTGTGACCGCACCCACGTCCGGCACGGTGGAGGTACACGGACGGGTCAGCGCCCTGCTGGACCTGACGGCCGGATTCGACAACCAACTGACCGGCCGGGAGAACCTCGTCCTGCGCAGCCGATTGTGGGGGCTCGGTACCGAGGAGATCACCGCCTTGCTGCCGGACATCATCGACTTCGCCGCGATTGGCAAGTTCATCGACCAGCCGATGCGTACTTATTCGGCAGGCATGAAAGCCCGGCTGGGCTTCTCCTTCGCCTCCTCGCTGAAGCCGGACATTCTCATCCTGGACGAGGTACTCGCCGTCGGCGACCGTAATTTCTCCAACAAGAGCCTCACCCGGATGCAGGAGATCATGGCCCGTGACGGCATCACCCTCCTCTTCGTGACCCATGCCCTGAACTCGGCCGCCAACTTCTGCAAGCGGGCGTTGGTGATCGACCACGGCAGCCTTCAGTTCGACGGTACCATCGACGACGGCATCGCGTTCTACGAGAAGAGCACGGACTGATATGGGGTGGTTGTTTGTCAAGTTGGCATGGCAAGGACCCGGCCTGGGTGGCCGGGTCCTTGCGTGTTCGCCAGGCTGGTGGTGGGCGGCGGGCGTGTCAATGTGTCGACGCGAG
>Ga0123354_10003057_pt1 | contig 22804 bp, 18 predicted proteins | sample TergutLab28metaG_2_FD_97872 | JGI IMG/M metagenome (GOLD analysis project Ga0123354, IMG submission 97872) | Labiotermes labralis P4 segment gut microbial communities from Petit-Saut dam, French Guiana - Lab288 P4 | ecosystem: Host-associated > Arthropoda: Insects > Digestive system > Gut ... | reverse complement strand
TTGTTTTTTTTATTTGTTTTTCTTACCCCTTGTTGCGGGGAATTAAACTTTGCGCCCCGAAAAAAAATTCCCCCCCCCCCCCCCGGCCACTTTAATGGCCGTTTGGCTATTTAAAGGGCTCACTGGGCGAAATACATATATGTCATTTGGCGGCTGAGGGTTAAGTCTGTGTACACTTTTATTGATGCCACCAGAACTTCCACAAGGACGATGTTATGTTTTCCTGGAATATGCATTTGTGCTTTCTGTCCACTTCCTCAATTATGTATTCAGATTGATCACAAATTTACTTGTTGTGTTTGATGTAAATACATGTATGTTAGTAGAATGGAATATAACATGTGTAATATAATTTAAATAATTAAGGTCTGTAACAGTTTCAGAATGTAGTGACTTTCAGATCTGATTATTATAAAAATGTTGGTACCTTTATTTTTTCATGCTGTTGTAGGGAAACTTCTGGCAGCTCTTTTAAATGGCTTGACAGACAGAAATGCGGCAATCCGGAAGAATTATGCTGTTAGTATTGGCCATTTGGTTAGCACTGCCAAGGATTCTAGTCTTGAGAAACTTTTTGCCAAAATAAAGACTTGGTACTTTGAGAAAGAAGGTAATAAAAACTAATGTATCTTTGTACTGGTTTGTGTGGAGTTTTAAATCTGCCCTTAATTTGTGATTGTAAATAAGTGTTATACTTTGTTATTTTAGTGTAGAAAATTGTTACAATTTCTTATATTATTGTAGAAAGTTGAATTTAATTGCATTTAAATTGTGTTCACAGATGAATCAGTGAGGTCTGCATGTGCATACATGTTACAAGCAATTGGTCAGCACAATCAAGATATTCTAAAGGAATACAGTTCTGATGTTATACCATTAGTATTTTTTGCAATGCATGCCAGTAAGAATTCAGGTAAGGTCATGTTACTGGCATTGGTACTGACAAGCTTCCACTATGCATGTAAGGCCAGTTTATAGTGGCCATATGCATGAATACCTTTTCCCTTACATCTGAGGAAATGAATGGAAGTCCTACTTAATAATTAAAGTTTGTGGTTCCAGTCAAGGAACTTCATGCCAACGTTCTGCATATAATTTTCTCTTTACTGTAGTATTCAAATGCATTCAGTCTTGGAGGCAGTACTGTGTCAAGGAGAGAGTAACATAAAAACTGCACTCATATTGTTGAATCCCTAACAATGGGTAGATTTTGTTTGTCTGTGTATTTCAGATTTTTTGTTTGCAGTATGTATTCCAAAACGCACTGTTACATCTATTGATAAAATGTAAAAATTTGTTATAATTAATTATAAAGGACTGGAAATATAGGGATGTTTGATCAACAACAAGCAATTCTGAGATTGTATTTGAGTCATTGCTTGCCTCAGTTCATGCACTTTGTTAATGCTCCATTTGCAGCTTTGTGGTAAATATCATTTTGCAACAGAACTGAGCAATGTGCTTTGCAGCAAGATAGCATTCTTCTGTTTAAGCTTTAATGGTTGTGCATTGCAATGTTATATTGGTACATGCTAGCAGCTTGGCTGATCAAGCATTGTATTTTTTGTGGTTTGTTCTGGTACTGTTAATCCTGAGATACAATCTTATTACCTATACTGATATCAGAGAACCTGGAATCCCTGTTTCTGGACAGTAATGGTTAACCTTTATCAGCTGAATGGGACATCCATATCTCATTAAATGTAACTCTTTACAGACAAATGGAAAAATACTGTTCCATGCAGGTGCAGGTTTGGGCATTACAAATGAAAATAACACTGGTTGTTAGTGGCTACACTGGCTGGACAATATAGGTTAAAGATGATACATGATCATAAATTGTGGATTAATTGGCATATACTTTAAAATTAACATGAGCAATTTATATAATCTAGCCACTTTTGAATTTAACACCTTCAGGTTTTGTATTTTTCTTTTCATTCCTTAAATGATAATAGATTATGAAGACTGTTATTGAAATTAACTTTAGCTCACTCTGCTGTTTGGAAGGTGTTGTTATTGCTTCAGATTATTTTGATGTATCCTGCAGTGTCTAGACTGTGGGCAGGATGTTATGGGATTTGAATCTCGGAAGGGACAAGAGATTTTTATTTCTTCAAAATATCCAGACTGACTGTGGGGCTCACACAGCCTCCTGTTCAGTGGGTATCAGGATTTATTTTTGTTGGGCTAAAGCAGGTGGGGCGTGAAGCTGACAACTCATCTCCATCAATTGCTGAGGTTAAGAATAAGTGGAGCTATGCCTCTGCTCCTCAATGCCTTCATGGCATGCATAGGCACCATTTTTCCTTGTACCTTTATCTTTCATTTCTGTTGTGCCCCTTTGTGCCATTGTCTTTCCAAAATTAGAAAATTAAGAAAATTTATATGTAGTCTAATACTGTAAGTTAACTCACATTTTCCAAGCATGATTTCATGCATTTAGGGACAGAATCCTACTTCACAACCTCAAAATTTCTGTGTTATAGTTGTACAACAGTAATGTTTAATATATGGGGCCTGTATACTGTTAGCATTAATGCCATGTAAACCAAGCAGATTTTTGTTAACTTCATAACATTTGTGTGTTTAGTGCAGTATTTATTCCATTCCAGAGGTCAGCAGTGCTAGTGTTTGGGAGGAAGTCTGGCATGAGGCAACTCCAGGGACAGAATCGGGTATCAGGCAGCATGTAGCTGAGATTTGCATCCTTCTGAAAACTGCTTTGGAATTGCCATCTTGGACAATGAAAGCCCAGGTGAACATCAGATGCTTTTTTCCACTATCAGAGTGTCGTTTAAGATGTTTATTTCTGTGTTCAAAAGTAAAACAGACATTTAGGATGTTTATTTCTGTTTTCAAAAGTAAAACAGACAACTACAAATTGAACTCTGTGCCACAAAGTTCTCCTTGAGATGCTAATGGCTACTCAGTTTGTCAAGAAGTTTCCCTTGCCTTTTGTGGCACCCAATGGGCTTATTTGTGCCATATTCACGAGAACCTGTCGTTGACTTCTTTAAGATGCACATAAATATTATCTTCTTCCCATCTGTGCTTAAGTGTTTCAAGTGTTCTCTTCCCTTCATGTTAACTGACCGAAATTTTGATTGCATTTGTTATCCCATGTGTGGTACACACTGCACAGCTCAACTTTTTTTATTTTTATATCCTAGTTCAGTAAACCCTTGCTAATCTGGTTGCAGTTAATTTTGGTGTCAGATAATCTGGGCCGACAAATGTGAAAAATTATATTTACAGTTGAGTACATACTTTGAAAGACATGGGATTGAGGAAGTCAGCAGCAGGATCAGGTAATGAACTAGAAGAACCACAAGAAATCTGCAATGAAGAAGAAGCTTCTTAGCTCTGCTGGAGATGCCAGTTGTTGCAGTAATCAATTATGTGGTCTCTTCAACAAATCGAGAATTGTAGGCATGTTACAAACACCTAAGAACTGTGTGGGAGATCCGCATTAAAGAACAGCAGCAGAGGTCTGTTCAGACATAACTTAACAGTTTAATCAAACCTGCATTATTATGTTCAAAGACAAGTGCAACTTCTGATTCTTCTCTTGATGAATAAATATTGGTATTGTGCCTTTTTTTAATTTTTTAGTTTTAAATAATGGCTCTAGAGTGGCAGTTCTTTTTCTTTCTGTTGGTATCTTGTAAATTAATACATAGGTATTTAATTATAAGATCAGCACTACCTATACCACTAAGTTTTTTTTTTTTTTGGTGTCTTTAGGGCTATCTTTTGCTTTGCTAGTCTGGATTATCACTTAATGTGGATGACCTTTTCCCTCATTTAATCCAGATTAACAAGGTTTTACCTTATATTTGATGAAGAATTGAAATTTTGAAGCTTATTGTGATGTTGTCAACTTCTGCCCCCTGTCATAATATGAACAAAATAACATAAAAGTATACTAAAATAGATACCACTGTTTAATTTACACTGTAATTATAGAGTTTATAATGAAGCAGTCATTATTATACCACATCGCCTGCCAGCTGATATGTGTAATTTGTGTGCTGGATGCGATATGTGACATAATATTGAAGATTTATAACTCCATTGTAGCAAGACAGTAAATAATGGCTCATACTGTTGGTGTGTAATAGTGGCTTCAAAAATGCAGGTGTTGAGGTTTGATAGTTTTGTTGTTGTTTTGTGATATGTGTGGGTGGTAGGAGTTGTGCATATGATAAGTGCAGTAAGGCCACATACCTTAGCACGTCTGTATGATAGCTGTAGTTTACATTCTCAGGTAATACAATTCAAATGCATCTATTCTTAGGCATACACAACGCAGTCCAAAAGTTTTAGGACTGATTTTTTTTTAAAATCGGAGACACACGAAGACACATACCTGTTTTTTAATTCAAAATAAGCTGCATTGGTATATATACAGGCTTTTGTGCAGTTGTACAATTTCTGAAAAGCTGCCGAAAATTCCCCTTTTTTGGACCTTCTTTAATTCATCATTTACGGCTTCTTGGATCTCAGCAACATCTGCAAAATGGAGTCCTTTTAACTTCATTTTCAATTTGGGGAACAGAAAATAGTCTGGCAGAGATAAATCTGGAGAGTACAGGGGGTGAAAAAGGATTGTAACATTTTTTTGGGGGTCAAAAATTGGCAAACACTTGCAGCATTGTGGGTGGGCACATTAATGTGCAACAAGAAAAAGTCTTGAGAGCAGAACACAGCTGGATGAACCTGTTGAATGCACTTCAGGAGGTGATCCATTACTCCTTTATAAAATTCTGCATTTACTGTTTTTCCCTCTGGTACGAATTCTTTGTGAATTACGCCCTGAGAGTCGAAAAAAGTTATCAACATGGTCTTGAGGCAGGATCTTTGGAATTTCAGTTTCTTCGGCTGAGGGAATGTCTGACCAACACATTCAGAAATCTGTCGCTTTGTTTCGGGGTCACAGGCAAAACACCAGGTCTCATCTCCTGTAATAATATTGTTTAAAAAATTTTTATGTGCCTCGGCCATTGCGATAATGTCTTGGCAAGATGTGACTCGATCTTCCGTTTGCTCAGGTGTCATGGAGTGTGGAACAAAATGTGCACACAACTTTCTCTTTCCCAAATCCTCTTTCAGAATCCGAAGAACTACAGTCTTGGGAATGTTCAAAGGTACTGCTATCATTCTTGATGTGATTCGACGGTCATTTTTGACCAAATCAGCAACAGCAGCATTGTTTACCTCAGTTTGAGTCAGTTTTGAATGGCCATCTCTCGTCATCTTCTACCAGCTGCCTTCGGCCTCAAAATCGAGAATACCACCTAAAAAGTTTGATCGGTTCAGAGCCTCATTCCCAAAAGTCTTTTGCACCAATACTAGTGTTTCTGTCACAGATAGACCAGCTTTGAAACAAATTCTTATGACAACTCTCTGTCCATTTCTGCCATCCATGGCATATAAAGAAAACTGACTCTACCATACAAGTTATAACTCATATACTGTCAAAGATAAACAAACAAACGGATGTTGGTTGATAGTACTTAGTTAGTGGGTTGGCTGATAGATTGCTCTAGTTCTGTTATTTAAAAAAATCAGGCCTAAAAACTTATGGATTGCACTTCCTATATCCACAAACAGTATATACATAATGGTATTTTAGTTTTTATTTCCTTCCAAATAATACTCAATTGGAATCATTGGGTGAAAGAGACTCATTAAAAAAATGTTTTAAAAAAACTCTTGTGTTATTGTTTCCATTCCAAGTTGTCAGGAATTTAAGCCATTGGTGTTTATTTAGGCTGCAAATGCTGTTGGCACCGTGGCAACAAAGATTGGACAAACAATGTCAGCAGAGCATCGTAATTCATTGATTGATATCCTCGTGACAGGTTTAAATGGACGTACATGGAATGGAAAAGAAAATCTGCTAAAGGCATTGGCTACCATCTGCTCCAGTTGCAAGTATGCTACTGATCTATTATTTTATTCGGTGTTGAACATAATTGTGAATTCACTGCCTGACCTTCTAGATGTAGTAGAGTGTCTGAGTGGTACTAGCAATAATTGTCTGAGGGTGTGTTACTTGTCTTGATATTGCCGTGAAGGTTCTATGTGTCTAGTAGACAGTCCATAACTGATATCACATAATACCTAATGAGGGACCTTATCTCTGCATACAGTTTTAATTTTTTCACACTTAAAATTATGCAAATTCTAATTGTAAAGAAGTGACCATGCCATTGTAGCTACATTTTTCATCTGTTTCCTAACATGTAACAAATACACTGTTCTAAACATTCCAACACTTAAAAAGAGGCATGCTTGGTTGCCTGTTCTGAAGGAAAAAACATGCAATAAGTAATTTATTTTATTTCAGGAAACCAGTTCAGCATGGTTTTGACCTTTGGATTTGACCTGCATTCTTTGTTTGGTCAAGGACACTTTGATGTTTTGTTTCTAGATAAAACTGAAACTTCAGATTGTGTTACCATTCACCATCTTTCGGCAGACTGATAGATTGATCCAACATTCTTTCTGACCAGTTAATAAAATTACTGGTGTCGTTATTTTTTGCTTTACACCATTTTTCATTACCAGTTTGAACCAGACTTTCTTTCAAAAACAAAATAAAGGTAAAAGTTCCCTGTATGACTTGCCGTGAAGACCCAGAAGGGTGGGTGGAGGTATAGGTGTACTGTACCTTGGTGCTAGATGTGGGTCAGTGATAATGCCACACCCTGGCCACTTTACCCCTGGGAAAGAGGAAAGAGACCTGGTACCAATTGTGCAGGAGGCTGGGTGGCCCCAGTGGGCCTTGGGGCTGGTGTGGATGGGTGTAGAAAATCTTGTCCCCAACCCCAGACTCTGCAGTCTGTAGTGAGTTACTTTTCCAACTACACTGTCCTGCCTTACCAGACTTTCTTCTCATGGAATATATTTTGTTCACTTTGTTTGAAAGCTTTGATCTTAAATGGTTTACCGTTTGGTTGTTTTTATCATGCGTGTTCTCAGTGGAAGGAAATATTGTCTACATGTGTTTCAGTACAGCATACCTTAACTGTCGGCAGTGGTGCCCTTAGCTGCCATTTCAGCCACTAACCTTATGTTTCAGTGTCACATCACAGATTATAATATGTATAAGTTTTTCCTGGAAAATTTACTGATTCAGGTGCGTGTGGATTGTCAAGCAAGCCTGTGATATATGAAGCATGTGCAGCATTTATGAATACATTCACAAAATCTTGTTTTCATAAGAATTATACAATGAATTAATGTTTTAATTCATATGTTCACTGTTCTTAAGCAGTCAGTGTACAGATGTGGTGAAATGTTGTAGGATCTTCATGGTAATGTAATTGCAGGGAATTTTCGTCATTCTGAATCTGTAGTTTAGGAATGCAAGGCTGGTTGAACTCAGGCATCTTCTAAAAGAATGAAAGTTTATAGATTAATTTCATCATGGATATATGTACTTATATTATTTGCTTCATTGTGCTACTTCCAGGTCAGAGTTGAAGCAGGAAGAGTTCCATCCAATGGTGAATACTATAGTTGATGCTATGTTGAAAGAATGTCGTAAGGAACAGCTTGCATATAAACAACATGCTCTGAATGCACTGGGGGATACTCTTTCATCCTTAGACATTGACCGTTTTGATGAAGTTTATTCCATTGTTGAAGATACATTAGCAAAGGTATGTCTTCAGCATTGAAATCAACATTTCTTATAAAAATGCACAATGAAGGAAACATCTTTTTAATTAAGTAAGCACCATATATATAAGATGTATCCTTTTGCTTAATTATGTATCATATCGTGACATATGATGTAGTGGAGGTATGGCTCCTTGTATTTTTAACCTTGGCACTAAATGGGTGTGAATAGTCAGGTGTATGCTGTAGTAATGTTATACACGGAAAGTGAGACCTAATTGTCCATTGAATAGGAGGCTGGGTGGGCCCCAGAGACAGTGTAGATGCATAGATAGGGAGAAAAGTCAGACCTTGTAAGGGCAATGTAAAATAACAGATGTGACTTAAATAAAGTGGGGACTGTTATTGTTGGTTTTAATAATGTGATTGAAGAGTGTCACTGCTAAGAAGTATGTAAGGTTGAAATTTTGGGGAGCCCATTTGCAGCTGATATGCATATTATTTTGTTTAATTTCTGTTGTGCAGGGTATGGGCTTTGACAGGCTGAGCTGTAGGAAATTAATAATTATATATTGAAAAATAAAGGAATTTAGTTTCAACTCTTAATTCCTACAAAGTAGCATAGGAGGGTGTGGAGTGGATTTACCTGGCTGAGAGTTCGGACAGGTGAGGGTCTCTGGTGAACGTGGTAATGTACCTTAAGGTTCTGTAAAGTGCAGGGAATGTTGTTTATAGCTAAAGAACCATTAGCTTTTGAGAAGGATGCTGCTCCATGCGTCTAGTTAATTCCCACAACCTGTTATAAGTTGAATAATTATAGTTTTCAGTATTGTAAGCATGATATATCGATGAATAAATCATATGAAAGCACTGTGAATGGAATCTTGGTATGTCTGTTGAAGTAAAACATAGTATCAGCTAATTTTTTTATAAGGCAATGAATTCATATAATTTACATAATAGTGTTTTTTGCTGGCAGTGAACTTGTAATATGTCAGTATGTTCCTTGTCTGTGCATTAAGGGATATTTGAACTTGTGCAATAAAACCAACAAATGCAAGTGTATACCATGTGTTTTATCGTATATTATTAATCACCATCATGCTTTAATCGGTTTTGTGATTATCCTCAGGGTAGCTTTACAAGACTACTAATAACACAATAAACTGCCAAATTGTATAAGTGGAGCCTCTCAGTGATGTAATAGTTGTCTCAGACTCGCCATTTGGTTACAGAATGTTGGCTTATGTATTATTAAAACAAATGAAATTTTAATTGCTAAGAACAAATAAAGCTAGTTGTATGTTGTTAATATATGCCCTGTTATAATTAAATTTAAAAACAACATAGTTATAAGTATAGGCCCATTAGTAGTATATGTATACAATTGCATGTTTGGTAAACAGTTGTCAATATTGTTACATACCTTTGTACCCCATATAGATGTGTATAACAAGGGAGATTGTTTGAGACTTGGGTGTATTGTTGCAGAGTGTAGGGAGTAATAATATGATAAAACATATTCTATACACTTGCATTTGTTGGTTTTATTATGTAAGTTTAAATCTGAATATCTTATATATAGCCAGACTTTTTTGTATATGATAGTTACAGTATAAAATAAAGGTTGAGATTATGTCATGAATCTGAAAGTGTCTTAGTAAGTTTCGGTACTGTAACAAAAATGTCAAAGCTACATCAGACTGTAGGTGAAGGTAAAATTGGTGTTGTGCACATTATGAGGGCATGTGGGGGGAGTGGAAGCATAGTTCCACACATTCTTAACCTTTATACTGAATGGATGTGAGTGGTCAGCTTGATAACATGGTTGCTTTATTCTTGGATATGTGTCCCCCACCACCCATTGAACAGGAGACTGGGTGGGCCCCAGAACCAAGTCTGTTGCACCTGCTGGGAATTTAGCTGTGGTATCTCGATTGTCTAGCCCATAGCCTAGTTACTATACCAGCTGAGCTGAGAATTGTGCTGAATATCTTAATGTATTTGATTGACTACTTTTTTTATATTAGGGGGGGGGGGATTACATGGTGGTGAAGTTAACCAAGGCACCGCACGACAAGCCAGAAGATCATGGGTTTGATTCCTGATGGTGTCACTGAAATTATTCTTTAACATAATCCTTCTGGCTGCACTATGACCCTGCAGTTGACTATGCCTCTAACAGAAATGAGTACCAGGAATACTACCTAGGATGTAAAGGAGGTTGGTGCATGAGGCTGACAACCTTACCACCTTCATGTGCTAACTGTCATGAAATTGGGGAACCTCAACCTCCTGGAGCCCTTAGGGCCTGTACAGGGTTTGCTTTACCTTTTTGTTCTTTTTATGTGTGCGCAAGTTCACGATATAATGTGAATGGTCTCTGAAGAGAATAGCTGTGTTTCTGTTGTGGTTGGGTTGAGTCATCATTTGTACTGGGCCATGACAGATGAATTATGTGTGGTAAAGACCTGCTGGTTAGAAGTGAAACAAGCATATTCACAAACTGTAAGAGATAACTTATTTTACATTGCATAATTGATGTATGTGCAATTATTCTTGAATGTTTTTCATTTCTGTAAATATCTGGTGGCATAATGATTTTACTTGTATGTTTAACACATTTCATTGTTAATATATCTTACCAATATTTTTGCCTGGGACTAAAGTTAAGTTGGTTTGCTTTTCCAGACTTAACCCTCTATGGTAGCCTTTCTCACATAAGGAATTTTAACCACAACAAGCACATAGCAACAAGAGCTTATTACAGAAATCTTGGTAGAGACTTGGTAGAGGACATCCCCATGTGTTTAAAGTACAATATTAAAATGAAATAAAATTTGTACTCTGTCTGACACAACTATCTTTTTATTTTATTATTCCAGTTGTTTACATTATTTATTTTTAATATTTTTGCAGAAATACTGGGAAACAGTGAGAAAAGTAGCCTATTTTAAATTTTATTTTAACTGTACAGTCACATCTGTAGCAATGATGCTTTTTAAATGCTACATTCACAGTCCAGGGACCTGATTTCAGGTGTTTTTACTTTTGCAGAAGTAGAATTTTGAGCCATCAGAAGTGAAAGTTTGTTCATATATTGTCTGATTACTATAAAGTACAGGGTTAAGTTCACATTAACTGAAGAAATCATGAACATACAGCTAATTTACCCTTAAAAAGATGAAACTTAATTTCTTATGTAAAGGTCCTGTTTGTTCTGCACAATAAAGACTTTCCAGCTTGGTTATAAAAACAAGTTGGTTAAAGTTGTGTACGATGAAAGTCACATCCACTAGGCTTTGGAAGGTTAACTCATTCTCTTTTGTTTAAACTGGTTAGGGAAGTGGAACAGAGGAGTCAGATGAAGAAAGCGCGGAAGAGAACTCAAAGAGGCAGGAGTTGCTTATACAGGTGACTGAGACAGCATATGAGACGCTCGGTAAAGCCTGGCCTAGCAACCATGTCACTCAAGGTAAAACTGTTACCAGATTGTATATTACAACCGTGCTTAGTGCGGCTGCACTGTGTCCTAGGCGCATTTTTTTTTTTTTAATATCTGTTGCCGCACAGTATTTCAAGACTACTGAAAGTTGCCCTTTTGTAATTGTCATGTCAAAAGTTCCTGCAGCTGCCATACAAAATGACTGTACACACAGTTCACCAGTCATATTATTGTTGCATATCTTGGCCTTATAGAATCATGTTTTTACTTTCAATCATATTGGTTCTCATATAAATAGTGTACTGTAGAGAGATATTACTTGGAGAAAGTAAGTTATGGATATGACACAATTTTGTCATGATTACACTTTGGTGGTGGATTTCAAGGAGTTCCTGAGTTTCCCTACATTCAGAGTTATTTATATTTGAAAGAAGAATTGTAGCAACTTTGTATGTGGCATTTGAATATCTTTCTATGTATTATGCCAAAGAATTTAAATTCTGTCATTATGGCCCCTCATAGCAAGTCATTCTTGTATAAGTAATTATGGATATATGTACTTAATGACAGTGATTGGCAGGCCAGACTCTCATGAAGCAGTCATCAGGTACCTATGCTTTGTTTGGTTATGCAGCCTCAGCCATTGTTTTAAAAAAGTTACTCGTAGGTAGTAACACAATGTATTGTTTATGATGTCTTTCAAGAGCTTTACAAGTTCATGGCATGCATATTAAGTGAAACTGTGATTTATTAATATCTAAGTGATTACGGCATGTATGAGTGGTCAGTGGAAGGGTGGTTATCTGTGGAAATTATAGCTAGATATGGGATTTGTTAAAGTATCCCATGGAAATTTGAACAGGTACTTTGCTGATAAAACAGTTAGCAAGACTGGTTATCTGGATCTTTGCTGTTCTGGGATGTCATGCAGTACTGACCAGTAATTAGTAGATACACTTTTTGGACTGCCTGACCCTGGAAGATGGGACTGATATGCTGTCCCAAAATGTCTGTGACTACCAGTCATCTCTGCGCAACATCCCAGAGCAGCGAAGACCTCATTTACACCGCAGCAGAAGCCTCAAATCACACATTGCTTGTCTATTACCAGTTGTTTTCTTTATAAGATAATATTTTAGTGTGGTAAATATTTATTACCTTTAGAATGTGTCATACTGATATTTCAATGTCCTTAACAGCCAGTCATCATATTGAATGGCTTTGAAAGTGTACAGACTGGCTCAAAAGTTGATTAAATTGTCAATAAATGGCTAGCTGATTATTGGGTCACTGTGTATTACAAATTAGTGGTAGTGTCTGATATGTAATTGGTACAAGCTTTCGGTTTAGTTGCAAGATTTGAGGTTGTCGTCTTCTTGGGTGTTACCTCCACTTTGTGGATTGCTTCACCCTGAACATGAAGGCACTGTAAGCCTTCAGCCTGTCAGTATTTACCAGTCAACAAGAGCATGACATCCCAGAAGACCCAGAACATTAGGGACAATTGCTAGGTAGTTTTTCATAGTTAGTCAGTGTATCAGTTCTGTTGGTGATGTTTCAGTTCAGTATCGTGAGCAAGTGCTGGATCAGTGTGTATCCTGCTTGACCAACAGTACGAGATCTGTACAGGTGGCTGTTGTGGCAGCTCTGAGATGCTATGTGGATCGCTTGACTCTACTGGATGGATCAACTATGTTGGAGGAAAGAGACACTGAGGTGCTCAGTAGGATACTTGCAAAAATTTATCAGGCTTTAGAATTTGCATTTGGTAAGTACTAGTGGTAATCAGTTTTTGTTCCTTTATGACCTTTCCTCTTTCTTTTTGATTGTTTCACTATACCTTCAGGCTAAATCATAGAAATTGGATGATATGAAGCATACAGTTTGTGAGTCAAAAGTAACTAATCATGTGGGGGAAGACTGCTGATACATGTACTGCCCATTTCATGTAGTATTGGACATGCTCTTTACATTGTAAATTTTGAAACCTCATTTGTTGCAGCTGATAGAGCTTCATTAAATAACATATTAACGAACCAACACAATCTCCTCTGTACACATTTTATGCTGACAACTCCAGTGCAGAAATTATTTTCATAAAGTTTTTAAAGGTTTGTAATGGTCATTTATTGTAATTACAAACTTTTCCACATGATTTGGTCAGTATCCAGTAATTTTATAGGTCTTGTTACTGAAGTGAAGTATATGCAGCCATGGGCAACTTGGGGGTTTTAATTTTTTGGTGGAATAGAAGCAATCTTTATATAAAAATTTTTTCTTTCAGGTATTCTGAAGCATACAAGACTGAGGAAAGAAGCTTTAAATGTTCTATATTTGTTAGGAAGAAAACTGAAAGGTATGTTTCTAGAGCTTTACAGTAACACCACACGTGTGAACGTTAAGTATTGGTGTTAAACATGATGAACTAAGTAAATGTTTATACTTGCCCAAGATTGACAGGTGTTTCATACCTTAATTATATGTGTTCACATACCTGAAGTAGAACTCAGTGTTTAAGATGTACGTTTTGGAGAGATTGCGATGTCTTCCTCAGAAGTTGTGTGTACTGCATTCTGGAGTTACCGTTCACTCTTACCTTACTTTTTTGCCACAAAGACCATATCACGTGGAAAATCCCTAGTCATGCTAGGAGCAAGAGAATTTTCTCTTCTACATCCCACACAAAGCTTATACCAGCTCTTGGGCCCACCCAGCTTCCTCTTCAATGGGCACCAGCATTCTTTTCGATGGAAAGCAGCCAGGGCATGAAGTTAACCACTCACTCCCATCTAGTGCTAAGGTTAGGAATGAGTGGAGCTATACCTCTACTCTCTTTGTATTCCTTTGTAGCATTCAAGTACAGTTTGATTCTCAGTTGGTATGAGTTCAGAAACTTTGTTTAGGGTTTAATCATGAAGTTTGGCATAGAAGAGAAGACATTTTGTTGTTGCATGTAATTATTTTTTACTTTCAGATTTGAATCGGATTGACGAATTGCACAATTTGTCAGTGGCATTTGGGTCATCTTTGGAAGAATGTAACAAAGATAATACTCCAGAAATAAAGTCTAGAGTGATTGATATCAAGAATTTATTAAAATCATGAGCATAGATTTTCATTGGCCAGTAGACTTTGTGTGTCAGGTATGTAAGACCGTGGGACCATTGTGATTTAACATAGTCACAAAGTATATGGACTGTTAATTTAACAGTATTTTATAAGAGACAGCAATGTAGTTTCTTGTATCATTGGTTTTGTTACATTCTTGTGTTGTAGAAATGCTTATGATTAACGAATCTTACATACTTGTCTAACTGTGAAAGAAGTGAAACCTGGCAGTTCTGGTTTTTTTTTTTTTTTTTATTAATGGAGACAACATTGCAACCTTAATTGAAATCATGATACTTTTACTTTTTTTTTTAAGGTGAGTAATATTCAGTGAAGGGACTGTCATGTAGGATTGCCAATATCCTCTGAATTGTTGGATGCCTCAAAATGTTAGGAAAATTATACAGTATATTGTCATGCAGTTATACCTTGCTAATAAATTTTTGCTCTACCTGTGCTGCCATTTTTTGAATTGTAAAAAAGTGGTTATGGCATTGAGTGGGGGGGGGGTGGGGGGGGGGTGGTGGTGGTGGTGAAGATTCAACTCTTCTAGGATGTTAATTTCATGTTGATATGTTGTTACATCTCAGAGGCCTTCAACAAAATGGCTGTGGGAACCTTAAGTGAATCTCACATGTTGGTTATTACCTTTCAGTCTGAATTTTTTGTTTTCATGTTTTTCAATATGTCCAGGAGTAAGTGAGGAGTCTTTAGAGGAGTTACATAATACATTTATTTCATATGTATTGAGGTAAGATTTGTAGCTATCTTTCAGTCTTGTTGGTTGTGACCAAACGTGTGTTTTTAATGTGATTATTCAGGCAGGTTATGCCACCAAGTGAATCTTCAGAAACTATAAGATGATATTTGTCAGTACATTCAGGAAACTATTGAATCATGTTATGCAGTTAACAAGGTTTTGAGGGAAAAATATTTTTGGGGTAATTACTGGCTGTATATGACTAGTAATTTCTGTCTCTGTATTTTGAACTTTTGTTGCATTGAATGTGACTTTGTTTGTTTATTTATTAATCATTACTATATGTACAGGAGGTACATGGTGGTGCAGTTGGTTTAGGCAGTGTGCTACAAGCCGGAAGGTTGCGGTTTAATTCCTGATGGGATCATTGGTAACTTTGATTGAATCCTTCCGGCTGCACTATGGCCACGGGCTTGACTTGGCCTCTAATGGAAATGAATACCAGGGATTTTCCAGGGGGCTAAATGTGGCTGGTGTATAAGACTGACAACCTTACCACCTACATGTACCCATTGTCTAGAAATTCTGGGAGCTTCAATCTCCGGGAACCCCAAAGGCCCCTCTAGGCCTGTAATGGGATAGCTTTACCTTTTACTATATGTGCACAGTATTTAGTATATGTTGTGATTTGTGTTTGAAATTGAATGGAACTATTCTGTTTATGTACTGTATGAAAATTTAAAAAATGAATAAAAAGAAGAGTAGGAGGAGGAGGAGGGAATATTATTTTTCAGCGTGTTCTTGATATGATTTACGAGAAGCCACTTTATGTAACACAGCTTCACATGTGGATTTGAAAGTTTTTGTAAAAGTGAACATAGAAGTATGAAGGGCAACTGTGGGATTCCCACTTTTGAAAATAAGTTCTTTGTGACTCACCCTGGTACCTCTGATATACCTAAATGTAATACTATCATTCGTTGTGCTGACTACAGACAGTTTGTAAGATTGAAATGAACTGAAGGACTTGTCTTGACTGAAGCCTGCTTACTCTTGTGACAGACGTGTGCTTGGAGTTCATTGCTTAAACGTGGTAATTTAAAATGCACATTCTGGTATGCTGTTCAAGTGCTGTGGATTGTTGTAAGAATCATGTATGTAAAACTGGAATAAAACAGGGTTTATAAATTTACTGGTTTGTGATTCTTTTAACAGGTTAGGGAGTCTGAATTCATTGAGTTTCTTATTAAGATTTTATTAAAGTAGGTTCTTGCTAGTAGTCCTTTTAATATATGTTATTTTTTATAGTCCACAGCTGATATATGTGTGAAGAGACTGCTGGGTGATGGAAGTTGGAATGGATTAAGAAGTGATATAAATTTTAATGGCTTCTTGGTGGTGGTGGTGATAATACAAAGTTTGCTTTTTGTGATTTATATTCTGTACAGATTTTTGCAGAATACCATAACATATTATAGTCAGTCTGTACGTATGCATATTATCACTGTATATCGATGTACGAGAAATTAAGTTTTATTGAGCTGTTGGTAATAAATGTATACAGGTTGGTGAATAGGACGGTGGTTTCAAACTGACAGGAAAGGAGCAGTTATCTGATAGACCTATATTGATTGGTCCAAGACAAAAGTGACTGCTGGAGGACAGGTATGCAGTAGTCACCAGGAAGGAAATAAGGCTGAGCCTTAGGTAACATACTAGTGTTCAGTTCAGAAGTATATGACAAGAAGGCACATATATTGGAGGATATGAATAAAATCCATAAGTGCAGGAAAGTTTCTACTCCATTAAAAAAACAGACTGCACTACAAGCTCTTGACTTTGTCCAGATTGACTCTAAATGCACCTGGAACTCTCTGCAGTTGAGTTGTACTTGCGGAATGTAACCCTATACAGCGGATACAAATGCAGAACATGGATGGCAGACAATGACCTTGCTAACATACGGGTAAAATATGGGTCTGTAACTCCCATTTCAGGCCTGGAGTGTGCATATGATATCCCAAGTTAGTGTTGGACAGTGAACATGTTTCCACAACAGTGGTCAGTGCTTGTGGACATAGCAATCTACCAGGCCTGAATTGGCACATCCATGGTAAGATGCACATGGAAGAAAATATTGGAGGGTGGTGAGGTGGAAAGTTTAAGTTGGTGTGTGAGTAGTGTTAATGGTGTTGCTGATAGTGGGAGGAGTGGAGGCACATTGAGGCCCACTTGTGGAACAGGGCAAAACTGACCAGATATTGAAACAAATGAAAAATCAGGAGAGAAAGAGTAACGTGATTTAGACTGTGCAGTAAGGAAAGGAATTAAGGATTTTGGAGTGAACTGGAGGTATGAAGAGAAACAATAAGAGGAGTGGTTTTGTGTTTTAAGCAGATGGAGTAAACAATGAAAAAGTGGGAAGAGAAACAGCAGGTGACACTTAGCAGTAAAGTAGATGGTTGGAAGCAGAAAGGAGAAAGAATAATGTGATTTTGGGACTTGAAGAGAAGATAAATAAGAGGTACATTGGTACAGTGAAAAAGAATGGAACTACAGACAGTGGTTACTAAAGCTAATCATGTATTGAGAATGGGGGGGACAAAAGTCAGTGACCTATTCTGGTAAAATTTACTTTGTGAGAAGAAGTGCTGGAAGATATAAAATATTGGTACATTCAGAGATTAGAGTGGACAGAGATTTTTGTATGGAAGTGGGAAATACACTGAGCAGGTTAGTACCCTATTCAATGGATGCCAAGGGAGGAGGACATAAGGCATTTTTGAAGAAAGGTAAGTTGGTGATGAATTGAAGAATTGATCATTTAAACTTATTATTGAAGAATGAGAAAAATAGAGATGTGGATGCCCCTACAAAGCAAAGGTTGGAAAGCACTGAGGAAACTAGTCAGCAGTATTTGGTTATTGGAGGACACATTGGTTTATAAAAGTGAACACAAAGGCAAGAAGAAGCTACATGGGTTAGAGAGGACTTCAGAACAAGGAGCTTCCATCACTGGATGCTATGTCTTTGGTCTTGTATTTTTACATTGATCAGATGTCAAACATGTAAATTGTGAGGTTTGAGGTTCTTATGTTGGTTTTGATCATGATTTAAGTCTTCTGGGCTATGATACAGTGTTGATTGGTAATGCTACTGAAGTTTGAGAGGAACTTGCTGCTTCCATCTTTAGGGTTGTGCTGTTCAAGTTAACTCCTCTTGGTCTACTTAGACACTGAAGATATAGGAAACAAGCTATTCTGAATCTTTGGCAACTATTTACCGATCAGCATGACGTCATATACCAAAAGATTGAGTCTTCAACTTGCACATTGTTTTTCCCAGTCTTGTCTTCATTTTTATTCTGAAGGTTTAACTGAAATCACCGAATGTCCATGCAGAAAACTCTTTGGTTATGCATGGAGTCTGTAGACTGTATGACTTACCTTGTGATTAGAGTAATTAAAATGGTTATTAACAAACTGTGTGAGAGGATGTGGACAGTTCTTGGGGTGGGTTCCTGTGACTGCAGTGAAGAATGCCCTTTTTTTCTTTAAACTATGGGGAATATTTTGCTCAAAAACATTGTAGTGCCCAAGAATTTTATTTATTTTATCTTGTAGAAAACAATATCACATATGTATGAATTAGTTGTACTTTGTACTTAATTTAGGTTATCAGTCATAGCTTTTATGAAGTAAGGGTTGTTTTTGTCAGTCTTGTTCTTTGGCACATGAAGATTTACAAAGACACGTCACAAAGAAATATAAGACTGAGATCATAATTACTGTTAAGCTAACACCTGTAAAAATATAGGCTGCCAGAAGAGGATTCATGCTGGCAGTGATTTGTGATTTCAGGTGAAACATGTAATGCATGTTGTGTGTCAGCCTCAAATTCATCACTGTGCCTCATGTTATCACGTCACCTTTAAGTGTACATTGGTGTAAATTTGAGGATAGATGTGGTGTTTTGTAGTGCATGAAAGTAAATCCCATTGGAGCTAGAAGTAACACACTGACACACAAGCAACACATTAACCTTGATGTTATTATACATTCCAGTGTAAACTTTGTAGTCAATGGAATTATTGTTGGCATGGCTAGTTACTCTTAAGACAAAAACAGTTTAAAATATTATGTTATTTAGAGCATCAATTTTATCCAGTTAGTAATGCCATTGCTGATTACACAAAAGAATGCCATTCAGTTCTGAATAATAATAAATTACATAGAAAGCTAAAATGTCATATTTGTTGGCTCAGAGCTACTCAACAACATCTTTGCTGTTTCTTGGGAGAGAACCACAATCAAGAAATTCTGAAACATGTAGGAGATTGTCTGTCTAAGGTGAAATTATGTTTTGAAGTATGAAGAAGGAAGGTAGAAAATTCTGATCTGAGTGGTTAGAAGCATTAATAGTATTTAATCTGTTCTTACTGTACATTGTTTGTCAATGTATTTGTGATTTGTCACCATTATATCCAGACACTTGAACTTTGTCACAGTTCCACTCAATTTATTATCTTGGATTTATACTCAATATATGCACCACTGTTGGGACATACAGTGGCACAGCTGGTTGAGGCATTGTGGGTTCAATTCCCAATGTCACTGGAATATTTCATTGACTTCCAGTCATACTATGGCCTTGGGGTATACTCAGCCTCTAACAGAAATGAGTACCAGGAATATTTCCTGGGGCATGAAGGTGGCCAGTGCATAGGGCAGACAACCTTACCACGTTCATGCACCAATTCTCTTGAAATCTGGGAGCCTCAACCTCCTGGAACCCTCAGGACATGTCCAGGCCTGACAGGGATTGCTCTACTCCTACTTTTAACTTTACATGTACTAGTGAATCACAAACTTTCATATCTATAGTATTAACCTTGATATTGCACCATGTACACATGTGTGGGTGTCTGCATGCCCACACACACATTTGCACGCGTTCACATGAATATCATTTTAGACAAATTACATGCTGTGGTTTCCCAGGGCTGTGAGCAAGACATCTAACAACATGACATTGACCCTACCTTACCGTGATAATACTATCCTAATATGAACTTCTTCATGCTCCTTGCAGCATTCTGCCCACAAGTTTGGACTGTTACATTGTAGTAGCATTCTTCAAGGTGCTGGTACACCCTGTGGCATATGGATAATGAGGAGTCTTACTGAGAGAACGTTTGGTTGTAATTAGATGGCAGTTATATCAGTATTGTCCTTTGTCCATGGCATATTTAACATTCAGATGACTGATTAATGTTGTAATTACATTTATTTGTTGACGTAAGATATTAATGCCAACAGTTTGAACAGTTTGAACATTAAAATGCATCACCACTCAGTATCGACTTTTAACATAATATCATCTTTTAAAGTAAGGAAAGGGATGCAGCAAATTACAGTAATTTTAATCGCATCCAAAATGTTGGTATCTACTTCACACACTACCCTTAATGGCAATTAGAGAATTATTAGAAACTCACAGATTGAAAACAGAATGTTATTTGTAACTAAATCTGTATAAATAAAAAGTTATGTTACTTACTTACTCCATGGTGCAGAGTCCTTGAGAAGCTAATTGGTTTGCAGCTAGTCAAGAAAGTCCCCGTATTTCACGGAACCTGAATGTTCATTACCGCACTCACAAGCATCTGCCACCTGTCTCTATCCTGGGCCACCCCAATCCAGTCCATATACCCACATCCGACCTGGAGATACATCCTAATATTATCCACCCATCTACGCCTAGGTCTCCCCAGTGGTCTCCTTCCCCTCAGTTTCCCTGGCAAGACCATTATACACCCCCCTCTCCTCTACCCATACACGCCACATGCCAAGCCCATCTCATTCTTCTTGATTTTATCACCCGCACAATATTGGGTGAGGAGTACAAATCATTTAGCTCTAAATGTTATGTTACAATACTAAAATACAGAACTATTAAGCACAGCAGGATATTGATGCTGTGGCAACAAATTATTATGCTACAGTTTAGTTAAAATGGTGTTATGAAGAAGGCATATCAAAAAGTAGAAATTTTATTACATACCTTGTAATGCAAATTTGTATCACACCCACTTTTACATGTAAGTGAATTTTATTATTGTATGTTGTATGCTATGGTGGACTGTGTGACACTGAATTTCACACATTATGTCAAGTCCCTGATGTGATTAGTATGATATTTCTGATGCCCACCAGTCCACATTTACAGTATAGAAATGAATAATGCTAAACTGTCTTGTAGCACTGAATGCACCTACCTGCATATACATTTTTGTCCTGGGTTTTCCATCCAGTTGTCTGGGCCAACACAATTGTCATATTCTTCATACAGGTCATGGTAGCAAGATAAATATTTCATAGATTTTGCCAGAATATAATATTAGCAACAACAGTAATTATATTTATTGTCAAACTAAGTTTAATGAAGCTTGTTTCAAAATAAATTAATGTCCTGTAAAGCTCCTGAACTTGATTGTAGGATAACTGTTAAAAATTGGACAGGAGCACATAAAATGTGAAACACAGTTAACTGGTACAAGAACCTTAAGCATGGCACTCAAATTTGAAATCAGTATACATATTCATAGGCATTAGCTGATTGGTGATTATAGTAACTGTGTTAAGAATACAGGTAATGGCATCAGGGACAAAGTCAGGTGAATGAATATTTCTGAATGGTATATATGATGTGTGATATTTCTGGAATTTTTGAATAGGGTTTAAATATTTAATATGTTTGAATTTCTTTTACAACAAAGAATTGACTTGGCAGGTTGTTCTGGTTGGTGGCACGTTCTGTAACTTTTTTGTTTTTAACCTTCTGATATAATTATGAGGAGCTCTGTAATGTTACTTTTTAATAAGTATTATTAGGGTGATACATTAAAAACATTGAGATCGGCAGACCATATAACACACATGGGAATACTATAATTGCATGTTAAATTTTAGTGGGGAACCTGTAAATTAAGGGTCCATTTCAAATGTCTAGGATAGGTGGGTGGATGGAAGTGGATCAAAAGGAAATGTGGCGTAAAGGATCCCTTTGTTCGATTGGTTTAAGATGTGGACCATTGGTGGGCTTTTGTGAATGTGATAGTGAAATTGACATTTCATGAAAGTGGGAAATTTTTTGTCAATTTTCAAAGGACAACACTGTAAATAGAGTTATTTATCATAATAAGAATTGTATAACATACAACTTACTCACTAAAGATACATGTTCAAAATCTTTCAATTCAACAGTAATTTTGTGTTGGATATTACATGTGTGAAAACTGCCACTCTTGTACAATCTGACATACAGTGTTGTAACGGCTGTTGTTTGTGATATGTAAGAATCATGTGCATCGAGAAATTTGCATGTCTTGTTGTAGCCATCCATGGTCCTCATATTGTTTTGTCAGAATTGAGGACATTGAGAGAGTCATAAATTTGTTTTCTTAACCTTGCAATTTATGAACTATGTTTTGTAACCCTCTATCTCCCCCTTCCCCTTATTTGTCTATGAATTAAATATTTTGTGGAAAATTTATATTTCATGTTTGCTTAGACATGCATGTGACTATGATAATTACCCTCTTTTTATCCATACCCAGCACCTGCCAGTGAAGCTACCAGCCTTGATTAAGTACCTTTACTTAGTGGCATAGAAGTAAAGAACAAGAGATTGTACATTATTGATGACTTTGGAATGAAAGATTTGAATCTGATTTTATTTTATGCATGTAAAGTGGCCTGGACATATAGGTAACCACTTGCCAAGATATAGTACTCCAATTCAGAATGCATGGAGCTATACTTTCAGCTCCCCCCCCCCCCATTTTTATTAATGGAGAAATTATAAATTTTTTCAATACAAAACTTTGTCAAACTTAATTTTTTTTAAAAAATTTTTAT
>Ga0123354_10003056_pt1 | contig 22806 bp, 16 predicted proteins | sample TergutLab28metaG_2_FD_97872 | JGI IMG/M metagenome (GOLD analysis project Ga0123354, IMG submission 97872) | Labiotermes labralis P4 segment gut microbial communities from Petit-Saut dam, French Guiana - Lab288 P4 | ecosystem: Host-associated > Arthropoda: Insects > Digestive system > Gut ... | reverse complement strand
TAATAATAATAATAATGTCAGAGCTTTAATATAATACAGACTAGTAGGGACTTACTTTGAATTAAGAGCAAATTTACAAGCATCATAATACAGATGACCAATGCAATGAAAATGTCAACTTTTTTATATAATTACAATTACAAAAGACAGTGCTGAGTGAAACCAATAGTTCACAAAGGAGTAAAATAAGTGCAAGTTTTGCTTTTCTATTGATAGTACTTGATAGTCCCACTAACGAAACACACACTACCGTATAATGTTTAAGCTGAGATTCTGACTTACTTGAACTGCCAAGTCCCTACTCTTTATGGTTAATTGTGCCTGTCCTGGCTGACAGGATATCTTTAGTAAGTTTTTCAAGAGCATGTACAAAGGAATTTAACGGAAGTAATGGCCTCTATACAAGATTTCGGTCACAAGGGTTAAAATACTAAATGATGAGAAGAGTCATGATTTATGCAGGTCTGTTGGCACTGTAGAATAGTAGAGTCATGGGCTTTATATGGACTGCATAAACAAGTAGCAGAGATGTGTAAGTTGAGAAATTCATACAGAGTTTGTAAAGTTGTCTGAAAGGAAAACAAAGAAAGATGTTCAAAATTGGATACGAAAATCATCTGAGTTGATTCACTTCTTCTGAGATGTGATCTATGTCATTGAGCATGTAGTTTATGACATTTTAAAAGAATGTAGTGCCTTCAAAATGGAAACACACACACACAACAACATAGTGTCACATCCTGGAAGAACTAAGTCTTTGGTAAAAGTGTTGTGAGTAACTAAAACAATGAAAATCATATAAGTGTGAGAGTTGGTAAAACCTTAAAAAGCTTGAGTCAAGTGGGAGAATTTGATTCTACTCTTATTGAGTGTTCTTGTTCAACTATCAGATTATTAAATAGATTGATATTCTGATTAAACATTGTATCAACTGCTAAGTGGTGAAAGCTACACTATGAAATGTTTTAATCATTGGAGTACCACGTTATATTTATCAATTTATAACAAAAAGTGTTGGAAGGTGGAAACAGTCTGACCCATATTTCCATTTATTCAGATTTCTAGCAAACCTAGTGGCAGTGTTTGGCGAGTTTGACATCAGTGGGGAACTTGAGTCACGTCGTTCTGTCATGAAGAATGTGCGACGTGTCATAGTGCACAGACAATATGATCCTGCCACATTTGCAAATGACCTGGCGCTTCTGGAACTAGAGTCACCTGTGGCATTTGATGAGCATATTGTGCCCATCTGCATGCCATATGACAAAGAAGACTTCACTGGGAGGATGGCAACTGTGTCTGGCTGGGGTCGACTAAAATATGGTGGGCATGATTGAACAAAACTGAAGTGGTTAAATAGGATTTTCAATTGTCAACAATATTCAAACATATTCAATTACTCTAGAAAATTCACTAATTTTGGTTGTGGTTGTGGCATATCCTCCAAATTATGCATAAATATTATGCTTTTTATGCCCATCACATACTGGTGTTAGGTCATAGCATTTCCTCCATATTAAAAGCAAGGGTGTGACAATATTAGTACTGCTTTGTCTTCAAGAATTAAGAGGGATATTTTCTCCATAGCAAGTGAAAAGTTTATAATAAACTGCTTCAACTTGGTGCTTTGTTTTTAGTCATAATAGCTCCTCCATAAAAGATATAACAATTATGCGAACTACGAACTGATTTCCTGAAATTATGTAATGGAGTTTCCTTAACACCTGAAGATGTGAATATAAGACATGACTTTGTCACTAGAATTTTCATTGTGAAAAGGCCCCTGCCTTACATACATATAAATTTGGTATTAAGGTCTAATTCTGTCATTGCTGTTATGAGGACTGAATTACTGTGACTGTGGATAGTTTCTGAAATAGTAGTTTTCTTCACACTCAGTCACATAAGAACCGTTATGAACATTTATATGAAAACTTAAACCTAAGGCAGGAATATTCTTTATTCTTGACATATAACTGATTACTTCTGCAGTCAGATGTTGAATGAATATGGTTGAAGTAATAGGGGAAAAAAAGATATTTTATAACTAGAAACTTCCTAATTCATACAATGTGTGGTTGGGAAGGGGGGTAAGAAGAATTCCATGAAAGACTGAGATGGAGAAATCTCTTGGAATGTTGTCACTTGAAAGAACAATGGCTGGCATGCTATAAAATGGACCTGGCAAAAGTAGATTATGATTGTATGTAGTCTAATTGCTAGGATCTTGTCTACAATGAGGCTTCATCTTACTGACTTTGAACCTTCAAGTCTTATTCACCAGAGGAATCGAAATCCAGTTTGAAATATGTTTTCTGGAAAAAAGTTCTTGTTATTGTGACATGACTGGCCTTGATCTATTATTTCCAGACACAAATCTTCCACTAATAGAAATGACCAACAGAACAGAATAGCACAGCAAAGAATTTTAACTTCTTATGCTTGAATAAATAATAAATCAAAAAGCAATTTGCCATGTAGATTTATAGCTTGATACTGCTGGCAGGAATACAGTGATCAATACAGACATGCACTGCAGGAATGTCTAAAAGTGCAACTAAAAAGATATTCAAGACTATGGATATTACATTGCACAAAAGCACAAAATATTTCTCTTGCATTTTGTTAATTTTTGTATAACAAAATATATTTAAACTTAGATGTATAAACATTACTGAACATTGCATGTAAGTGCTGCACCATTTAAACTATTTTGTGATGTGTCTGATAAAGTAAATTTGAATATCATATAAACTATATCTAATATTGAATGAATATAGACCACACTGAAGCCATAGTTGAGCTTTATCTAGAGCAGATGTCATACTGGACCAACATGACACAAAGTGCTCACCTTAAAACTCTTAGTTTACACTCCAGTTCCAAATCTCAAAAAAGCAGTAGTTTCAGAGATAAAATACTCCAAAACATCCTTATTATTCTTTTATTTTATGTACTACAGGCAGAAGAGTCATTAATTGAGTTAAGGGGATTCATCATTTGTGTGATTTCATGTTAAGATTCTGTGGGATATGTTTTTGCTTATAGATGTCTTTGTGACAAATTATCCTCCAATTGTCACATCAGCAATTGAACATTTATAGCCAACAGACAGGAACATTTGATGCTATCATCCTGTTGTTATTTTCTGAAAATCTCAAAAACAATTTGCATTTAGTTTATATTCTTTCATGTTATGGACTATTAAGACTTTAAACCAATGTACTAGTGTTATTCCCAACTGGATAAACTACAAGCCAATTGTGTTGGTACTTTTGATGCTAAAAATTTAAGTAGAAACTTTTTATGAGGCCTAAAATGGCAAGATGGTTACACTAATTTTCATTTAACTTAGCCCATTGATAGACTGGGAAAGCAATAAAGAGGATTCTTGTTTTTGTTTTCCAGGGGGTGGAGTTCCTAACCTGCTGCAAGAAGTGCAAGTGCCTGTGATAGAGAACAGTGTGTGCCAAGAGATGTTCCATACTGCGGGACACTCCAAGGTTATCCTCAATAGCTTCCTCTGTGCAGGATATGCCAATGGGCAAAAGGATTCTTGTGAGGTGTGAATCAATCTTTTAAGCATGTTTTGGATTCTTGTAATGTACTTCCATTTCCTAGACAAACGCTTTTGACAGATGCAGTAATTCCAATGGGCACAAACATAATTCTTCAATACACTTGGTGTGCCAGCATGTCAGGGCTTATGTGGTAGCATCTGTTCTTTACAAACCTATATCCATAGTATATTTGCAACTTCACATAATTTGGTAGTGTGTTGACACAACTTTTGTCCTAACCTGTCAAAACAGGCAAAATAAGCCAAATGACACCAAGCCATACAAAAACTATTTCAAAATTACAGCAGTTAGAAATGAAAACCACCAAGTGATGCCATATAATATAGAAAAATACAGACTTAATATTCTTGATAAATTTATTGAGCATGTATATTCTTCTGCATGTTTTTACTTACATAATTTACAAACACATTTTTGGCTTCAGTGTATAAGTGAAAATTATTCAAATTTACGTGATTCTTGTAATACATTAGAAAAATTTGTCTTGTGTTTCTTTACAGGGTGACAGTGGTGGCCCTTTGATGTTGGAACGAGAAGATGGGCATTGGGTGCTTGTTGGTACAGTGTCACATGGAATAAAGTGTGCTGCTCCATACCTGCCAGGTGTTTACATGCGCACCACTTTTTACAAACCTTGGCTGCATGCCATTACTGGCGTAAATTGAAGTGAGACCTGACTATGACTTCTTACATGCAGAACCAAATTTAATGATGAAATATGGGATCACTGATCCTATGGGATATCATTATTGAATTCATGTTTGCAATTAATGGATTCCTGGAGTCCGCAGGTCTTACAGAAAAACTTGGAAACAGCCACTTTGTCTTAAAGTAGGATGTTTTTATCACACAAGTATTTACTTCCAAGAGTCATCGTATCTATTTTTGCCAAACATGAATTCTTTGAAATGGCAAATTGTTTTATGCGAAAATGTATGTAGGTTGCATACAATTACTTATGAGATCTTGTAGCAGATGACATCCTGAATTGCAGCCTGGTATGTGTGTTATGTTCAGAACTTCATTTGCAATGCCATATTCATAACTGATGTCTGATGGAACATCATCTACTGTAGCTACAATTCCAACAGAAGCTTACAAAATTTCTCAATTTGTGACAATGAGAAGTCAATTTGCCCAAACTCCTCAGGCTTTTCACACCATGACAAAAAGCAGAAATCAGCACTGTATGTGTTTGAGAATACTCATATTCAATCATGATTTTGGGGAGGGGAATGGTATTTCAACAAAGCATTTTGCCTGTGTGTAACTTTACATTCTAAGATGTCCTTTGCTGTTTTCAGTCATTTTTTATATCAGGTGCCTTTATGCTTGTTGCGCCATTTACAAGTGACTGTTACTGGCATCTTGATTTTAACTACAACTGGTTTTGTCACATATTCAGTGTACTGCTTTAAAGCTCTGCTTGTGAGTAGTCTGCTGAAGTTCAGTTCAGATTCCACTTAAAAATCTAAGTTTTCCTTTTTGAAACATAAAAAGAGATCTAATTGCATAATTCAATGAGCCTTAAAAGTTCGATCATGGCAAATGCTTATCTTTATGACCTAACATGCATTCTGTTGGACATCACAAGTACCAAGGAGATGATGCAGTTCAGTGGTGTCACTTGCAAATCTGAGGTTATATCTACTAAGAGAAGATAAATCATGACAATTCCTAAGCCATGTAGGAATCATGACATCGGCTGTTAACTTATTTTATTTATTGGAAACATGGAACTATCATCAAAATATATTTATTTAAATGAAGAAAGAATAACCTGTATACACACACACACCCACACCCACATTTATTTCCTATGTCTCTCATAAAATAATGTTGGACAGGGAGGGTTTATGATAAAAATATATCTAAAAAACTAATATTAAGACTAAAGAACACAATAATAGACAAAATTTTTACATATGTGTTAGAAACCTGGATACTAACAAACAGAGGTAGAAAGCAAATAATCATTTTTGAAAGGAAAGTGTATAGAAGAATTTTAGGCCCCGTATATATCAATGAAAAAGAAAATAGGAAAATATTAACAATAAAAAATTTATGCAGTGGTTAAAAAACCCACTGTAACAGAGACAATAAGTTTAAATAGATTATGTTGGTTTGGGCATGTACAGAGAATGGAAGGAAATAGAATTCTCAAAAGGTATAATATATGAATTTGTAAACAACAAGGCTGACAGGTAGACCAAGAAATAGATGGAAAGATGAAGTGAGGTAGGATGTTAGACTAGTTGGTGGAAAAAGGTGAAAGGAAAGGGTATATAACAGAGAGGAATGGAAGAAGTGCCTGAGAATGGCAAGGAATCATTGCATTCTGCATATGCCAATGGAATGAATGAATGTAGGTTTATGGGATGGAATTAAAGAAATGCACACCTTACCTAGAGACCACGCCCATCTGTCCATGATGTAGAGTCAGCAGCTAAACTGTTCATCAAAACTTCATGAAATTCGGTACAAGAAGACTTTATGAAAAATTGGTTCGTTAAGGGTCATGCTGTATGGAAGGACATAAGTGAATGTCTACATATACTTGCAATATATCTTGATCAATGTGGGGAACGTGTGCTATAGATCACTAGGTAATGTCATTGAGCAATTGTGAGTTTTGTGCAGATAGATGCAATGGAAGCCATACTCTACTTAACGGCATAAATTATATTTTGACCTACTCTCCACAATTTATATTCAAATTGGACAAGATTTGGTAGAGAAGATGTCCACAGAAATTTATTGAATGTTTGTGAGTTTCATGAAAATTGGTGCAGGGAAATCCGTGGTTTATTTAAGGGCATAAATGAATATCACCCTGTACTTTCCACATTTACTTTCTGGTTTGGGTGAAATTCGGTATATGTGGTCCAAACATAATACTGTTGAGAATCTGTGGGTTTCATAGACATCAGCGGAAGGAAAAGCAACACTATTATAGGGGGCATAAATGAAATTATTTTTCCACGTGTACTTTGAAAACGTATGGCTTTTTGAAAGTAAAGAAGGCCTTTTTAATGTCTATGTACTACATCATGGAATACACAATTTGCAGTTTTATATTTCTGCTGGGTCAATCAGTATGTTTGCTTTTACTTCTTGAATATTTCTATACATATGAAAAATGAGAAATCAGTTTTTTTTATATGTATTGGCTCTGCTATGCAAAAGTCACAAGATAGAAGAGCATTTTTGTGAAATAATGTTTCTTGAACAGTACAAACACAGAGACAATATAAAAAGACAAACCATTTTCTTTGCTTTGTCCTATCTTCCTACTTCTTTTTCCTCCATTTATCTTCCTGTGCTCCATCTCTTCATTTTCCTGCCAATGTCTTATTCCTCCTTGACACTTCTTACATCTTCTTTCTCTGTTCACTTTCATCATCCTTGTCTTTCTTCGTATTATCCTATCTTAACATCATGCTATTGTGACTAGTGTTCTGCAAAATATTCCCCATCCTGACTCACGTAGATGCTGGCTATGCCACATTCCATGCATACACATCCTAAATTTTGTACCAAATTTGTTCTTGTACATCTCACTTCCACACTTTTGCTAGATTCTGGCTATAGTGCAGTCCCTCCAAGAAGACCTTGAACTGCCCACCTACAATGTTGTCTTGCCTCTTCTTTCCACCCCCTATCCAGATCTTTTTTCATCACAGTCCTCTGGTGTTGTGGTTTAGCCTGAGTACGCTGTGTAGAAAATATCACGAGACACAGTGGATGTAAAATAACACAAGAATTTAATGCTGCACTGGAATAAACATATAAAATGAATGGTAAGTCATAGATTACCTGAGTAACTAGACTTAGAAGTGCAAAATGTGGCAAGAGATAAAAACGAGGGTTGTTACACAGAACTTAAGTGGTAGATGGTAGGGGATTCAAAAGACTGCAAAGTATGCAGTAAGAGAATTTGGAGCTTACATACTTGGCAACATGGTCACGAGAAGGAGCCTACCTTAATATTTCCTTTTTTGAAGGGTGCTGAAGAGACAGTTTCTCTTCAGTGAATCTTTCTGCAGTGGTTTTAACTCTGCCTTTCACAGGAAAAGAAGATGCTGAAGTTCCAGCTACTAGAATATTTCTCCCTGAACTTGACATAATATCTATTCCTTCAGCTCATATGAATCATGTTGTTACTTATTAATACATAGCATGTTCAGAGAATAATAATTTTTAGGTCATGAATTTAATGAGAAATCACTAAGTGTTACATGTAGCTCCTTCATTCCACTGAAGTATCAATTTTTTACACAATCACTGAGCACTTTGTTATATTCTTCCCATTTGGCACAAGTTTAAACAATCTGTTGAAGTAGAAACTGCCCTGTTGTATTCACTAGCATTCATCAATAACCACTTGCAGTTTTTAAGTGTGGGATGTGTGACCAACCAAGTGTTACTTCAGTGCCAAACAGTGGAGAAGATGGTCCAGAATTTCCCAGTCAAATGACTGCAACAACTATTGTGTATGACACGCATTGCATGGGGTTGAGTTTTTGTGCTGCATTACCACATGTTACAGCAGTTCATTTGTTCTTGGGCTACTTGGGAGGTCGCCAATTCCACAGTGATGAGGTAGTGGAAACTGCTATTCATGAATGGTGGCAAATAATATAACTGGTGAAAAGTTTTTAAACTTGTGCCACATTGGGACGAATGCATCAGATAAAGACAGTGATAATTCAGTGGAATAAAAGAGTGACACATTACGGTTTAACGAATTCTCGTTTAGTATTCGTATTTAAGCCTGTGGGAACCTGACTTATTAAATATCTCTCATATGTTGCCTCTTCTTCTGCAGTAGTTGTAGCCTGTCCAGATACTGAATGGTTATGTGAATTCCAAACATATCAGCCTGTATTTTAGCTTCATATATATTTTAACAGTTTTCACAAACTTGAGTACTTTACCAGGAACAATTCAGTTACACTATTATTTCTACTATTCACCCAGACCTGTCTTCAGTTTGTTACACTGTCACCTGTAATTAATGGACCTTCAGTACAAATAAACACAAAGATCAGTCTCACACTGTTTAAAATGACTTTACATTATTTATGGGACCAACACTATCAATCACAAAGCAGTCAATATTAAAATTATCAGATTTTCTTCACATTCGGAGACAACTGAAGAAAATTCCATTGAAATTCAAAAGAGAGTCCAAACAACATAAAGTAAACTTTTTGTGTTCATCAAAAGCTCCTCTTCAAATAAGATTTTTTTACTGTAATGTTGATGGCACAAATGTTGGTCTCCTCTGAAGGAAGGAATGAAAAATTCCATGGACCGGAGTCCTTCTTGACAGCCCAACCATCTATCAACCAACTATTCAAGAAATGCGAGTTTTGAGGTTTGAACCACAATGTGATTAAGGAATCCATCCTTCTAGGATTTGAGGCTATGTCTCTGGGTAAGTGGCTTCTAACATCTGAAAGGAATATATGTCCTTTGTCTTAAACGGTCTAGAGGTCCATTTCAACCATTTCAAATTTCATGTACTGCTGATGCAGAATCATATCCCACAAGAACAGATTTCTTAGCAAAAGGTAGAAAATATTGCAGGACCTGATGTTTAATTACTGTGCCCATAAGAACCTTTCACTGGTTCCTTTTTTCATTCGGTCCATACCTAGGCTATTTATTTAAGATGATGATGATGATGATGATGAAGATGACGACGACGACGATCATATCACCATCATCATCCTTATCACCATCATAATTTTCATTATTCAACCTGCACCTAGGTCTTCAAATTGCACTCTTCCCTTCACGTTTTCTTGTTAAAGTTTTGACCAGATTCCTGATCCCTTCCATGCATGCTACATGCCTTGCTGATATCATCCTTTGTGATTTCATCATCTGAACAATATTTTAATTTGTTATTACTATGGGAATCTCCTTGGACTTCAACCACTATCTAATAAAATGCAGTATTCTGTGAACTTTCTGGGGACTGACTCTGTCTCCATCCTCAGGTAAGTTAAGGGTAACAGAATATTAAGTTGGGTCCATTTTGTAAAGCTAAACTTAAACCTGTGGCCTTATGTTATTTACCTTTCTCTCTCTTTTTGAAACCAAAATATTTGTGGAGGAAGAATTTCTTAAGTGTGACATGCTGTATTTTGCATCCAGTTACATGGAATATTAAAAGGAAGCAATTTAAATATGATGACAATTGGCATTATGTAGCAAAAACTGTTTGTTGTGGTAAGGCACCAGTTAAAACACTAACAATAACTTAGCAGGTATTCCATAGTTTACACCTCAGCAGTTCAAGACCCCATGTTTGTCCGAAATGTGACTGCTGGAAGTACAGGTGTAAATTGCAATATACATAAGCTCACATCTGCCTATACTCTTTTAACACATCTTAATTTTCAGTCTGTGAACTATGAACCATAACTTGGGCAGATTTTATAGGTCAATGTTAAAATAAATTTGGCAGTTACAAATGAGCAGCCCAGAATATTTATTAATCATTTTATTTAATGTACATTTCATTACTGGCTGATTTTGTTGGGTTCAATACATTTACAATAGCTTACAGTCAAGTTGGTAATTACCTGACTTTGCGATAATAATTATATTGTTATGCTTTATGTTTATAGGATTCTACTTAGTTCTTCCTGGTTGTTGACACTCGAAACAATGTATACGTACTTTGAAATCAAAATACTTTGTTTTTCACATATCATTAATCATACACATATCTTGTTACCTTCATTGCAGTGGAGCACAGTTTTTGTACTAACATCCAAAGGAGAAATTTTAAACTGCACTATTGTCCTCTTTCTACAGATAAGCTGGGCCACCCTGCTACCCAGCTATGCTGTCACTACACTAACAATTTTTAATGAGACAGTGTGATTTAATGTGATAATATTTGTTTCTGGTGTAGTTTGTGACCTGAATGAATATTCACTGAAAAAGGAAATTAAAACCTTCATATTTTGGTCACTATAGATCTAAACAGGTAATGAAGAAATCTGCCCTTTCAGTTCTCATATGCATTATCTGAAATGTTTTCTACTCTAGAATACATTTTTATATAATTTTATCCTGGCAACTTTTTCTGATTATTTTTTCAAATCTGCATTATTTGAAATATGAATCCAGAAAAAAAAAATCCGTCCACATCGCCTTATTAAGATTCTCACAAATTACAAAATGTAGGATCATTGTTTAAAACATTCTCATTAATTACTCCTAAGATTTAAAATTTTTTCAGAGAAATTAATTATACATTTCTCATTACATCTTACAGTAACAAAATCAAAGAGATTGCTTCTGTCAACTACTACCCACTGTGTTGTCAAGTAATGCAGGTCCATTGTTGTGCCCCATAATATGGGCTGGCATCACCTGGTGCATCAGGTCACTGTGCCCACCAACATCATAGGTCCAGAATTGTATTCCATGGTACCTGTTAGTACGGTCTGGTAAATAAGGCCAGTGTGCACAGCATTGTAAGTCCACAGTTGTTTTATAGGACAAGCAGTAGTATGGAATAGAGCCTTAGGCCTCTGTGTCTACAAGCATCATGTGTCCATGTTGTGTACCAGGATGACAGTATGTGAGACCACTCTATCCATAAGAATGAAAGGTCCACAGCTGTGCTACCTTAAAACACAGTGTTGTATGGAAGAGAACATGTGGCTGTGTGGTTGTTGTGTCCACAAATATCACAGGTTCGTAGAATCTCTCATTGTGATCTCCATATTGTTGTTTGTAATGGTCCAGTCAGCGAAACAGATATTCAGGACTAGGCCCAAACTGTTGCTTCCCTTTACTCTCTAGTTATGTTCAACTTCTGTTGTCTGTCATATGTTATATATATACACAACACTTCAAGATTTAACTGTATTCCTGTTAAGTGAAGAATTTCACTATAATATTTTTATTTTACAATATTGGTAAGAGTGTTCAAGGTGATCAAATCTTGAATGCTTGGAGTACTACACTTAAGTCCTAACAAGTAGACCACCAGGGCAGATGAAAGTTATCACTGCTGCTAATATTGTAATTAAAAATAATGAAGGATGTATGTCAGGATAATGTACAGTGATGAACTAAATATGAGAAAACAGGTAACTCCCAAATCATTACGTATATTCAGGTCACTTCAGAAAGTGGAGAATATTAAACAATTTGTGAGGCAATGAATCAAACACTGTCACATACTTTTGAGAATTCTTAAATCCTCAATATTGCATGTCCTTAATTTCATATGACTTGCATATCATGCATATACTGTTGACACAGCAGACACTCAAATATGAGGTAGAATGACTGGAATATTTGTAACATGACTGGAATATTTGTAAGACATGCAGTAAAGTTCTGTCTCAATGGCACATGCCTTTTGGTCACACAGCACACACTTTGGTGTGAATGTAGGCAAAATTCACTCTAGCAGAAAGTACATAATTATTCACTTACTGCTTCATACTCCAGTGTCCGAACTTTTTTCATAATTTGTTCTCTTAAACCATGACCTTGTCTATCCACGGTACAAATTTTTGAATGTTGGTATATACACCTGGAAGATGTTCTCTCCCACAGCCAATCCCCCATGACACCAGTCCAATAAGAACCTTGTGTCCGTCCAATGTTGTTGTTAATGGACCTCCTGAGTCACCCTGTAAGTCAAAATATAGTAAGAAAATGTACTCCACTGAACCAGCACAAAAATTCTGAATGAGATACCTTTAAAAGTATCTTTAAAATAAGAATAGGCCACAAAAAAAAGCAAATTATTAAAGGGAATTTTATTGTTAATTTTGGCCAGATACTCTCAGATTAGATAAACAAATTTTAAATTTTAAATGATTCATGACCATGCACTAATGATTTCTTATGAGAATGAACCAACAAGTACATACAATGACATTTAGATTTATTTTAATCAGCACAGTCTCCTACATGTTTCAGCCACATATTTTGGCCATCTTCAGGGAAGTGTTCTTTGAAGGAATATTACATAGAACATTCGACTTACAAATATAAAATGTTAAGTTTTAGGTAAAAGGTTTAAAATCTATGTTAGAATACCAAGTAATGATAAAATTATTTGTGTTGAATTGCATGTTCATGTGCTGTAAAAGTAACATCATATCTTCCTTGACTGTGTGATCATCTTTGCTCCAGCAATCCTCAAGTTCCTTGTCTCTGTCAGAGGAAAATAAACAGACAGAAGCAGGAATGAACTTTGAGCTTATTGTAAAGAATAGCTTATATTTATACTCTTGTAATTTTTCTCTGATTGATGTAATATGGTAATTAATTCTACACAACCGAGCCTGAGACTATGTGACAGACAAACAAGAAACCGAGAAGTGACATTTACCTGACAACTATCTCTGCCACCTTCCTTAAAGCCTGCACACAGGAACACATCATGTATAGTTTCCCGCCGTCCTGCAGCCCGAAACCAACGTTGACATCGGTCATTGGATATCACCTCAACATCTACTTCTTGCAGAACAGTTGGTACCGTTGACACCCCTGTAAGTATGTGAAAGTCAGTTGCTGCCCAAGGACTTGTGCTTTTTTGGTTCTTCTAGGTTATTTTACAGCATTGTTCAAACTATTTAGGATAGTAACAATTGACAAAGTAATAAATTACTAACAGTTAAGAAAGAAAATTTTGGGGGGAAATCTAGCCTGGTGTTGGTTTCTCCACCACCTATTTACGTTAGACTTACAAGAAATGTTCACAGGAAGTCTGTATCAAGCCCACAAAGTGTCCTGTAATTTTTTCATCAATCCTGGATTTAAGTGTAGTGTAACAAATGAGAAAATATCAGAATAATGGATAAAATAAAATAACAAAGAGCTTCATAATTTGTATTCTACACCTAATATTGTCGGGATCAATAAATCAGAAGAAGATAAAGTGGGTGGAACATGTAGTATGAAAGTGCAATTTTGTGTATGAATTTTTAAGAATACTGGTAAAATTCGGTTTAAGCTGTAAGTAAAGTTTATGTTGGGCCGTAATGATCAAAATCAATACAATTATTTTGAAAATGAAAGAGAGATATAGACATAACCTCACTTAAATGCCTTAATTTTTTGTGACCAATGAATAGTTGTTGTGTGTTTCTTTACTCTTTAATGAAATTTCACGTTTCCAAATCTTACAACTTTAATGATGATTTTCTATTTCACTAATCATGTAAATAAGCATATTATAAGTTAAATCAGCCAGAATTCAGTCACCATGGCGAGTTCTGCCCCAGCCTGCAACAGTGGCAGTCTTGCCCACAAGCTTCGTATTGGTGTCAGGCAAGCACACTGGAATGATGTGCTGTTTAAACACCACTGACTTGTCCAGCTTTACAAGAGCCACATCATTGCGGAAGTCTGTCGGACTATATTGTGGGTGTACCTGTATCACAATAAATGTCAAGAAATAGAAAAAAACACTTCTTATGAAGCTGAACCTTTGAAATATATTGGAATAAGGAGTGTGTTTGATTAGAAAAGGACATTTTATATAACAAATAAAAAAAAAAAAAAAAAAGGAAAGAAAGAGAGGAAGTTTAAATTGTGTAACAAATGAGTCGTTAGGAATCCATACAATATTCCGAAAAATATTGTGATGTTATACACTTTCATTAACTGAATTTCCATATTCCTGTGAACACTTTTCCATGTAGTATAATGTTAATTTAGTTATTTATTCTACATTTTGAAAAGTTGCAAACCATAAATCATATGATTTTAATCTGGCACTTACATTTTAAAATCCACATTTTTTAGTTGTTTTAATTTAAACTTTTCCGTTTTTAATTCCTATTCTAGCTTCTTTTTTATTATTTCTTCTACTAGAAAAGTACTTGTTCTGCAGTTTATACTTTCGACAGTAGTTTGTGACACATAGGGCATTTACCATTTTGTGCTACTGGAGTTCAAAGCAGTAAGGTCTCAACTGTCTAGACAGCTGAGACAGTGCAAAAAGAATCAATTATGTGAGGTCTCATTAGGCACTACACCTTGTTTTAACAAACATGTTTGGTTAGCTTGTGCATTATTCTGAATAAATTTATTCATTTCAACAAGACTCACCTCTTTGCGCTCCACACCAAATTCTTCATGGTGGAGTCTTTCTGTTTGGTCTCTCACATCCCATTCTCCAAGGCGCACTCTCAGGTTGCCATTGGTGGTACTGCAAAAGTCACAGTATTCAAAGCTACACTTGAAAACCACATCTAGGTGTATACTGTGCAGGTGAATCTCATGAAGTGTTGTGCAAGCAAGAAACTAAGTGCTTGAAATGACAAGTGGGATTGGGTAAAGGCAGTCAGAAAATATGAGCATTTAAAAAGGAACTTCTTGTCGTTAAAGTTTTAAGATTTTAAGAGTTAATCTGTATGGGCATATACAATCTCCATTTAGAATTTTGGTCATAACCATACACAGATGTAGAATGAAATGATGATGTACTAATTATAGTCTGTGTGGTTTCATTTCTTACGTGGCAACACAGTGAGCAGCTGTCACAATCCACCTGTTGTTGAGCAGAGCACCCCCACAGGCCAGCTTTTTGGACAGGAAACCAGTCTTAATAAGTGCTGCTTGCCACGGATGGCTACCAAAGTTAGAATTGTGTCCACCCACAATGCGGTTGCTTCGTGTATACAGTTCTCCACAAGCTGAAAAAGCATCATTTTCAATTAGAATTTCTGACACTTATGACTATTTTGTTCAAAGATGTTACAGACTGACAGATTAAATTTTGTAAGTGAAGACCTAATAACCATAAGTACGGACAGACTGCAGCTTCCATGTTTCCCTAGGGGTGCCTTAATGATAGTGTTATATAGCTTTGTGTCCTAAATCACAGTATGAAAAGTGGGAAACCTGGACTTATTTCATGATATAACTGTCTGCTGTGTATGATGTGATAGACAATTGTGCGAATTTTACATTTAGAGGACCGTGCATCGTGATATATTCTTATAGTAAAAGCCAATGAAATGCACTATTTCTCAAATTTATTTTGATAAAGAATTCTACATGTTTCGGACAGATCTACTCTCCATTATCAGGAGTCTCAACACTGTATACACAGCAATAGGTATTTGTCATGCTAGCATGACAAATACCTATTGCTGATGATGGACAGTAGATCTGTCCGAAACATGTAGAGTTCTTTATCAAAATAAATTTGAGAAATAGTACATCTCATTAGCTTTTATTCGAAGAATAAGAAGACAATTGTGCATTTAAATGCCTCCTGTTTTGCTTAACTTATTAATCTTCATAATGTAAAGTTATTTAAACTAACTGATCTCAAAGTATCAGGATGCAGTGAATGGAAAACTTATTATTAGATGAGAAATTTTCATAGATTGGAACTTGCCTAACAAGTTTCAAAGTTATATAAAAATATTTCTTTAAATGACATGTATAATTGTATTTATAGTTTATGGCTATAACTGGAGTGCAGTGCAATATTGTTATACCATTTCATTGTCATCCAAATAGATTCACTCATGATCAAGTGGCTAGTCGAGGATATATCACGTATATCAGGAAACAAGTTTTTGTTGGAAAATCTAATAGGAATAGACCATTTGGGAAATCTTGGAATAAACTGGATAAGTGACATTAAAATATGTTTTTTAGAAATATTTTTTAAATTGAACTGGTTTACAATAATGTCCAGCAAGAGAATTTTATGATGATTATATAAATCTTCTGATTCAATAGCTATAGGTTATTTCTTGACCAGGACAGTAAATACTGTAGCAACAGCATCAGGTGGTCTCTGTACCATAAAGTTTTTGTTTTTGAACTATAGGACTGGGGCAGAGCTGTGTCCTTTGCTACTGCAATCTCAGATGGGTGTATAAAGTCAGCCCAGTATGGTCAATGATTATAGAGTACCGAAGGAAATACAGTTGCTTGGAGAAAAACCTTTCCCATGCCACTTATCCACCACAAATCATTACCCTGAGATTGAAGAATCTGTGCTTCTGTGGTGACAAGCTGATGGCTAACCACCCAAACCATGGTGCTGCTTAACCACCAAAATAGTAAGTGATGTTATCAGATTTTGAATTGTTTTATATTAAGGGTTTACTACTCCTACTAATACTACTACCACCACCACCACCACCACTACCACTACCACCACCACCAAGTATTACTGTTATTGTTACGATACAAAAGAAATGAAGCTTCTTTTTCAGTACGAATTTTTCTGTGCCATGAATAAGACATATTTTTGAAAAACCTTCCTGAATAATAAGGTTTGTACTGGATATTACACCTCTGCTGTATCTCTGGGACATCAAAGTCCAACATTCTTCATTTATTGTTTATAGGGAATATTAAAATATGTGACTTATTAGATATTAACTGACCCTCTGGTAGCAATAGGTTGAACACTACTAATGCCACAGCCTACCACTAGTCATGATATTAAGCCAATTGACTCCACCTCCCATACTCACAATTTATTTCTGAAAAATATATTTTAGTGTTGTTCTCTCACTCTTTCTCACTCCTCTGAGAGGTGCCCCCACTAAAATTCTGCACTTATCCCTTGTCTCTATATCCTAGCTACGTGATTCATCCATTTCAGCTTCCTAGATTTAGGTATCTTAATAACACAAGTAAAATGTCTATGACTGTTACAATAAAATCATCCTGACACAAAAATACCAAAAGAATTTTTCAAACCTTCGTATTGTATTCCCTTCCTCAGTTGTAATATTATTTCATTGTTAATGTATGTACTAATTGGCACTGATTTTGGCCCTTTAATGTCAAACAAGCCGTATGTCATCTTCGGGTCTGTCACAGCTCAGTTTTTGAGAGATCTCCTTTACCCTCAGCTCCAGAGTGTGCAGGCATACATTGAGATTCATTATGGAACTTCTAGTTTAATAAGTGTATTAGTAGTTTCACTTTATCTTGCAGTTTCATCACCATTTTTACCACATTCCCTCTCATCACTGTGCCACATGTAGACAGTGAAAGGCTGTGTTTTTTTTACAATAACCCAGAATTGTGCCACCGTGACTGTTAATAGTACAACTGAATATTTACTGTGTGTTTAATATACATGCATTCTGAATATTTCTACTATGATATTTAGTGCATTAGTTGGGTCTTGGACTAGGTCATAGTCTGATTTGAAGTCAGTGGAAGTAATTCATATACCATTCCGGTACATGAGGATTAATGCAGAATATGTAGTGAAATATGTCCTTAATGGAAAGGTCTCTCAGATAAGGCTGTGATACATTTAGAAAAGAGAAAATTTCTGGGAGTGTTACTCTGTAATGTGAAAACATTTGAACATGCAGATAACTTGTAGGTTAATAATTTAATCTTTTAAAACTTTAATGCCATTAGTATGCCAGAATTTAATTATAGTTTATGTTAATTATTATTGAAACAAACTCAAATAATAACAATTTAAAAAAATTAATACCAAATAAAACATTTTAAAATGCTTTTGTTACCAGTACTCAACACTGCAATTAGAATGTAACATCAACAATAGAGGCTGCTAGTACAGAGAAGGCTGGTTATAAAAATCCATTGCCTCAAAATGTGAAATATTATTAATGACTTATTTAGATGCTATTAAAAATGTATTAAAGATGTGTGGGGTTACAAACTTTATTAGCTCTGTTTTGTATTCAGAAGGCCCATAGTTCAAATCTCTTTTGGAACAATTGTCCTTGTCAATGATGCTGCTTATAATTTTCTTCAATCCCTGTGTGAATGTCATATACGTACCCTAACCCCATTTAAATTATACTGAAACCTGGTATTACCAGAGCAGTCAGTTTAATAACTTTTCTTATGCTTTGTTTCTGCATGTTAAGTGCTGCACAAAACATTTAATGTCTCTTTATTACATGTGGCTGAGGGTTAATTGATATGAATTCCTCATAATTCTCTGCTGATTTCATACGAAGAGGGTGTATTCTTAAAGCATCACTGGAAGTAATTATATTTAGACCTGAAGAAGTCATAGTTATGACTGTCTGTTATACAGGAACACGTGAGTTTCTATATATCAGATGTCCTGCACAATTTTAAATATTTTGTTGCCATGCATAAATATTTACTTATGATCAGAATTTATTTTGTGTAGACAAGATCAATGAAATAAACTTTCTTCCTGTCTCAAAACAACTGAAGCTTCCTGCAATCTAAAATATTCTCACATCTTTGCAATATAATATGAGCTGTAGGTATAAAAGAAAATGGAAAAAGTTAACTTCTTTTGTTATAACAGAGTGAAACTTCTCTTGTTATATGTATGGGAAGGCACCCATTCTTTAGCATGTGGCTGTTGTAATGTGTTCAGTAAGATGCCTATTAACATGATCATGAAAATAGCCTGTTGCACCAACAGGTTGCCTTTGATGATTTTGTATGATGTTGGATTTAATAATATTTCTCCTGCAAGAATCTGTGTCATGTACCCCATTCTTAACCTTGAAAGTTATAGACTATTCATAGGATTGTATGTATTTTAGTAAGCTTCAGGATGAATTCTAATGAACAATCTTGTAGTAAAATCTGAAGGCTTAATATTACAAAAACCAAAGCCTTTCAGCTGCTCCTTTGTCATCAGTGTGATCACATTTCAAGAATTCTTCCAACCAAAACCCAGGATGGGGTTAAACATACATATACATAGTATCTAGCAGAAACTTTCATCATTTATGTTCTTATAGGATATAATGGTAATAGTGAAGCCAGTTCAGTTAAACTGAAGGGTATACATTTCAAAGTATATCAATTGTGTGGAGAAATGCCATCAGTTGAGCTCAAAACAAAGTAAAATAAAAATGTTGTTCATATCTAACAGCATTTCACTATTAAAAAAAAATTAAACATTTAAAATGTTTCTTGTGGATTCTCTGTATTTTAAATACTGTAAATATCTGATACTTGTGTTTCTTATTTATTAATTGAGTTATTCAACAGCCCTGTATAGGGATGAATGACTGATTCTTATGATCATGGCAGTGGGTTGTTGGGTTCCATGAAAGGTAGGTAATATGGTGATTATCTGAGTGATTTAGAGGTTTCGGAGGCGTAAAATTTGTATAAGACTGTACGTAAGTCAGAGACTGTAACAATTACAGGCGTCTGAGGCTGCGCGATATTAGAAATATCAAAAGTGGTGGGAAGGAAAGTGGTCATGGCATAACTTATGGCAACTTAGTGACTCAGAGAAACTAAAACATACGGTAGAATGTTCCAGCCAAGTTCAAACTGCATGCCTTCTGAATACAAGAAGAAAATTTCAGCGAATTTATCATATTGCTCAATACTGAACAATATGTTAGTTTACAGCGATGTTGCGTTGTGGCGGTCTTTTTTGGACATGGTTTTAAACAACTAACATTGGCACGTTCTCCGTGTCTAAGAAAAGCATCCCGCTGAGTGATCCTTCCAAACTCTTGGTCCAAAGGTCGCTGGATTGTCAGTGTCTGTCAGTCAGTCGGTGTGGTGCAGAGTGCAATATCACGAAGTCGTACCCCTGTTGTTGCTGGGGGCAGACCCATGGCTGGATGGTAACATCGGTCGTACTGTGGGCCTCTGTATGACGTCGGGTGGCTGCGGCTCGGTGGACGGTCTGTTGACGGGCGTTACGACACCGACGTTTGGTCGATTATATTCCGGCTGTACCGACCCCACATATCCAGGCTTCAGGTAGATGATATCTGGGGCTGCCTGTGGGGGCGGATTCGGGCGGTTGTACATGTGGTGATTGTTGTGACCTGGTGGGTGTGCAGTTGGGCCATTGTACACGTGATGGTTGTTGATATCGGGCGGAAGGAGAGTAGGGCGGTTGTAAAGGTGGTGGTTGTGTCCTGGTGGGAGTGCGGTTGGACGGTCGTATAAGTGATGGTTGTTGGTATTAGGTGGAGTTACAGTAGGCCTGTTGTTCACGTTGTAATTGTTGAAGTGGTTGTTTGGAGGGTAAGTGTAATAGATGTGCGGCCGGTTGATGGTTCCTGCTACGGTGTTGCCGTACTCCAGATCGCTGTTGCCACTCTGATGGTAGTTCATTAGGAACTGCAGTGCTGGACACATTAGGTAAAGCTTTGTTCCTCTTTTCTCATTCTACAAAATATCTGTTTCATCTAAAATATTCATCTGTTTATGATATTGTGTAATGCATAGAAAGTATAACTCTTGTAGCAGTGTCCGAATTTTTTGATACTATAGAAATTTTCAGTGGCACATAACTTTGCCCTCTGACATAAAACGTGATTACTGTGTTGTTAATTTTATGCCAAAAATATAGTAAGCAAAAACTTGTCGAACATGTCCTGTAGTCTAATTTCATTCTTTATCGCGAGACTTAATGTAATTTAATCAAAATGTGTCCCGAAGGGAAAGGGAGAGGCGCGATGGCACAAAGATGTTCTAACTTTTATATGAGTGAACATTTTTAAAACCGGAAAAGTGATTAAACACGAGGCCAAGTAACTCTTGGATAGGACCCTAACATAAATGCTAAACCACAATTTTTCCTTGGATTACTTTGATTGTTGATCTATTCCTTTTCCCTACGTGCCTGCGCATGTTAATTTGATATAAGTGGAAATGGAGAAACTGCCCGTTGTGTCAGGAGTTCCGTATTGCGATGTCGTTAAATGGAGAAGTTTAGAAACAGCTATTAACAATTTTCCTGTCATTGTTGCGTAACCAATGGCTATAGCGGGACCGTTCTGGACGCGGCAACAATGCAGTCCTGAAGTGAAAGCACACTCTCACTCAAAAGATGAGACGACATTGACCTCAATTTTAACAATTGCCTTCATGTGACATTTTGTTTGTGCTAGAAATCTGTCACTGTAAAAAGGAGTGACTGGATGATTGAGTGCGCTGCTTGACGGATAAAACTAGAAGTAGCTCTTCTTCTTTAATTCTTCTTGTTATTCTTTTTTTTTCCTTCTTTTTCTTTCGCCACAAAGAATTATGTGCTTTGAAACATTTCCCAGTTTTCTGAAGTTGAAATCTTCTTCAGTTTCTTCCATGACCGGTCTACTGCACTCCTCCATGGAAACATATTGGTGGGCAAGTTTAGGAGTCCCTTGTTTTTTTTTTTTAATTTTAATTCTACACAGAAGTTACTCCAATTTAAAGACAGTTTCGTCTCAACTAGATTTGCAGTTTGTAGTGTGCTTATTGTCAACCAATATATATATATATATATATATATATATGAACGCGTCTCTTCAGATTACTCTGCTATGGTCCTAGTAAGTGTACAACGGCTTTTCGTTTCATGGACATATTTATGTCAGCCGTCCGCGTATCAGAAAAAAGGAACTCTCGACTTCCTAGAAAATATTAATTAACAGACGGGTGTTTGTGACTGTGACGCGGCGTACTTTCTTGGAACTAGGAACAAAATTTCGGAATAATTTTTTAAGCCGCTTGTGCAAAGCCCATAAAGGAACACTTATATGGGTCATGGTGTCAGTGTGTTCGTGGGCAAAGTCCCATGATCTTAATTACCGAAAAGATATACATTTTATTTAATATTAGATAAGTATGAAATGAAATTTGTCAGACGAGTGTAACTTCGTTTTATCCAGCAGAACGTCGACATTTTAAGAGCTAAAATTGGGCTTTATCGAATTTCTGGAAAACAACTTTTACAAAAATTATCCGCATGATAATAAAAAATATATATCATCATATTATGCACATTTTATTTTAATACGAAATTTCCATTTGACATATATTTAACGACATATATTTACAATAAAAATGCATGTTCCTAGCATAAATGGGTAAACATTTCTAAGGTCACAATTTGTGGCTGTAACACGTGTCGCGACAGTGACACAGTGCAGTATAGTGCAGACGGAAGACCAAATGCATGTCAAACTTTGTGTGATTCAGAAACAACAAACATCGCTTGATATGATTTTGGTACCCGGGTTCTGAAATATTGAGTCACAGTCAGTATAACTGGGAGATAATGCGTACTATTCTTCACTAACTGTGTGTATAGTGACAGTATCCCGTATATATATGCAAGAAGGAGTGTTTTATAATTTGGAGACTACGATGCAAAAAATATGAAGCTTAAACTTATTTTAGCACTAAGTTACATAAATATCGTCCATAAGTTACGCCAGTCTTAAGAAACAAACACAGCACCAGACGGAAAGAAGGAACCCTTCTGTGT
>Ga0123354_10003054_pt1 | contig 22819 bp, 12 predicted proteins | sample TergutLab28metaG_2_FD_97872 | JGI IMG/M metagenome (GOLD analysis project Ga0123354, IMG submission 97872) | Labiotermes labralis P4 segment gut microbial communities from Petit-Saut dam, French Guiana - Lab288 P4 | ecosystem: Host-associated > Arthropoda: Insects > Digestive system > Gut ... | reverse complement strand
TTGTACCACGTTTCTTAAACTCGGTTACTTTTAAGCTGAAAATGGAGAAACGGATCATCATGCACGCAATATGATGATTTTTCAAATGTACAGGGTACCTGGTTAGAAACATCTTTTCTGAAAACAGGAATGTAAATGAAGGAGCAGCAGTATCTGTTCTATAATTCACTTCAGTGTTGCTTTGTCAATGGCTTATTTTACATGCCTTAGATTCTGTGACGCAGTTATTAATTGGTGATGAGAAATTGCATAAAATTTGGGAGGGTTTGGAATGAAGCGGTCGTGGCCGAGTCTAAGTAGCCCCAGAATTTTTTGGGAGTGCTGAGAAACCCAGTAGAAATTGCAGTCAATTTAGTTGGAGTCCCGGGCGAGTTTCGAGCCCCAACCTCCGGAATACAAGTCTGTTGTTACAGCAACCTCCTCCTGGGTCCTACCCAGCAACCTAAAGGTGTTAAGTGTAATGTAATATTTTGTTTTGTGTATTTGTTGAGTTTGGTCAGTCATTAGCTGACGGTGCTGGACAACATCCTTATGAAGAGAATATTTGCTTCGTGTATGGAACTGATGCTGTCTTCATCAGCTTTGTCTTAATATATTTGATAGTGTTTGGTGGTGGCGTGTCTACTTCCCTCCTTCCTCCCCCTCTTCCTCCTCACCCCATTGAAATTGTCCGTGTATCTGAGTGTGATGCTGTTGTGGCATGTTTGTTCACAGTTTTGTATGTCATTTGTGACTACGACAAGTCCTTTAACTCATCAGCTTATGGACGCATAGATGTCTCGTTGAATGTGGGGAAAAAGGAGCAAATGCACCTAGCTGTGTAGAGTTGTAAGGAACATGGCATGTCAAAAATGAAGAAACGTACTCTGAAATCTTTCACTTCTCTCGTCTGATGTATAAAACAAATTAAATTAGGCACCGTGCGGTCTGAAATAGTACGATATATCAAATATTGGTGTCTCACTTCACGCGTAAAAAATTCTAAATAATGTGCGAATGCCACGAAAAAAAAAATCTGCGAAAGGCTTTCAGTGGAATCAGATCAGCCTGCAGCATCGAGTGGAGAGGCAGCGCGTCCTAATTAGACGCCTGTTGCGCTTCCTGCTCTTTCAGTGTCGTCGAAATATAATAATTTGTTCTTTTTTCATGCGGCATAATACACTAATTAATACAATTGTCGTTAAATCAACCTTTATTGTTTATTAATTTATATTTTACTAAAAAGTATACTTAGAATTACAAATTCACTACAATGGCTGTAAATATGTCCGTTTGTAGAGCGCATCCCTTCTTTATGACGTACGTTAGTAGTCTACTGGCTGCTGTAAGACGTGTAAAACCTACGATCTTAGGTCATGTGTTTGAACAAATTAGGAAACAACCGCATAACTTACAATACTGAATAGTTAATTTCCTCTTATTTAATGACCTCGGAAGCTGTAAGGTTTTCCGAAAAGATTATATTGGGGAGTAAAATGTGCAGCTCCTTGTTCTTTACAAATTTTGCTCGAAACATTAATCACTCTGACATGAGTAGAACTAATTACACTGGATAAGCAGGCATGACGCTTATAGACTTTCATTTAAGGTGTTCATTATTGTCGTTTGCTCGTAATCAAAGCTGTAATGTCGGTGCATTTTATTGGAATTTCTCCGTATAAAACTTCATGAAAATTTGGCCAGAATTTCTCGAGTCACTTCATGTAGATGGACGGACGGACACGGCGAAGCTAAATGACGCGATTTTGTATCTCTTCGCTGCAAAGGCGCCAAAAATCTAAGATGACATTGACACCCACCTCAAATTGAGAACGCAGAATTAAGTTTTTCTGCGGTATATGAAGAAGCAATCGGTGATTACGGTAAGCCAGGCTGCCTGACCGACCGGGAGAAATGCCTGTATGAAATGCAGCGAAATTCGATGGTATGATTTATTTCCAGCCACCCAACCTTTCTTTTGGCAGCAGCGAGTCACTAATTGAAACAAGATATCATATTGATTCCTTTTTTCGGAATTTTTAGAATACCTTCTATTTTTCAGCGTACATGCGGACGTGCCAAATGACCAGGGAACGATAAAACATACGCTAAAACACGAGAACAGGAAGCGGTTTTGTTTCAGTTGATTTAGCGCTCTGCATCTGCATGGATTCACTATGTATATCGCTGTACCAGAAGCACTGTTAAATTCTCCGCTGGGGTTAGTGTTTTTCTATGAACCACATATGAACCACCTGCTTCAAGTGTATTTATGGATTCCGCAACACTCTCAGGAAAAGGGCGATGATTTTAACAACATTTACGGCACAAGTTTATTTCAGAATGAAAATGCTGTGTGTGCTGTGTGATTTGGGACCTATACTTCAAATGTTATTAAGACTGGCATCAATCTTCAGAGGGTTAAAGGTCTTGAAATCTTTACATCATCTGATTAAGATTGGTTTTGTGGAAGTCGATAGAGTGATGTGCTACGGAGAGACTAAATCCATGTTTGGAAACAAATGAGTGAAAGTTAGTAAAATGAACCTTTGTTTATTTGACGGTGATGTGTGGAAGAAGTTGGTCATGACCGATGTTAAGATGCTTTTCGTAACAGATTGTTTAGCTCCCATAGAATGTGATGTACAAGGATGTTTTGCATGAGAATGAATTTGTTCAACTACAAAATAGCTACAAGTTTAGGCGTGGCGTTTGAAATGTACAAAAGACAGTGAAAAGTGTGGTTTGAAAACCCACAAATAATTTGTTTTGGACCAGGAACGAGAGAATAAACTTTCCTGAACAAAAATCAATTTCTTAATATATTCTGACTTTACTTTCTCCTTATTTGTGTGTTTTGCCATGTACGTGTCTTTGTTTTGCACATCTCAGTGTGTATCCACCGCCATTTGAATTCTTGGGAACATTCCTTATGGGGGCGGAAATTTCCTGACATAACTATCTCTGTCTGAACAGCGTACGTAATTGCACGTATCAGATTCGGTGCTTGGAGCTTGTCGAACATAAATATATTTTTGGATTTTTGGGCGCGTTCGCAAAATTACGAAAAGCGACTCTTAGCTTCGTCATGTCTGTCCGTCTGTTCGTCTGCCCGCCTGGAACAGCTCGTCTCTCATTAACGGATTTTCATGAAATCTTATATTTGAATATTTTTCGAAAATCTGTTGAGAAAATTCACGTTTCATTGAAATCGGACAAGAATAACGGGTACTTTACACGAAGATCTGTGTGTACTGTTTCTAATATCTCGCTAAGTTCTACTTAAAGTAAGAAATATTTCAAACCAAAGGTGTAGAGAAAATCACAACACATATGTCAAGTTCATTAACTTTTTTCGAAAATTGTGCCGTTTATTAATAATGTGGCAAATAAAGTACAGCCGGACAGGCTAAAGGTGGCGTCTGGCGCAGGCGCATTGCATGCTGAATACCTAAGGCTACAGACAGACACTCAGAATATGTAATACTTATTGCTTTTTTACAGCAACAATAGTTGCTCGAACGCGCCTTAATGTTACGTTATATCTATATTTCCTCTCCTGTTTCCATTAATTTTCACAAGAAGATAATTTTAATAAGTCTGATAAATATTACGAAGGATAGCTGTTGGGAAGAAACAGCGAAAACTTCCTTTTATGACAGACATTACTCCATCCAATTCTTCCGTTTTCAATTCAAGTACACAATTCACGCACTAACTGATGCTTCCTTTTCTTCTGCAGTATTTGTGACTCGGGCTAATTATTGTTTTATGGCATTCCGTATGTCTTTTAGCTTGGTTTTTAAATACAAAGTGTAACTGCAATTGCAGTGATACAAGCTGAATGTATTACATAATATTTTAACTCTCCTCGTAGATTAATAAAGTGTCTGGCTGGGTGTGAATTCTGAGCATATCGGCCGACCTTAATTTCATGGAGCTGGTCAGCGGGTCATTTAGTCTAATTGCTAATCTGAAGCAGCTGGTAAGAGACCACAAACATGTGTCCGTTAATACTTTCTCGAAATAGCAAGCTTTGAACAAGAATCAGAGGTAAGCTGTACTGACAACATTACTTCCTCTGCCCTCTTCATTTAACCTACTTACCGCACACTTACTTAATCACATACATAATTCTCATTAGGCCCATTGTTGGGAGTGAATTAATATTTTTCCCAATTTAATCTTTTATTTAATGTTGGATTTGTGTTGAAATGGTTGCCGGAATATCGTAGTCGGCATAGCTATTCGCTAAGGGCTGGATCATTCGGGACTGGAACCCATACTGTGAACGAGACATCCCGCACCATTTCAGACCGACCTTCGGACCAAATCCGCCTCCTGAACAATGGGCGCTGGGGCCCTTTCCCAGGATTAAAGCAGGTGGGGCGTGGCGTTGGTCACCCACCCCACCCCTATCTAACGCCGAGGATAAAGAAAGGGTAGAGCTATAAATCTACCTTCCTCTTTTCCTTCGTGGTGTGTTGGAATGCCGTACCTTCCTTTCCTATATTAATTGGTCTATAAGCCTACTGTTACTGACTTTTAATTAAAGAAAGATCGGTGTTCGGGAAAGTGAATTAAATTTTCAGGACTCGCAGTCACACCTTCAATTTACGCTCTGTAATTTCACAGTGAACTTGCAAACATGCGTATATTGAATTCGATATGTTCGCATTGTGAACATATGAGAACCACTGAACAGAATTTTATGAAATTTGGTATTGTGGATTTCACGTTTATTTGTTGCTATATATAATTTGTGGTCAGAATAGGACAAAATAGGCGCATTACGCCTATACGCTTCTCCGCCTTCTTCACACTACATTTGAAACACAAATCAGATTGGATGAACAACAGAACGCCAAAAATAATGCCGAATTATAGACCAAATGGAAGAAGAAGACTTGGAAAACCTTTGAAGAGACTATTAGACGAGGCCGAAACAGGTCTATTAAGACCTCACTCGTGACAGATGATGGTGGTGGTGATGATAATGATGATGATGATTTGTCGAAATTATATTTGTTTCAAACGCAAGGTGTAAATGAAACACTTTTACTATGCGGTAGATTTTCGTAAGGTTTTAGAGGCAAGAAAACAAAACTGATTGTTGAAATATAAAGACATAACAAAGAGAACGGGCTGCAATTATTAAGCCATGCTTTTTCATCATCAACATCATGTTCATGAAGGGTTAGGCGTGTTTCCTGTTCATTAATCTTCAAGATGAAGTTGGTCCCTCCATGTCTTCCTCGGCTGTCCTATGTTCCTTCGTCCTTTTGGTTTATATTGTAATGCTTGTTTGGTATTCTATTTGTGTCCATCCTCTGTACGCGTTGTAGCCACTTTTCCTGGTAATCTTTTATTTCCTTTGCTATGTTCTGTGCTCCCGTTTTTTCCCTAATGCATTGATTCTTTTCTTTATCTAGTGTTGTTATTCCCAGTAAGTGTATCAAAAATTTCATCTGTGCTGCTTCTAAACGTAGTTCCTCTCTTTTCTTCAGTACCCAAGCTTCACTTCCAAATTTCATTGCTGTTTTAGCTGTAATTTTGTGAATTCTTAATTTGTTAATTAATTAATTTTGTTTCTTTGCTCATTTGTTTTCCAAAATGTCTCCGTATCTCTCCGTTTATTTTGTTGTATGTTTGCAATTAGTCTTCTGAATCACTTTGATATTCTGATATACAGTACACCAAGTATTTAAAATCTGTTACCATGGTTTCTTTTTCTAACTTATTTTGCGCATCTGTTCCCTAGAAAGCTGTTTCAAGGTAATATGTGTTATGCTTGTGAAGTTATTGTTGAACTCTTTACACCTGAAGAAGCCTCGTGTGTGTGACCATGTCGTGCTCTCTTGACTGATATGGTGGGCCTCTTCCGACGTCACACACCTCTCCTCTCTGCAGAAACACTCTACCGCCTTCTCATCAAATTCGAGTCTAACCAGCAAAATAAAACAAAAAGAATTAAGCTTATCACATCTTTCGGTCCATGAACACCTCACTCTTCTTCAGGAAGTCGTAAGACCCTGAAATGAATTGTTGATAATGAAGACTGGCATACGTACAACCTCAATTGAATCCCGCAATGTCAGGAACCAATATTGACTAAGAGCAAGTCTAAATATTCACGCAAACACTCCTGTCTGTGCAGTGCGCAGCTGAGATGGAACAGTATTAAGGTAGTGCTAGTGTAAGAGTTACGTGTACCATTTTGACTACATTTTGCAGCGCTGAATTTATGTAAATAATATTTTAAAATTCCATTCCTACATTACTAAACACACTTCTGCATCTCCATTACAAAAAAGGAACAATTTGCTGCTACTGGGGCGTTTGATCTCTCTTTATTCTTAGGACCGTACGAGACACATAAGTGCTCTGTATGATCTGTACATACACTGTTAGAACGTTACTGCACATTGGATTTTTTATTTTGGGATCTGTTTGCATTATTTGATTCTTTAAGATTACCACCAATTAAGGTTTCGCGAAATTTCACGTTGTTGTTTATTAATCTTCGCGTATTGTGATTTAAAAAAAATTGTAATTTGATTATCGTCATTTAACTGCTTAAATAAACTTCTTCTGTATAATACTCATCCGTTATCACTACAGTCCTTTCCTGATTTGTTTCTGTTTCTGACACATTTTGTATTAGTCCGTGTTTTATGCTTCTAAGTCAATTCGTCTTGCTGTTGATTCAGGTATGACCTACTCTCTTGACGATTGCCGCAATCAACATGCTGCAAATGCCTAATTGATTACTGTGGTGTTCAGTACTTTTTACATGGTAGATTCATTTGAGGTCATTAGATTTTTTGACTGTGTATGAATGTATTGAAGTTCTCCATTCCATGCATTTTTCATAATGTATGTCCCAAATACACCAACACAATACACATACACAATACACCAACACAATACACATACACAATACACCAACACAATACACATACACAATACACATGCACAATACACCAACACAATACACATACACAATACACCAACACAATACACATACACAATACACATGCACAATACACATACACAAAACACAATACACCAACACAATACACACACACAATACACATACACAATAACACACATGTATTTTTACCTTTCTCCTACACGTTTCGGCGCATAATGAGCCAACTTCAGTTTCAATAATTTTGAGCATACAAAGAAGTTCTCCCTGAAGATGGTGCAATAAGCGCCGAAACATGTAGGAGAAAGGTGTTAATACATGTGTTTGTTGTGTATGTGTATTGTGGTTGTGCATTAAAGATATAATCTTTATGAATGGTTTTCTATGTTAGAGGCCTATTTACATCCTGTAACGAATATTTATTCGAGGCACACATACAAGCTTGCACTATTCGCGTAAAACGAAGAAAACTGGAGTGTCACTGTAGGCGTCACGTAGGCCTAAGTTAAACACTGCGATACTCGTAGGTGGGTTGTGTGTGCGATAAGGCGTATAGCATCCGAAGTCGAACCAATTTATATTCGTAAAACGTGTTAAATTGTAGGTTACTTACTCCTTACGCATTCTTAATTAATGTTATAGATAAAATCGATTTTGTCATTAATTCTGTTTTTATTGCATGTTCATGTAATTTAACTGTTATAACGTGAACTATAGTTTTATATTCTCATAATTTATAATAACATTATTTGCTTGGCTTGTTTTAATAATATTTTCTCATATTTGTTTCAAAACGCAGTCCTGTGCCATTTTGTACCTACAGTACACTACTTCATGCAATGGAATATTCCATAGACTGTTGCATATTTTATAGAGAATTAGTTCGGTGCTCAATTTGAACCTCATATTCCAATAAATATTCGCGTGAACAGGCAGGCGGTCATAATACCCTTCGTGCTTAAGAACCGTGTGAAGTTCGAGGAGCATAAAATAAATTAAATATTTCTGAAATGCTAAGTCTTCTTTCGTAAGGGGAGGTTCTGTTTCTTTTTGGTGTTATTAAATAGAGGCCTTAAACATTTAAATTTATACGATAATTATTCCCGGCGAAATGACAGAGAACGGAAGCAGCTGCAGGAGCCGACAAAAGACACTTCAAAGAGCATAAGTTCTAGACCTCGAAGAATCTGAAAGATTCATTTTAATATAATAAGTCGACAGAGATTGGGTGAAAAATCGCACATGTTCGAATAGAGAAATAGAATATTTGTGCATGAAAATTAGGAAGCTCAAAGACCGAGTTTTTGAAACATAAAAGTGGGTGTTACTGTAAGTGGGAATTGTACCAGAGGTCTTTTAAATAAACGGTCTGATACAAAAGCATCTCTGTGAGGCACTGGATTGAGCCACAAAACGCAGCGTTCAGAAGCGTGCAGTCCTCTTTAGAATAACGTTAAGCCATTAGAAGTTTCACAGTCTCCATCCCCTGCATTATAATACAATTGTTACAGTTCAGACTAACAAATGCACTCAATTTATTAAATGTGCAGTAATACAATAAAACACAACTCCTACATGTTTTGGGCCTTACTGAACCGTCATCAGTGAGAACACAATTGTATAAAAGATTTGCGAGTGCTTTATACAATTGTTTGCTCCCAGATGATGGCCCAGTGTGTCCCGAAACATGTAGGAGTTGTGTTTTATTGTATTATTGTAATTTTAATAACATTGTATGCATTTGTTGACGTGAATTGTAATAACTATTATTATGATTAGTATATAAATCTCTGTAACATGGCTTTAGTGTATGTTACCGTAGTATGACAGTATGTTATGTATGTTCTGTTACTGTAGTATGACCGTATGTTATGTATGTTATGTTACAATAGTATGACAGTATGTTATATATATTATGTTACTGTAGTGCGACAGTATATAATATATGTTATGTTAGTGTAGTGTGACCGTATGTTATGCCTGTAAGATCACCATGCTTCCCGTTTCGAGAATTTTATTAATCAACAGAGCGATTTTCACGAAACTCATTACGAAGTTTGTCGTTCGCAACCACTTCCAGTATTGCATTTTTTCAACTCTGCAGTCGGTAATAAGAAAAACGAATTAGTGAGCTACAAGAGATCCTGACCACGTGGAGTTTGGGGTCCTGAAATTATTTGCCTAAATAAAGCAAAAAATATGCATATTTATTTAAGAAACGGCTGTTGCAGATTATAAAACGACAACACGACGGCTTTTCGAAGAATTTGTTTACCTTCCATTTGCTTCCGATAAAGTAATGTGAGATGTGACGTGGGGCAAGGTAGCATGTATATGTACTGCGGGAGAAACATGGTTCGTCATATACAGTATGTTGTTATAGACATGGCCAATATGTGACGATTGGCGATTGTATCCAACAAAGTCAAGGAAAACGGATTTTATATTTAGATAATATTTTTATGAAACAATACGTAATAACAGTAGAACAGAGATATCTGCAGAGCAGTAGAGGTACCCAGGAGGTACGGTTGGAAGTCCGTGTTCTTAAGTCTATAATACGTGTGGTTTTGTAATAAAGCTGGAAGCTGTGCACATTATTAATAACGCTACGGAAATCCCACGAAATTACAAAATGTTGAGCAGTTTGACTGGGCGAAAACACATCTAATTGCAGCCTACGGAAGTACCCGCTACATTCCCAATCGGTCGCCGGTCAACCTGAAATATATATAAATATATATATATAGAGAGAGAGAGAGAGAGAGACTGTGTATAACTCGACTGTCTACCACAACTTTTATTGCATAAAATATATATTTAAAATATAAGTAAAACATCATGACAGCTACATATTCCGGCTTTCTTCCCAAAACCATCTTCAGGCTGTGACTTAGAGGATTTTTATATAAATTTACGATGTTTTCAAATAAGAGATCTCGTTTACATAGCTTATTCTTAGTATGCTAAACTAAACTCCGTGACCTTAGTCCGCACGCGAACTATACCGACAGAGCGGCCGCCGCCGGTCGGCGAAATTCTTAGTATGCTAGGATACGAAATATCAAACATAACCTGAAAACTGAAATATATATGTATATACACATATATGTGTATATATATACATATATAAGTGTGTGTATATATATATATATATTATATATATATATATTATATATATATACACACACACACATACACACTACCTGGAGCTTTCATATTACTTGTATGGAAGTCTGCAGCAAAGAAGGTCACATTCGATTCCTCCAAAATGCCATTCAGAGCCAGACTGAATCGTCTGGTTGGACAGTTTCTTTCACTCTTCAGATAATAAATATTAAACGTATTTGAGACCAATTTTACAGACGTCTGCTTCCGCTAACACTGGTTCTCTTTCGCCCTGCTAGCATTCTCCAATTACGCGAGGAGTCTCCATATGCACGCACTTTACTTCTTCAGAAACGCAGAGAATTGCGAAATTATAAGAAGAGATTTCAATTTCCTGGACTTCGGAAATAAGGGTTGTTAGTCAGGAATCAGACGGAGCCTCTATTCATGGAAATGCTCCCTGCTCCTCATCCAGTGAAACTTGTTAGGCGTCTAACGTCTTCAATAAAAGCGTTTAAAGTAGGGGTGTCAAAGTCGCAGTCTGCCAGTTGTGTTAAGGGACCTGCAAACACATCTGTAAATTTAATATATATGCATGTGCACATTTCATAACAATCAGACAGGAGTTTCTGTCTTTAAGTATATCATTTGTTGCAATTCTTACACGTCCGGCCCGCGAACCAGCTCATAATAACAGTGTGACTATTTGCCAAGGAATGTTGGACACCCCTGCTTTGAAGAATGGAATTTGTAATGTCTAAGTTAACTTACAGACAATATCTATTGTGTAGTTGTTGCATGTGATTCTTAATATATATCGTACTGTGACTGTTTCATTTAGCAGATGTGGTCTATTGGCTTAGTACGTCCCATATCCGTGCATCATAGGTTTATTAAAATTATGTAATAAAACCAACAAATGCACATGTAGAAAATGTTTCACCACACATTCTTAATCACATATTATTAACTAATAATATGTGATAAAACATGTTTTGTACATTGCTATTTGCTGGCTATATTACGTAAGTTTAAATAATCGATTGGGGGACCGCGGTGACACAGTGGTTAAGGTGCTGTGCTATAAATCGGAAGGTCGCTGGTTCGACTCCAGATGGTTTCATTGGAATTTTTCATTGACGTAATCCTTCCGATCGCTCTATGGCCCTGGAGTAGACTCAGCCTCTAACGGAAATGAGTACCAGGAGCATTTCCTGGGGGTAAAGGCGGCCGGTGCGTAGGACTGACAAGCTTACCACCATCCTGTGCCGTTGTAATGTAATCTGGGAACCTTCACTTCCTGCAAACCTCTGGGCCCCTCCAGACCTGTAACGGGACTGCTTTACCTTTTAAATAATCGATTGACCTTTGCAGTTGTGATTGTAATCCAGCGCGTTTTCTGTGAGATGTGAACTAATTATTAAGTATTATTTAGACGGATTTAATTCTTGAAGTCGTGTTAAAATGTTGCCTACTTTCTGTTATAAACATTTACATTCGTTGTCATTACGGTAGTTTACAAACGCTTCTTCTGGTTGTTAGGTCTGTGATGAACACACGTGACGTGGGTCACTAGAACGGAATACGAGTGACGCTTTATTTCGTGGAATTGGGGGAAGGGGGGCTAGGTGTTGAGAGCGGGGTAATTGCCATCATTTTGTTAGAATGATCCCAGGTCTCTTCCGATCGTACTTCTGAACATAAAAGCATGAAAATGGTCTTTACACTGCCTTGAGACAGGAGCTCGGGATTTAGATCTTGTGTTGAACGTGGAGTGCCCAATTTGGGATGATAATTTGGTGATATTTAGAGGAAGGTGTTTAATTTTTATAATTCTAAACCTAGGGTGCTGCATTAAATTTCTTTGTGGCGGTTGCTTAGAGAGGTGGGGTGGTGTGCAGTGGAAGTCGTTGGCGGACCTGTCCAATGTGACTTACTGCGCACAGGAAAGCCCGATGCAGCGTGGAATGTCTTTTCGGTATATATTGTCTGCTGTAAATCGCTATGTAGCTTCAGTGCACGCTGCCTTCATGATTCATCGCACAATTCATGGGCCCACATTGATCCCCTGTAATACCTCTCACATTCAAGACAGCCAACGGCTTCCTCGACACGCACAGTTTGTCTCCTCCTTGCTTGTTACAAGCGACGCCTTCATTCACTTCTTTCGTACGATAAGTTTATCTGTTAAACAGTTCACGCCACCTTTTATTTTCACTATGAACAGATATTTCAGAACTTCACAATTTTTAGACAACATGTAAGCTAATTAGGTAGTTTAGTGTACACGGCGTAGTTCCGTTCAGAACAGTGGTAGGATTTCTGCGTAGAGGACCGGACACCGGAGACCGGGTTGCTTTATGTGGTTTATTTGTTTTGGTCTTCACTAAATCTCAAGTACTTACTTTGGTAGGATCTGCTATGCCTTGAAGACATAAAGGGCAATACTCTCTGAACCTTTCTTGTGAAACTGGACGTGATTCTTTTGTAAATGCACCATATCGAAAGCATCAGATAATTTGTTTGTCCTGAACTGAATTACGGTGTAGGTGTGTGGCCGCTCGCTTGCTGGGTTTTCGGATTCGAATTCCGCCGGGTGTATGGATATTTATCTCCTATGAGTGTTGTGTGATGTACAGGTAAAGACTTCTGCGACTGGCCGATCCATCATCCAGGGGAGTCCTGTCAAGTGCGTGTGTGTCATTGAGTATTATCAGAATTAACAATTACCTAATACACCCATACTGAGTAGGTAGAAGTGGTTCGACTAAAAGAACTTTATTTACGTCCTGTGACATACAGCGGTCTCGTGGCATCTTATTAGGCAATGGATCCGTAACCAGTGAATATGGGATGACAGAAGGATCTTAGTCGGCATTTGTATACTTCTTTGCGGTCCTGGGGTCTGGTCTGGTCTGGTCTGGTCTGGTCTGGTCTGGTCTCACACCCGTACAAACACGTGATACGTTAAATGGAAATATATATATAATTTTCTTGACGGGACTCGGAAAAATAAGAAAACGAATGGTGGCACATTTTGTCTGAATTTTATCTACAATTAATTTCTTCTTCAAAGCTGTATGTGTCTTTCGCAAATATTTGAAATTTGCAAGATCCGAACTTCTCACAACCCTGTTTCTGAAATCTAAGTCTTCTGGCATGTTTTGCTGCGTTACGGAGGCTAAGGCTCCCGAGGTTTCTAAGGACTGTTAACAAACCTAGAAAAGCCAGAAACCCCAAAGACCCAAGTTTGTCTTTTATTCGACTTTTTATTTTTCGAAAGGTCTGTTAATCATATTTTTCATATTACGATTTTATGCTGCATTTTGGTGGCATGACGTGAGCATATCAAATGTTTTTTGTTTTCCTTGTATTTGCTACAAGACCAGCCTACTTACTGACATGTGATAGAGTCCCTTTTTGTGTTATTGTGGATTCAGATTTGTACCCAATCAGTTGACATCAGCTGAGACAGAAGCTACTGCATCCCATTCACAGCTTTAATGTTGAATTTTTGAAATGCATATGAAGAGAAATGGTATAAACATCTCTTTATATCAGACCCATTCTTTAAGACAGTTGCATTAGATGAAACTTATGCGCAAACTGACTTGAATATAGTTTCGTATAAACACATTTTTAACTATGAAATTGTTTTCATGGATGTACCAAATTCGGGGACGTTTCCTAGCAGATTTGTACATTAGTCCATATGTTTCTACATGTCCAGCTTTTCGTTCTCACGTTGTTGGGAAATAAGTACTATTATCCAGCTCTATATTGCCTGCTATTGTACATGTGATTGTTAGGCGGTCACTATGAGTGCTGCACAACTTGGCCAAAAATCTAGGAACCACCTCAAAATTCTAGGTGTTATAATGGTGACATGAAACGAGTTCCATACTGGGAATCCACTATGAACCACCGTACAAATTGTATTCTCCAGGCGGCCTGGTGCCCGGGAATTGTGTACGCTTGGTCACTGAGGTTTTCGAGGAATGTTTTGCCTATATCTTGAGAGAAGAACTATCAAGTCCGGAAATTTAGGCATAGTGTGACAATTCTAACACTTCCACTGAGTTAGTATATTCAGATTTTGAATTGCTTTATACCAGCTCCACGTATCATTGATTAATCCAGCAAAACACTGAGAGATGTGAGTATGTGTAATGTCCTTCCACATTTTACGCAACAAGTACATAATGGTATGAATTATCATTACTAAATGGACGATTAAGACTAGTAAACTCTTTCCTTGTAATGACCAAAGATTTAAATTCACAGACAGATACTTATCCACAGTTTATAATTATTTAGGTGGTGCGCAGCCACAGGTATCTTATATGCTGAACACAAGAACAAGAAGACATTAAGGGCGTTATTCTTCTCTCAGTACACACAAACACACACACACAATTATCGGAAGTTGTCCTTCTCCGTATCATAAAGGCGTATGGAGGAGGAGATTTATAACTCCACTCATGTTTAACATGGGCGCTGGATGACGGTGAGCGGTCAGTTTCAAGCCCCCGTCCCGTTGCCCACGGGCAAAAACCCCGGAAGTCCTATGCATTTAATAAGACAGTGGTTGGGTACCAGAACCCGTTTGGAGAAAAATCATTTGCACCCTCTGGATTTCGAACCCCATATTTTCCAGATCGTAGCATAGTCGCTATATGGACTATGATATTATGGCTGCCAACTAAGAAATTATATAGACCATGTATAACTTATATAATAAACGTTCCGTAACAGAAAACTACATTATAGCAATAATGCCTTATTTTGAAGCAGACTGAGGGCAACCAGCGTCTTTCTTGCTTTTCGTGAGGCAGGATGGATAGTCCTGTGTTCGGAAGCAGCTTGAATTGTTTAGTGCCCAAGATCGGAAACAGACAGGCAATGTCCTTTTCAATTAACTATCTAGAAAACGACAAAACGCATGCAAAATGTATTGGATGTAAAACGCGTGTTCCATTATATTGGACATACTTTTCGTTCCAGTAAATATTCAGCAAGTTACAATCAGTTGGGCTCGGCAAAAAATGGGAGTTTCCATTAATTTTGGCCTATTTTAACCAAGGGTTTAAAGGTTTCAATATTGTTTGCAAAATTCGGCGATTTTGAATTTATTGATTATCGATTACATCGCGTGTCGAATTCTTACATTCGCACACGCGGGCGGTGCAATTTAAAGAGGCATTCCGCGGGGTTGTGAACGTGTATAAAATTTTATGTAGTATCTTCCATGATCGTAGTCGGTATAGCGACTCGTCTCGGGATGGATGGACCGGGAATCTAATACCGGTGGGGGGCAAGATTTACCGCACGCCTGCACACCAGCCCTGAGGCCCACCCAATGGCTACCAGGTCTCTTTCCCGGGAGAATAGCGGCCGGGTCCTAATGTTGGCCACCCACCCATTCTAGCGTCGAGGTTAAAGAAAATGTAGAGCTATACATCTATTCACCCTTTGGTCCTTTGTGGCCTGTTTTAGGTTGAATTAATATTCAGTGATATCCACCTACAGAACTGTTAGATGTCATCACTGCGAAGGGGGAATGTGTATTGGCAGGCTGCGAGAACTTTAAATTTACTCGCAAAAATATGTAATTTTCTTCGTTATTGTTTAACTCCTGCTTCCCTTTCCAAGTATTTACCTTCCGAAACCCCCAGTCTAAGCGACGAATTGTTTGGTACTTCTAAGACTGCGTGTGAGAGGAGTAAATGTAGCTAATTAATGCACGTGACCGTCACACAGACGAAGCCTTGGATCGGAACTCATTCTGTGTGTTTGTAGGCGGACTGGCAGCAGTCAAGATGTTAAATGCCAGCAGCTAGGAAGACAGTATTAAATACTTAGGAAACTGCGGATACACAGCTTAGCTCCAGACAGCCAGTCAGTCACATTCGCAGGTTAACATCAGAATTTACAGGAAAGCTGTTACAGATATCACGGAATTATTTGCCACCTGAAAACTGTGACTGACATCATCTTTCAGTCTCAAAATACCGTATGGCTTAACTTAAAAATATGTCCTGGGGGACGAAGTTAATCTGAACTACATTTGAATAATTTGTTCCGACACTAAACTTTAGAGACGGAACAAAAGATCTGTTAGAGACTCTCTTTTGTATAAAGAATCGAAGTTTTTAATGCAGCTATTCGTGTTTCAGTAGACAGAACACTGCTCATGTATTTCCAGACACGTTTTGCACATTACTTTACGGAGAGCGAATCCTTACAAATTACTAATTTATGCACTTTGAAATATGAGCGATTCACTTGCAGATTGTTTCTTGCTCGGAACGGACACACTGAATATGAAGATATAAGACTTGTGGGATGTTCAGGTCATCAGGGTTATGAAGTCTTGTCCTTCAAGATGAAGGCACTATCATCCTTCGAAAACTGATAACTTGGCTTAGGATTACGTGCATTTTGCAATCCTAAGCTTAATGATAAAAGTAAAACAGTTTCCTTGCATTTTGTGTCCATGAGACAAGGAATTGCTTGCAGGCCGCCAGTTAAGGTAGCTAAGAAAATTTTTCATGCTAAGCCTACTGACATCTATTCTTCACTGGGCGCGGATAGCAACCAAGGACAGCTGAACCCTCAGTAACATCCGTGTGAGAATCTCAAACCTTATATTCTCTCTGTCCTTCACAAAACCTCAACCGGTTTCTTCTACAAGATCTGGGTTTCTCACAGCGATGTTACTGAGATTAAAGTCTCCTGGGATTTATTTTAATATTTTAATACCCTGTACCGCGAATCTTTTGTTTCATTGTACTATGACCAACAAATGCACAATTATTTCACAAATGATCACACTTCTAAATGTTTCGACACTATCGTGTCATACTCAGGGAGAATGTAGTCAGTACCTTGCCAAGTTACACAAGTATTCAAATTCAGCTGTTGGTAATATTACCCACAGCTGCATTTGAAATAATTGTGTAAATTGGCAAGGTATTGATTGCAAGCCCCCTGAGGATGACTCGATAGTGTTGAAACATGTAGGAGTGTGATAATTTATGAAATAATTGTGCATTTGTTGGTCATAGTACAAAATAAGTCTGCTGGAATGTTACGCCATGTGGTCTGGTAAATAATTACCGATATTTCGAAGGCCCACGGTGCTTAAGCAGTGCAAGAAGACAGACGGACGTAAAGGCTGTAACGCGTCACACTGTGTGGATACATTTAGAGATCTGTTTGTCCTTAATGACAGTTTTACCGTACAGTGTGGTGACCACAGCGGTATAGCGTTGTTGAGCTATCATCTCATTTAGGCAGCGACTTACAGAAGGGCAAAACATGCGGTTTTATGTAGGATTATGTTGTTATGAAGAGTGCTGAAGGCACAGACTACTTATTTTGTGCATATTCGCAACGAAAAGCTGCAAAAGGACAACAGTTAGTCTGTCCGTCCGTCCGTTCTTTGTATTTAGATAATTCGACGCTGACTGAACGGATGTTCGTGAAGATCTAAAAACTGGTCGACTTCTTCAGTTGTCATTGATATATGACAGAAACAACGGAGCACAGTATTTCACTATGGGGAAAGTTATTGAAAGAAAGGAATTTTCATGCGGCGTTATTGCATGAGAGAGGAACGTTGAATTATTATAATAAAGTAATTTATTCGGTCAAACACAATACATATATAGTTAATACATGGTTGGCAACACGTTTCGTTTCTAGTGAACCATCTTCGGGCCAATTCTTAGCATACAGACATGGTACATTCAGTGAGTGCGCACATTATGGGATCCAATATTGTTTACAAACCATTTTTATTTTAAAATTCAAGAGTTTTAACTTGAATTTTAAAATAAAAATTTGTATTTAACTAGAACCGAAACATGTTGCCAACTGTGTATTAACTGACTCTATATGTGTAGTGTTTCGACTGAATACGTTATTTTATCATATTTTATAACGCAACGGGATGGCTCCTATCTGAACGTTGAATTAAATTTCATCAAATTTCACATCGTAGGTCCTTCCACAATTTTGTTATCCTATCTCTGGTTTTCAAACAAGCGGCGTGGCAGAAGTGATTCTTAACACAGGAAACAGTATACGGAGGGAGAGGGAAGGGGGGGGTATACGGAATTTGTTACTGTATATTAACATTTCCTAACTTGTTCTTATTTTACACATTATATTGTACCATCTTATCTTTGCTATTGAGTATAATTTATCAAAAAAAAAAGAGCATCACATTTTGCGACTGCTTATGCGTACTTCGCGTAAGATGACCGCACAGTGAAGAGACAATTTATCTTCAGGACAACTAAACGATCTTAGATTAAATATCTCACTGGATACTTAAAGCACTGTATCGAGTACAAGTTGTCGCCTGTTTTACATGAAGTGTACATTAGGTTCTTACTCATGTCTTGTCAGAAATGGCTGTCTCTGAACAACAGTGTAGGCTACACATATATATTAATGGCTCGACTGCCCTAGTGTACCAGGGCATCCTCAATGTTGAGGTTTCTTGATCAAACTCAGATACACCACACTCGGTAGGACTTCTCTGGACGGATGATCAGCCCGTCGCAGAGACACCTACCTGACAACACACTACTCCTACAAGAGATATACATCCATGTCCCCGGCGGGATTCGAACCCGCAATCCCAGCAAGTGAGCGACCGTAGATTCACGCCTTAGACCTCGCGGCTACACCAGGATCAGCGTAGGCTATATTGTACAACATACACTTATCAGAATAGCGTCTTCTGTGTAGATTGTATGAACAATGTCAAGAATCTTGAGAGTTCTATAGAAGTACAGAGAAGGTTTCTAGCAGCTGTGTGACCGCGGTCCTGTACCTTGACCTTGCGCAATAAGAAGAGTTGTTTGAACAGGAGAGTTTTGTTTACTGGCTCGTCATACTATTTAAAAATTTAAAACAAGTAAGGAAATGTAAGTATAGTTTTAAATTTCTGATGTACACATATATATTGTACATATTTGTGTGTGTGTGTGTGTGTGTTTGTATAAAATGGCTTCCGAACACCAGGATTTTTTTTTTGCTCATTTACTTTCGGAAATAGTACGTTGGAGATAACACGTGAGACTCACTTCACTTACAACCTTAACCCTTAACGTCTTTCGCTCCGATAAATATAAGGATTACCTTTAAACAGCTACGAACAGCATGTGGGGCTGAAATCTGTTATTGTTTGTCGATAATAACCAACATTGAAACACATCGACAAATTTCGTGAAAAGTACCTAATGTTAATACATTTCGTTCTGCATGTGTATACAAACAGTACAGTTCGTTACATTTCCCACAAATATCATTTACTGCGTGTAATAATGTTACGTTTTTCGCCTCGTCTCGTTGACTTATGGACCTCCATATGTATCTTCAGCAGGCTATGTTGTGAGATTTGAGACTCTCTCGGTGTTGCCTGTGATCAGTTTTGTCTTTGAGAAGTTAGTATAATCTACCAGACCACACGGCGACATACCTCATAAAGCGATTTTTGGGCTCAGTTTTGAAAACTGTTAAAATATGTCAACTTAATACTGAATTGGCTGTAAGTTCATTAAAATTTTTAAAATTTTCTTGTACAACGCTTTTGTTTTATCGCTGCCATCGGATGTCCCGGCGGACGCAGGCTCTTCATGCGATAAACATGCCGTGCTCGGTGAGGCGGTAAAAGAAACACTCTGTATTATACAGTTATACAGCGTAAACATAAAACACACTGTATATGTAGGCCTTAGTATTTAACTTATCGACATTCCCTTGTTAACATTCGTGCGGGCTTTCCTGCGACATTCCGGTATAATGGATTTTAAAGAATTAGGTCCTAATATCCCTCAAAATTCGGTTCGGGAGGCAAAGTTTCCAGGAGTTTTAGATATTAAAATATCAAATACGACAAACCGAACGAAAGTTTTGACTTTGCCACAGCGGGAGGAAACATCAACGAGAGTGGGGGGGGGGGGACACACACATCAACAGGCCACTAAAAGGAAGGGAGACGAGAGGGGGATTAAGATTTGTAGATTAGTGATTATGGACTGTGCCCCTGAAGGATGAGGAAAGGATATGTACAAAATATTAAATGAACTGAGTGAGTATGAGTAGCATTTTTACTGCGGCTATTCGTTTTACTTTTCGTATCTGTGTGTCATAATTTTTCTGCCTTTGCTATCTCATTCCAGTAATATTAGTATATTATTACGTAAGGGGTTAAACGTATGCTTCTACCTCCTCCCTCCCGCCACCTACATAAGTTTTTTGATTTTTGGTTTTTAGGAAATGAGATCCGCAATACGTAAAGGAAACCTAAAATGAGCCTGCCGGAGTGGCACTGAGCAGACGGGCGAGAAATCCGACCAAGAACATGGTCTGAAGTTACTGACATATACACTGCCGGCATTAATAATTCAGGTTTGTCGGCCGGTACTGGACATCTAGATACAAATAAAAAGCAAAACAACTCACGCAAAGTGCATGGTTTACTGACACACCGCAAGGGGACGTTCGGAAAGTTTCAAATGGCAGGACTTCCTAGTGAGCTCCCAGGAGGACGCTTTCAGGAACCTCCGGGCGGCAACAACAATAATATTCGCATGGTGTTGAAGGGGCCTTACTAACTAACGAAGTAACTAACTAACTAACTGACGAATTAACTAAGTAACTAACTAACAAACTAAATAACGAATTAACTAGGTAACTAAGTAATTAACTAACGAATTAACTAACTAACTCGATTGAGACTTCTTCTTGAGAAGCTGATCTTTCCTTAGCTAGTCATAAATTCCACGCATTTTATGGAATTCGACAGTTCGTTACCGTGTTCACAACTGTTCGTTACCGTGTTCACAACTGTTCGTTACCGTGTTCATAATTTTTCGTTACCGTGTTCACAACTGTTCGTTACCATGTTCACAACTGTTCGTTACCATGTTCACAACGGTTCGTTACCATGTTCACAACTGTTCATTACCATGTTCACAACTCTTCGCCACCTCTTCCCTTTCTGAGCCAGATGAATCCAGCCTTCGCCTTCCATTCTAATTTTTGAATATTCACTTTAATGTTATCCCCCCTCTACTTCGAGGTTTTCCAAGTTGCGTCTTTCTCTGGTTTCCGAAGTGATATTCCTTTCGGCGTAACGTAAAACAGTAACAAGAATATTCCGTATCATAATACGTACTCATTTTGTCTGTTTAGCAGTGGCTGCAACCCTTAATACAGCTGCCTCAGGCCAACTGCGGTTTGCCCAGTGCAAGGATAACTATACGCAGTTGAATTAAATATACGGGAGAAAAAATTGGCGATCGCTGAACAGTTCAATTATACGGGGATATTGGTGGGCGGTATCTCTGGATTGTGCACAATTAGAGCGGTTATTGCATTTGGTTTGGCCTTACCAGTTACTGAAAGGCACAGTAAGGTGAGGCAAGGCGACACTGACCAAGTCTGTATCTCTTGAACTTCGAAGACTGGAGGCTATCAAAATGATATATAAAAAAATCTTTTTGGAAATTAAAAAAAAGCTGCGTCTGCATCGCAAAGGCCAATCGGCTTATGTTGTTTAGGGGTATAATAGCTTCTTATTCTGAGAATCAACTAGAAAGTTCCAAAAATCCGGTGTTAACATGTTAGGAGCTAAATTGCCTGAGTGGTGGAGCCAGCTTATGTCAGTTAAGCTTTTAATATTCATGACCCTGTATGCCGGTACTCGTTAGCCGATCGGTCGGAATCCCTCGTCCTGCCGGCACTGCACTACTTATCGCCGGAGTCCGTCTGATCAGGGTCATTTAAATGTATTAGATTCTGAACAAGGGTGTCACGTGAAGACGCCTGGGGCCCGCCACCTCGCGGCAGAACATGACATAAACAACGCTTAGACACGTCATTCTTGTTCTGAGGCATCGGCACGAGTCATCGCATGACTAGGAATGCGCAGTTCCTAGTTATTATTTGGGGAACTGAAAATTCGTGGGTTCCGTATGTACATATTTGATCAAGGTTATTCTAAGAAATGGATGAAATTTGTATCTTTGTGAGAGGGGGTACATGAAAGTTTTTGTTTCGGTATTTAATAAATAGTTTTTACACGAATCCTGAAAAGGGAACATCATTCAAGAAAATTTTTTTAGTATATCTATACACCAAATAAGATATAAACTGTTGTATTGTTTCTTTTGGGTGATTCCCCGGCGTCTGAATTTTATGTTCCGACGTTTCGGAACACTGTCTGTTCAATCTCCATAGGTACTGAAAGCTCCCTGCTTACACAGCCTATGAGGATGCAACAGACAGTGTTCCAAAACGTCAGAACATAAAATTCAGACGCCGGGGAATCACCCAAAATAAAGAATACAACATTCAAAACTCGGCGGAAATGTGAACTCAAGAAGATATAAACTGTCATTTTATTGTGTATGGTGGAAAACAAGTTAGGAAAAACAATATCTTTTGCACAGTGATAAGATGTGATAAAATATGCGTTCAATTAACACACACGATGAGGAAATAAGCAAAATAACGGGGAACATTTAAATGTAGAATGTGTAATCGTGCTGCATCCCTTGACGCCCTGACATTCCTTGAAATTTCAGTTTAAGCTGTTTGCATTTTGCTAGTGTTTTTATTACTTGTAAGCCTAGTGTCACACACACACACGCGGGCGCGCGCGCGCGCACACACACACACACACACACAAAACCACCCAAACACACAACACACACACATACACACACACCCACACCCACACCCACCCACCCACACACACACACCCACACCCGCACACACACA